>JABAOD010000710.1_pt2 | contig 12271 bp, 11 predicted proteins | sample 7062151 | NCBI WGS metagenome assembly JABAOD01 (sample SAMN14538626, study PRJNA623070) | marine sediment metagenome | biome: marine biome [ENVO:00000428]; feature: marine pelagic biome [ENVO:01000023]; material: deep marine sediment [ENVO:00002113] | place: India: Gulf of Khambhat ...
TGGCCGCGCGGCGCGTTCAAGTGCTCCGACGGCTACGTCGCGCTCAACGTGCCCGACGACATCGTGTGGGGTCGGCTCGCCACCGCCGTAGGACGACCGGACCTGATCGACGATCCCCGCAGCCGCGACGGCACGAGCCGCGCCGAGAACGCCGCCCTGCTCCAACCGATCATCGAGGCGTGGATGGCGGACAAGACCCGGCAGGAAGTGGTGGACACGCTCAACGAGGCCGGCATGCCGACCGGGCCGGTCTACACCGCCAGAGACATCTTCGCCGACCCGCACTTCCGCACACGAGACATGCTGGTGGACATCGACGATCCCGAGGTGGGGACGTACACCTTCGCCCGATCGACACCACACCTGTCGTCGGCACCCGCGATCGACCGACATCCCGCGCCCGCCCTCGGGCAGCACACGCGCGAAGTGCTCGAAGGTCTACTCGGCTACTCCCGCCAGGACGTCGACCGGCTCGTGGCCGAGCAGGTGGTGGGCGTCGCGGACTGAGCGGCAGGCTCGACCCCAGCCGCTCGGAGAAGCACCGTCGCCCCCCGACATGGCCATCCCCGCTCCGAGCCAACGGTCGGAACGGGGATTGATTGGGCTGTGCCGTGTGTGGTCGGTGCCTACTGCACGACGATGGGCTCGACCGAACGCTCCAGCTCGACCTTGAGCCGCGATCCCGATACGCCGCCGGCAATGGTCACCCGATTCTCACGCCGCACCCTGATCCGTTCGTCGGTTCGGGGCTGCATCTCCACCGCCGGGATGATGTGGCTTCCCGTGTCCAGAATATCCTGGGCGTCGTAGTCCCTGGACTGCACATCGGCCCGGAACGCCTCGGCGGGCCGCGTCCACATGACGGTGAGCGGCTGGTTGGCCGGCACTACCGCCGTCATGGTCGGGCTCTGGATCGTATGGATTCCAATCCCCCCCACTACCACGTTCTCCACGCGATCGGCACCCGCCAGCACGTCCAGCCGGTAGTCTCCCGTACCGAACCCGTTGACCGTGGCGACATAGTCGCCGGAACCGGGGCCGCTCTCGAACAGCGTGGTGGTCCCGAGCGTGCCGTTGCGAATCGTGACGGTGGCGCCCGACACCGGTGCGCCCTGGGTGCTCCGCACCTGGACTTCCATGTCGGTCACGAAACCACCCGGCACCTCACGGCCGTCGATGTCTGCAGACACGCTCAGCGTGTTGGTCCCCGTTCCCGGGTTGTTCCTCTCCACGGCGGGCCCCGTGGAGTCTCCGCAGGCCACCATGATCGCCAGCGCTCCCGCCAGGAGCGCGTACTCGAGTTGTGCATGCATGGTTCGTCCCTCCTCCTGCACGAAGCCGGGCGCTCCCGATGAGAGCGCCCGGCTCGTGGCGTATTCAGGGTTCACGTCAGTCGTCGATCTCGATCTCCCACCCGTCGTCCATCTCCAGATCGAACTCGACCAGCTGGCCCTGCAGGGCCGACAGGTCCCACACCGTCCCGTCGCCACGCACGAACCAGGCGGCCGGGTTCAGGGTGACCAGGATCTCGCTGTCGGTGGCCGTGTCGAACGCCGGGTTCAGCTCCAATTCGACCTCGATGTCGGCCTCGAAGTACGTCTCGAAGTCGATCGGGGCGCCGAACGTCCCGTCAGCGTTCTTGGGCTCGAACGTGCCGACCACGACCATACTCGCCTTGGCCGGCCAGTTGGGAAACCGCGGCTGGATCTGCTTGTCGAACATATCCCAGATCAGCTGAGCATCGGCCAGGTCCTCGGCATCGTCGTCGTCGACTTCGGCATCGTCGACCTCAAACTCGAACTCGTCGAACCGGCCGTCGGCCTGTGTGATCGCGACGCGCACGTCACTGCCGTCCGTCGGCACCTGGATGAACAGGTACCGCTGCTCGAAATCGGGGCACTCGACCTCGACGACGTCGTCGTCGCAGTCGCCGGTCTCGACCGGCTCCAACTCGATCTCCTCGACGATGACCCAGATGTCGGTGATCGTGAGGCGACCGTTGGTCCCTTCGAGGGCGATCTCCTGTACCGCGGCGGGGGACAGGCTCACCCCCGGGGCGGCGATGGACCCGACGGCCGAGGCCGCTGCCGTGGTGCCGAACCGCACGGCGACCGTCGATCCCGGACCGCCGTCGCCGCAACCCGCCCAAAGGATCGCCCCGGCCGCGAGGGCCGTGAGACTGAGTGCACGCTTCGTCATGAGCTACCTCCCACTGGAAATGCTACCGTTCTCGATTCCTGCGTTCTGCTTCCATGACGCGGGGCCGCCCGCGTCGCACGTTGGAGGGGGAGTCGCAGGATCGATGCCGAGCCCATCCAGGTCGGGCGACAGACCACAACCACTTATGTGAACATGTGTTATGGCATTGTGACGGATCTCACACACGCGATCGGAACGCCACGAAACGAGGCGCCCCGCTCCATTCTGGATCACCCCACTCGACTGGTGCTCCGAGGTCGCCGCCCGCGGTGCGACCGACTAACTTGGTGAATCCCCCATCCCCCACAGCCGAGGAGTGGTCATGCGGATCACCGCCGCTGTCGTGCTTGCTCTCGCCGCCGTCGCCGTGCCCGGTGAGGCGCAGCAGGATGTCCAGATTCAGACCGTCGCGGTTGCCCCCGGCGTGCACATGCTCATCGGAAGCGGCGGCAACATCGGTGTCTCGTCCGGCGCCGATGGCGTGTTCATCATCGATGACCAGTACGCGCCGCTCACCGACAAGATCGTGGCCGCCATCCGCGGATTCAGCGACGGACCCATTCGGTTCGTGGTCAACACCCATTGGCACTTCGATCACGTAGGAGGGAACGAGAACCTCGGCGGGATGGGTGCGCTGATCGTGGCCCACGAGAACGTGCGGGAGCGTATGAGCGTGGAGCAAGTCATGGAGGCCCTTGACCGGACCGTCCCGCCGTCACCTGAGGCGGCGCTCCCTGTCGTCACCTTCAGCCAGGCGGTCACGTTCCACCTCAACGGGGATGAGCTGCACGTGCTTCACATCCCGCACGCGCATACCGACGGCGACGCGCTGATTCACTTCCGGCGAGCGAATGTCGTGCACATGGGCGACACATTCTTCAACGGTCTCTACCCGTTCATCGATCTGGGGAGCGGGGGGAATGTAAACGGGATGATCGCGGCCGCCGACGCGGCGCTGGCGGTTGCCGACTCGGACACGAAGATCATTCCGGGACACGGGCCGCTGGCGTCACGCGCGGATCTCGAGCGCTACCGTACCATGCTGGTCGCCGCGCGGGACCGGGTGGCCGCGGCCATCGCTGAGGGACAAACGCTCGAGCAGGTGAAGGCGGCCAAGCCCATGGCCGATTACGACGAGGCCCTGGGTGGGGCGTTCATCAACCCCGAGCAGTTCATCGAGTTCGTGTACCGAAGCCTGGAGGCGACGCCCTAGCAACAACGCCCGGGACAGGGGCGCCACCGGCAATCTCGCGCCCCCGTCCCGAGCTCCCTTTCTCCTTTCCCCTTTCCCCGTTCCCATTTCCCTTTCTTCCCGCTTCCCGCTTCCCGCTTCCCGCCAAAACCTACCCATCCCCCGCAACGACACAATTCCGTCCCCGCGCTTTCCCCGCGTACAGCCGGCGGTCGGCGACGGCGATGAGCTGCTCGGCGGCGTCGGCGTCCACCGGGAATGCCGCTGCGCCGATCGTCACGGTCAGCCCGCCCGTCCGGAGTGGCGGCTCGACCTCGGCGGTGCTCTTCGCGACCCCCTCGCGAATCCGGTCGGCCATCGCGCCCGCGACCTCAAGGTTGGTGTGCGGAAGGATGATGGCGAACTCCTCCCCACCGTAGCGGCAAATCACATCCGCTGCCCGCACACCTCGGGTGAGAATCCCCCCTAGCATCACGAGCACGCGGTCGCCTTCCTGATGACCGACCCGATCGTTGATCTGCTTGAACCCGTCGGCATCGATCAGCAGGAGGCTCGTGGAATCGTTGTAGCGTCTCGACCGTTCCAGCTCCATGGGCAGCAGGGAGTCGAAGTAGCCGCGGTTGAAGACACCGGTGAGCGGATCGCGCGCCGAATACCGCTGGAGTTCGTTGACCCGGCGGCGGAGCTCGAGTTGCGCGACGACCTGCCGGGACAGCGCCTCCAGAGCCGCCCGTTGCTCCGCGGTCAGCTCACGCGGCACGCGATCGATCACGCACAGGGTACCGATGGCCTGCCCCCCGGGGACGCGCAGGGGCGCACCGGCATAGAAACGGATTTCCGGATCGCCCAACACCAGCGGGTTGTTGGCAAAGCGCTCGTCCGTCGTCGCGTCGTTCACCACCATCGTTTCCTGACTCACGATCGCGTGAGCGCAGAACGCGACGTCACGATGCGTCTCCGGCACATCGAGACCGAGCCGCGATTTGAACCACTGTCGATCGGTGTCGACGAGGCTCACCAGCGCGATGGGCGTCTGGCAGATGTGCGAGGCGAGCAGCGTCAGGTCGTCGTAGGCCTGCTCGGGATCGGTGTCGAGCACGTCGTACTGGGCCAACGTGGCCAGCCGCTCCGGCTCGTCGGGCGGAAGCGGCGGTCTCGGATAGGCCCCCGCCGGCCGGTGACTGCGCTCCGCCGCCATCAGACGCTCCTCCTCCGATCCGCTCTGGTCATCCTGTGCTCTCAAGGGCTGGGTGGCATGCGTCCGAGAAGTGTAACGACCCGGAACCCACAGATTCAAACGTCACAGGACGTCGTGGACCCCGGCCTCACATGAGCATCGGCAGAGACGCGGACGCGAAGCTCAGCACGAGGAAGAACCCGACCATATCAGTAACCGTCGTGAGGATCGGTCCCGACGCGAGCGCCGGGTCGTGGTTGAGCCCTCGGAGCACCAGCGGGATCAACCCGCCGAGCAGGACGGCGACGATGGTGTTCAGCGCAAGCGCAGCTCCGACCACCAACCCAAGCACGATATTCCCCTTCCACAGCACGGCCACCACCCCGAGCAGCAGGCCCAGCACGACACCGTTCAGAATCCCCACGACCCCCTCCTTGAACGCCACGCGCAGGATCTCGTGCGGCTTCACCAGACCCAGTGCCAGCTCACGCATGCTCACCGCGACGGCCTGATTGCCCGAGCAGCCGCTCATGTCCGAGATGATCGGCAGAAACACCGCCAGGGCGATCACCGCGGCGAGGGTGTCCTGGTACATGGCGATGACACTGGCCGCGATCATGTTGAGCACGATGTTGATCGAGAGCCACGACAGGCGACGGCGCGACCGGTAGCGAAGCGGCATCGTGCGGAGCTCTTCCCCAATGAGGCCGGTCACGGCGAGGAACGCCTCCGTCGCCTGCTCGCCGAGGGCGGTGAGCACCGCCGCGCGCCGCGCGACACCCACGAGCTGCCCCGCAGCGTTCGTGACCGGGATCCCCACGAACGCGTGGTCGTCGAACACCTGTTTGAGATCGGTCAGGTTGGCATCGTCGGGTACGCTCAGCGGATCGCGCATCATGATGGCGCCGACGGTCTGCGTCGGTCGCGCCAGAAGCAGGTCCCGAAGCCGCAGGACACCGACGAGGCGCCGCTCGGCGTCCGTGATGTACGCGTACTGAATGTCATAGTCCGAGTACCGTTCACCGTGGGCGCGCATGTCCTCCACCACGTCGCCAACCGTCAGGTGTTCGGCATACGACAGATACTCGGTGATCATCACGCCGCCCGCCGTGTCCTCCGGATACTGCAGCAGCCGTCGCGTGTCGTCGGCCTGCTCGGCGGGCATGGCGTCGAGGATCGCCGCGGCATCGGCGCGCCCCAGATCGGCCAGGAGGTCCACACGGTCGGCGCTCGGGATCTCCTCGAGGATTGCGGCGGCATCGGCGGCCGGCAGGTCCTCGATGATTTCGACTGCCTGGGCGCTGGAGAGATGCTCGAACAGCAGGGCCGATGACTGCGGGCCCAGGAGATCCAGCAGTGCCCGCTGATCCTCCTCCGAGAGGCGGGAGACGGTGCGCGCAAGTTCCCCAGCCGGCAGATCGTGGAGGAATTGCTCGGCCGCTGCCGCGTCGCGGCCGGCGATCAGGATTGCCAGCTGTTCCCACGGCGCTACGGACACGTGATCGGTCACAGACGGATGCTCCTCACGGACGGTGATGTGGACGGTGCGGAACTGTGAGCGTGCCGAACGGCACTACGGATCGTACTCCGTGTCCTGCCTGCGGCGGAACCCAGGCGCGATCCCGACGGAGCAAGGCGGGCGGACCGTATGGCCCGCCCCGAGCTCAGTTCCCTTCCCTCGCGTACATCACGATCCCCCCAACGAGCGTGTAGTCCACGGTCGTCGTCGGGATCTCGTCCTCGGGAATCGTCAGGATGTCCTTGGAGAGCACCGTGATGTCCGCCAGCTTTCCCGGTGTGAGCGAGCCCTTGATGCCGTCCTCGAATGCGGCGAACGCATTGTTGATCGTGTAGCTCCGCAGGGCTTCCATCCGGCTCAGTCGCTGCTCGGGGAAGAACACGCTGCCGTCCTGGAGCTTGCGGGACACGGTGGCGTAGTACGACGCGATGGGATCCACATCTTCCACAGGAGCGTCGGTGCCGTTGGTGACCACCGCTCCCGAATCCCACAGCGACCGCCACACGTACGCGCCCTCGCGCGACCGCTGCTCGCCCAGCCGCGGGATCACCCAGGGGCCGTCGGACGTGGCGTGAACCCCCTGCATCGACGCGATCACGCCGAGCTGTCCGAACCGCGGGATGTCGGCGGGATGGAGATGTTGTGCATGCTCGATGCGCCAGCGGAGATCCCGATCTCCGGTGAGAGGCTCGAATGCCCGCTCATACACGTTCAGGACTTCACGATTGGCGCGGTCGCCGATGGCGTGCACGCACAGCTGATAGTCGTGCTCCAGCGCCAGTTGCGCCGTCACGTCGAGCGCGTCGATCGGGCTCGTGTTGAGGCCCCGGCTCGTCGGCAGATCGGCATACGGCTCGAGCAGCCACGCGCCGTGCGGGCCGAGGGCCCCGTCCACCGAGACCTTGATGGCTCGGACCGTCAGCCGATGGTCGCCGTAATCGACGACGCGCGCGTCGGCAAGCCTCGCGGCGAGGGCGTCGTTGGGAGCGCGGATCATGGCCCACATGCGGACGCCCATGGCTCCCTCATCCACCATTTCCCGGTACAGATCCAGCGTCGCAAACCCGACACCCGCGTCCTGGAAGCTGGTCACGCCTTTCGACAGCAGCTCCTCAATGGCCAGCGCGGCCTGGCGGCGGGTGTCGGGTGGGCCGGCATTGGCCGCCGCCGGCCCCAGCAACCCCTGCGCGGTCTCGCGGAACGCGCCGATCGGATCTCCGTTGGCGTCGCGCACGATCTCTCCACCGGGGGGATCGGGCGTGCGCCGGGTGATGCCCGCCATCTGCATCGCTTTGGCGTTGGCGAACGCGGCGTGCCCGCTCGCGTGCCGCAGGATCACCGGGTTGTTCGGAGAGACTGCACTCAGGGTGTGGTGGGTCGGCAGACCATCGATGTTGCCCGGTGGCGGCGCGTCCCATTTCTCCTGATGCCACCCTCGGCCCTGAATGAGCGCGCCAGCCGGGGCATCCGAGGCCGCGTCCGCCACCATCGCGACGATCTCGTCCCAGTTGGCCACATGCATGAAGTCGAGCTGCATCTTCGCGCTGCCGATGCCCAGGAAGTGGCCGTGCCCCTCGATGAAGCCGGGAATCGCAAGCCGTCCGGCGAGGTCGATCACGTCGGTCTCCTGACCGATGTAGCGTCCGATCTCCCGGTCGGAGCCGACGGCAAGGATCGTGTCGTTCAGGACCGCGATGGCCTGCCCGTCGGGCACGGCGGGATCGACCGTGACCACCTTCCCGTTGCGGAGCACGAGATCGGCGGCGATCTCGGGCTCGACCGCGCACCCGGCGATCAGCGTGGCCGCACCGACCGTGGCGGCAAACAGGGTCGCCCAGCGAGAGTGTGTTGCGGCAGTGTGAAGCATGGGATGCTCCCTAGATCCCGAGTGGCATTGCGGCGGTGCGACGACGTTCAAGAATAGGAAGGCGTCCGGTCCGTGGCCAGGGGACCGCACCCGGCTGGCCGCCGGTGGTCGCGCTGCAGGGGAAAATGTTCGTCCCGGTTGCGTCGGGATGGCGTCCGCGCCCCGGCCCTGACGACTGGTTCGTCGGACTGGGGGATCTCGGTGCCCGTACCGCGGCGGCTAGGCTAGTTGCCTCCCTCCGGCGGCACCGCCGTCCAGATGACGTCGTCGTGCGCCTCGATCATGCTCGAGAATTGCTCCCACGCGTACGCGTCCGACGTGAGTTCCGCCATGACGCGTCCGAAGTGGTCGTCCATGTCATCCCATTGGTCGAACAGGTACAGCACCTTCCAGTTGTAACGACCGCCGGTGTTGTGGCTCTGCACGACCCACCCGTCCAGAATGCCGTCCTCCATCGACTCGTTGAGAATCGGGGCCACACTCTCGTGCCAACGCTCGTTCCACTCCTCCAGATACGCGAAGCTGATCTGGAATCGGGAGTCGTACAGGTACAGAGCGTCGAGTCCCTCCGGGACGTGTACCTCGTCGACGTTCCACACTTCGTCGTAATGGGCCTGGATCATTCTGTTGTCGCGGGCCATCACCTCCGGCGCGCGTTCTTCGAGGCGTCCCAGATACTCACGCCAGAAACGGTCGAAGTCCGCCCATGCCGCAGCCCGCACCGCGAACCGCCAGTTGTATTCGACACCGGTCTGGTGCTGCCACACATTCCAGCCGAGGATCACCCCCTCGTCCTGGAGCTCCTGCAACACCGGCACGGAGTACTGGTAGTAGTCGCCGATCCAATCATCCAAATCGGCGTAGGCCACCTGAAAGTAGGCGACGTACACCAGCTCGGGCGATGGTGCGTCGGCCTCCTGCGTGGCGGCCGGGGGTGGCATGAGCACCAGGGCGCACGCGACGCTCGTGAGAATGCGGAGCATAAGGTCCTCCGGGGAGCTACGGGGATGCTCTATGCTATCGGTCGTGAACCGCGGGAACAACCCTGGGTTTCGAGTCCTTGTGCCGAACAACCCCTACGGCAGCTCCTTCACGTAGATATTGCGGAAGTACACGGGGCTCCGGTCATCGTGGTTCTGCAGGCCGATGTAGCCCCGAGGGGCCAGTTCGCGCACCTTGCCCCGCGGCTCCGACTCCCAGTCGAGCACCTGCGTACCGTTCAACTCCACGCGGATGCGACTCCCCTGTACCGTGATGCGGTAGCGGTTCCACTCCCCAGCAGGCTTGGAGGCTCGCCGGGTGGGTGCCTCCGCGTCGTAGGCGGCAGCGGTCTGGTGCACTCCCTCTCCCGCATCGTTAATCTGGATCTCGACACTGTGGTAGATGTAGTCGTCGCTGGTGGGCACGCCGGGCACGCGGAGAAAGATCCCGGAGTTGGTCTCGCTGGTCGCGCACATGAACTCGAGGTCGAGGACGAAATCGCCGTACTCCTTCACTGCGTACCAGAACAGTCCCATGCCCCCGTGCGAGGTGAGCACTCCCGTCTGGGGATCGAGATCGAAGTACCCGGGGCCGTAGTGATTCCAGCCGTGCTTCGAGTACCGTCCGTTGCGCTGCGCCAGGATCTGCTCGAAGCCCTCACGATCCTGCGCGATGACCGGCTCGCCGGCCACAACGATCAGCGCGAGCGCGAGCCCGCAGATACGACGTGGGTTCATGATGTCCTCGGGTTCCAGGCGCCCCTGGCCACGGCGGGCACGAACGCCTCGAGGCCCGGCGGCGGGAACGGTACGGTCTTGCCCTGCTCGGCACTCATGTACGCGGCCATGAGCAACTCGGTCACGTTGACGCCGTCGGCAAAGGTCTCCGCAGGACGACGCCCGGCGAGGAACGCCTGAACCATGTGCCGGTTCTCGCCCACGTAGCCGTACTCGCTCTCCTCGTCGCTCACGATCGGCATCAGCCCCATCTCGGCATTCTGCTTCTCGACGATGTCCTCACCGGCCTTACCGGCCACCTTCCGGCTGAAAAAGACCTTGGGCCCGGCATCGAGCGAGTTCACCGACAGCGAATACTCCGGACCGAGCACCTCCATGCTGAGCCTGAGGCCCGCGCCCACGAAGCACCAAGACGTGGTTGCCTCGACGACCCGCGTATTCCCGTGGCCGTCGCGGTACTCGACCAGCGCTCGTGCAAAGTCCTCGGACGGGCGCGTCACGTAGTCGAGCTTTCCACCGCTCTGCACGGCGAGCATCGCCGCATACTCCGGGTGCTGCCATTTGAGACAGGACGTGTGGGCGGTGACCCTGACGGGGGTGAGGGTATCCCGTGAGGCCCCGGGCGCGGTCAACAGAAAGCGCGCCACCTCCACGGAGTGACACATCATGTCGTTGAGCACCCCGCCGCCCTGCAGCTCGCCTTCCCAGAACCAGGGGCTGTGCGGGCCGCTGTGCTCTTCGGCCGCCCGGGCCAGGTACGGTGGTCCGGTGAGTGCCGCGCCGCGGGCCCAGAGAATGTCCCTGCCGCGCACCACACCGGGCGAGAACAGCTGGTTTTCGAGGTACCCGTCCAGCAGTCCCGCCCGCTCCACCAGCTCCAGCATGCGACGGGCCTCGGCCACGTTGCGTCCCAGCGGCTTCTCACACGCGACGCCGACCAGCGTGCCCTTTCCCGTCTCGATCGCCTCGACGATCTCCTCCATCACCTCGATGCGCGCAAAGTTTGGCGCGCAGATCCACACGGCGTCGATGTCGGGATCGGCCACCATGGCCGTGACCGAATCGAAGACCTTCGCGTCGCCCACGCCGAGCTGGCGCACGAGCGCGACCGACTCTTCTGCTGTCCCATCACGCCGGCTCACGACACCCCGGATGTCCGCCTGACGCACACTCACGAAGGAGCGGATGTGAAACCGCGCCACAAACCCGCCGCCGATCATCCCGACACCCAATCGTCGTGCCGTCCTGTCGGTCTTCGCCTTCCCCTGCGCTCGCGTCTTCGGTGCGTGTCCCATGGCTACGCCGCCTCGTCACCCGCGGCCGCGGCCCGCGGCGGATCGACCCGGTCATTGAAGAGCAGAGCGAACCCGACCATGATCACGGCCGCAAACGCCGCCGGGACGAACCAGAACTGCCGCCACTGGTCGAGCGTCAGCGCGGCCGCGTCGCCCAGGAAGGCATTGAAGAGGTTCCCCGCCACCTGCGCGCCGATCAGCATGCCGAGCCCGTAGGTGACCAGCACGAGCATCCCCTGCGCCTGGCCGCGAATCGCGGGCGTCGACTTCTTGTCGACGTAGATCTGGCCGGTGACGAAGAAGAAGTCGTAGCAGATGCCGTGCAGCAGGATGCCGACGATGATCATCCAGAAGACCGCGCTTGGCGCCGCGAGCGCGAACAACACGTAGCGCAGCACCCACGCCCCCATGCCCGCCACGAGCATCCACTTCACCCCGAGGCGGACGAAGAACAGCGGCATCAGCAGCATGAAGATCACCTCGGACATCTGCCCGAGCGTCTGCGTGCCGGCGATGTTCTGGAACCCCGTGCCCTCGAGGAAGAGCTGCGTGAAGTTGTAGTACGCCGCCAGCGGGATCGAGATGAGCAGCGAGGCACCGAGGAAGACGTAGAACGGCTTGCTGCCCAGCGACCTCAGCGCATCGAGTCCGAGGATACTCCGAAGCGAGACGCGCTCCCCAGCGGCCGGTGGTGGGGTGTGGGGCAACGAGAAGCTGTAGAGGCCCAAAACGAGACTCGTGACTGCGGCCGTGTAGAGTGGCAACGGTGTCTGCTCGGGCAGACTCCCGCCGGTCACGAACCTGCGGAGCACCAGGCTGACGAAGAGGCCGGCAACGATCCAGCCGATCGTGCCGAACACCCGAATCAGGGGAAACTGCTTCTCTTGATCGGCGATGTTGTGAAACGCGAGCGAGTTCGCCAGGCCGAGGGTCGGCATGTAGCAGAGGTTGTAGAGCAGCAGCAGCAGCACGAACACCACCGGCGTGCCGCTGAATTGCGGAACGGTCAACAGCACCAGGCCGCCGAGGATGTGCAACACCCCCAGCACCTTCTCGGTCGAGAAGAAGCGGTCGGCCACGAGCCCGAGAAAGAACGGCGCCGCGATGGCCGCGATCGGATTGACCGTGTAGGGCCAGTGCGTCAGGTCGCCCATGCCCTCGGCCGTCATGTACACGGCGATCGACGTGTACCACGCCCCCCAGACGAAGAACTGGAGGAACATCATGATCCCGAGTCGGGTGCTTGTGTTCACGGACGCTGCTCCTGGGCGGTAAGGCGGTTCAACGGTTAGGCGGTTAGGCGG
>JABAOD010023185.1_pt2 | contig 12269 bp, 12 predicted proteins | sample 7062151 | NCBI WGS metagenome assembly JABAOD01 (sample SAMN14538626, study PRJNA623070) | marine sediment metagenome | biome: marine biome [ENVO:00000428]; feature: marine pelagic biome [ENVO:01000023]; material: deep marine sediment [ENVO:00002113] | place: India: Gulf of Khambhat ...
AAACTGCAGCGCCAGCGCGGTTCCCCAGGAACCGGCGCCGATCACCGCAACGGTCTCTGGCGCGTTGCTGTCCGTCAATGTGAGTCTGTCGCGCCGGCCGCCTGCGCCATCTGCTGCTGCTTGGCCTGCAGGTACAGCGCGTCAAAGTTGATGGGTTGCAGAACAAACTCGGGGAAGCCACCCTTCTGAATCAGCGAGGCGATGGACTCGCGCGCGTACGGAAACAGGATGTTCGGGCAAAAGCTGCCAAGGATGGCCTGCAGCTCTTCGCCTTCGTAGCCGGCGATCTGGAACAGCCCGGCCTGCTGCAACTCCACCAGGAAACACGTCGTGTCTTCTTCCTTGGCTTCGATAGTGACCGTCAGAACAATCTCGTGGAAATCACCTTCCAGCTGGGTGTGCGAGCTGCGAAGGTTGAGGTTGGTCTGCGGTTTCCAATCGCCCTGCTGGAATATTGCAGGAGATCGGGGTGACTCGAACGAAGAATCCTTGAGGTATATCTTGGAAATCGATAGCCGCTTCTCGGCGGCGTTTTCATTTTCAGCCATTTTTTTTCCTGTTGAGTAATCAGACGATCGCCGCACTAGTCAGCGAGCATCTTGTCCAGCTCTCCACGCTTGTCAAGAGCACAAAGTTCGTCGAAACCACCAATCGGCGTTTCGCCTATGAATATCTGCGGCACCGTCCTGTTGCCGCTCTTTTGCGTCATCTCAGAGAGCATGGCGGGATCGGCCGCAACGTCGAAATCGTCGAATTTGATCCCCTTTCTGGTCAGCAACATTCGCGCCGCACCGCAGAAAGGGCAGCTCGCGTTGCCATAGATCGTTACCGGCTTCATGCTTTCGACTTCATGAGCGCTTCTTCTGTTTCCCCGATTTGCTGCGGGTCTTCTTGCCGGTTACCACGGGAAGCCCGGCCTGGCCCCAACCGGACATGCCACCTTTCAGCCCGTAGACACTTTCGAAGCCTGCGCCGCGCAGCTTGTTGACCACGCCGGTGGTCGTGACCCCGGCATCGCAAACCGCGATGATCGGCGTCGATTTATAGCGCTCAAGTTGATCCAGTTTCGCCTCCAGCTGATCGTTCGGAATATTCTTCGCATTGACGATGTGGCCTCGCGCAAAAGCGTCCGCGCTGCGGATATCCAGTACGATGGCATCCTTGTTGATCAGCTTCACGGCGTCGCCGGCATCCACGTTGACGAGGCCGCTCGCTTTGCGGCGCAATTCGGAGAAGACCAGCAGGAAAAAGCTGATCATCAGCGCGGACACAAGCAACACGTGGTTACTCGTGAATTCGAAAAATCTGTCCATGAATCAATAATTTCGGCGCCGGGTCTCGCGCCGGGAAGATGCCTAAATCCCGGATTATACGCGGTTTTTCGGGCGGTCATAGCCTCGAGGCTCTACACTCGCGGCCATGATTAGGCGAATCATCATCCTGGCCGGACTTCTGGGCGCGGCCGACGTCGGCCTGGCGCAGGACGCAGATGAAGAGCTGACCAAGGTCAAGGAGCGCGAGCTCGAGGATGTGCGAGAGCGCATCAGCGCCCTGAAGAAAAGCATGGACGAAGCGGCCGCAGACAGGGATCGACTGGCGGCGGAGCTCCAGGAGCTGGATGTTGCAATCTCCGAGCAAAGAATCCGGATTGCGGAAATCGAGCGAGAGCAGCGCGACACGACGAAGAAGAAGGAGCAGCTCGATGCGAAGCTTGCCGAGCGCGAGTCGCAGCTGGACGAACAGTCGGCGGCGCTCGCCGCGCAGGTGCGGGCCGCTTACCTGGGCGGCAGCCAGGAAAAGATCAGGCTGCTGCTCAATCAGCGGGATCCCGCCACGCTCGGCCGACTGATGGCGTACTACCGTTACCTGAGCGAATACCGCGCCGAGAACATAGAAGCGGTCATCGCGCAAATCCGGGAGCTCGAGATGCTGCGGAGCAAGATCGCGGCAGAGGCGGCGCGGCTGGAGGAGCTTGGCAGGGACCGTTATGCGGAGCTGACGAGACTCAATCACTCCCAGGAAAACAGGGCCGCGCTACTTGTCTCGCTTCGGGAAAAGATCAAGAGCGAGGGACAGGAAGTGGAGCGACTGGCGGCCCAGGAAAAAGACCTGACTCGCCTCATCGCGGAGCTGACGAGCATCCTGTCGGACTATCCCATTCGTTCCGAGCAGCCTTTCAGCGAGCACAAGGGAAAGCTGACATGGCCGGTTGCCGGGGCGCTGCTGCACGACTTCGGCCAGCCGCGGGCCGGCGGCGGCAACATGAAATGGAACGGCGTCGTGCTCGCGGCGCCCCGCGGACGAGAGGTCCGGGCTGTTTACCATGGCCGGGTTGCGTTTGCCGACTGGCTCGCCGGCATGGGCTTGCTGGTGATCGTCGATCATGGCGAAGGCTTCATGACCCTGTATGGCTACAACGAGACCATACTGACGAATGCGGGCGACTGGGTCGCCCCCGGCGACGTCCTCGCGACCGTCGGTGACAGCGGCGGGCAGTCCGAAGTCGGCCTCTACTTCGAGCTGCGCAACGGCACCCGGCCGGTGAATCCGCGACTCTGGATAACGCGCCGGCCGGGCGGTTAAACGCAAACATATGACGCAGTCCGGCTGCCCTTGGCATTCTGCTGTGTTAAATTCAACGATCTTGCTGAAAGCCCCGTGGCGAGAGCAACGAGAGATCGTATGTCCCTGAAGATCCGTGCACTGCTGGTCGTTGTCATCGGCGTCGTTCTTGGCCTCAGCCTGTCGGTAGGCGGTGGGCTGATCGATAGTGGCCAGGCGCCGGATGAGGAAGCCCTGGCGTGGGAGCAGGCCCGGCTGTTTGCCGAGGTGATCGAGCGGGTCAAGCGAGATTATGTTGAGCCCGTCGATGATGCCGAGCTGCTGGAAAGTGCGATTCGCGGCATGGTCAGCGACCTCGATGCGCATTCCCAGTACCTNNCGATCCGCGGCATGGTGGCCGACCTCGATGCACACTCGCAGTATCTGGATGCCGAGGAATACCGCGACATTCGCATCAGCACGACGGGCAGCTACACCGGCATAGGCATCGAGGTGGACGAAGTCGACGGCGCGCTGCAGGTGATTACGCCGATCGCCGGCTCGCCGGCGGCGCGCTCCGGTATACGGAGCGGCGATACGATCATCGCCGTCGACGGCGTGTCGATCGAGTCGAACAGCCTGCAGCAGATCGTCGGGCGCTTGCGAGGCCACGCCGGTAGCAAGGTTATCGTTACGGTGTTGCGCGAGAATGTTGCCATCGACCACGAAATCCGCCGCCAGACGATTCGCGTTGCAAGCGTGCACAAGGAGCTTCTCGCACCTTCCTTCGGCTATGTTCGCGTCAGCCAGTTCAGTGAGAACACGGCTCGGGAGCTGGGTCGAGCCGTCGACGAGTTGCAGCAAGCGAACGCCGGCATGCTGGACGGGCTGATCCTCGATCTACGCAACAACCCGGGCGGCGTGTTGGACGCCGCGGTCGATGTGTCAGACCTTTTTCTGGACTCCGGAATTATCGTTACGGCCGACGGGCGATCTTTCGAGTCGCGTTTTTCGCGTTCCGCACATCGCGGCGACATCCTGGACGGCGCAAGCATGGTGGTGCTCGTCAACGAGGGGTCCGCCTCCGCGTCGGAGATCGTGGCCGGCGCCCTGCAAGACCACAATCGCGCGCTGATCCTCGGCACGCCCACATTCGGCAAGGGCCTGGTCCAGACGGTGATGCCTTTATCCAAGGGCCGGGGCATCAAGCTGACCACGTCGCGCTACTACACGCCCTCCGGTGACTCGATTCACGATGTTGGAATCACGCCGGATGTCTTCGTGGAAGATACCCCGGGCTTCCCCGATCTTACGCTGTCCGGCCTTCTCGATCGTGAGGCCGACGCACAGTTGGCGGAGGCGATCGACTTCCTGGCACCTCGCTCAGTGATGCACAGCAACGCCGAGTGACCGCCATGAACGTTCGCCTGGCAGCGGTGGTGCTTTTGCTGGCATCGGCGCCCGCGCTGGCGGGGCAGCCGCGCGTCGCGATTATTATTGATGATCTGGGCTACCAGCTCGAGGCAGGGCGTCGCGCGATCGAGCTTCCGGGACCCGTGACGTTTGCCGTATTGCCCGGCACGCCCCGGGGGGCAGATCTCGCGGAATGGGCGCATCGGCGCGGCAAAGAGGTGTTGCTGCACTTGCCGCTGCAGGCGAGTGCGGCTGACCGGGACAAAGAGCCCATCGGAATAGATCTCGACATGAGCCGTGAGGCCCTGGCAAATACCTTCGACGCGGCGCTCGACTCGGTGCCGTACGCGATCGGCGTTAACGGTCACCGCGGCAGCCTGCTGACACGCCACCCCGGCCACATGCTGTGGTTGATGCAGGAGATACGTGCCCGCAACGATCTGTTCTTTGTCGACAGTTATACGACGGTGCACAGCGTAGCGCTGCAGATGGCGAGTGAGGCAGGCGTCAGCGCCGTCAGGCGGGATGTGTTTCTTGATCCTGATCGATCGCCCGAAACCGTCGTGCGGCAGTTCGAGCGGATGAAGCGGCTGGCCCGGAAACGCGGCTTCGTCATTGCGATCGGTCACCCCTATGAGTCGACGCTTCGGTTTCTGGAAGCCGAGTTGCCGAAGCTCGGGGAAGAGGGCATCGAGCTTGTCACCATTAGCGAGTTGATCGAATGAGCTGGTACGAAGAGCGCGTCTTGCCGCGACTTATTGATCTCGTTTGCAGCAGCAAACCGACGCGCAAACAGCGCGAGAAGATCGTACCGCGTGCCACCGGCGATGTGCTTGAAATCGGCTTCGGCAGCGGCCTGAATCTGCCGTACTACGAACGTGACGCGGTGCGCCGACTGTGGGGGCTGGAGCCATCGGCAGGGATGCGCAACCTTGCTGCTGTCGCCGTCAGGGAATCGGATCTCGACGTAGAGCTTCTCGAACAGCCGTGTGAGGAAATCCCGCTCGAGAATCGTAGCGTCGATACGGTCGTCATTACCTATACGCTCTGCAGTATTGCCGAACTCGCGCCAGCGCTCGAGGGTGTACGCCGTGTTCTGAAACCTCGCGGGCAGCTGCTTTATTGCGAGCACGGTAAGGCGCCGGATCCCAATGTCTACAAATGGCAGGAAAGGCTGAACCCCGTGTGGCGAAGGTTTTCCGGCGGCTGCAACATTCATCGCGATGTGCCCGATATTCTGCAACAGGCGGGCTTCAGGATCGAAGACGACAATCGCATGTATATCCCGGGCATCAGGGCGCTCAGCTATAACTTCTGGGGCGGTGCGCGGATTCGTTGAACCGCTGGCCTGCTGAGGGCTCTAAGCAGATACACCGGGATTCTATGTATGACTGAAAGCCATGCTCGATTAATGATGCTTGTTCTCTGGGCGCTGGCGTTCGTTTCGCTCTCGAGCGCGTACGGACAGGGTGACCGGGTCTCACAGCTCGCCCAGGGTGACGATGTCGCCTGCACGATGCAATACGATCCGGTCTGCGGAGCGGATGGGCAGACCTACAGCAACGAGTGCGTCGCCCGATCGGTTGGCGTTGAGGTAGCCAGTGCCGGCATCTGCGCAGACGCCGAGGCCGGCTGTCCGGAAACCTTCGATCCGGTCTGCGGCGTGGATGGCAACACCTATATCAATGAGTGCTTTGCGCTGAAGTCCGGGGCTGAGATCGCCGGCCTCGGGGCGTGCACCGCGAACGGGTGCCCCGCGATCAACGAGCCCGTCTGTGGCATGAACGGCCGCAGCTTCGTCAACCGCTGCGAGGCCGACGCCGAGCGAATCCCGGTTCAGCACAAGGGCCCGTGTGACCCGGACAATTGCCCAAAGGTGTTCGCGCCGGTATGCGGTGATGGTGCGGTGACTTACGACAACGCCTGTTTTGCCGTGAAGGCCGGCTTACAGTCTTTTAAACCCGGCATCTGCAATGTGCGGCCGTGCCCGAACCTGTTCGTCCCCGTATGCGGCTATGACGGCCTGACCTACGGCAATGCGTGCCAGGCCGAGCGCCGCGGGGTTCGTGTCGAATACGCTGGCGTTTGTGAGACGCTGGGACGAAATTGTCCGCGGGACTATTCTCCCGTATGCGGCATGGACGGTGTGACCTACGATAATGAGTGCCAGCTGGACAACGCCGGAATCACCAAAGCGTATGCGGGCGCGTGCCTCGGCGACTGAACAGGTAATAGGGGTCGAACCGAGGTTTTCGCTTCAAGCTCGATACATGCCAATCTGGCAATCACGAGGGCGAAAACCTCGGTTCGACCCTGATAAATTCTACCAGGCGGGTCGCAGCCGGCCCTTGTCATCCGCGGAGTACGGCAGCCAGACGAGGCCGGTCAGCGATACATGGATGTCCGTGCTCTTCGCACGCACAACGATTTCGTCCAGCTCTTCGGCCTGTGCGTCGAAAGCCGTGTCCAGGTCGGCAATTTCCTTTTCGAGCGCCGCGTTCAACGCCGCTATCTCTTCCTTGACCTTGTTTGCTGTTTGCATTGCGCGTTCAACATCGGCCGCTTCCTTGCTGGCACCGCCCGCGGTCTTGATGGCCGAGCCAATCTTTGTCGCCGTGCTGCTCGATAGTTTCTTGCGGCCGAGCACGGCGCCGAGTATCGCGGTGCCGAAGGAAATCGCGGTGTCGAGCTTCTTCTTGGTCGACTGTTGTTTCTCGCGCGCAATCGCCTGCTCGGCGCGCAGCAGGCGATTCTCGAGCGTGGTCACTTTGCTCGCATAACGCTTGCGTATCTTCGCGATCGACTGGTCACGCTTTTCACTCGCGGCGTCCTGTAGCCGGATTCGAAACTCGCCCTCGGTCTCCGCGGGGGTCGACGTTAGCCGAAACTGCTTGCTGCGATACAGCGTGATGTTTTCGTTTTGCCGCAGCCAGCGCTTGTAGTCTTTTTCCCAGCGCGCATAGCCCTTCGGATCGCCGGCGGCCGCTGGACAGTCCGCATAGCTTGCGTCGCTCACGCCCTCATCCAGCAGGTCATCGACGGAGATATCGAGCGGCTCACTGCTGTCCCAGTCAATATCGACCGGGCCGTCCGCAAACTCGACGGTGTGCAAGACGGCCCGCTCGGTCTCGATATTGTACCGGGCGCTCGTGAACAGCACGTCGCCCGCGGCGATGAGGCGCGGGTGATAGACGAGTTCTTCCGCCTGCCCCCTGACAAAGAACTGCTCGACGGACGGCGGCAGCGCCGGGGCGCTGTCCGCGGTCTTGCGTTTCGGCCTGGAGGCGGCCTCGGTGGTCGCCGCAAGCGCCGTCTTTTCGGCGGCCATCAGTGTGCGGATGTGGTCGCGCGTCAGTGGACCGGCCAGGTAAGACATTACCCAGCGAGTGTTGAAAACCACGGCGTCGTCTTCGTGGACGTTGTGCAGCAGGAAACGGCGTTTGCCGAGACCGGCGATGGTGCGCTCCATTTGCTGCTTGTCGAAATTTCCGCCGCTGGCGCCTTCGAGGCCCTCCATCACCCGCGCCTTGTCGCGCTCGGTCTGCAGGCGGCCGATGAACCAGGTGCCGGTGTTGGACAGGCCCTTGTAGTCGAGATCCACCGGGTTCTGCGTCGCCAGCACCACGCCGAGGCCGTAGGCCCGGGCCTGCTTGAGCAGCGTCAGCAGCGGCGTCTTGGACGGCGGGTTCGCCGCCGGCGGGAAGTAGCCGAAGATCTCGTCCATGTAGAGGATGGCCCGCAGGCTGGTGGTGCCCGGCTGGGCGCGCATCCAGGCGATGAGCTCGTTCAGCAGCAGCGAGACGAAGAACATCCGCTGGGCGTCGTCGAGGTGGGCGATCGACATTATCGAGATACGGGGCTTGCCTTCGTCCGTGTAAAGGAGATTCTTCGCGCTCAGCGGCGCGCCCTGCATCCATGCCTCGAATCCCGGCGCCGCGAGCAGGTTGTTGAGCCGCATCGCGAGCGCAAACCGGTCCTTGGCCGGAAAGAAGGAGTCGAGACTCATGACGCCGACCTTGGCAATCGGCGGGTCCTGAATCTCCATGATCAGGGACGGCACGTCGAGGTTGCGGCCTTCGCTCCAGGCCTTGTCGAGCAGGCGAGAAATCAGGATATGTTCGCGGCTGGCGACAGGGTCGGCGTCGATGTCGAGCAGCGTGAGTATGCCGGTTGCCGTCGACTGCACGCGCTCGCGATAAAGGTCGATATCGTCAACGAGCGCCTGATCCGGCGCGCCGAAAGACTGCAGCACCGAGACCGGCACGCCCGAGTTGCTGCCGGGCGTATAGATCGCCATGTCGACATTGTTGCGCAGCGCCGCGATACGCTCGCCCGTCTGGCCCCACTCCCCGAGGCCCTTTTTCCAGAGCGCCGCCTGCGCGGACGCAAACTGCTCGGGCGTTTGCCCCTTATCGGTTGCGGTGCGCGGATTGATCCAGGGCCGAAAATCCTCAGGCTGAAGCTTCGGGAAGGTCAGCAGCAGATTACCCATGTCCCCTTTGGGGTCTATCGCGATGACCGGCACATGGTCGAGCGCCGCTTCCTCGAGTATGCCGATGCCAAGACCGGTCTTGCCCGAACCCGTCATGCCGATAATCACGGCATGCGTCGTCAGGTCTTTGGAATCATACAGAACGAGCTCTTCGGTAAGCTTGTCGGCCTCGCCGTCGTAGCGCTTGCCAAGATAGAAGGCGCCGAGCTTCTCGAAATCATGCATAGCCAACTTAAAGGTCCTCGTTTCTTCTAGGGATAGGTGTAGCTGGCCTGGATACCCAGCGGGATGCCGATCGCGGAATAAATGAGCAGGAAGATTGTCCAGGTCAGGATGAACCACATCGAGTATGGCAACATCATCGCCGTTAGCGTACCGATGCCCGTGCCTTTCACGTAGCGCTGGCAGTAGACGACGACGAGCGGGAAGTACGGCATCAGCGGCGTGATGATGTTGGTGCTCGAGTCGCCGACGCGATAGGCCGCCTGCGTCAGGTCGGGCGAAATACCGAGCGACATCAGCATCGGCACGAAGATCGGCGCGAGCAGGCCCCATTTGCCGCTGGCCGATCCGACGAAGATGTTGACGAAAGCGGTCAGCATGACGATGCCGACGATCGTAATCGATGCGGACGCATTCATGGCCTTCAGGAAGCTCGCGCCCTCCAGCGCCAGCAGCACGCCGAGGTTCGACTGGCCGAACGCGTACACGAACTGCGCGATGAAGAACATGATGACGAGGTAGTACGCCATGCCGTGCATCGAATGCGTCATGCCCTCGATCATGTCCTTGGAGCTCTTCATCGTACCCGCGACGATGCCGTACACGATGCCGGGCACCAGGAACAACAGGAAGATCAGCGACACGATCGAGCGCATCATCGGGGCACTGAACGATGTCAGATCACCGTCCGCGTCCCGCCAGGCGGAGCCCGAGGGTATCGCCGTTGCGAACAGCAGGATGATGCCGACGACCATCGCGATCAGCGCCCACCTCAGGCCCCTGCGCTCGTTGGCTTCAGGTCGTGCATCTCCGGCAGGTCTTCGGCATCGCCGTCGATCTCGGTTGCCCTGATGCGCGGCTCGACGACCTTGTCGGTGATGTACCAGCCGAGGCCGATGATGAGTAAGGACGAGGCCGTCGTGAAGAAGTAGTTGTTGAGCGGGTTGACGACGACCGCGGGGTCGAGAATCTGCGCGCCCGCCTGCGTCAGGCCCTGCAGCAGCGGGTCGAGGGAGCTCGGCACGAAGTTGGCCGAGAAACCGCCCGAGACGCCCGCGAAGGCTGCGGCGATACCGGCCAGCGGATGCCGGCCCGCGGCGTAGAAGATCACGCCGCCGAGCGGGATCACCAGCACGTAGCCGGCGTCGACGGCGGAGTGGCTGACGATACCCACGAGAATGACCATCGGCGTCAGCAGTATCGCCGGGGTAACGTTGAGCAGCGAGCGAATCGCCGAGTTGATGAAGCCGGTGTGCTCGGCCACCCCGATACCGAGCATCGCGACGAGCACGACGCCGACCGGGTGGAAGTGCGAGAAGTTGGTGACCATGACCGACAGGAACTCGGTCATGGCCCTGGGCGCGAGCAGGTTGTTGATGACGAGCGGCTCGTTCGTGCGCGGATCGATGACGCCAAAGCTGACATAGGACAGCAGCCACGACAGGACCCAGACGATGAACAGCAGCGCGATGAACAGGACGGCCGGGTCCGGCAGCTTGTTGCCGATTCTTTCTACGGCAGCGAGCATGCCGGTGGATGAGTCTTTGACGGCCTGTTTTTCAGCCATGAGAGCCCCCTGTTCTTATTGGCTACCGAGTGTACTCAATCAGGCGCAGTACGTCCTCTCTACCAGCCGCAGCTGCGGCCTTCATTCTGCTCCTTCAGATATCCCATCAGCGGCGCGAAATAGTCGATGATCGCCGTCGCGTCCATCTCGCGGGTGCCGGTGAGTTTCTCCAGCGCGTCCTGCCAGGGCATGCTCTGGCCCGCCGCCATCATGGCGTAGAAACGCTCGCCGGCCTCTTTGCTGCCGTAGATTGAACAGGAAGCGAGGTCGCCGTCATGACCCGCAATCTCGCACAGCGAGCGCTGGAACTGAAACTGCAGGATGTGGGCAAGGAAGTACCTCGTGTACGAGCGATTCGACGGCACATGGTACTTGGCGCCGGGATCAAAATCCGCCTCGCTACGCGGTACCGGGGGCGAGATGCCCTGATATCGCGTGCGCAGGTCCCACCACGTTCCGTTGTAGTTATCCGCTTCAATCGCGCCGGAAAAAACGCCCCAGCGCCATTCGTCGATTAGCTTGCCGAAGGGCAGAAATGCGATCTTGTCGAGGGCCCTTCGCATCTGGCGGTTGACGACCGCCTGATCGTTCTCGTCGGGCGAATCGATCAGGCCGACCTCCGCGAGATAGTCGGGCGTCATCGACAGCGTAATGGTATCGCCTATTGCTTCGTGGAATCCGGAGTGCGCGCCCCCCTGGAACAACGGGGGCTGATCCTTGTAAGCGCCCTGATAATAGTTGTGCCCGAGCTCGTGATAGATCACCTCGAGTTCTTCGAAGGTCTGCTTGATACACATCTTGATGCGCAGGTCGTCACCGCCGTCGAGGTCCCAGGCGCTGGCGTGACAGACGACGTCGCGGTCGCGCGGTTTTGTAAATTGCGACCGCTCCCAGAACGTGTCCGGCAGCCGGGGCATGCCAAGTGATACATAGAAGCTCTCCGCTGAGCGAACCATCTCCTCCGGCGAATAGTTCTTCCTCTTTAGCGTTGTATCGACATCGACCTCGGCAACGCCCGGGTAAGGCTCCACCAGGTCGTATAGGGAACTCCATTGCTGAGACCACATGTTGCCGAGCAGGTGTGCGGGTATCGGGCCGTCCTGCGGCACCTTGTCGGCGCCGTAGACCTCCGCAAGCTTCGCGCGGACGTAGCAGTGCAGTTCGTCGTAGAGAGGCTTGACCTGCTCCCACAGACGGGCCGTTTCCTGCTCGAACTCGGCCGGGCTCATGTCGTAGCCGGAGCGCCACATCTCGCCGAGGTCGCCGTAGCCGAGTTCGTTCGCCCCCTCGTTCACCAATTCCGCATAGCGTACGTATTTTTCCCGCATCGGCGGCGCAACGGTTCGCCAGCCCTGCCAGGCGTCGATGAGTTCGTCGTAGTCACGACTCCTGGCCATGATATCTTCCAGCTCTGGCAGGGAGCTGCAGTCGCCATCAGGGCGACAGTATTTGCCGGCGCCGTAAATGCCTTGCAGCTCGGTCGCGATCATCGTCAGTTGTTTGCGCTTTGCCGCATCCGCCGGCGCGGGCAGCGAGGTCCCCAGCTTCAGCAGATCGAGTGCGCGCCGGGTTTCGGGGGCCAGCGCATGATCATCGAATTGCTTCGCCTGCTGAACGGTCGCGCTGTGCCAGGCGGCGTATTTTTCCTTGGCAGCCGCGGCGATGATTGCGGTGTCGTCGGTGATATAGGTCTGCCGAACCCAGTTTGCAGCGCCGGTTTCCCGGTTCAGCTCGGCGAGCTCGGCGTTTACGCGAGCGACGAACTCCTCTGCCGTCTCCGTCGATACGGCGTCATCCTGCGGCGCCGCCTCCCTTTCCGAACAGGCGCCGACAAGCAACAACAGGTAAATGCTCGCGGCGAGTCGTACGAAGTCCGTCATGGGCTTATCGAATGGCGTACGAGTTAATGAATACCGTGCATCCAGCGACGCAGGATGGGCGAGATGATGATCATGAACGCACCGGTGCCAACCCCGAACCACATCAGGAACTCGAAGAGCTGCGTGTAGGCGGCCAGCGCGTCTGGCTTGTCGG
>JABAOD010002471.1_pt3 | contig 12260 bp, 11 predicted proteins | sample 7062151 | NCBI WGS metagenome assembly JABAOD01 (sample SAMN14538626, study PRJNA623070) | marine sediment metagenome | biome: marine biome [ENVO:00000428]; feature: marine pelagic biome [ENVO:01000023]; material: deep marine sediment [ENVO:00002113] | place: India: Gulf of Khambhat ...
CGCCCGCCACCCCTCCCGGATCGCGGTCAACAGTATCTTGGTACCAGCGCCCACCGTACCGACGAGGGAGCCCGAGATCTTCGACCGCCCCGCCCGCCGGGGCCGGTGCGAGACCGGCACCTCGACCACTCGCAGACCGGCGGCGAGCGCTCGGGCCTGCATCTCGACGTTCCACCCGTAGTCGGGGTCGGTCAGCCCCAGGCCGACGAGCTTCGGGAAGCGAACGGCACGAAACGGGCCCAGATCGTGGAACTTGTGTCCGGTCAGCCAGCGCAGAATGCTGCAGGCCAGACGGTTGCCCAGCGAAACGTGAGCGGGCGTGGCGCCGAAGCGGCGATAACCGATCACCAGGTCGGCGCGGCCCCCGGCGATCGGTTCGAGAACGCGTCGCAGCTCGTCGACCGGCTGCGAGCCGTCGGCATCGATAAAGACCACGATGTCCGGAGCCGACGATTCTCCCATGGCCTGAAGGGCCGACTGGCAGGCGGCGCCGTATCCACGCCGGGGCTCCCGGACCACCCGGGCGCCCTCTGCCTCCGCTTCGGCCGCCGTGCCGTCGGTCGAGCCGTTGTCAGCGACCCAGATCGCATCCACGATGTCTCGGGGAATCTCGGCGAGCGTGGCGCCGATGACGCCCGCTTCGTTCAAGGCGGGCATCAGAACGGCGACGGAAAGGCCATCGATCACGGGTGAGCCACCTGAATACCGACGATGATCATTGGGGGCGCCTGACGGCGCTGCTGGTTCTGGGCGCCGTCCAGGCACTGATCTATCTCGCCCTGGCGGCCTGGCCGCAGACGCGCCCTCCAGCCACGGCGGCCATGCTCCTGTGCCTGACCGCCTTTTCCTTTTACCTCGCGGCCCTGGTCATCGCCCGAAGCCTGAGCAGCCGTCGGGCCGTCATCGCCTGTGCCGTCCTCGGTCTTCTGTTCCGGGTCATCTTGATACCGGAGTCCCCTTCCCTGAGCGACGACTACTTCCGCTACATCTGGGACGGCCTCGTACAACTTACGGGAATCAACCCCTATCGCTACGCGCCGATCGATCCCGCGCTCGCCGGGTTGGACGAGGCGTTGCGGGCACGGATCAACCACCCCCAGGTGCCTACCATCTACCCGCCCCTCGCCCAGCTGTCTTTCTTGCTGACCGCGGTGGCGTCCGGCGATCGGCTCGCTCTCAAGGCGCTGTGGCTGATCTGCGACCTGGCCGTCGCGACGCTCCTCTTCGTGATGCTTCCCCGAGAGCGCCAGCTGGCCGCCTGGATTCTCTACTGGTGGTCGCCGCTCGTGGTCGTTGAGGTCGCCTGGAACGCGCACCTCGATCTGTTGGGCGTGCTGCCCCTGGTGGCGGCGCTTTGGCTGAGCGGGCACGCTCGGGCGCGCAGCGCACCCAGCGAGCCGGGCGCGGGAAGGCGAGAGGTTGGCCACTCGGCCGGCTGGGCTCGTTCCGCCGCCGTCGGCCTGACCCTCGCCGGAGCTACCCTGGTCAAGTATTTCCCGGCTGCCCTGCTGCCCGCTGCGACCCGGCGAAACGGGGCTCGCTGCGCCGCCGCCTTCCTGCTGGCGACCGCGGTCTTGTACCTGCCCTACGCGGGTGCCGGGCCACGCCTGTTCGATGGACTCTTCACCTACTCGGTCAGCTGGCGGTTCAACGATGGCATTTTCGGTGTCTTGTCCTGGGGGCTGGGTTCGGAGCTGGCGGCGAAGGCGGTGGCCGCGGCCGTTGTCCTGTCGATCGTGATTCAGTCGGTGCGCGACGACTGGTCGCTGACGCGAACGGCGTTCTGGGTGACCGGCGCCTTGATCGTGCTCTCTCCGACCGTTCACCCCTGGTACCTGCTCTGGATGGTCCCCCTGGTGGCGCTGCGCCCGAACCGCGCCTGGCTGTACCTGAGCGGTTCGGTCTTCCTCGCCTACTACGGCCTGAGCACGTATCAGAACGCAGGTGTGTGGCCGGAACCGTGGTGGATCAAGCTGCTGATCTATGGACCGTTCCTGGTCTTGCTGGTCGTCGATGGCTGGCGCGGCTCGTGGTGGCAGTCCGCCTGGCAGGCGCTCAGCCTCGGCTCGGGAGGCGGATCTCGCGGCGCGCCACGGGCTCGATGAGCGAGCGTGCGGCGACCACCGTAAAGCCGCATTGGAAGAGCATCAGGAAAGGGACGGAGGGGTAGATACCGTTCAGTAACGCGTAGCCGATGGCGACGCCGACGTAGGTAGCGAGTGCGATTTCGGTCGCGGTGCTCAAGGGGCCACTACGTGGCCGGTAGACACCGCGGGCCGCGCCCTGCTTGGGGGTGCGAACGAACTCGGCCTCGCGCCGGCCGGCGAGCCCGGCCAACGCCGCTCTCGTGTTATTGAGCGAGATCCCGATACCCAGGGCCACGACGACGGGCAAATAGAAGAGGATGGCCGGCCAGACGCGGCCACCTCGGGCACGCAGCGTCTCGGCGCAGTACCAGTACACCGGCCCCAACGCCAGCGCTAAGAAGACCAGGTCGGCGAGCAGAAGCAGCGGCCAACCTTGCTCGAAGCGGACGATGGCGGCGGGAAAGACCAGCAGGCTCAAAGCCAGCGTGAGTGGGGCCGCCAGGTGAGATGTCAGGTGCGCTGACGCCTCGAGCTTCACCCGCCATAACCACGCGCCGCGCCAAAGCTCCGGCAGAATCTTGACCGCCGTCTGCATCGCGCCCTGGGCCCACCGGGCCTGCTGGTTCTTGTAGGCGCGAATCCCCTGGGGCAACTCGGCGGGCACGACGACATCTCGCGCGTAGACGAAGCGCCAGCCGCGCATCTGAGCCCGATAGCTCAGATCGAGATCTTCGGTGAGTGTGTCGGCATGCCAGCCGCCGGCGTCACGGATGCACGAGGCGCGCCAGATGCCGGCGGTGCCGTTGAAGTTGATGAACAGGCCGGCCCCGGCGCGCGCGGGGTGCTCGATCAGGAACAACCCATCGAGCAGCAGCGACTGCGCCCGTGTCAGCCACGAGGCGGCGGCGTTCAGATGACCCCAGCGCGCCTGAACCATCCCGACCTGTGGATCGCTCAGAGGCGGCAGCAGGCGCTTCAACGTATCGCGCGGGGGCACGAAGTCGGCGTCCAGGATGAGGACGAACTCACCCGTCGCGCGTTCTAGGCCGTGCGCGAGCGCGCCCGCCTTGTAGCCGTCGCGGCTGCCACGTCGCACGTGCTCGATCGCGATGCCGCGCGCCGCGTGCTCCGCGATCCGGCGGCGCAGCAGCTCGACGGTCAGATCGTCGGAATCGTCGAGAACCTGGATCTGCAACCGGTCGCGGGGATAGTCGAGTGCGCAGACGGCATCGATCAGCCGCTCGACCACATGGCGTTCGTTATAGACTGGCAGCTGCACCGTGACCGTCGGCCACGGCCCCGGCCATCCGCCCGGCCGCTCGCCAGGGCCGAGCCGACGATACAGGTACACGAGCCAGCCGCGGTGGATGCTGAAGGCCGCCAGGCCCAGCAGCACCAGCGCGTAGGCGCCGAGAACGAGCTGGGCGATCATCTAAGCATCGATTGGCGCGAGTCTGACCATCGCGTCTCAGGTTTCCACGGCAAAAGGGCGCCGCAGCATAACACCGACCCCCAGCCCACGCTACCATGCGTACGAGGGTACCACACCAACCGCGCGAGACGGCCCGGCTTGACTGCGACGCCGACACCCGGCAACTAGAGGCTGCAACGACGGACCCGACGGACGGTTCTCAAGTCCAACAGCGAACCCGCGAGCCTTGTTCCGTGGGAACGGTGGGGCCGGCTCGCGCGTTTTGACCACGGCCTTGGCGAGGATGCTTGACGAATGACGATGAACGGAACGGGGGCTTGAAGGTGGGAGGGCAGATGGCGCCGGCAGCCGAGCCGCCTCGCGAAGTAAGCGACAGGTCGAGATCAGAGGCGCGCCCCCCGCGGCGTCACCTCGGACTTCGGCTCGCCGTGCTCGCCGTCATCTTCGTGGGCGGCGTCGCCTTGTTCCGCCTGACTCCGCTGTCCGAATACGCCGAGCCCCAGGTGATCGCCGACTTCTTCCGCGGCCTGGGCACGCCCTGGTGGTCGCCGCTCGTCTTCGTGCCGCTTTACGCCGGCGGCGTCGCCTTCGGGTTACCGGGCACGATTCCGACCCTGGCAGGTGGGGCCATATTCGGCGTGGCTCGCGGCATGCTCTACAACACGATCGGAGCCAACCTGGGGGCGCTGCTCGCCTTTCTGCTCGCTCGCTACCTGGGCCGCGATTTCGTGGCGCGAATTCTGAAGGGCCGGGCCGCCTCGCTCGACGAGAAGATCGGGGAACACGGGTTCGGCACCATATTATATCTGCGTCTCATCCCGCTCGTCCCTTTCAACGCGCTCAACTTCGGCGCCGGCATCTCGCGTGTGTCGCTACGCGACTACGTGCTCGGCTCGCTGATCGGGATGCTGCCGGGCACGCTCGTCTACACCTATTTCGCCGACGCGCTGATCCGTGGGACCGCCGAGGCGAAGCGCGAGGCGTTCATCCACTTCTTGATCGCCGCCGGCCTGCTGGTGGCGTTCACGCTGCTCACCGGCTGGATTCGCCGACGCAGAGCGAGGGCGGTGGAAGAAGAGGGCTGACGCCGCCTGAAACCCGGCCGTCGGGTCAGCGCGCTCCGTCGGCGCCCAGCCACCCCATTAGCAGACTGCCACCCACCGTCACCGTCCCGTAATTCAGGAATAGGCGCCAGACGGCGGTGTAGGGGAGGACGAGACCGGGGCTGAGGAACGGCGACATCACCGCCGCCGTGATGATCTCGCCGATGCCCGCCCCGCTCGGTGTAGGCACGACGTAGAGCAGGTACTGGATGACGATGTGGAGGAGAATGACCTCGACGAAGGGAGCCTCCAAGACGAACCCTCTCAGCACCACGTAGCCGAGCACGAAGCGGGAGCCGAAATGGATCAGCCCGCTCAGCACCGCCGCCAAGAACGACAGTCTTCCCGAGCGCCAATAGGCGACCACTCCTTCGTGCATCTCGTCGAACTGGAAGAGCACCCGTTCGATGCGCGGATGCTGCGCCCCCATGATTCGGCGGATAACACGGCGGGCCACGTTGGGCAGCAGCACCAGCAGGACAATCGCCGCGACACCCAACCCGAACAGCCATGCCGACCACCTGAACAGCGCGGCCGCCGACAGCCCGGCCACCGGCAGGCGGATGTCGGCAATCTTCCCACCGGCGCCCAGCGCCCAGGCGATGAGACCGGCGAGCGAGAGGAAGACGACGTTGGAGAGATAGGAGATCGTGTTCACCGCGGCGGCGCGCCCGAACGACAACCCCTGGCGCATCAAGCCGTAGATGGTGGCGGGCCCACTGCCCGTCGACGATGGCGTGAGATAGCCCATCGCCGTGCTGGTCACGCCGATCTGAGCGCACTTGAAGTAGGACAGCCGGCTCTCGTGTGGGCCGACCAGCGCTTTCAGCCTCAGGCCGGAGCCGAGCCAATCGAGCAGGCTGAGCCCGGCGGCAGGGAGAAACCAGATCGGGTTGAATCGCTGCAGGCTCGCCAGCTCCTGGCCCCAGTCCTCGCTGATGAGGAAGGCGAATAGGAACCCGAGGACGGACGCAGCGACGAAGACAATGAGTCCCCACCGCACGGCGGAGACCGGTATGCCGACGATTCGCGCCGGGCGTTTACCTTGCACCCTGTTGTTCCGTTGTCCGGCTCAGGCTATCGCCGCGGCCACACCTGCCGGCCTGTGAGATGTAAGAGCACGCGCCGAGCGAAGCTCGGGTGGCGGTAATAGCGGTAGCGAACCATCCCGCCTCCCGAAAGCCGCACGTCTACCGGGCGTCGACCGCGCACGACGATCCGGTCGGCCCGGCCGCCGTCCAGCTGAATCGGCGTCAGACGTCGCCGCTGCTGCCGTCGTTCGGCCCGCGCGGCCCGGCGCCGCTCACGGTGACTCCGCCGCCGCTCACGGATCTCGGCCGTGCGCCGGCTGATCGATTCGAGACGCTCCGACACCGCGTCGCGCCCGGCACGGGCCCGCTCCCCCGCGCCGCGCAGGCCCGCCTCTGTCCGCCTGCGGGCCTCATGCGCCACCTCGCCGGCGCGTCCCGTCGCGCCCTCGATCGAGCCGGCCGCGAGCGACACGGCCTCCAGCAGCCGATCGGCCCAGCGGCCGACCAGGGATCGCTTCCTGAAACCCAGGAGCCCGAGCAGTTCATCAGTCCAGTTCATCAGAGCAACCGCATCAAGTGTTTTGGGTCAAGCTGCTCCCAATCCATCCCCACCACCACGTGGGCCAAGCCGGACGGCGCGATCCGCATCTGTGCCGGCCGGCGGCCCCAGAAGAAACTCGCAACCTCGCCGACCGTCGCCGGCGTCGGCGCCCGCCGAAGTCCATGAACCGCGAGGTGACGGACTGGCTTTCCCTCGAACACGTCCGTGCCCTCGTCGTAGTCGACGCCGTAGATCAGTCGAAGGCCGAAGGACAGATTCCGCACGTGATCCGGCCGGTCGCCGGGCCAACGATTCCAGTCACGCTCCAACCCGCCCAGCTCGATCCAGTGCTCGCGCTGCTCAGCGAACGCCCGAAGCGCCCGCGCCACCTGGCGCAGCTCGATCGCCCCCATCGAAAGGTCCACGATCTCCTGGCCGATGTAGCCCGGCGGACGGGGGTCGATAATGATCCAATGACTGGGCCCCGGCTTCTCGTTCTCGAGCGAAAACCGCACGGCTTTATGACCTCACTACGTAGTCGATTTCACCAAAGTTCTGCTGCACAAATAGCGCCAAAAGCCTCAACATGACGCAGCTACCTCGCCTTCCAGCTTAAAGATCGAGCCGCCGACCCCTACCGGCAACCGGCCACCGGTTCTCGGCCCGGGCTTTGCCCCACCCGCCGGAAGCACGCTAGAATGACGCGATGAACGACAGACGCCAGCTTGCAGCCGAACCGCTACCTTTGAGCGCCGAGGCCGTCGTTGCCGCCCATGCGGCGCTCAAAGAGCACCTGTTCGAGACGCCCCTCCTCCCCTCACCGGACCTCTCCGAGAGTTGTGGGGCCAACATCCTGCTCAAGGCCGAGAACATCCAGCGCGCCGGCTCGTTCAAGGTCCGCGGCTCGGTCAACAAACTGCGCAAGCTAGCGGAGCGTGAGCAGGTCGCGGAGGTGACCGCCGCGTCGGCGGGCAACCACGCCCAGGGCGTCGCCTACGCCGCCAGCCGTCTGAACATCCAAAGCACGATCTTCATGCCAGAGGAGGCACCGCTGGCGAAGCGACGGGCGAGCGAGCGGCTGGGCGCTCGAGTTCGGATCGCAGGACGTAATTACGATGAATCGCGAGCCGCCGCCCTGGCCTACGCACGCGATCGGGGCGTGCCCTTCATCGACGGCTTCGACGATTGGGACATCATCGAGGGACAGGCGACGGTCGGTCACGAGATCTTCCAGGATCTGGGCGATCGCGCCCCCGATGTCGTCCTGGTGCCGGCGGGTGGGGGCGGGTTGCTGGCGGGCGTGTTGTTTTACCTGCGAACGGTTTACGGCGAGCGGACCCGCGTAATCGGTGTGCAGAGCGATCGGGCACCGGGGCTGGCGGAGTCGCTGCGGCGGGCACGGGAGGGCGGCGCGAGCGGCGCGGACACTCTACCGCTGGAAGTCACCACGCGGCCGACGATCGCCGATGGCATTCGCATCGGCCGGCCGGGCACTCGTCCCTTCCAGGTCATCGAACGCTGGGTCGACGACGTGATCTGTGTCGGCGAGGAGTCGATCTACGAGGCGATCGTCTACCTTTACGAGCGGTCGCGCCTGGTCGTCGAGGGCGCGGGCGCGGTCGGTGTCGCCGCGCTGCTTGAGCGTCGTGTGCCGCTGGCGCCCGACTCCACCGCGGTGGTGGTCATCAGCGGCGGGAACATCGATGTGGGCGCGATGCAGAAGATCGCCACATCACACCTTTACAAGAGCCGGCGGCGCGCGGTGCTTCGAATCAAGGTTCGCGACCTGCCCGGCCAGCTCGCCCGCATCGTGCGAACCTTCGACCGGCTGCGGATTAACGTGGCGGAGATTCAGCAACCGCCGATCCTCGGTCGGCCGCCCTCTCCCGAGTACACGGTCTTCGACATCTGCGTCGAGACGGAAGGCGAAACGCACATCCCCGACATCCTCCAGGCCCTCGAAGAAGAGCGGACGCGTATGCAGGGCGAAGGCGTCGAGCCTTTCCAGATCCTCGAGCGCTGAGCGTATCGGTAGACGGTGCGACGGTGGGCGGTAGACGGTTCGATCGGTGGGCGGTGGGCGGATCGTCGTTTTTTTTGGGAAGCGGGCGCCGGGTTAGCGCGGATGGCTTGACCCCGCCGTGCCGGACCCAGAGACTTCCGAGCAACGGAACGCCACCTGAATCGCGGCTGGACGGATGAGCGACGATTCTGGAGTCCTCTCCCGCTGGCAGGAGCTACGCCGCCACCCGGCCGTGCAGGCGGCCGCTGTGTACGTCGGCGGAAGCTGGGCGCTGATCCAGGTCGCGGACATCTTCCTCCCCAACCTGGACGTCGTGCGGGCGCTGGGGATCGTGCTGGCGCTCGGTTTCTTCGTCGTCGTCGGTGGCGCCTGGTACCTGGCATCGCGGCCGGCCGTGGAGCCTGCGGGCGACGACGCGGGTGAAGTCGAGGGCTCGGAACGAGGAAGGGTGCGACGCCGGCGCCGACGCTTCGCCTACACCGCCGCGGCCGCACTGCTCGTGATCGGCGGCGTCTTCTGGTGGATCCGGCCGAACATCCTTGGCGCCGTGAACCCCGACGCCCAGGTGATCGCGGTTCTCCCGTTCAACACCTCGGGCCCCGGGGTCGAGTTGCTGGGCGAAGGGGTGGTCGATCTTCTATCGCCGAACCTCGACGCCGTCGGCGGAATCCGCACCGTCGACTCCCGCACCGTGCTGCACCGCTGGCGCCAGCGCGCCACCGCAGGCGGTCTCGACCTCGACGGCTCGCTCGGCGTTGGGCGCGATGTGGACGCTGGCTCGGTGCTGCTGGGCAGCGTGGTCTCCGTCGGGTCCGAGGTCGTCTTGCGCGGGGAGCTTTACTCGGTGCGCGGGGGCCGTCTGGCTCAGGCCGAAGCCCGGGGGCCCGCCGACAGCGTTCTCGTTCTCGTCGATCGTCTCGCCGCCAACTTGTTACGCGAGATCTGGCTCGCTCGCGAGCCCATCCCCAACCTGCGCGTCGCCGGCATCACCACCGAGGACGTGGGCGCCATCCGCGCCTACTTGAAGGGCCAGCAGTATTACCGGGCTTCGCAGTGGGATTCGGCTCTGGTCGCCTTCCAAGCCGCTATCGCCGCCGACTCGACCTTCGCCCTCGCCCATTACCGACTGGCGCTCACCTACGGCTGGAGCGTGCGGCACGGCGGCTTCGGCTCCCCGAACGCCCGCCGTCACGCCGAGCTGGCGCTCCGCTACGCCGCGCGCTTGCCGGAAAAGGAGCGGACCCTGGTGGCGGCCCACCAGCTGTTCGAGGTGGGAGACCTGGCCGCCCACGACACGATGGTGCGCTACGTCAATCGCTACGGCGGCGATCCCGAGGGCTGGTACATGCTGGGTGATGTGCGCTACCACGCGCAGCCGATTCTGGGGCTCGCGCTCGATGACCTTCTCTCACCGTTCGACCGGTTACTCGAGCTAGATCCTTCTCTGGCCCCGGCGATGATTCACCCGCTCGAACTAAGTCTGGTTCACAATGACAGCGCCCGCTACCTGGGCTATCTCACCGCCCTCAGATCCGTCGCCGACTCGGCCGAGCTGGCGCGCTTCGAGCTTGCCAGGCTCTTCTGGGACCAGCCCGACTCGTTGCTCACCCGGCTTGAAGACTTGTTTCACGCCAGCGGTGGCCTCGGTGGCACGACCCTGCTCGCCTCTTACCAGTCAAAACGGCTGCACCCGAACGTGTTCTTGAACGAACTGGCGGAAGTTCTGGGGGCGCCCGAGATGATCAAGGGGGACATGACCGAAGCACTGGGGGCGGCAGCCATGTTGCTGGTAAGCCTGGGGCGACTCAACGAAGCCGCGGAGGTGTTCGACTCGCTGTGGGTCGTCGCTCCGAACACCGCCGGGCCTTACCTCAGCATATTACCGGTCCTCGCCGGCCTTGCCGACACGACCTTCGCTCTGCGGGCTTTGCAGAGCATGCGGAACCCTCCGCCGCTGCCGGGCGCCGAGCGCCCGCTCAGCTATCTGCGCATGCTGTACGCCCTCAGCCAGGGGCGGGTGGCAGAGGGACGACGAGAGGGGCAGCGTCTGCTCGCCGATACTGCAGGCGACCGGTCAGTGCCCAATCCGCTGGTCCGCGCCGCACTTGGCTGGGCCGATATCATCGAGGGTGACACGCTGGGCGGCCTCAGGCAGCTCCGTGCCGGCCTCGAGGAGGCCGGGTACGGCATGACCGCCGCTCTCAAATTGGGACAGCCGCTTCGCTTCGCCTTCATCTCGACACTGGCCGCTTATCCGCAAACGAGGGCCGAGGGGATCCGCCGGCTGCGGGCGGGATTCACGTTTGGAGATGTCACCTACCTGGCGTTCCGTTACTTGCTGCTGGGCCAGGCGCTTGAGGCCGACGGCGATGCGGCGGGCGCCGTACAGGCGTACTCCCAGTTCATCCGTCTCTGGGATCAGGCCGACCCGGAGCTTCAGCCGCTGGTGGAGACGGCCCGGCGCGGGCTCGAACGGCTGCGTTCCGAGCGCACGAACTAGCCGCCGCCGCTAAAGTCGCGTCCGGCAGGCGCCCGCTCACTTCCCCTTCCTCCGGGCACCGCGAGGCTCTCGGCCAACCTGCGCGATCAACCTCTGGTAGTCGTCCCACGTATCCACGTCAGTGGGACGATCGGCTGCGAGCGCGACCGACGTCACCCACTCCGGATGGTCCGCCAGCAGCTCGCGCGCTCCGACGTCGCCCGCGACGGTCGCGACATCGCTCCACACGCTGCGATCGAACAGCACCGGATGCCCCGGCTCTCCTCCGTACGTCGCGCGCACCACCGGACCCCCAAGCCGCTCGTACGCCGCCACCACCGCCTGGATGGCCTCGACCCGAACCGTCGGCTGGTCACCCAAAAGTACCACTGCCGCCCGAGTCTCCGGGCCGGCGGCGCGAAGCGCGGCGCGCAGCGACGACGACTGGCCCTGCAGGTAATCCGGGTTCACCAGCGCACGCGTCCCTGGCGGCAAGACCAGCTGCTCCAGCACCTCCTCGGCCTGCGCACCCAGCACGACGATCACCTCATCGAGTCCTGCGGCGACGGCAGCGTCGATGACATGCTGGGTCAGCGGGCGGCCCTGAAACGGCAGAAGTTGCTTGGGGCGCCCGAGGCGTGATGACGCCCCGGCGGCGAGCACGACCCCGGCGATCATCGACGCACCGCTCTCTCGCGCTTCAGTCCGAACCGCGACCGCGCCTGAAGATGCGAGCGATGGCTCGGAACAACGCCCACAGCGCCAGACGGATCCCGGAGATGGGCTTGGCCGCGCCGGCCGGCGGCGCGGCGGCCTCAGCGCCCGAGGCCGAAATCTGACTCGCGAGGCACTCGGCGAACTGATCAGTGAAGCGCTTCGAGACGTCCGCGATCAGACCACGTCCGTAACCCGCCACCGCGCCGGAAAGGGTGAGATCGGTGATGATGCCAACGCGGGTGCCGCCATCCGCCGGCTCGAGCTGCGACGTCACGGTGGCGGCGGCGGTGCCCTTGCCGCGCGACTCCGAGCCTCGTGCGTTGAGCACGACGCGGCGTGCGGCCTCGTTCGCCTCCTCCCTCACCACGGTGCCGGCGAACGCCAGACTCACCGGACCGAGCTTCACGCTGACCTTCCCCTTCCACGTCCGCTCGTCGACGGTCTCGGTGATCTCGGCGCCGGGCATGCACGGCACCACCCGCTCGACATCCAGCATGAACTTCCAGACCTGGTCCGTGGCGCCAGGCACGATGAAAGAATTTTCCAGCTTCACTCTTGGGCCTCCTACCGAAGCGGGCTGGCGACGGGCCCCTCATTGAACGTGATGGCCACGAGGTGAGATGTGACCGGCCTCGACGCTGACGGGCTATCATAGCGTTCCATGAGTCGGCAGTGTCAAGGCCATCGCGGCGAACGGCAGCCGTCGACGCGGGCCTTCGATGGCTGGCGGCGTTTCGCCGGCCTTCATATGATCTCTCAGAATGGATGACCGCCTGAGTCCGGCCGTCGTACAAAAGCTGCTGCGCGAGCAAGCGTACCTCGCCGATCGCGGCCTCGCTACGGCGAT
>JABAOD010001941.1_pt1 | contig 12247 bp, 8 predicted proteins | sample 7062151 | NCBI WGS metagenome assembly JABAOD01 (sample SAMN14538626, study PRJNA623070) | marine sediment metagenome | biome: marine biome [ENVO:00000428]; feature: marine pelagic biome [ENVO:01000023]; material: deep marine sediment [ENVO:00002113] | place: India: Gulf of Khambhat ...
ATGTTTAAGATCGTTACGCCCTGCAGCTCTGCGACTCGATTCAAGTTGAAGTCATTAGTCAGAATCGGCGCGCGCAGCTGACGCGCCAGAATGATCAGCTTATCATCCACCGAACGCGCGCCCTCGACATCGATGTCGCTGATGCGCACCGGGATGGTCGTGTCTTTCTGTAGTTCTGCCAACACCTCCAATCCGCGCCTCCCCCGTTGCCGACGCAGGTTCTCCGGTGAATCGGCGATGTATTGGAGCTCATTCAGGATAAATCGAGGGATCAACAGCGTCCCTGGCAGGAATCCGGTGCGGGCGACATCGGAAATTCTGCCATCGATAATTACGCTGGTATCGAGCAATATCGAACGCCCATCGGCGTCGGCAGACCTTGATTCCTCTAAAGACCTGCCCGGAATCCACGAGCGGATCATCGTAAAAATATCGTGCTGCCGCATGATGAAGACCGCCACGCCCAGGTAGCTAAATACGATCGCACCGACGAATGGCAGCACCTCCCCAAAGGGGGAGGGCAGGAGCGAGAGCGGAAACGACAACAGGGCAGCGAACATCAACCCTACCGTCAATCCAGCTAAACTGGCGAAGAGCGTCTGGGTGGAGAGCTGCCCAAACAAAACTCGCAGGGACCGCATTGGGCGGGTTGTGAGAAACGGTGTCAAGATCAGACCCACCAGCACTCCAACGAGTCCCATGACAATCGCATAAAGCTCGACAACGCCTTCTGCCAGTCGGCCTAGGATCACCCCCAGATAAAATCCCCCAACGCCAAAAATGAGCATGCCAATAATACGGAAGATAAATTCTATACTCATGATTAGGATAACTCCCGACCGCGATCAAAATAACGCCAAATAAATGAAAAGAGCGCAGGTTACCTGCACCCAGGTCCATCGCGCCCCTCAACCGTTACAGAACAAAGTGAATCAAAGGGATTGCGAAGAGAATATGATGTTGCGAAGATAATCAGAATTGATTGCGCTCTGCCTGTAAAGCCAACCGAAGCAGGTGGACCTGGCATCATATGTTGAGATAATAACCTCTCCCCATGATCATAGCATGGCTGAGGATCAGAGTCAATCCTAGGGCCTTCGACAAGCAGGGCAATCGCATGATCTGCGGTATCTGCCCGTTTTCCGCTCGGGTCGGATTGCGGATACGAATTGGATGCAATGGCCGTTTGTCTACGAGCGAGTCTTTCTGGGATGAGGGNNCAGCTGCCCATGCTGCGCGGGCGCTCAGGGCCGAATGCTGAAAATCGTCCCGGCACCGCTCCCATGGACCTCGGGGAAGTAAGCCATCCATGCCCGGCTGGGCAAGACGCGGTAATCGCCCGGCTGGAGCATCTGCAGCGTATAGGTTAGCTCATAAGTGCCGGCCGGCACATAATTTGCAGACCAGCTGATCTGCTCATCGAAAATCTGGGGCTCATTGAAAAACCACCATCCCCAGCCGTCTGAAAAGGGACGCCGGCCGTCGAACAGGGCTGTGTCTTCCTCCTGAAACGTTGGGGTCTGGCGAGTGGTCTTAAGACCGAGATCCAGGATCTCTGCGCCAGCAGGCAAATGATCCTCCACAAGCAGATAATAAGCGTCATTCTCAAGAGTCACCGCCAGGCGCACGGTAACAAAATCCCCGACCCTGGAGGCTTCGATCGGCTCGCACGCGGTCTGCGGACATCCGGCCGTCTGTGGAAAATAGCGCCGCGTCACGCTGAGCCCCCGAGACAGCGGTTCCAGATCATCGATCAATCGACTTACCCGTAGATGAGCCCGGTAGTAGAGGCGACCTTGACCTGGGCCTCTTTGGATCTGCAAGCTGTTTGGGGAATCTGGCAGCAGCTCAATCAGGGGTACGCTGACTTGAACCGGTGTCAGTCGCGGTGGTGCATCAGCGGGCCCTTGTGCCAGGGGGTCTCCGTTGAGCGAGGCAGCATATGAAAAATCGCCACCCAATTCGCCTGTGCCGCGCATCGCGCCGGTCAGTGCCAGCACGCTCCACGCCGACTCGTAATTAGAGGCCCAATTTCCGGTCGCACCCCGGTGGGCCATGAGATAACGAACGGCGTCCGGAAGCAAAGATGATCCCGGGTCCCGGTGTGCGATCGTATGCAACACAATGGCGGTATTGGCGAGCGTCGTAACCATATTTTGAGGCGTGGGACGGCGTAGTTCCCAATGAACACCGGTCGCCGAACGAACAGCCATCGCCTCGAGATCAGAAACCAGCGTTCGAACCCTCGGATCGCCAGGGGAGAGGGCCTCAAGGCTGGTGGCCAGCACAGCGGCCGCCCAGGGATTTAACTGATCCCGGATTTCATACAAGGCTTCCAGGCCAGTCACATCAGCCACGCCGGCCTCGCTCAGCGCGAAGTATTGGAAGGCTAGCCGATCCAATTCCCACGTGTCCTGGAGCGCGCCCGGTTCAACCAAGGAAGCCTGTAGATATTCAACGCCCCTGTCTATCATCGTGTCGGGAACCACGATACCAGCCGTTCGAGCACGGGAGAGACCGAAAAGGACATATGCGGAGATATATGGGTCACTCCGCTCCTGGACATTGCGGCCGGCGGGCCACCAGCCCCAGCCACCATCTGAATTTTGGCCCGCGGCCAGGCGTTGCATGCCGACCTGAACCGTTCNNCCGTTCGCCGCAAGCGAGCTTCCAGCCCCGGTGCTTCCAGACCCAGGTCTTGCAGCGCGTTATAGGCTTCTAAGTTCGGCAAGAAACGTGATAGCGTCATCTCGGTGCTCTCATATCGTACGTGCTCCAGGGCATCGAGCGCCTCGAGCATCGCAGCGGCCAGCGAGGGCGCCATCTCAAGACTCAACCCGCCGCCCTGGGCAACGTATGAGCGCGGCAGGCTTATGAGCTCCAGGCGTTCTCCCCCCTCTACCAGCGTCCCTGCGGTCCCGAAAGTCTGGGGTGCGGTAAAGGCGAGGACTGGAATCGCTCCAGCCGCCGGCCGTGCAGCGTCCTCAAGCGATCCAGCCTGTACATTGAACACCAGATCCACGATCTCTGCATTCTGTACCGTCCCCCACCATTCGACCCGTACCCTTCCACCAGGTGGGAGCACAACCTGCTTCGTCCTCTGGTTGGGATCGTCCAGCAGGAAGCCCGCCGCTTCGAGAGCAACTTGCCCCGTTAGTTCCCCATCCGTGTTGTTGTGTACGACGGCGGCCATCAGCACGTGATCGTCGACAACCAGAAATCGCGGGGTTACCGGTCGAATCAATAACGGCTTACTGGTGACAACCTGGGTCTGCACCTGGCCGACGCGCGTGTCTGCGGTCAGGCCTCGAATATCGACCTGCCAGGTCGTCAGGTTGTCCGGCAGGGGGATCATCAATTGGGCTCCGCCGTCCGCCCCGGTGACAAAATCTCCGATCCAAAGCGCGGTATCCAGGAACTTTTCCCGAACAGAGGGAACTTCTGGCTCTCCGCCCCCTCCGCCGATACCGCCTCGCGCCTGCGCCCGGCGCTGGGCGTATGCTGTGAAGGTGTTTCCGGTGCGAACACCCAGCGGCTGCTCTCCGTAGAAGGCCGGCACAATATCCGCCGCGTTTGGGTCAGCCAAGGCCAGTGTGGCCCGGTCCACCACCGCAAGTGAGAACTCTCCCACGACCGGCAGGCCTTGATTGTCGGTCACGCGGAGATCAACGGCAATTTCGTCTCCGGGTCCGGCCTGTTTGGGCCGCGTAGACATCCGCACCCTTACGACCTGCTCCTCCGGTTGGACAATCAGATTCAAGTACCCCTGGCGGAAATCAGGTTCTCCGGCCGGATTGCGCCCAAGCAGCGTGACACCAACATAGACATTTGGCGCGGCATCTGCGGTGATCGGGAGGCTTAAGCTCTCCGCCATCCCACCCAACTCGATCATCCGGTGCTCCATCACCGCGGCACGCTCGAGCGTTACCAACGCCAGAGCGCCCGCCCCAAACGGATTAGGGATGAAGATTTGGGCGCTCTCACCAGGTTGATAAGCCTCGCGATCAGAGGAAAGCTGGAGTTGCTGGTTGGGCAGCGATGGCCAGACCGGCTGCCCCGGTCCTCCCACCCAGACGATCGCCTGCGTGCGGGCGCCACCGCCAAAGATCTCGATCTGGTAGGTGCCGGGCTCCGGCGGTGTAAATGCCACGCGCCCGATCCCGTCCTCATTGGTGCTCAGTGCCGATTCGCTGATCGGGGTGAGTTGCTTTGTATATGTCGGAACCGCGAAGACATCATCCTCCGCAGGGTCCTGGCGCACCCAAACCAGCTCTTGGAATTCAGCACGAAACGAGCGCCCGCCCAGGGGCCGTCTGTCCCAATCGACCGCCTGCACCTCAAAACCGATCGGCTCGCCCGCGCGGCCGACCCAGCTGTCCGCCCTGATCCCGGCATACTGCGCGGCTGGATGTACGATCGCCTCGGCGCGCGCGCTGACCGGGAACTCGGACTCGTCTTTGATGGTCACCTCCAGTTGATAGGACAACCTGCTGGCGTCGGACTCCGTGGGCAGATCAAGCTGGAGCGACCCGTCAGGGCCAGTACGAGCTTCGCCGGAATCGATCAGCTCTCCGAAAAAGTCGGGGAAGAACCACCATATGGGCAGCAGCCAGCGCTCGTCGATCACGCCGATCTGGTAACCTGGCAATCGGAACTCGTCGCGCATGGCAGTCAGCGACCACTGGACGGGCAGATCACCCGCCGGCGCCCCAAAAAAGAAATTTGCCTGGACGCGGGCGGTCAATTCCGAACCAGCCTGCACGGCCGGGTCAAGAAACTCGACCTGGAGATCGATTTCAGGTTTCCGAAACTCAGCTACCTTAAACCCGACGGAACCATAGGGTGTTTCGACACGGTATTCGCCGGGTTTAGCGTTTTCCGGCAGAATGAACTGGCCGTCGACAGTGCCGAAATCGGACAAGGGCAAATCCTCGCTTGCCATTTCCTGGCCCTGCGGATCGATCAGTGTCAATGACAGAGTTTTCTCGTCCGGGAGGCTGTAACGGGCGTTGAAGGCCTGGCGCAAAACGCCCTTGTAAAAGACCTGATGCCCGGGTCGGTAGATCGGTCTGTCGGTATACAAATATGCCTTCAGGGCGGGAGCCTTAAAATCAGTCAGGTAGCCGAAATCCCAGCCAGCAACCCCATTATCCCAATCTGCTTTCGTAACAGAAAAGTCAGCATCGCCGGGCGCAGCCAGGACCGCGTAGACAGCATGAGAGCGATCCTCCGGCAAAGATAGCGTTGCTCGGAACACACCGTTCGGATCGGTCACGCCTTCCGCCATAACGGTCCCTTGATCATCATAGATCTTGATCGGGGCGCCTGCCTTCGGTTGGTCTTGCTGAAGATCCACCGCCCAAACCAGCGTGTCCGTCGGCCCAAGCTTGAACGTCAAATGAACATCTGTCGCCACAACCAGGTAAGGCTCCCCTTGAAATGCCAATAAGGGGGAAGACAACCGAACGTAGTACGGACCTGGGGTCAGACCAGCGCCGCCACGCGTCAGGGGTAAGGCAACAGTTTCTGCGCGATTAGCGGGCAGATCCAGCGGTTGAGTCCAACGCTCCGCGTTAACAGGCTGAAATGTCTCAAGTTCTTGATAAGCGTTGGGGCCGGATAAACGGATAAAGCTCTGCAGATCCAATGGCTCCACTGTGATATCAACTGAAGGAAGATTCGTCGTCTGGAGCGCAAGGATGGGGGCCGCCGGTGGGACGACCAACTGGCTTTCCGCTCGAGTGAGGAGCAGCTGGGGAGAAAGCGAGCCGGTGAGAAACCGCAGGGTATGAGGTGCTGCCAGTGTTCCCCCCCACGGATCGGAAAGGTTCCTGGACAAGGTCAACGTATAATCCGTGTCAGGTTCGAATTCCGCCCAGATCCGCAGGATGTCCCCTTCAAAGTCGCGATGAGCCGTCAGCCCGGCAACCGTTGGATCCACGGAGATCAGATTTTCCAGATTTGACTCTTGAATCGGACCACTGAAAAAGATCGTGACGCTGCTTCTGGGGTTCTTGGTGCCCCGATTCGCCGGCTCCGAGCCTACCACTGCCAGGGGGGGCACGCTTGTGACAGTGGTAACCGTGTCGTTCCCAAGAGGCGTACCACCGCGCGCACGGGTTTGCCCGCTCAACCCGATGACATAGGTCGTGCTGCGGTTCAGCGATCTTTCAGGCAGGAAAGTGAAAACGGTTTGGTCGTCCGACCAGGTGAGTTCACCCGGGATTGAGTCGCCAGCCTCTTCCCAGATATCCAGGTTGGCGCGCACGCTTTCAGGATCCATCGGCTGGTTGAAACTCAGAACAAATTCGGTGTCCAGACCAACATTGGGTGCGTCTGGAGGCGGGCTTTGCGAAACCAACCGGGGGGGCGCGGTCGTGAAAGTCCACTCGATCGGCTGCTCGGGGGAGTCGGTTCGGATCGGACCTCCATTTACGCTTTGCAGATCAGGCGACACGCTGACACGAAAGGGAGTTCCACCCGGAAGTGGCGGCTCCGGATAAAAGATATACGTGCTCGTATTGACCCAGCTCCCTTCACCGTTTGCCGCCGGATCCAGGGAGAACGCCGGTGGATGGCTGTGGAGATCCCCACCAAGCGGCACCACCGGCAGATTGAACGCAGCCACAATCGCAGAGGTCGGATCTACGTCCTGCGCGTCTGGTGCAGGAAGCGCCTGCTCGAGCTGTAGAAATCCCGCCGATCTGAATTGCAGGGCGCGCGGTTCCAGAATCGCCAGGCCGTTCGCAGCCCGAGCCGTTGCACCGAGGCTAAGGACGATCTCCTGTTGCGGAATAAAAGGTGAGTCCGGGGAGAACGCAAGCGTTGCATCGTCTGGCCAACTAAAGCTTCCGGAAAGGGGTGGATCACCTTGCAGCGCACTTTCCACACTGGCCCGGTCCATCGCCTGACTGAAGAATAGCGTGATGGGGCCTTTGAGCGGTAGTTCACCGCCCGGTGCCGGCTCGCTTTCCACCAGGGCAGGCGGAAGGTCTGGAGAGGGCGCGGGGCTGGTTGCCTCTGTGACCAGCACTGTAGCCGTAGCTGCTTCCGGCGTGGCGGTTTCGCTGACAAGGTAGGGCAGATTACAGGCGAGGACTGCGAGCAATAACAGTCCGAGAGCTGGCACAACCCTCGGGCGTTCGTGATATGTCATCTTTTGTGCTCCCGGGTACACGCATTCAGTTCCTGTCTAAGGCAGCAATTTCAGCGTGCATGAGGCTTCGGATCCCCAAACTTGACCGCGATGATATCATCACGCCGGCTGTCTTAATCATACTCCGTTTTCCGTTTGCGTTTCGGGCGATCGCACACCCGGGTGAGAAAAAGAAAGAAGCCCCACCAGCCAGGTGAGGGGGGCACCCGGCCAGCGGAGCGAGTTTATTATCTCATCAATTGACCGGTTGTCAAGCGTGAGGATCCGATTTTGAGCAAAAATTAATGTAAAGCCCTCAGCTATTACTTGGCAACTTTTCAGACCAGGCCTGACGCGCCAGCCAACCGATCCCGGAGACGAGCTGGTGAACGCCCAATGGGTTCAGAATTCCTCCGACCACCAGGCGCCAAAACAGGCGATCCATCTGATGCAGGCGCGTCTCCAGCAGTCCAGCCCGCAGCAATTCTTTATAACGCGGTTCGCGGAATCGCTCAAACAGCCAGTCAATTCGCTCACTGGTGCCCAGCGTGTCCAACAAGCGCCGGATTTGCCGCTCCACAAATAGATAAGTCCCCTGCCGGTAGAATCGCGCCAGCCGGTGTGGATAGCGGGACAGCGCCCGCGCATCACCGTCCAGATAGGCCAGCAAATGCTCTGCGGCCAAATAGCCGGAAGCGATAGCTTGGAAGATGCCGGCGCCGCTGGCAGCCCCGCAGATACCCGCAGCATCGCCCAATAAGAGGACCCGTTCGTTGTACGTCTTGGAAATAGCCGCGTCGATCGGAATTAGTCCGCCTTTACGCCGGACCGACCGCAGAGAAGAAATCCCCAGGAGACGCGAAAACTCGGCCGCGGCTCGCTCTAAAGAACTAGAAGGATTGTACCGCCTTGCGTACCCCGCCACGCCTAACGCAGCATGATCTCCTTTTGGCGCAAGCCAGGCGCAGTATCCGGGGGCCAGGACGTCATCGAAGATCAGGTTGAAAGTGTTTTTGGGAAGATCGTTCCCCTCTACGATCCATTCTGCCCCCGCTAAAAATTTGCCGTTCTGGTGCAGGCCAGACGCACGGGCAACATGAGACCGAGGCCCATCGGCGCCCACGAGGAAGCGACCCTCCACGGTTTGGACCGCGCCGGACGACACATATCTCACGCGCACACCAGAAGGCGTGATGTCTGCGCCGCTGAACAGCACGCCAGACCGGATTTCNNACGGATTTCTGCCCCGCTCGCCATCGCCTCGCTCGCCATCCAACCTAAAAACCCACCGGTGTTGGTCATCCAATACCGCGCTTCGGGGGCGCTTACTTCGATATGCTTCCGATTCGGCGGGTAGATCCGAAATGTGTTGACCGGATCCAGCAGATAGCGTGGCGGCACATCCATTAATTCCAGGACCTCTGTGATCAATATGCCGGTCGTGCGCACCACCTGTCCAATTACAGGAACTTTCTCCAGCGCGAGCACTCGCGCACCCTGCGCAGCCGCTCTTTGAGCGAAAGCGCTGCCTGCGAAGCTCGCACCCACGACGATAAAGTCAAATTCTGCTTTGTTCGCGAGAATATGCGGCATCGGAATTGTCCTTATTTTGATCCAGCGAATGCCCCCCAGCGTCAATTCGCTTGAGCCCCTTCGGGTAGCATGAACGAGCCAGCTGCGCGTACGTTTCCTTAATAGTGTTCCCAGTCCCTCTTGTGTCGATCGGTCACCTCGCCAATGAACTTGGCCGGTATACCGACTACGATCATGCCGTCAGGGATCGCGCCACGCACGACCGCCCCTTCTCCAATAATACACCACTCGCCGACCACGGCATAATCTGTGAGAATGGCGCCTAAACCGATGACAGCGCTGCCCTTTATAGTTGCATTGTGCATGATCGAGCCATGGCCCGGTNNGCCCGGTTGGACGTGGGATCCCACCACGGTCTTGTCACCTTCACGGGCGTGGATGACCACATTCTCCTTTACAGAGGTCATGTCGCCAATCCGAATGCTTCCATAATCGCCCCTTATGCGAGCCCCGATGCCGATGAAACAGTCACGCCCAATGCTCACATCGCCGATGATATCAGCGGATTCGGGGACAAATGTCCCACTCCCGATAAGAGGTCGTTTGCCCTCAAATTCATAAATCGCCATCATAGCCTCCCGCCCTGCATCGTCCATGGATGCCGGTTCTAAAAAGATCCTGTGGTGGATGGTAGCGAACGCTCGGAACGCGTTCCTTTGAAGAGTCAGGTTAACCTTTTCTAATGATATTGGTAACAAATTTCTAATGGAATTTTGGTATCATGAAGTCGAGTTACAGATGATGTCTTCCATGCGATAAGGGTCGCTTGGTGGCGGTCCTTGTCGTTTAGCTGTAATTAACCTCGCATTGGATGACATTATCAAGGAGTAAGTCGTATGATGACGTCAAGACATATCGTGGATGTATCAGAATCCGACTTTGAATTTGAGGTGATCGCCCACTCCCAGGCTGTTCCCGTGGTCGTGGATTTCTGGGCGGAATGGTGCGGTCCTTGCCATATGTTGGGCCCGATCTTAGAGCGCCTGGCGGAAGAAGCTGACGGCGATTTCCGACTCGCCAAGGTGGATGTCGATGAAAGCCCTAACCTGGCCATGCGATTTAACGTTCAGGGAATTCCGGCGGTGAAGGCCTTCCGGAACGGACAGGTCGTGGCCGAGTTCACCGGCGCCCAGCCCGAACCCTCCGTGCGCGAGTTCCTTCGCAAGGTTTGCCCCAGCGTGTCCGATCTGCGCCTGGAAAAAGGGCAGAGCCTGTTACAAATGGAGCAGTGGTCCGAGGCTGAAGAGGCCTTTCGAGAGGCGCTAGACGCCCGGCCCGAGAACCCAGCGGCCCTGCTTGGGCTGGCCAAGAGCATGCTGGCGCAGGGCCGCAGCCAAGAGGCTGCCGATATCCTGCGCCATTTCCCAGACAGCCGGGAATTCGGGGCCGCCGAAGCCTTGCTTCCCTTGGCGAAAGCGCTGCTGAGGCTGGATGGGAAAAGCAATGAAGTCGATGATTTCCTGCAAGCNNTTGGCCTGGGCAATTTTCCCGCTGCAATGGATGGATTGCTGGATGTACTGAAAAAGGACAAGCGCTATGGAGATGATGAGGCCCGCAAGGTGATGCTCGCGCTCTTCGAAATCCTGGGCGACCAGAGCGACCTCACGCGCCAGTACCGCGCGGAGCTTGCCTCTGTGTTATTCTAATTCCGCATTTTGGAACAATTCGTCCGGTAGCNNAAAACTCGGACTCCTGGTGGGCGAGATTTCACCCACACGGGAACGCTCTCGGGACATTTCGAGAGGACGCCTTTTGGAAAGTGCCCGGATGTGTACGTAAAATGGGCGGGAGCCTGCCGCACCTGCCCATTTTGCGTAAATATCGGATACTGTCGCCCTTCGCTGGATCCTAGGGCAGGGTTAGAGTCAGGTCGCCCCAGGTGGTCGGGTCAGCCAGGCGTCGGTTCGGCAGATTCGATACCATACTCTGTTGAAGATCTTGACCGGTGTTGTCATTATCGGAGACGGAGAACCCGAAACCGTAATGCTGACCGCTCGCCGGTGTGACCCCGAAAACTGTCCATGGGATCGCGGCTTCGATCTGATACCCATCAACCGTAGAGCGCGCCCCGATTTTGACTTGCGACCGGGAACCCTCAATATTCCGTGGGAACCACAGGAAGCTCTCCGGTGAGCGTCCGATCGTCGGCGACCCCGGTGAGAGTCCCAGCTGAAAATCATCTGAACTGAGGTTGGTTGTGTAATAATCCGCGCCAACCCGCGTATCCAACAATACTTCCACGCTGTCCCCCCTGAACAGATAGATCCCACTTGCGTTTTGGGCGTACACGTCGTCGATTACAGTAGCGCCGATATAAAGGTTCGTTTGATCCCAGAGCAACATGACGTTCGCCGAGAGATCGCTCGAACCGCTATGGGCGGAAGCACCGTAGACCACGCTTGTGACCAGGATGGGGGTAACGCTCCATTCGCTCAGATCACCATCGATCACCGGGGGGGCATCGGTAAACACCGCATCAGCACTTGGCCCGGTCCGACGTGAGGGTGCGGCAACCGTCGAGGTCGCGCTCTCTTGCGCGACGACCGTTGGAGAGCCGATTGGCACAGTAGGTGACGCTTGCGGCGGGGTAGCGGTCTGCACCATCGGTGGGGTTACCGAGGGTGGGATTGTGAGCGTAGGTTGGAACAGCGCTGTCGTCGTCAGGTTAGGAGTCGGAAATTCGAACGGCGTTGGCGCGCCNNACCACAATCGGAAGATGCCGATTCATCTTTTTCCGCGACATATGCTCCTCCTTAATCCGAACGCATCTGTATACGTGGCAGGGACGGCTGCAGTGTCGTACGGGGAGCCATCACAGGCGCGTACAGATATTGGCCCCTGATAGTCCAAATCGATCGGCAAGATTTGGACGTTAGCGGGCAATGGAAAGTTCCCTTTTACCTAAGGATATCCCGGTTGCAGTTTTCTTGCCATGTCTTTTTATACGCCGGTCATGAGCGGTTGTATCCACGCTGCACAATGGACTGCCTGCGCAGCGTGGATGCCTTGCACCGTACTCCAATCCATTGTATAGTTGAACAAGAGATTTGGATTCACCGCAAACGGGATCCCTCGATTTTCGGAGCGTCTTTCCAGCACATCACCGTTTTCGATGTCAACCTACACTTACGAGCATCCAAGACCTGCGGTAACGGTCGATGTCGTCATCTTTTCACTGCAAGATCAACAGCTGAAAGTGTTGTTGATCGAACGAGGCGAGGCGCCATTCAAGGGAATGTGGGCCCTTCCAGGTGGCTTCGTCCGGCTGGACGAAGATCTGGAGCGAGCTGCCAGTCGCGAACTCGAGGAAGAGACCGGTGTGAAAGATGTGTATCTGGAACAGCTGTATACCTATGGAGAACCCGGTCGTGATCCTCGGGGACGCGTGATCTCCATTGCGTACTACGCGCTGATCCCTGCGGATTCAGCCGTCCGTGTTGAAGGACAAAGCGACGCAGCACAGGCAGACTGGCACCCCTTAAGCGAGCTGCCCGCTTTGGCATTTGATCACGCAGAGAT
>JABAOD010020564.1_pt1 | contig 12240 bp, 14 predicted proteins | sample 7062151 | NCBI WGS metagenome assembly JABAOD01 (sample SAMN14538626, study PRJNA623070) | marine sediment metagenome | biome: marine biome [ENVO:00000428]; feature: marine pelagic biome [ENVO:01000023]; material: deep marine sediment [ENVO:00002113] | place: India: Gulf of Khambhat ...
GCCGGGTGGATGGGCGGCGGGTGGGTCGTAAGACGTGGAGTCAGCCGCAGAGACCGATGGGAGTGGCGTGGGCTATCGGGAAACAATGGTCCCCTTCAAGACCGGGCTGATCGTGGTCGCAGCCGTTGCGGCTTGGACCGTGGCGATCGGCGAAGTGGTGATGGACGCCTTCGGTTGTGAAGCCCTCTTGTGGGCAGTGGTGGCTGCATTCATGACAGTGCTCACCGTGCAGCGTCTTCGGACAGTACGAAGGTGACGAGCCTGGCACCTGACGTAGGGCAATCGGTTTCTCAGACAGTCGGATGGAACCGACTCGTCGCTACCCGACCGTCGCCAGCAGCGCCGAGAAGAACCGAGCCAGTCGGTCGTTGACGATGTCGGGCATCTGCATGTTGGGCAGATGCCCCGCCCCAGGTACCAACTCGGTCTGCGCGTCTGCAATCAGTCGCTCCGCCCGCTCCAGGGCCGCTTTCGGCTCGTAGATGATCTCCTTGTCGCCGACCATGATGAGCGTGGGGACACGCACCCGCCTCAGGGCGGTCTCGCCGAACATGTCGGGATACACGGCGCGTTCTTGGTAGCGGAAGTGAGACAGACCGGCTGCCATCACCCGAACCAGGCGCTCGTCGGCGGGAGCACCGAGGATGGCCTTCAGCGCCGGCCCGGCCGCCCAACTCGGAGTAGGGAGTCGGAGTGACACGACTGTTTGGATGTTGAACGGAGCAATCGATGCCGCCGGACCCAACAAGGCAGCCGCTTCGACCCGGTCGGGCTCGTGGATACACAGATTGAGGACCATCCAACCGCCTTGCGACGAACCGACGAACCGCGCCTTGTCGAGGCCGAGCCGGTCGAGGACGTCGACCAGCCAGGCTGCATAGTCGTGGCGGTCGATCAGGGCGCTGGTCTGCCGGCCTCTGCCCGGAGCGCCGACGAAGTCCAATGCATACACCCGATGATCCGACGCCAGGGTGGGGACATTCGGGTACCACTGCAGCGCGCCGATGCCGATGGCGGCCGGCAACAGCAGCAGCGCCGGATGGTTAGGCGGGCCCGACATCACTGCATTGGTGATGCCGAACCTCGTCTCGATCTCGATCGACTCGTACGGCACAGGCCAGAGTCTCAAGGCTTCGCCATACGCTCGGAGATAGTCCTGGTGGCCCGACTCACTCTTCCAGCCGGCCAGTCGCAGTGCTTTCACGAGCTCCCCCTTCGTCGGCTCGTGATCCGATCGTTGTCGAGAATCCCCGACTTCGGAAGGGCCGGAAGCCCAGAGCTGCGGAGTCGGCTCGGTGGTGAGCATCGAGCTCCTCCGGCTCCACCTGGCGGCGTCGTCACCTCCCCCGTCGTTCCTCCGGGGAGGAGCAGTGAGGGATCCGTTGCCGGCGGCCTTCCGCCTACCGCCTTCCGCCTACTTCGCTTTCGCTCGCCGCTCGGCCAGCAGCTCGTAGGCCCGCTCCTCGGTGATGTCGGCGGGGGAGTCGCCCTGACGAAGTGAGGCATTGGTCTCGCCGTCGGTCACATACGGTCCATATCGGCCGTCTTTCAGCACCACCGGCTTGCCCGAGTTGGGATCCGTGCCCAGCTCCTTCAAGGGAGGGGCGGGAGCCCGGCGACGACGCTGTTTGGGTTGGGCCAGCAGCTCCTTGGCCTGTTCCAGGGTGACCTCGAAGATCTGCTCCTCGGACTCGAGGCTGCGGGACTCCTTCCCCTGACGGACATACGGGCCGTAACGGCCGTTGAGCGCTTCGATCGGCTCGCCATCGTCACTCTCACCCAAGAGCCGAGGCAGTGTGAGCAACCGCAATGCCAAGTCCAACGACAACGAGTCCAGCTCCATCGACTTGAACAAGGAAGCACGTTTGGGCTTGGGACCTTTCTCCTCCTGCTCGCCGAGTTGGACATACGGGCCGTAGCGGCCGGTCCGGGCGTACACGGTCAGCCCCGAGTCAGGATCGGTGCCCAGGATCTTGTCGCCGCTGGGCATGTCCAACAGCTCGTTGGCCATCTCGACAGTCAACTCGTCAGGTGGCAGGTCTTCGGGTATCGAGGCCCGGTCCTCGCCGCGCTCCAGATAAGGGCCGTACCGACCGACCCGCGCCACGATCTCCCGATCGAGGTCGTCGGTGCCGATGGGAATCGAGTTGACCTGGCGGGCGTCGATCTTCTCGAGGTTCGAGGACACGGCGTCCTTGAGGCCCTCATCGCCGAAGTAGAAGTCGCTCAGCCAGGGGACGGGTTCTTGATCCCCGGAAGCGATCTCGTCGAGGTCGGACTCCATCCGGGCGGTGAAGGCGTAGTCGACGAGATCCGGGAAGTGCTGCTCCAGCAGGGTGNNTGTAGCTGGGTATGAGGGCGCTGCCCTTCTTCCAGACATACCCGCGGTCTTGAATCGTCTTGATGATGGAGGCGTAGGTCGAAGGTCGTCCCACACCGAGCTCTTCGAGTCGGCGGACCAGGGAGGCCTCGGTGAAGCGGGCCGGGGGTTTGGTGCTGTGCCCCGTCGGGTCCAGGGAGGCTGCATCAGCTGCTTGGCCCTCGGTCAAGGGTGGAAGTCGCTTCTCCTGGTCGTCGAGGTCCGCTTCGGGATCGTCNNCTTCGACGTAGGCCCGCAGGAACCCGGGAAACTCGATGACCTTGCCGGAGGTGGCAAACACCACCGAGCGAGAATCGGCGCTGGTCCCGCCGACACGGACCTGAACCGACTCACCCCGGGCATCTTTCATCTGCGACGCCACCGTGCGCTTCCAGATCAGCTCGTACAGCTTCGCTTCATCTGATCCGACAGCTCCTGCGACGTGCTCGGGATAGCGGAACGCCTCACCGGCCGGCCTGATCGCCTCGTGCGCCTCCTGGGCCCCCTTGGCCTTCTTCTTCGTGTAGGTGCGGGGCTCAGCAGGGAGGTACTCCGGTCCGTAGCGGGAGGCGATCTCGTTGCGAGCCGCCGCCAGGGCTGTCTCCGACAAGACAGTGGAGTCAGTCCGCATGTAGGTGATGAAGCCGTTCTCATACAGCCGCTGGGCGGCGNNNTCCGGTGCCGAAGCGGAGCTTGCGGCCCGCCTCCTGCTGCAGCGTCGAGGTACGGAACGGCGGGTACGGGGACCGCTTGTAGGGCTTGCGTTCCACCGAGGCCACGTCGAAGGCTTGGCCCTCCAACGAAGCCGCCAGCGCCACCGCCGCCTCCTCCTCCAGAAGCACCACCCCGTCCGCGAGAGTGCCGGACGAATCGAAATCTCTGCCGGTGGCGAGGCGCTTGCCCTCCAGTTCGATGAGCGTCGCACCAAAGGAACCTTCGGTCACCTCGAACGTGGCCTCGATGTCCCAATAGCCGGCCGCAACGAAGGCCATGCGCTCGCGTTCCCGCTCGACGATGATGCGAGTGGCCACACTCTGCACACGTCCCGCCGACAACCCGGTCTTCACCTTCTTCCAGAGGACGGGCGAAACCTCATAGCCCACCAGTCGGTCCAAGACCCGCCGTGCCTCTTGGGCGTCGACGAGTTGTTGATTGATGTCACGAGGGTTGTCGATGGCGGCGCTGATCGCCTCAGGCGTGATCTCGTGGAACACCATGCGCTTGACCGGCACCTTGGGCTTCAGCACCTCGGTCAGGTGCCACGCGATGGCCTCGCCTTCACGGTCTTCGTCGGTGGCGAGGTACAGCTCCGACGCGTTCTCGAGCATTCTTCGGAGGTCTTTGACGGTGTCGCGCTTCTCTTTCGAGACGATGTAGATGGGCTCGAAATCGTTGTCGACGTCCACACCCAGATTCGCCCACGACTCGCCCTTGTACTTCTTGGGGACGTCGGCGGCGCTCCGAGGGAGGTCGCGTATGTGCCCCACCGAGGAGGTGACGAGGTAGTCCGCGCCCAGGAATCCGGCGATGGTGCGGGCCTTGGCGGGTGACTCGACGATGATGAGGGGTTTGGACACCGGGGGGATGGATACATGACCTGTCGACGACTTGTCAAGATGCTCGCCTTCCCGATGCCTCACTACTGTCGCAGTCGTGGAAACCATGGGGCCTCCCCGCGGCAGGCTGGCGCTCGTTGCACGAGGGTCATTCGCCCGCCTCTGGTGGAGCGGCGCTATCTCGTCATTCGGTGATTGGGTCTCGATCTTCGCGTCCTTGGCGTTGGGGGATCAGCTGGCAGGCAACGCCGGCACGCTGGTCGCGCTCCTGGGCAGGTTTGCCCCGGCTCTGCTGCTCGGATTCTTCTCCGGTGTTCTGGCAGATCGGTCTGATCGTCGCCTGGTGATGGTCATCACGGATGTGGCGCGGGCGGTCCTGGTGCTGCTCCTCGTCTTCGTCGACACACTCTCGATGCTGTTCTTCGTGCAGGTCGGTCTCGAGATCTTCGCCCAGGTTCGCCAGCCGGCAAGGGAGGCGGCGGTGCCTCAGCTGGTCACCAAGGACGAGCTGGTGGCCGCCAACGCTGTGTCGGCCATCGGCTCGTACGGCACCTTCCCCCTTGCGGCGGTCGCCTGGTTCCTGATGAGCGACATCCCCACCCGGCTGGGAGCTCCGGAGGTCGTTCCGTTCCGGATCGGGTACACCACCGACTCGGTGACATTCATCCTGTCGGCGCTGGTCGTCCTCACGCTCGTCGTGCCACCGATCGAGAACAAGCCGGACGCTGTGCGAGATTGGCGGCAGCCGTTCCGGGATCTGGCCGAAGGGGTGCGGTTCGTAGTGGGCACTCCCGAAATCCGGGGTGCCGTGGTGGGCCTGTCAGCCGTGCTGTTCGGCGGCGGGGCCATGATCGCGCTCGGTCAGACCTACACCAGACAGCTGGGTGGAGCCGTTTCAGGGTTTGCGGCAGTGGCGCTCGCGCTCGGCGTTGGGTTCGTGATCGGCATGGCTTCTCTGGAGAGGCTCCGAAAGCTGGATCACCTGTTCGTCTTCGCCGTGTCGCTCACTGCAACCGGTGTCGCCCTCTCGTTCCTGTCGTACACCCGAACTGTCGTTGGCGCCGGAGCCTGGTCCCTGTTGCTGGGCGCCGCCGTGGGCCTGGACTACATCATGGGCTTCACGCTCATCCANNCGGACGAGCTGCGCGGTCGCGCATTCGCAGCTCTGTTCACGATGGTCCGGGCTGCATTGATCGTCTCGATGTCGATTGCAGCCGCCGGTGTGTCGCTCCTCGACGATGTGCTTCCGGGGCGATACGCGGACGGAATTCGCGTGGTGCTGCTGCTTGGTGGGATCGTCGCCGCGTTGTCAGGAGTGTTCGCGCTGTGGTCCGGGCGAACCTCGAGCCGGGAGCGGCCGGCGTGACCTACATCGCGTTCGAGGGGGTCGAGGGATCCGGCAAGAGCACGATCATCCAGCACGTGGCTGCGAAGCTCCGAGAATCGGGATGGGAGGTGGTCGAAGTTCGTGAGCCCGGTGGGACGACGGTGGCTGAAGCAATCCGCCGCGTCGTCCTCGGTGAGCACGACATGAGCGATTGGGCCGAAGCCCTCTTGTTCGCGGCCCAGCGATCAGATCTGGCCGAGCAGGTGATCAGGCCGGCGCTGGCGCGCGGCGCCGTTGTCCTCGGTGACCGCTCGGTGTACTCGTCGCTCGCGTACCAGGGCATCGTGCGGGGCCTGGGTGTCGACGCGGTGCGTGCCGTCAACGAAGCGGGGCTGGCGGGCACCTGGCCGCACCAGGTCGTGCTCCTCGATGTGGATCCCGGGCGGGGGCTCGAGCGCCAATCTGATCCGGATCGAATCGGTGGCACCGGCCTCGAGTTCCAGGAACAGGTGGCCACCGCCTACGAGTCGCTGGCTGAGGCCGAACCCGACAGGTTTCTCGTGATCGACGCCGCCGGAACCGTGGACGAGATCACCGACGAGATCGCCGCCAGAATCGCTGCCGGCAGAGGCGAGGCCTCGTGAGCGTGTTCGGGTCTGTCATCGGCCATGAACGCATCGTGGAGGTCCTGACGGCCGAGGCCGACAACCCCACCCACGCCTATCTGTTCGTCGGTCCGACCGGAGTTGGCAAGGCCACCGTGGCTCGTGCCTTCGCGGCTCTGTTGCTGGCCGGCGCCTCTGCGCCGGAGGACGTGGCGGGCCGGATCGGGCGTAACAACCATCCCGATCTCACCGTGGTGGTTCCCCAGGGTCGGACCATGCTCGGCGTCGACCAGGCCAGGGCGACGGTGGCGGCGGCCACCCGTACGCCCGTCGAGGCCGATCGCAAGGTGTTTCTGTTCGAAGAGGCCGGAGCCATGAGTGAATCGGCGGCCAATGCGCTGCTCAAGACCATCGAAGAGCCGACCGCGTCGACCGTCTTCATTCTGATCGTGGAATCCGAGGACGACCTCCCCGACACGGTCGCCTCGCGGTCTCGGACAGTGCAGTTCGGCCGGGTGCCGGACGATGTCATCGAGTCGGCGCTCAGCCAACGAGGCGTTGCCTCGGACCGAGCGGCTGAGGCGTCACGCATCGCCGGAGGACGACCGGGCCTGGCCATAGCTCTGGCGACGAGTCCCGACGTGGCGGGGTACCGGCGGCAATGGCTCGATGTGCCGAAACACGTGTCGGCGTCGCCCGGTCAGGCGTTCCGACTGGCCGACGAGGTGTTGGCGGCGGCCGAGCCTCTCGTCGAGCAGATAGAAGACGAGCGGGCCGCCCATCGGGCCAGACAATCCCTCCTGATCACCGGTCTCGAGATCTTGGCGGGCTGGTACGCCGACGCCGCCGCTGCGCAGTTCGGAGCGCCCCAACGCAACCGCGACATACCGGTTCATGACCTCGTTCAGGTCGAGCCGCGTGAGGCGGTTGCCAACGCCGAGCGAGTCTTGGACGCCGTGATGGCCGTCAAGGAGAACCAGCGCCCCCAGCTGGTGCTCGCCAACCTCTTCACCGGGCTCGGTAGCTGAGGACGTCACGATGAAGTGGATTCCCTGGCGTTTCTTCGGTGTTCTGGCGCGATTCGTCGGCCGGTATTTCCCCATCACGACCATACGGGAGGTTCCCCTGCCGGAAGGTCCGGTCGTCTTTGCGTTCAATCACCATTCCTTCATGGACGGCGCGGTGGCCGGAGCAACCGGGCGGCGCCCCACTGTCTTCCTGGCGACGGATGAAGTGATCGGCCATTACCGGGCGGTCGACTTCGCCATGCGCCTTTTCAACATCGTCGACTTCGACAAGACGAAGGTGCCGATCAGGCCCGTCCGTGTTGCGCTCAGAGCTCTCGAGGAGGGAGTGAGCGTGGGCGTCTTCCCCGAAGGCCAACGCACGCATCGTTTCGGGGACGCCCCGATCAAGCGAGGTGCGGCATGGCTGGCGGCTCGGGCAGGGGTGCCCCTCATTCCCGTTGCGTTGATCGGTACCGACCGAGCGATGCCCATTCGCAACGACACGAAGCTGACGATTCACCGGGAGCCGATCACCGTCTGGAGCGGCCGCCCGATCACCGCCGATCAGCACGACGGCGACACCCACGCAATGTTGGAAGAGTGGCGAGCGCAGATCGCTTCGGCGATCGGGCGTCATGGAGCCGGAGAGGGGATTTGAACCCCTGACCTGCTCATTACGAGTGAGCTGCTCTACCCCTGAGCTACTCCGGCTGGGTCGATACACGGTAGATCGGGCCAACGCCCGCGGCAATCCGGCTGTCCAGGCCCGTATCGCACCTCGGGAGCCTGGAATCGAGCCTGGTGGAGCCGCTGGTATGGTCCGCGCCGTTCCATGGCAGATCAAGCGAACTTCGAGCGAGATGCGATGCAGTACGCAGGCCAGCTGTATTCGGCGGCGCTCCGAATGACTCGCAACCGGGCCGATGCAGAGGACGTCGTGCAGGAGACCTACCTCAAGGCGTACCGGGCCTACGACACCTTCCAAGAAGGAACCAACCTCAAGGCCTGGCTCTATCGGATCCTGACCAACACCTACATCAACCGGTACCGCAAGAAGATCCGGCGACCGACCGAGGTCGACCTCGAAGAGGTGCAGGACCTCTACCTGTACCGACGGATCGGATCGGCGGAGTCGCCCGACTCCGCCAGGTCGGCTGAGGAAGAAGTTCTCGATTCGCTCGTCGATACGGACATCAAGTCAGCGGTGGAAGCTCTCCCCGAGCACTTCCGTCTTCCCGTGTTGCTGGCCGATGTCGAGGGTTTCTCCTACAAGGAGATCGCCGAGATCATGGAGATTCCCATCGGCACGGTCATGTCCCGGCTCCATCGGGGAAGAAAGGCGCTCCAGAAATCGTTGTGGGAGTACGCAGAGGAGCACAGGATCGGCTCGCAGAGGACGGATGGCGACGATGAGTGAACGGCACGAGTGCGACGATGCGCTTGCTTCCCTGTATCCATACCTGGATGGAGAGCTGACGGCGTTCCGCCGGTGGCGCGTCAAGACCCATCTGCGGCGATGCAACGGTTGCGGGGCGGCGTACTCGTTCGAAGAGCGCCTCAAGGTCGTCATCAGAGACCGCTGCCAGGAAGACGTTCCCGACGAGTTCCTCGATCGTCTGCGCGCAGTCCTTCGCGACGAGGCGTGACGACTCGATCGCTGAACGACTTCGATCGGCCTTGCGCCTCGGGTAACCTGCCCGCCGTGTTGACTCGGTTGTCCCGTTCCCTGCTCGTCCTGGTCCTCGTCGCTGTGACCGGGGTCGCACTGGTAGCCATGCCGGCGCTCGCCGCTGAAGAAGAACCGGCGGAGGAACAGGCTCCGGTCACGTTTGCTCCGGGGGACGAGCCGGCAATCGAGGTCGATCTGTCAGCCGAACCCGACGAGCCCGGTCCGCAGTGGACCTACCGATTCCTGGTCCCGCTCACCATCACCTTGGCGGTGCTCGTTGTCCTGGTGACGGTGATCCAGTACTTCGTGCGAGTCGTCCGGGCCCGATACCAGGTCCAGTGACCGATCTCGCCGGCCGGCTCGCCACCCGCCTGGCAGGCACCTATCCGCTTGCAGACAGCTACCACTTCGCCGTGCTCGAGGCAGAGATGCCGGCACATGTGGCGAAGGCGCAGGAACTCGTCGAGGCCGCCACCGGCCTGACCGGCGACGGACCTGCCCAGGTGGAAGTCGTCGATCGGGGAACGTGGGCGGACCGGAACATCCATCTCTTCGGACGGCTGGTCGAGCCGATCCGCGCCCGTCTCGATCGACCCCTCATCGACACGATCGTCCGGTACGAGACCGCGGCCATTCTCGGGGTGCTGGCCAGGAGAGTGCTGGGCCAATACGAGATGGTGCTGCCCGGGAGTGGTGACGTCATCTATCTGGTTGCCCCCAATATGCTGGCGCTGGAACGTTCGCAGCAGTTCGTTCCCGACGAGTTCCGGCTGTGGGTGGCGCTCCACGAGGTCACCCACCGGTTGCAGTTCACGGCGGTGCCCTGGATGCGCGATCACTTCCTCGGTCTGGTCGAGGCGCTCATTTCCGCCTCTCGCCCCGACCCTGAACGCATCGGCGTCGTCGTGCGGCGGGTGGCAACCCAGATCCAGTCCGGAGACGAGTTCTTCGACGAGACCGGACTCCTCGGCTTGTTTGCCTCTGATCAACAGCGAACGGAATTGGACCGAGTCCAGAGCCTGATGTCTGTCCTCGAAGGCCACGGGCACGTGCTCATGGACCGGGTGGGAGCCGAGCACTTGCCCAGCCAGGGCCGGATGACCGCTCTCATCCGGGAGCGTCGCGCCGATCCCAAGATGCAGCGAATCCTGCGCATCACCGGCATGGAGATGAAGCTTCGCCAGTACGAGATCGGCGAGCGCTTCGTGCTCGGCGTCGAAGAGATCGCAGGTTGGGACGCACTCGAAGTGCTCTGGCAGGGCCCCGAGAATCTCCCTGATCTGGTCGAGCTCGAAGATCCCCGCGCATGGCTGACCAGGATCAGCTAGCAGCTCGGGTCCGTGACCTCGTTGGTGGACGATCCGCAGTGGTCGCGCTGAGCGGTGGTGCCGACTCAGCGGTTCTGGCCCTCGCCGCCCTGGATGCCGGTATCACCGTGCGGGCTCTGCACGTTCATCACGGCCAGGCCGCTTCCGACCAGCTCGAGCAAGCAGCCCGAGCGGTGGCGGGCGTTCTCGACATGCCCATCGAGACACTGCCCGTGACGGTTCCGGACACCGGCTCATTCGAGTCAGAGGCTCGGCGAGTTCGGTATCGCGCTCTGCTGGGAGCGCTCAACGACGATGAGGTGCTGCTGGTGGGTCACACCGCTGACGACCAGGCGGAGACGTTGCTGTTGCGCCTGGCGCGCGGATCGGGACCGTCCGGGCTGGCGGGCATGCGACAAGAGCGCGGCTCGGTCATCCGGCCGCTTCTGGCCTGGCGTCGAGCCGAGCTTCGAGATCTCGCCGAACGGGCCTCGTTGCCGTACATGGACGATCCGGCCAACCTCGATCACCGCCATTCGCGGGTGGTGGTGAGGGAGCAGATCATTCCGCTCCTCGAGCGAATCCAGCCTGGGGCAACCGATTCCATCTCTCGTCACGCTCGGCTGGCGGCTGCCGTGGAGGACGATCTCGCGACACGCGCCTCGGCGGCACTCACGGGCTGTCGACTGTCGGTGGCGATGTATCGATCGCTCGATGAGCTGCTCAGGGTGCACGCGCTGCGGGCCTTGGCGTTGAGGGCCGGCCGGATGGTCCCCGGAACCGACGCCCTCGATCGAATGCATGAAGTCGCCATCGGACAGGCTTCGTCGACGCAGGTTGACGATGGCTTCGAACTGATCCGGGTCGGATCCCATGTCGAGTTGATCCGGTCGTGTCAGGTCCCACCACCCCGGGCGGAGCTCGGGCCGGGACCGAGCACCTGGGGTGGGTGGCGGTTCGTGATGCGGTCAGGGTCGGGTAGGCCGCCGGCGTGGCCGCTCCACGCAGGGCGAGCGGTAGTCCCGGCCGAGGGTCGGGTGACGGTCCGTCCGCTGCGGGCGACTGACGTCCGGGGTAGCCGTCGGATCATCGACGATCTGAGGGGACTTCCGGCCCATGCGGCGATGCTGGCCCGCAGTCGAGCTGGACGGCGAGCTGGTGTGGGTTCCGCAGGTGCGGCGACTCGAGGCCGGTTCGATCGCGCCCCGGGACGACCGCTACCGTTGGCTCAGCGCCGACCGGAGGGACCAGTGGACGTCGGAGAAGTCTTGATCTCCGCCGATGACATCGAGGCGAAGCTCGCCGAGATGGGGGCTGCCATCACCGAGGACTACCAGGGCCGCAATCTCCTGATGGTCGGAGTGCTCAAAGGCGCGTTCATCGTGATGGCTGACTTGGCCCGCCACGTTCAGCTGCCCGTCGAATTCGACTTCATGGCGGTCTCGTCATATGGCGCCGCTACCCAGACGTCGGGCGTGGTGCGGATCCTCAAGGATCTCGACCAGGAGATCGCCGAACGAGACATCCTCATCGTCGAGGACATCATCGATTCGGGACTGACGCTCAACTATCTGTTGAAGAGCTTGCGGGTCCGCAAACCGGCCTCGCTCGAGGTGGCGGCGCTGTTGGTCAAGAAGGGAATCCAGCGGGTTCCGCTCGAAGTCAGGTACACCGGATTCGAGATCGGCCCCGAGTTCGTGATCGGATACGGGTTGGATTACGCCGGGAAGTACCGCAACCTTCCCTATGTGGGCGTCCTGGAAGGCGACCAGGGGTTCGCATAGGCGGCCGAGCGCCATAGCATGACACCGATACCTCAGGAGAGAAGCGGGTGAGCCGCACCGTCAGAACCATTCTCATCTATGCGTTGATCCTCGTCGGGGCCCTGGTGGCCGTGCAGGTGTTCGCCTCTGCCACCAGTACCACCGAAGAGCTGTCGCTCAGTGAGTTCACGGATCTGGTGGAACGTGACGAGGTCCAGACCGTGCGCATCTTCCCGAAGTCGGATGTGCTCGAGGTCTGGGGCGAAGACGCCGACCTCGAGGCCGACCCGACCTATTCGTTCTCGTATCCGGCTGAGTTCGAGGACGAGATCACCCAGCTCCTCGAAGACAACAACGTCGAAACCACCACCGACCCGGAGCCGACCGGCTTCCTCACCTTCCTCATCAATCTGCTGCCGTGGCTGTTCTTGTTCGGCTTCATGATCTTCATCTTCACGCAGATGCAGGGTGGCGGAAACCGGGTGATGCAGTTCGGCAAGGCCAAGGCGAAGCAGGTCACCAAGGATCAGCCCAAGGTCACGTTCAAGGACGTCGCCGGTCTCGACGAGGCCATCGAGGAGCTCCAAGAGATCAAGGAGTTCCTCCAGAACCCGGACAAGTTCCGGGCGATGGGCGCCAAGATCCCC
>JABAOD010007452.1_pt2 | contig 12239 bp, 9 predicted proteins | sample 7062151 | NCBI WGS metagenome assembly JABAOD01 (sample SAMN14538626, study PRJNA623070) | marine sediment metagenome | biome: marine biome [ENVO:00000428]; feature: marine pelagic biome [ENVO:01000023]; material: deep marine sediment [ENVO:00002113] | place: India: Gulf of Khambhat ...
GCCCGGCGGGGCGTACTTGCGCAGCCATTCGTCCCACTTGCGGATCGCGTAGACCGCGGCCGGGCCGTTGGCCGCGCCGCCGCGCGAGACCGAGGCGCCCACCGGGTTGCAGGTGCCCGCCTCCATGCGGATGCCCCACTCGTCGACCGGCACGCCGTTGGGCAGGCCCTTGTCGCCGGCGCCGGCCATCGACAGCCAGGCGTCGGTCATGCGCCAGCCGAGGTCGGGCGCGCGCTTGCCGTAGTCCATGTGGCCGTAGACGCGGACGCCGTCGATTTCCTTGACGTGCACGCTGAAGAATTCGGCGATGTCCTCGTAGGCCGACCAGTTGACCGGGACGCCCAGATCGTAGCCATAGAGCTCCTTGAACTGCTTCTTCAGCTCCGGGCGCTGGAACCAGTCGTAGCGGAACCAGTACAGGTTCGCGAACTGCTGGTCGGGCAGCTGGTAGAGCTTGCCGTCCGGACCGGTGGTGAACGACTTGCCGATGAAGTCGTCGACGTCGAGCATCGGGTTGGTGACGTCCTTGCCCTCGCCGGCCATCCAGTCGGTCAGGTTGACCGCCAGCTGCAGCCGCGAATGCGTGCCGATCAGGTCGGAGTCGTTGATGTAGGCGTCGTACAGGTTGCGCTTGGTCTGCATCTGCGTCTGCACCGCCTGCACGACCTCGCCCTCGCCGAGCAGCTGGTGGTTGACCTTGATGCCGGTGATTTCCTCGAACGCCTTGGTCAGCACCTTGGATTCGTACTCGTGCGTCGGAATGGTTTCGGACAGGACGTTGATCTCCATGCCCCGGAACGGCTCGGCGGCCTTGATGAACCACTCCATCTCCTTCAGCTGGTCCTCTTTCGAGAGGGTCGAGGGCTGGAATTCAGAGTCGATCCACTTCCTGGCCTCGTCGATGCCGGCAAGGCTCGTCCCCGCAAACGACACCAGAGCCGCCCCTGCTGCAGCGGCCATCAGTCGCATTTTCATTGAGATTCTCCCATTATGTGAAGTCATTCGAACTATCATATGAAAAAAAATGAAGGTCAATTGAAAACGAAACCCGCAATCTAAGTCTGGCTATTGCCGCTTAATTGCGATAATCGGATTACAAAAAAGCAAAGGAGGGTAAGGTGATAGAGGAGCCGATCGTGCCCCGGAGGTCGGATATTCTGGAACTTGCGCGCAAGGCAGGGCGCATCAGCGTCGAGGCTCTGGCCGAGCGTTACAACGTCACGCCCCAGACCATCCGCAAGGATCTGAACGACCTGTGCGAACGCGGCCTGCTACAGCGCGTACACGGGGGCGCCGTGTTGTCGTCGGGCGTCGCGAATGTCGGCTACGAGGCGCGGCGGGAACTGGCGGCCGAGGAAAAGCGCAGGATCGGCATCAAGGCGGCTTCGCTGATCCCGGACAACTGCTCCCTCCTGATCAATATCGGCACGACGACGGAACAGGTGGCCGCCGCGCTTCAGGGCAAGCACGGCATTCTCGCGATCACCAACAGCATCAATGTGGTCAACATCCTGCGCCGAAACCCCGGAATCGACGTGATCGCGGCCGGCGGGATCGTGCGGCGCGCGGATGGCGGCGTCGTTGGCGAGGCTGCCGTCGACTTCATTCGCCAGTTCAAGGTCGACTTCGCGATTATCGGGGTATCGGCGATCGACGCGGACGGCTCGCTCCTCGACTACGACTATCGCGAGGTCAAGGTCGCGCAGGCGATCATCGAGAATGCGAGGCATACGATCCTTGTCGCCGACAGCATGAAATACGAGCGGTCCGCGCCGGTGCGCATCGGTCACATATCGCAGCTGGGCAGCTTCGTGACCGACCGGCCACCGCCGGAGGACATTGCGCGCATCTGCCTGGACAACGATGTTGGCATCGAGGTAGCCGCGGCGCGGTGACTTGTGACATGACGTGCGGGAATTTTCATTGTAGTTTCGTTATCGTTCATTAAAGTTTCGAATTGACTTTCAAATATCGCCATCCAGTCGGGCCCGGGACGTGAGCGACAACGTCTATGACATCGCCGTGATCGGCGGCGGCGTGAACGGTTGTGGTATCGCCAGGGATGCCGCCGGTCGCGGTTTGTCCGTATACCTCGCCGAGATGAACGATCTTGCCGGCGGAACCTCCTCCGCGTCGACCAAGCTCATCCATGGCGGGCTCCGCTATCTGGAACACTACGCGTTCGGCCTGGTGCGGGAATCCCTCATCGAACGCGAAGTGCTCCTGGCCATGGCGCCGCATATCATAAGGCCGCTTCGCTTCGTATTGCCTCACCAGGAAGGGCTGCGCCCGGTCTGGCTCATCCGGCTCGGACTGTTCCTGTACGATCATCTCGGCGGCCGCAAACTCCTGCCGCCGTCGCGCTTTGTCGATCTGCGCCGGGACCCGGCCGGCGAACCGCTGAAGCCAGGATTCATTAAAGGATTCGAGTATTCGGATTGCTGGGTTGACGACGCCCGGCTCGTCGTGCTCAACGCCGTGGACGCCGCCCGGCGCGGCGCGCACGTCCGGGTGCGCACCGAGGTCGTCTCCGCCGTGCGCGACGACGGGCAGTGGAAGCTGGAAACCAGGGACGGCATCACCGGTGCTGTCGCGACGGTGCGTGCGCGGGCGCTCGTCAATGCCTCCGGCCCGTGGATCTCCGAGGTCATCACGCGGCGGATCGTTGCGCAGGTGAAGTCACGCACCCGCCTGGTCAAGGGCAGTCACATCGTGGTGCCCTCCCTGTTCCGGCACGGCCGCGCCTATATCTTCCAGAACGCGGATCGCAGGATCATCTTCGCGATCCCCTATGAGCGCGACTTCACCCTCATCGGCACAACCGACATCGACTTCGACGGCGATCCCACGTCCGTGGCCGCCTCACCCGGCGAGATCACGTATCTGTGCCGGGCGGCGAGCGAGTATTTCTCGTCGCCGATCGAACCCGACGACGTCGTGTGGTCCTATGCCGGGGTTCGGCCGCTGTACGACGACGGCCACAGGTCGGCGCAGGAGACGACGCGGGACTATGTCCTGGACGTGCAGGGACGGAACGGAGAACCCCCGCTGCTCGATATATTCGGTGGCAAGATCACGACGTACCGGCACCTTGCCGAGGATGCGCTGGCGAAACTCGAGCCCTGGTTTCCTGACATGCTGGCGCCGTGGACACGCGGCGTCGTCCTGCCCGGTGGAGATTTCAGCGTCGGCGGCTTCGACGCATTGGTCGCAGAGCTCGAATATGCGTTCCCGGTGATCGATCCGGTCGTGATTCGTCGGCTGGCGCGGGCCTATGGGACGATGACCCGGACCCTGCTGACCGGCGTCCGGGACGTCGCGGACCTCGGGACGCATTTCGGCGCCGGGCTCTACCAGCGGGAGGTGGAGTATATGATACGAAATGAATGGGCCATGACGGCGGATGACGTCACATGGCGCCGATCTAAGCTGGGACTCCGATTGACCCGCGCAGAGATCGATCGGCTGAGCAGCTGGATCGAGGATAACTACAGCGCGGTCGTCGGCTCGGCTGCGTGAAACCTGCACCCGTGAGAGGCGATATGTCCGACTACATCATGGCAATCGACCAGGGTACCACCTCGTCTCGCGCGATCCTGTTCGACCGCAGCTGCGGCATCGTCGCGGTCGCCCAGCAGGAGTTCGAGCAGCACTTCCCGCGCTCGGGGTGGGTCGAACACGATCCGGAGGATATCTGGAACTCGACCCTCGCGGTGTGCCGCAAGGCGATGGAAAATGCCGGGGCCGCAGCGAAGGAAATCGCCGCCATCGGCATCACCAACCAGCGCGAGACCACCGTCGTCTGGGACCGCGAGACCGGCGAGCCGGTCCACCACGCCATCGTCTGGCAGGACCGGCGCACCGCGCAACGATGCGCGGAATTGAGGCGCAGCGGCCACGAGGAGGCGTTCGCAGCACGCACCGGCCTGCTGCTCGATCCGTATTTTTCGGGCACCAAGATCGCCTGGCTGCTCGACGAGGTGGACGGCGTGCGGGACGCGGCGCAACGGGGGCGGCTCGCCTTCGGCACGATCGACAGTTTCCTTCTGTGGCGTCTCACCGGCGGCGCTGTCCATGCAACGGACGCGACCAACGCCAGCCGGACGCTGCTCTACGACATCCATGAAGGACACTGGAGCGACGAGCTTCTTGAACGCCTTAGCGTGCCCTGCGAGGTGCTGCCCGACGTCTGGGACTCCGCGGCCGATTTCGGCGTCACCGAAGCCGGGATCTTCGGCGCCCCCATCCGCATCGCCGGCATCGCCGGCGACCAGCAGGCGGCGACGGTCGGCCAGGCCTGCTTCGAGCCGGGCATGATGAAATCGACCTACGGGACCGGATGCTTCGCGGTGCTGAATACCGGTGCCGACGCCGTCCCCTCGAAGAACCGGTTGCTCACGACGATCGCCTACCAGCTGGACGGCAAGCCGGTCTACGCGCTCGAAGGCTCGATCTTCGTCGCCGGCGCGGCGGTGCAGTGGCTGCGCGACGGGTTGGGACTCATCTCCGATGCAGCCGAGTCCGGCTCCCTGGCCGACGCCGCCGACCCCAACCAGGATGTCTATCTCGTTCCCGCCTTCGTCGGGCTCGGCGCGCCCCACTGGGATGCGGAGTGCCGCGGCGCCGTCTACGGGCTGACGCGCGGCACCGGACCGAAGGAATTCGCGCGCGCCGCGCTCGAGGCGGTGTGCTACCAGACGCGCGACCTGCTGGAAGCCATGCGCGGCGACTGGGGTGCGGCCCAGGACACGGTCCTGCGGGTCGACGGCGGCATGGTCGCCTCGGACTGGATGATGCAGCGCCTCGCCGACATCCTCGATGCCGCGGTCGACCGGCCGCAGGTTCTGGAGACGACGGCGCTGGGCGCCGCGTACCTTGCGGGCATGCATTGCGGCCTCTATCCCGCGCCCGCCGAGTTCGCCAAGGGCTGGGCGCTCGACAAACGGTTTTCACCGGGCATGGCGCCGGACGAGCGCGAGCGCAAATATGCCGGCTGGAAAGACGCGGTCCGGCGCACGCTGTCGGCGGCACGCTGACGGCGGGCCGGCCCGGACGGCCGCCCTCCGGAGCAGGCGGTCAGTCCTGCTCGATCAGGTCGAAATCGCCGCCGAGAACGAGATCCAGCCGGCCAGTTCGCCAGCCGCGAACGCTGTCACGCACGACGGGGGACGGATCGCGGCGGTAGCGCCGCACGATCTTCGGGCGCCCCTTCTCGTGATCCGCGAACACGGCCATCGCCGCGCGGCGCAGGTCCGCCATGCCGCCTGAAACCGGCGCGGCGCCCTGCGGCTTGACGCGCACGCGGACCTTGCAGCGGGCGAAATTCCTGCCCGTTCCGTCGGGCGTTTCCAGAACGTGGATTCCGGTCTCGTCGCTGAGGATCGACCAGGCGCCGAAGCCGGACACGGCGGCGAGCATCCGCGTTCCCCGCTCCGCCGTGCCGGCCCGGTTCTCCAGCACCTTCATCTGCATGCGGCGCTTTTCGGCCCAGGAGACGTACATGCGGCCCAGCTCCGATGCGAAAGCCGAGGACTCCGCAGCGCCGTCCGATCCGTCGCCGCCACCCTCTACCAGCAGGAACGCTTCGCGCGGGCGATTTTTCTCGATGTCCTCGCAGGCGGCCTCCAGCAGATAGAGATTGTGGCCGAGCGCCCGCACGAGATGACGCGGCGCGCTGCCGCGGTCTCGCTCCAGCCGCTGCAGCAGCGAACCTGCGCGGCGGACCCCGGCTTCGGTGCGATCCAGATATTCGGCCAGTCCAAGCAGGTTGAAACGCTCCGCCGAATTCCAGAAGTCGGGCTCCTGCATCAGCGACAGCGCGGCCGATTTGCGGTCACGCCAGCACTCCGATTCGACGAGCGCATCGAGCTTCGCGTAACGCGCGCCCAGGATGTCGAGTTCCGCCGCAGTGCCTGCGGGCGACAGCGCAATCGCCCGCAGCGAACCCTGCCCCTCCGCCGCGGCAGACGGTTCGGGCGATCCGGTCGTTTCCTCTTCCGCCGACGCGTCGGGATCGACGAACTCCACGTCGAGTCCGTCGTCCCGGCGCGTGACGAAAAGAAACTGGTCGCCTTCCGGCGCCTGGTGGTTGACCATGGTGACCGCGAGCGGCGTGAGTAGATAGCGCTCGACGGCGCGCTTCAGCGGGCGCGCCCCGAGGTCCGGTGTGAAGCCCTTGTCGAGCAGGAACTCGATAGCCGCCTCGTCGTATTCCACCGCCCACGACCGCGAGCGCAGGCCGCGTCGCCCGAACACGGTGTCGAGCTCGTGCTGCAGGATGCGCCGCATCAGCTCGCGGCTCAGCGGCCGGAACACAACGACCCGGTCCAATCGGTTTACGAACTCCTTGCGGAAGGTCTTCTCGATCGTTTCCATCACCGCATCCGAATCGAAGCCCTGGCGGTCCCGGCCGAAGCCCATAGAGATGCCGGTCGGGATCACGGCACCAAGGTTGGAGGTGAGGATCACGATCGAATGCCTGAAATCGGCCGTAAAACCGCGACGGTCGGTCAGCCGCCCATCGTCGAACACCTGCAGGAACACGTCCCAGACGTTGCGGTGCGCCTTCTCGAACTCGTCCAGCAGCACGACGGAGAAGGGCTGCTGGCGGATCAGGTCGACCAGCGCGCCGCGGTCCTCGGGATCCTCGCTGCCGAGGATGCGGTCCAGGTCAGAAGGCTTTTGCAGCTCGCTCATGTCGAGGCGGATCATCCGGTCGGGCGAGCCGAAGAGGAACTCCGCGAGCGTCTTGGCGATCTCGGTCTTGCCCGTCCCCGTCGGGCCCGCGAACAGGAAGACGCCCGACGGGCGCGTCGGATCGGTGACGCCGGCCTTGATCATGGCGACCCGCTCGACAAGGCAGTCGACCGCTTCGTCCTGGCCGTACACGCGCTGCCGGAAGAACCGGCGCAGCGCATCGAGGTCTAGCGTCCGGCGCTGGTCGAGAAGGTTGAAGGGCAGGCCGGTGAGCTGCGAGAGCGTGACGATCAGGTCATCGACGGTCATTACCGCCTTGGACCCGCCCGTCCCGGCGGCCAATCGCCGCCGCGTCGTATCGAGGAGCTCGAGGATGTTGCCGGGCGCCGACTTCTCGCCGAGGAATTGCTGCGCGAGCTCCCAGGCTTCGTCCAGCACCCTCTCGGTCGTGTCTCCGTCTGCGGTCCAGCGCTCCAGCCAGGCGCGCGCCAGCGACTTGGTGGCGGAGGCCGGAAGCGGCGAGACGCGCAGGGTCGCCATCGCGGTCGCCGCCCGCGGGCTGCGCTCCAGCATGCGCTCGAAGGCGGCGGGCTGGGTCTCGCCAACAATCATGAGTTCACCGGCCTCGATGCCCGGCAGGATCAGGTCGAGCGCACTGGCCGGGCTGTACTTGTGTCGGCCCGAGACCGCGAGGCTGTGGAAATTCGGGACGATCCACAGGATCCGTCGGCCACCCCGCAGATGGTTGATCAGCTTCTGGATACGCTCTTCGAACTGGCCGATATAGACCTGGCCGGCGACGAGCTCCGCATGGCCCGCCTGGAAGATCACCCACCCCTGGTCATAGAGCTTGCGCGCAAACCGCCTGATGATCGCCGTCTTGCCGACACCGCCCTCGCCGACCAGCAGGACCGAGGCTGCGCGCTTCGCCAGTAGGCTGCCCTCCAGCTCCTCGACGCCGTCGACCAGCGCCGGATGTTCGATGATCGCGTCGGCCTCCCGCGCCTCGCGCTCGCCCCAGACCGTGCCGATCGAGGCCAGCAGCCTGCGGTCGACGCGCCGCCCGCTCCAGCGCCGGAATTCGGCAAGCAACGGCGTGCCCGCCTCGGGCCCGAGCTTGCCGAGGAACTGCTCCAGCGCCTCGACATCGTCGTTGGAAAGATCGCCGGCCGCCGTGCCGAAGCGCACCACCTCCCCGGCCTCGAGGCGCCGTCGGACGAAAGCTTCCAGGAAGAGCTGGGCCTGCGGCACCCTGAAGTAGCGGATCGTCTGGCACAGCACGCGCTCGATCAGCGGCTCGGCCGGCGGCGTCGCCTCGCGCAGGTATTCCAGCCCGAACCAGAACGGCCACAGCGCGACGGTGTCGAGGAATCCCAACAGCCGGTCGCGCACCTGCGCGCCGTCCTCGCGCCGACGCAGCGCCTCTGCCGCCAGGAACGAGATGATCGCGCTGTCCCCGCGGAAATAGCCGATCAGGTCGTCGGGCGAATAGCGCGGGCCGGACAGCAGCGCCACGCCCCGGTCGAAATCCGCATAGCCACGCATGTCCGCGGGTTGCGCCGAGACGTCGTAGAATCCACTGATCCTGTCGGCGATCTGGTAAATGGTCTCGTCATCCGCGGTCGCCTCGTCATCGGCAAGCGGCAGCATCTGCTGTTGCGCGGGTTTGCTGCCGTTCGGTCGGACGAGGCGATACAGCAGCACGACGAGTACCGGAAGCACGATGGCTCCCAGCACCAGCCAGCCCGGACCTGACAACACTTGCTCCATACCAACCTGCGTACCGATCGAACGGCCGTGCCGCCCGCGCGCAACCTAGCACGGCATCAGTCCGGCACGGCGTGGAAATGAGAAGGGGCCCGCGTTGCCGGGCCGCCACGGCGCGTACCCGGCTTGCGTGGCCGCCGTTGCCGCGAATACCGTCGCGCCCGCGGGCGGTGCCAGCTGCACCGCTGGAATGAAAAGCCCGCACCGTGCCAGGGTCCGCCGGGCGGTCGTGGGCAGCTCACCATTGGCCCCGGGCCACGGGTGGGAGGTCCGCGACGGCTCCGAGATCGGACCACCGGCCGATTTTCAAACCGCGACAAAAATGGTGGGCGCGGCTGGGATTGAACCAGCGACCCCTACGATGTCAACGTAGTGCTCTCCCGCTGAGCTACGCGCCCGGTGCGGTGCGGGACTTAGCACCAATGCTGCGCCGGGGCAAGACCCCTTGGCCTTGTCCTATATGGCTTCCGGCGCGGCCGAGAGAAGGTGCGTGACCTGCCGGACGATCTCGTGCAGGTGGAACGGCTTGGAGAACACCCGCACGTCCTGCTCGATCAGGTCGCGGGCGCCGAGCGCCTCGGCCGCATAGCCCGTGATCAGCAGGATCGGCAGCTGCGGCATGCGCAGGCGCGCCGCGCGGGCCAGCGCGAGGCCGTCCACCCCCGGCATGCGGATGTCAGCCAGCAGCAGGTCATACTCGTCCTGCTCGATGTTTCGCGACGCGGACTCCCCGTCCCCCACCGCAACGACGTCGTGCCCAGATCGTGCCAATGCGACAGCCAGAAACTGACGCATTGCGTCATCGTCTTCGGCAACCAGGATTCGTGCCATTCAGTATTTTCCCTAACGGATATTTCCCCGAACACGCCATTGCCGGCGCGGTCCATATTGTTGGGACCGATTATCCACGAGACCGATTGCCAAACAGTAAACGCCATGCAATCAACATGTTAACCATAGTCTGGCGGAGTCTCGTAAAGCCCGCCGGAACCGCTCAACCCCACAGTCGTGCGGGCGGCGGGGATATGGTGCTGTTGTCGAATGCAAGCCCGTCGGCGCGGTCGCGGGCAAGCAGCAGCGGCCCGTCGAGATCGACGATGTCGGCGCCCTGCGCCAGAAGGATCGCCGGGGCCATCGCCAGCGATGTCGCCACCATGCAGCCGACCATGATCCGTAACCCCGCCGCCTGCACCGCTTCCCGCAGCGCCAGCGCCTCGGTCAGACCGCCGGTCTTGTCGAGCTTGATGTTGACCATGTCGTAGCGCCCCGCGAGAGCGTCGAGCCCCGCCCGGTCGTGACACGACTCGTCGGCGCAGAACGGCACGGGATGCGGGATTCTCGAGAGTATTGCATCCCCGCCGGCAGGCAGGGGCTGCTCGATCATTTCAACGCCGGCATCCGCCAGTGCGGCGGCAAGCGGCACGACGTCGTCCGGTGCCCAGCCCTCGTTGGCATCGACGATCAGACGGGCCGCCGGCGCATTGCGGCGGATCGCGGCAATGCGTTCCAGGTCGCCGACACCGGCGAGTTTCACCTTGATCAGCGGGCGGTGTACCGCGGCTCGTGCCGCATGGCCCATCGCCTCCGCGGTATCGAGCGCCAACGTGTATGCCGTCGTGACGGCGCCCGGCGGTGCCAGCCCGGCAAGCCGCCAGACCGGAACACCGCTCCGTTTCGCCTCGTAATCCCACAGCGCGCAGTCGACCGCATTGCGCGCCGCGCCAGCCGGCAGCGCTGCCTGCAGCTCGCGCCGCCCCATGCTGCCGGCGGCGACTGCCGGGGCCAGCGCCTCGATTTGTGCCAGGACCCCGGCAACGCTCTCGCCATAACGGGCATAGGGCACGCACTCGCCCCGGCCGACCGCGCCGTCGCCGCTCACGGTTGCGACGACGGTCTCGGCACTTGTCTTTGCGCCGCGCGAAATCGCGAAGGTCTTGGCCAGTGGCCAGCTTTCATGACGGGCAGTGAGTTCGGGCAAATCAGGTTTTCTCCATAGGGCTGCAATCGGTACTCGCGCAGCGCGTCGCCGTCCCCGCGGATTCGCTCCATCGAACCATGCGCGGCGCCGCGATGGCAATTGCGTCGACGTCTGGCACGCCGATTGCACCAGGCAGAGCAGGTTTTCTTGCGAGGAAGAGAATGCCAGCGCTTTTGCAGAACGAGAAGAAGACAGCAGCGGACGCGCCGCGGGACGGCCAGGAGCTGGCGGCCGCCCGGGCGATCTGCAGCAATGCCCGAGGGGCCCTCAAAGACATCCTGGCCCACGTCGCCGACGGCGCACGCGACCTGCGCGCCGGGCTGTCGTGGAGCCGGGATCTCGAGAGGTTCGAGCAGGTTTCCATGGAACAGGCTCGCCTCCTCGCGAAATTTCCGATCAGCACCACGGACGCACGTTTCGGCGCCCTCGTCCACCGCGCCCGCGCATCATTCGTTGCATTTCGCGAAACTGTGCGCCGCGATGTCATCGGCGCCATCGACAGCCGAACCGACGATGCAGCGTGCGATGCTGCCATGAAAAAGGTCATGGGCCGCTCGGTGCTCGCGGACCGAAGTCTTGAATCGATCGAACAAGCGATTGCCCAGTACTGCACGCCGTTCTCTGCTGCGCTGCAGCACAAGGAATTCGACGAACGTATTGCGGCCGAAATGAGGCGATAGCGCGCGAGTGGCACGGGAACTGCATGATCAGAGACAGATGAACTTTTCAGCAATGAGAAAGCCCGAAATCGGGGACATTTATTGAAAGTTGGAGGTGACAGCCATGATTGAGAAAAAAGAAGTTTACAAACTGGAACCACAGGAACAGCTGACGCCGTTGCCGTCGAGCACGGTCGGCAACTACAACAGGGACACCGCGGATGCGACAAGCCCGGCCGCGGCCAGACGGCACACCACGATGCTTGCCAACGTGCGCGAGATGTTGTCGCTGGCGATCGAGGGCGCGTTCGACCTTCGTACGGGCCGCCAGGACAGCCCCCACCTGCGGCGTTTCCATGAAATGCTGGATGAACAGAAAGAGATTTTGAAAAGCCTGGAGAACGGCTTGTTCACCACGGATCCGGGTCTGCTGACGCGACGTGCCCAGGAGGCCCTGCACGGTTTTGCCGCATCGGTCCGCCACGAGATCATCGAGGATGTACGGCCGGGCATGAACCCGACGGTTTTCGACGCCGCCCTGCAGCGCATGACCGACCGCGCAGTGATGGCCGGCGCCGCTTTCGCCTCTCTCGACCTCGCGCTCGAACAGCTCTGATCCGCAAGCGCGACGGCGCGGGCGCAATGCCGGCGCATGGCACCGACTTGCTGGTGCTCATGCCATGACGGCACCGTCACCTCCGACTGCCAATGCCGGGCCGCATTCAGCGCGCCCGGCATTTTGCTGCCCGCGCCGACCGGCGAGTCGATCGCTTCGATCGCGGCGCGATGTCCCTCAACCCTTCGGCGCAATGGCGCGGCGGCCGGCCATCAGCCACAGGGCGCCGCCCGGCAATCCCGCCACGATCTGCGCCAGACCGAACAGGACCGAGACCGTAAGCGCCGCATCCGCCGGCACCCCCGCAAGTCCCAGCGCGACGACCATCAGACCTTCGCGCAACCCCCACCCGCCGATCGAAACCGGCACCGTCGAAAGCAGGATCACCGCCGGCACCAGCACCAGGGACTCGAACAATCCGACGTCGAGGCCGATCCCGACGGCGATGACGTGCACCGACAAGACAATAAGTCCGTGCACGACCACCGACAGGCCGAGCACCGGCAACGATATGGCCGGCCTC
>JABAOD010004045.1_pt4 | contig 12223 bp, 14 predicted proteins | sample 7062151 | NCBI WGS metagenome assembly JABAOD01 (sample SAMN14538626, study PRJNA623070) | marine sediment metagenome | biome: marine biome [ENVO:00000428]; feature: marine pelagic biome [ENVO:01000023]; material: deep marine sediment [ENVO:00002113] | place: India: Gulf of Khambhat ...
ACGCAGTCCGCTTTCGGCGAAGAGAATGCGAACCCCAACTGGGACGACGTGAACATCATCTTTGAAAAGCGTTGCATCAATTGCCATTCAATTCACGGGGCCGCGAAGGGGCTTCGCCTCGATAGCTACGCAGCCACTGTGGCCGGAGGAGAAAATGGCGCAGTAGTTGTAGCGGGGAGCGCGTCAAAGAGTGAGCTGGTACGAAGGCTTCGAGGTGAGAGTACGCCGCGGATGCCGTTTCTCAGTAACCCGCTGCCGCAGGAGGAAATCAATCTCATTGTCCAGTGGGTCAATGCGGGAATGCCTAACAATGCTGCGCCTTACTGAGCCTACCAGTGGCAACCGGAGATGGACGAGTTTGCGTTTAAATGGAACTCTGAACGGCAGCTTCGTCCGCGTAGCAGCCATTGCGGCTGCATCAGTTTTCTTTAGCTGCCCACTCAAATTGATTCAGCGGAATACCCTGATCGGCGGTTGATTCACAGTCCGGCACTTTTCAAACCTGCCAAAATCCCCTATATGCGCGCATCTGCTGGGCGAATCCCGGTGGAACCTCTCCAAGGGCCTTGCTGGACGACATCCCGGCCTGCGCCATCAACCCTTAACCAAGGAGACCCCGATGTCGATTACTGCTGAAGAAAAAGCACGCCTGATGAAGGAATTCGCAACCAAGGACGGCGACACCGGTTCGCCCGAAGTACAGGTTGCCATTCTGACCTCGCGCATCAACACCCTGACCGAGCACTTCAAAACCCACAAGAAAGACAACCACTCCCGCCGTGGTCTGCTGAAGATGGTTGCTCAACGCCGTAAGCTGCTGGACTACACCAAAGGCAAGGATGAGGCCCGTTATCAGGACCTTATTAAAAAGCTGGGCATCCGCCGCTAAGCGTCGTCAGAGACAGTTACGGAAACACCCGCCCATTCGGCGGGTGTTTTTGTTTGGGATCAGCTCAGGTCTTCGACCCGCGCATCCGGAGCGTTTTTCTTAACCGACTCGATACCGTTGTCGCGCGCGGATTCGCTGGAATAGGATTCCGAAGTTCCGATCACCTGACCGTTGGTGGCTTTGAGGTTGAACATCGGCTTGCCGGACTTGGTCTCTTTGCGTTCATAGCGGGCATCTTCCGGTGCGTTCTTCTTCACCGATGCGATCCCGTTTTCGCAGCTTGCCTTCTGCTTGTAGCCTTCGCTCGCCAGAATGATCTCGCCATTCCCGGCTTTCAGGCGGAAGCGGTATTCACCCGCCTTGTCTTCATAGATCTCAAATTTGCCAGCCATCCTGAACTCCTCACCATTGGATAAAACATTGCGCAAAGCTTTGAAGATGGGGGACGCCTTTTCAATGGGAAAAATTTGAATTTGAACGCAAACGGCGAATTTCTCTCTCTGGCCCAGTGACATGTATCCGGCCAAAAGTTGGGATGTGCTAAACTGAGCGCATCAGGGGGACGCATCATGACATTGAACAAATCCGATTCAGAAGCTTTCCAATCCTTCGAACATGCCGGGTGGGAGCGGACCGCCGCGAAGTACCATGCCTATTGGGGAGGGCTGACCAGCCAGTCGTCCGAGGCGTTGAATGATGCCACAAAGGTTGTCGAGGGCAACCGGGTGCTGGATGTCGCCACCGGCGCGGGCTATGTCGCTGCGACAGCGGCAAAGCGAGGGGCGAATGTCACCGGACTGGATTTTTCCGGGGCGCAGGTCGACCTCGCCCGCAAGACCTATCCCGGGATCGAATTCGTGGAGGGCAGCGCCGACGACCTGCCCTTCCCGAAGGATGAATTTGACGTGGTCCTCATGGGGTTCGGAATGCTGCACATGCCCGACGCCTCTGCCGCAATACGTGAAGCCTACCGCGTGCTGAAACCGGGCGGGACGTACGGGTTCACCGTCTGGAAGGAGCCGCAGCCCGGACAGGGGTTCGGGATTGTCATGCCTGCGGTCGAGGAATTTGGGGTGCCCGCATCCGACCTGCCCCCGGCGCCACCATATTTTGAATTTGCAGACCCAATAAAAGTTGTCACCGCGTTGGGATCAGCTGGGTTCAACGACATTTCCACTGAAACCGTGCCGCAATTCCTGACAATTCAGAATGCTGGCGACCTTTTCGAGGCTTTTTATCACGGTGCGGTTCGCGCAAGCGCCCTGTTGCAAGCGCAACCTGCCGACAAGCTTGAGCGGATCAAAACGGCAATTCGCGATGAGGTGGAAAAACTGGCCTCCGAAGATGGCTTCGTCATTCCTTTTCCCGCCGCCCTTTCCACGGGGCGCAAGCCAGTGCTCTGAGGCGCAGGATGCAGACGAGGCTGATGAAAGCTTCTTCCCAATCCCTTTATTTTCCTGTATGCGCGCTGCATCTGAGACGTGGCGCCCGGACCCCGGCGCTCGAAAGCAAGGATATTGGGGTCGGCGGCAATGGGGCCGCTATGACAACGGAGGACCCGGAGGGCCGGGAGAGCCTCCTTCTAGGATACACAGATGTTTAACGAAGTGAAAAAATCGATGCAGTGGGGCGAAGAGACGCTCACACTGGAAACCGGCAAGGTTGCCCGTCAGGCCGACGGCACCGTAATTGCGACTCTGGGCGAAACCAGCGTCATGGCCAACGTGACCTTTGCCAAGGCACCGAAACCGGGTCAGGACTTCTTCCCGCTGACGGTCCACTACCAAGAGAAATACTATGCCGCCGGTAAAATCCCGGGTGGCTTCTTCAAGCGCGAAGCGCGTCCGACCGAAAAAGAAACCCTGACCGCGCGTCTGATCGACCGTCCGATCCGCCCGCTGTTCGTCCCCGGCTTCAAACACGAAGTTCTGGTGATGTGCACCGTGCTGTCGCACGATCTGGTCAACGATCCTGACGTCGTTGCGATGATCGCGGCGTCCGCAGCGCTGACCATTTCGGGCGCCCCGTTCATGGGCCCGATCGCCTGTGCCCGCGTAGGTTTCGTGGATGGCGAATACATCCTGAACCCGGAAGTCGACGACATGCACGAGCTGCGCAACAACCCCGAGCAGCGTCTTGACCTGGTTGTCGCTGGCACCAAAGACGCCGTGATGATGGTGGAATCGGAAGCCTATGAGCTCTCTGAGGCCGAAATGCTGGGCGCCGTGAACTTTGCGCATGAGCAGATCCAGCCGGTTATCGACCTGATCATTGAACTGGCCGAAGAATCCGCGAAAGAGCCGTTCGAATTTACCCCGCCGGATTACAGTGAACTGTTCGACGCTGTGAAAGCGGCTGGTGAAGAGCAGATGAAAGCGGCCTACGCCATCACCGACAAGCAAGAGCGCGTCGCGGCCGTTTCCGCCGCGAAAGACGCGATCATCGAAAGCCTGACCGAGGAACAGCAGGAAGATGCGAACCTTGGCTCGGCGCTGAAGAAGCTGGAATCGACCGTGCTGCGCAGCACCGTTGTGAAAGAAGGCAAGCGGATCGACGGCCGCGCACTGGATCAGGTTCGCGCAATCGAATGTGAAACCTCGATGCTGCCGCGGACCCACGGGTCGGCCCTGTTCACCCGCGGTGAGACCCAGGGTCTGGTTGTCACCACCCTTGGCACCGGCGACGACGAGCAGTTCATCGACGCGCTGCATGGCAACTTCAAATCCAACTTCCTGCTGCACTATAACTTCCCGCCCTATTCGGTCGGTGAAGTTGGCCGTGTTGGTGGCCCCGGCCGCCGCGAGATCGGCCACGGCAAGCTGGCATGGCGCGCGCTTCAGGCGGTTCTGCCGGCGGCAACCGACTTCCCCTACACCATCCGCCTCGTGTCCGAGATCACCGAGTCGAACGGCTCGTCCTCGATGGCCTCGGTCTGCGGTGGCTCGCTGTCGATGATGGACGCAGGCGTTCCGCTGAAGGCGCCGGTTGCCGGTGTGGCCATGGGTCTGGTTCTGGAAGATGACGGTTCCTACGCCGTTCTGACCGACATTCTGGGTGACGAAGACCACCTGGGCGACATGGACTTCAAGGTGGCCGGCACCGAAAACGGCATCACCTCGCTGCAGATGGACATCAAGGTCGCGGGCATCACGCCCGAGATCATGGAGAAGGCGCTGGCACAGGCCAAGGAAGGCCGGATGCACATTCTGGGCGAGATGGGCAAAGCCCTGACCGAAGCCGGTGATTTCAGCGTCCACGCGCCGCGCATCGAGACCATGACCGTTCCGACCGACAAGATCCGCGAAGTGATCGGCTCGGGCGGCAAGGTCATCCGCGAGATCGTGGAAGTGTCGGGCGCCAAGGTCGACATCAACGACGACGGCGTGATCAAGATCGCCTCGCCGAACGGTGACGCGATCAAGAAGGCCTATGACATGATCCACTCGATCGTGGCCGAGCCGGAAGAAGGCGAGATCTACAAGGGCAAGGTCGTGAAGATCGTCGACTTCGGCGCCTTCGTGAACTTCTTCGGCAAGCGCGACGGGCTGGTGCACGTCAGCCAGATCGAGAACCGCCGCCTGAACCACCCGTCCGACGTTCTGAAAGAAGGTCAGGAAGTCTTCGTCAAGCTTCTGGGCTTCGACGATCGCGGCAAGGTTCGTCTGGCCATGAAGATGGTCGATCAGGCCACCGGCGAAGAGATCAAGAAAGAGGCGAAGGCGGACTAATCCGCCTAAGGCTTTCGGGAAATCAGAAGGGCCCCGCGGGGCCCTTCTTTTTTGTCTGGTCAGAACGTCCAGGTAAACTGCAGCTTGCCCTGATGGCTTTGCGCTCCGTCGGCAAAGGCTCCACGATAGTCGAAGCCGAACGTGCTGCCTCCATTGCCAAACGAATTTCGGTTCAACGCAACGCCAAAGCCCAGTTCCAGCCACTCGCTGTCGCCGCCGTCTGCCGGCAGCGCCATGGTCGGCAGGTTCGATCCGTCGAAGGCTGCGTTGACCGTGAAGTCCCCGCCCGAGCGCAGTGCCAGACCGGCTTGACCATAGGCCTGCATCGCCCAGCCATTCGACATGTTCCGCTCTGCCAGCTCCCCGCGCAGAGCAAGGCGCCCGATAAGCAGGTCGCTCTCGTAGTCCTCGACCGCGAGGTTGTAGATACCGGCCCCAGTCTCGGTGTAACCATCGACGCTGACGTTGTAATACTCCAGCGATCCGACCGGGCCCCAACGCCCCCAGGACACCGTTGCCATGCTTTGCCCCTGGATACCGGCAAAGATCATCTGGCCATCGGTCGAGCCTGTGGCCGTCTCATCGACCGAACCGAAAACGATGTTCCGAGCGCTATCGTAGGACAGATCCTGATAGCCAAGAACCACGCCAATCTGTGCCCTGTCTGTGAGTTGATTGCGGGCATGTCCGGCGATGGTCAAACCTTCAGCCTCGATCGTACCTAGATCACCGTCGATCTCTGAGTCGCCTTCGTGCCAGCCCAGAGCCAGACCGGCGTTCCAGCCAGAGTTCAGCGTGGTTTCAAAACCACCAACAAAGCTGAAGCGATCGCTTTCATAGCCGGCGCTGTTCAGGGTGGCGTCTTTTTCTGTCTGACCGCCACCGATCGCGACAAAGCCCGAGGTTCCGTCACCCATGGCCCAGGTGCCAGCACCCCTGGACACGACACCTTCATCCACGGCGGCCTGCGCGCGCGACAGCGCAAAGATCACGTCCGAGCCAAAGTCCTGTGCCAGACCAACCGGAGCCCCCGCGAAGCTAAAGCCGAGGCTCTCCAATGCGGCTTGTTGCTCTTCTTCGGTTCCGAGCGCCATGACATCGTCAATGATACCCAGATAGGCCTCGTCCACGCCCAGATAGGGCACGTTGGCGGCGTCGAGATTTCCGGCCACGGTGAATTGGAATGGGGTGGCCGCCATTTCCACGATATCTGCGAAGGTCGGCGTGAAACGAAGAATGAATTCTTCCCCGTCAACATTACCGACCGTAATGGTGAAATTCAGGTTGGCATTGCGAAGGTCTTCGATCGCTCCGACCTCGAACAAGCCATTGGCCTCTGCCGCGGCTACAATGTCGTCGGGGACGAGACCACCAGCGGCATAGTCCAGATCCGCAACGTCGACACCTAGGGCGGATGCCAGTTCATCGAGCCGGGCATCGAGGTTCTCTGCGATATCAAGATTTCCGTAGGTCCAACCGCCTCCAGCCGGATTGTACCAAGCGATCAGCGCCGACTCGTCGGTGGGGTCGCCATTGTCATCCCAAAACAACCCGTCAGGCGTCATGGAATCGTCGAGGAACGCGGTCCCAAAATGCTCTACGTATTCTGCATTGCTGAGCGCGCCGAAATCCAGAACATCCGAAGATGCGATACGGGCCAAGCCTGCCCTTTCTTCCGAGAAGAAGCCGATATCTCCTTCCTGTCCGCCTGCACCAAAAAGGCCATCGGGCAGTCTGGCCCCGATACCGATGTCCGTTGCTTCTAGGTTATACAGAACCGCATTTTCGGGATCCAACAGACCCATTGGGTTTCCGTCGCCATCAAGCAGTTCAACGGTGAACCCGATGATCCGCGCACCGGTGAAATTCGACGTCTTTCCAAAGGTGAAATAGTCAACCATTGGATAGTCATCGCTTGGGGTCGATCGCAGGATGATATCAAACGGCGTTGGGCCCGTAAGCTGTGTCTTGATCCGCTTGCCCGATCCGCCTTCGGAATCGCAAAAGACTTCGGGATTGTTCGACATAAGGCAGTTGGTCACATCGCCGCGCGATTCAAGATCCGAAAAATCCGTGATGATTTCCTCATAGGGATCGACATAAATCCACCCGTCTTCGCCATCCGATACTCTTGTCCGTGTGAAAGTGACCGCCTTGAGGCCGGGCTCCAATACGCCCTCGGCCGGATCAGCAAAAATCAGACCGTCTCCTGCGGTGCCGACGAAGAAATCGTCTTCCAGTGTGCCGGCCGACAACGGCGGGCTCGAAAGAATGAGCAACGCCATTGGCGCCACTGTTCCGAGTTTTAATCTATTGATGTTCATCGAATCCTTCCCCTACTCAAACCAAGGGTCAGATTAGAAACATTCCAGCGCGGGAATCTTGAGCTAGATCAAATTATATATAATTTTTTGAATATATTAATTTGGCGACAGAAAAGGCGGGCAAATGCCCGCCTCCTAGCTTTCCCCAAAAGAGAAATTATGCCGACAATTTGGTCATACGCAGATATGGAAAATGGGTGGTGTAGTCACCGTATTTCTCTGCCGCTGCGTCGTCGCTGACCGACAGCGGGATGACCACATCGGCGCCCGGGGTCCAATTGGCCGGGGTCGCGATGGTCTCGCGGGCGGCGGTTTGCAGGCCGTCCAGCGCACGCAGGACCTCGGCGAAGTTGCGGCCGACGTTCATCGGGTAGGTCATCGACAGTTTCAGTTTCTTGTCCGGGCCGACGATGAAGACGGTGCGGACGGTTTCGCTGTCATTGGCGGTGCGTCCATCGGGCAGATAGGCGTCCGCGGGCAGCATGTCGAAAGCTTTGGCGACGGTCAGCTCTTCGTCCGCAACGATCGGAAACTCAACGTTGGTGTCGGCAAAAGACTCGATATCCTTGATCCAGCCCTTGTGATCTTCGACGCCATCGACCGAAACGCCCAGAACCTTGGTGTTGCGTGCGGCCCATTCATTGGCCAGCTGTGCAACCGCGCCGAATTCAGTGGTGCAGACCGGAGTGAAGTCCTTGGGGTGGGAGAACAGGATCGCCCAGCTGTCGCCGATCCAGTCGTGCAAGGTGATCTCTCCCAGCTGGGTCGGAACGGTCAGGTTGGGGACGGTGTCGCCAATGCGAAGTGCCATGGATTTTCTCCTTCGGGAATGAGTGTCGCGGCACAGATATGTGTGGATGCGAGGGGTCTCAAGCGGTGAATTGACGCAAGCGTCAAAAAGGAGTCGGCGCCGTAATCGTCATGCCTTTTCCGCTTTCCGGATGGTTCACTCGAAGGCTTTCGGCATGCAGCATCAGCCGCGGCGCATCACGGGCCTCACCTGTTGCATAGAAGGGATCTCCAAGGATCGGATGACCGATCTCTCGCATGTGGACCCGAAGTTGGTGGCTGCGCCCGGTCTTCGGGTAAAGCCGCAAACGCGTGGCATTTCCCTCATAACGCTGCACCCGCCATTCGGTCACGGCAGGTTTGCCGTTTTCATGATCAACCATCTGCAGGGGACGGTTTGGCCAATCGACGATCAGCGGAAGATCAACCGTGCCCGCCCGCTCTTCGACCTTTCCCCAGACACGCGCGACATAGGTCTTGCGGGCTTTGCGGGTTTCAAACTGCTTGCCCAGATGTCTCTGCGCGTGGGCGCTGAGGGCAAACACCATGACGCCGGATGTGTCCCGGTCCAGCCGGTGTACCAGAAGCGCCTCTGGGAACACCGCCTGCACGCGTGTCAGCAGGCAGTCGGCCAGATGCTCACCACGCCCGGGAACGGACAACAAGCCGCTGGGCTTGTCCACGAACAGAAGCTCGTGATCCTGATGCAGGATCGACAGCGGTGTGTCCGGCGGGTTGTATTCAGCACTCATGGGAGGCGGTTAGACCATGGGCCGCGCGGGCTCAAGCCCCGCCGACCTGTCCGAAGACCTGCGCGAGAATCGTTGTCAGGGCCTCGGCATCTTCTTGGTCGAAGGCGGCTGGCTGGTTGCTGTCGATATCCAGAACGCCAATCAGGGCACCGCCCCCGTCCCAGACCGGCAAGACGATCTCGGATCTGGTCGAGCTGGCACAGGCGATATGGCCGGGGAAGGCATCGACATCCGCGACCAGCTGCACACCCCCAGTACGGGCTGCCGCGCCACAAACCCCGCGCGAAAACGGAATCACCAAACAGCCATGCCCCCCCTGATAGGGACCAATCTTCAGGGTCTCGTCGCCTACGTTCCGGTAGAAGCCGGTCCAGTCGAACCGGTCGTCAGCATGGTGCAGCTCGCACGCGACAGTGGCCATCAGCGAGACCGCGTCCGTTTCGCCGTCTGTCAGGGCGGCAATGCTGGCGGAAATTTCCGGGTAATTTACGCGCAAGGCAAGCTTCCTCTCCGTTGATCGGGATTTGGATACGTTTCGGTAAGGTTTCACCCCTAGCGTTTCTCATGAATTTGATAGGAGGTCATTATGAATCTTGCGAAACGCCGCGACGGTGGCGCCGTCGTGATTGAAGTGGGTGAAGCCCGGATCGACGCGGCCGTAGCGATCCAGTTCAAGGACAAGATGCGCGAGCTGACTGGTGAACCGGCGGAGCGGGTGATCCTTGACCTCTCGCAAGTCGATTTCTTGGACAGCAGCGGCCTTGGGGCGGTGGTGGCCGCGATGAAGTTGCTCGGGTCGGGTCGTAAACTGGAACTGGCGGGGCTCCGGCCAACTGTCGCCAAAGTATTTCGACTGACGCGTATGGACAGCGTCTTCCTGATCCACCCCAATGTGGAAGAGGCGCTTGGCACCGGCGTCTCGGCCGCGTGACAACACCTTGTATCTGGTCACATGAGCGATACGGCCATGCTTGATCTCACCATTCACGGCGACCTGCGCGGTGTCCGGCGTGGCCTTGATCGCATCGCCACGACTTTGGTTGGCAAAGGTTTTGATTCTGACCTGCGAGGGACGGTTGAAATCCTGCTGGCGGAGGTGATGACCAATATCGTGAAACACGCCTATGCGCATACCGATAGCGGACGGATCGACGTGAAACTCGTCGCCGACGACGCCGGGCTGGCGTTTGAAATCAGCGATACCGGTGCGCCGCTGCCGGGTTCGGCGGTCCGCGCGGTCGAGTTTGATTTTATCAACACGCCGGTTCAGGACCTTCCCGAAGGGGGCTTTGGATGGCAACTCATTCGCAACATCGCCGAGAACCTGAACTATGAACGCCTGGAAGGGCGTAACAGGCTCAGCTTCCGCATTCCGCTTGATCAGGCTGAAACCGGGTTAAGCTTTGAAGAGATGGTCCAGCGACAGTTCGAGCTGAACAGGTAGGTACGCCGGCAGCGTCCGGCGCGATCAGTTCAGGGCAAATTGCAGTGGGTAATGCCCGTTGTCGAACTCGCCGAACATGTTGTGCAAATCCGGATGATCGACGGGCTCACCCGTGTCATCCAGAAGCAGGTTTTGCTCTGAAACATAGGCGACATAGTAGGTCTGATCGTTTTCGGCCAACAAATGATAGAAAGGTTGATCCTTAGACGGGCGACTCTCTTCCGGGATGGATTCGTACCATTCCTCGGTATTGTCGAATTCCGGATCGACGTCGAAAATCACCCCGCGAAACGGGTGCATCCGATGGCGCACCACCTGACCCAGATTGAATTTCGCTCGTGTTCTCAACATCTCTTCTTGCCAGTTTTGGCTGTAATTGTAGCCCTCGAGGGGCAGTTCTGTCCAATCAGGCGTCCCCGGCCTGACGCATCTCCGTATACGCTGCGTCGGGAATTGGCCAGACCGGAAAGGGCGACCTGCGACCAATTCCTTAAGGAGATCACGTAAAAGAGAGCATTTGACGACATCTTTGCCTTTTTCTTGCCCGGTATTTTCCAGTATCCTTAGGACAAGAACAAAAAGGCGAGAGGCAGATGAGCAGACTTCTTCGCGTCGGATTGGTGTTACTTGTTGCGGCCTGCAGCGGCGGCGGCGGTGGCACACCCCGCAACCTGGACAATGCCTGTAGCATCGTCCGGGAGAAACCGAATTTCGAATCCGCCTTCGAGCGGACCGAGCGCCGCTGGGGCGTGCCCATGCACGTCCAGATGGCGACAATCTACCAAGAGAGCAAGTTCGATTCAGATGCCCGCACGCCTTATCGCTGGGCCATAGGCATTATCCCGATGGGGCGGCAAAGCTCGGCCTATGGATTCGCGCAAGCGCTTGACGGCACCTGGGATGAGTATCGTCGCAATACCGGCAACCGGGGCGCGCGACGTGACAACATCCGCGACGCGTCCGATTTCATGGGCTGGTATATGAACGAAAGTCGCCAGCGCAACGGAATCTCTTTGTCGGACGCGCGAAACCAGTATCTGGCCTATCACGAGGGTCAGGTCGGCTTCGCCCGCGGAACCTATCGCCGCAAGAGCTGGCTGCTGCGGGTCGCCGGCGAAGTGGATGCACGGTCGCGGCGCTATCAACAGCAGCTGGCCAGCTGCCGTCGCTGATTACTCTCCCAGCCGATCCTGGGTTTCGAAAACAATGTTGAACTTCAACGAACCGATTTCGGTTCCGGTTTGAAGCTGGTTCAGCGCAACCGTGGTCTCGTTGCCGATCTCGTCCTGAATAACCCATTTGGTCAGGGCAACGGGATTAGCGCTGAAATGCAGCCGGATCGATCCGTAATCCGGATGTTCAGGGTCCTGCGCCACGATCACGGTTTCGCCTTCGTGCTCTACGTGGGCGACCACCATGTTCTCGGCCTTCAGGTTCACGTTCCGCTTGAGAATCAGGTTCAACGGAGTGCGCTTCAGCGGGTACTGCGTCGGCGGCTCGTTCGACTTGTTATCGAAGATCGCCACTTGTCCGCCCCCTGCGATCACCAACGCGTCGTTGGGTGGTTCATATTCAAACCGAACCCGCCCCGGGCGATGTATGTAGAGCGTGCCGTTTGAACGAGATCCATCCGTGTTGTACTGGGTAAAGCCCGCTTCGGCGGTGCTGAAACCGTTGAAATAGTCAGAGATCATATCCAGCGACAGCTTCTCGGCTGCGGCCGGTCCGGCAAAGCCCAGCAACATGGCGGGCATCAGGGCGAAACGAAGTGCTTTCATAACCCCTACTTAAGCAAAGGCCGGGGCGAATGCACCCCGGCCTGTTTCACGAAATTGTTGGGTGGCACAGGGCCGCCTATTGCTCGGGTACGAGGATCTCGCGTTTGCCGACATGGTTGGCCGAGGACACAACGCCTTGGTCCTCCATCTGCTCCACCAGTCGCGCGGCCTTGTTATAGCCGATCGCCAGTTTGCGCTGGATATACGAGGTCGAGCATTTGCGATCCTTGATGACAATCGCCACCGCTTGATCATAAAGCGCATCCTCGCCGTTGGTGTTGCCGCCAAGGCCAAGCACCAGATCAATGTCGCTTTCGGCGCCCTCTTCCGGGCCTTCCACGACACCGGATTTATACTCTGGCGGACCAAAGGACTTGAGATGGTTCACGATTTCCTCGACCTCTTCATCGCTGACAAAGGGGCCGTGGCAGCGGGTGATCTTGCCGCCACCCGCCATGTAGAGCATGTCGCCCATGCCCAGAAGCTGCTCGGCGCCCATCTCGCCAAGGATCGTGCGGC
>JABAOD010005431.1_pt1 | contig 12222 bp, 14 predicted proteins | sample 7062151 | NCBI WGS metagenome assembly JABAOD01 (sample SAMN14538626, study PRJNA623070) | marine sediment metagenome | biome: marine biome [ENVO:00000428]; feature: marine pelagic biome [ENVO:01000023]; material: deep marine sediment [ENVO:00002113] | place: India: Gulf of Khambhat ...
GCGAGGTCGGTGACCGGATCGGACCCGACGAGGAGCGCTTCGTAGATACGGCCGTCCTGGAACACGACCCGCGCCGATGTCGCATCTTCGATCACGTGGTGATTCGTGGCGATCAGGCCGTCTGCCGTCAGCACCACGCCCGAGCCCGACCCGAAGGCGGCGAACTGGCCGCGCTGGTCGAACCCGGTCTCGACCGTGACAATCGAAGGAGTCACCTTCGCTCCCACCGCCACTGGCGATGTCCCTTCGCCCGCGATGGTGATGATCTCGCGTTCGTTCGTGCGGGTGTCGTCGACGCGACCGTCCGTGTCGAGGGCGCCGGTCAGGAAGAGGACGCCGACCGTGAGCGCAGCACCGATGGTTCCGGCGACGATGAGCCGCCAGAGACCGGGTCCCGTCGCTCGGTGGTTCTCACTCGGCGGAACGGAACGGGGGATCGGGTCGTAGACATCGGCGTCATAGAGATCCGGTGGCGGACCGCTCTCCGCAACGCCGACCGGGGTGTCGAAGGGGCCAGATGCGGCGGCATCGTCGACCGTGCTCGTGTCGGGCGTGCCCGGTGCGAGCGGTGGCAGCCATCCCGTGTCTCCCTCGACCGCAGTCGGAGCGGCGTCGAAGACGAGCTCCATCGGCTGGGCGGCGGTGTCCGCGTCGGTGTCCGCGACGTCTTCGGTCCGACGATCGTCGGGCGTGGTCGACGCGGTATCGGGGGTAGGGTTTTCCACCGGGCGAAAGTCTATGACCTCCGGCGTCGTATCAGGACGAACCATGGCGAACACATCAGAGGAAGCGGAGACATCTGAGGAAGCGGTCGGTACCGACCTCGTCGCCGTCGGCCCGGCGCCGATCGATGCGGCGGAGTTGGTCGCGTTCGTCGCCGATCCCGGCGCCGGTGCGACCGTCCTGTTTCTGGGCACCGTGCGCGATCACTCACCCGCTCGTGGCGACGAGCCCGCCACACACGACGTCACCCACCTCGAGTACGAGGCCTACGAGGGCGTTGTCGAGGAGAAGATCGCCGAGATCGTCGCCGAGGCGAGAGCCCGCTGGCCGCTTCGCCGCGTGGCGGCGGTGCATCGGGTGGGTGAGCTCGGTCTGACGGAGATCAGTGTCGCCGTCGCCGTCTCATCGGCGCATCGGACAGACGCCTTCCCCGCAGCCCGCCACCTGATCGACGAGTTGAAGCACCGGGCCCCCATCTGGAAGAAGGAACACTGGCCCGGTGGAGCGATGTGGGTCCGTGAGGACATCGCCCACGCCCACGAACGCTCCGACGACCCCGGGTAGACGGCCGTCGCTAGGCGTCGGACGCCGGTGGGGGACGGAGCTCGAGCCGCTCCCATTCGTCGGGTCTGCCCACGACCATCTCGGCCGCTTCGCGAACCATCGGATTCCTGTCCGTGGCGGCTCGTCGAATCGCCTCCTCCACGTGGTCGCCGTCGAAGACCGTCAATGCCACCACGGCACGTCGGCGCACTTGAGGTGGGCCGGAGGCGGCGAGCTCGATGAGCACCGGCACGGCGCGTTCGTCGCCGATCTCGCCCAGTGCAGCGACCGACGCCTCGCGCACGAGGGCATCCTCGCCGGTGGACGCCTGCTCGATCAGCCACGGAACCACCGGTGTGTGCCCGAGTCGGGCGAGGGCCGTCACCGCGGCTTCCACGACTCTCGGATCGTCGCAGCGAGCCTCGAGGAGGGCGTCGATGCCGCCGGGCCAGTTTCCGAGCGCCTCGGCAGCCTCGGCGCGCACGGCGACGTCGGGGTCGGCGACGAGCCGATCCACGACGAGCGGACCGGTCGAGTCGTCGATGCGGTCGGCGAGGGCGGCGACGGCGAGCCTGCGCACGGCGGGGTCCTCGTCATCGAGGAACGAGACCGGGTCCCTCACGAGGTCGGCGAGCGCCGGCCGCTCGTTCACGCGCCCACCGGTCTGTAGCGCTCGGTGTCGTGGTCGTCGGCGAGACGGCGAAGCGTGTCCTCCAGCACGGGCTCTCCGAGCACATCCCGCCACTCGAATGGTCCGAGCGGATGGTTGACACCGAGCCGTATCGCCGTGTCGATGTCGGCGGGCTCGGCGACACCGGCTTGCGTCGCTTCGGTGGCCATGGTCGTGAGCATGGCAACCGTGCGTAGCACCAGATCCCGGGCGGTGTGCGGCATGCGGATCACCCGGATCCCGACGGTCGCGCAGACGGCGGCGAACGCGTCGATGGCTCCGTCGTCCCCGGAGGCGGCCACCGTGTCGGTCCGTGACCAGTCGGCGACGACGTCGAACGTCGCTGCGGTGCGCCCTGACCCCGGGGCAGGTTCGATGAGCCGGCCGTCCACCATCAGGCCGTCGCCGTCGCCGGCGAGTGCGCGGTCCAGCTCCTGGGTCGCCTCGAGTCGAGCGACGAGGCCGGCGCCGTGTCCCGGATCGCCGACGACCGCCAGGTCGGTGAAGCGCCCGGGAGGATGAGGTTTCACGTCGGGACGACCTTCCGGGTAGGCGTAGAACCCGCGACCGGTCTTGCGGCCGAGACGCCCTTCGGCGACGAGACGCCGCTGCAGCGGCGAGGGCCTGATCCGTGGCTCTTTCCCGAGCGCCTCGTAGACCGACTCGGACACGGCGAGATTCACATCGAGCCCGATCAGATCGAGCAGCTCGCACGGACCCATCGGAAACCCGGCCCCGCGAAACACCGCGTCGAGCCGAGCCGGGTCGACCTCTTCGCGCTCGAGCACCGCCAGGGCCTCCAGGTAGAACGGTCGCGCCACGCGATTCACGATGAACCCCGGTGTGTCGGTGCACAGGACAGGCGTCTTGCCCCATCGGCGCGCCGTCGCCGTGAGCGCCGCCACGGTCGCCGGGCTCGTGACGGCGGTTCGGACCACCTCGACGAGGGGCATGCGTTGGGCGGGGTTGAAGAAGTGGAGCCCGGCGAACCGGTCCGCTCGCGACGTGGCCTTCGCCATCTCGGTCACCGACAGCGACGACGTGTTCGACGCGAAGACGGTTTCCCTCCCGACGATGGCATCGAGTCGCCCGAAGACGTCTTGCTTGACCGGCATCTCCTCGACGATCGCCTCGATCACGAGGTCGGCGTCGCGCAGATCCTCGAGCGACGCGGCGACGCCGATCCGCCTCGCGATCTGCGTCGCCTCCCCGGCGTCGAGTCGCCGTCGTTCCACATCTCGTGCCAGACGACGCTCCACGTCGGCGAGTGCCTCGGTCGCGGTGCCCGGTGTCGCGTCGCTCAGCAACACGTCGTGACCGGCCCGTGCGGCGACGGCGGCGATGCCTCGACCCATGGTCCCGGCACCGACGACGGCGACGATGGCGTCGACCGGAAGAGCCGCGCCTTGTTCACCCATCGTCACTTCCTAGGCTGGATCCCAACGGTCGAGCGATGCTACCGAGACGGGCATCGGCGGGCTGCCGACGACAGATGGACGACGAGGAGGCTGCGGTGGGTGGAGCGTTCTGGGACGAGCACAAGGGCACGCTCGAGAAGGCGGTCGAGACGATCGCCTCGCGTGTGTACTGGAGCCCGTATCCGGAGAGCCCGCGGGCGTACGGAGACGATGCTCCCGCCGCGGGTGAGGCGGCGTTCCTGGACCGCCTCGGCAAGCCGTTCGAGCTCGATCAGCCGTCGTCGGGGCACATGCAGGTCGCCGAGACGTCCCCGTACGGAACGAGGTTCGGCATCACCTACCCGGCGTCGAGCGTCGACGAGCTCGTGGCCGCGGCGAGCGAGGCCATCGCCGAATGGGCGGCGGTGGGGCCCGACACGCGGGCCGGGGTCTGTCTCGAGATCCTCGATCGCCTCTCGGCGGCGAGCTTCGAGATGGCGTACGCCGTCATGCAGACGACGGGCCAGTCGTTCCTCATGGCGTTCCAGGCCGGGGGCCCCCATGCGCTGGATCGGGGGCTCGAAGCGGTCGCCTACGCCCACCGCGAGATGACGCGACTCCCGAGAGCGATGCGGTGGGAGAAGCCCCAGGGCAAGCGGGATCCGCTGGTCGTCGACAAGACCTGGCGGCTCCGTCCCCGTGGCGTGGCGGCCACGATCGGTGTCTCGACCTTCCCGACGTGGAACGGCTACCCGGGCATCTTCGCCAGCCTCGCCACCGCCAACGCCGTCATCGTGAAGCCCCACCCCGAGACGATCCTGCCCCTGGCGTTGTTCGTCGAGACCGCACGGGCCGTGATCGACGAGGCCGGTTTCGATCCGAACCTCGTGACGTTGCTGGTCGACACGCCGGACGCACCGGTGGCCAANNGAGACGAACCTGCCCGGCAAGCAGGTGTTCACCGAGAAGTCGGGTGTCAACTCGGTGGTCATCGACTCGACGGACGACCTCCGCGGCGTGTTCCGCAATCTCTCGGTGTCCATGTCGATGTACTCGGGCCAGATGTGCACCACCCCGCAGAACGTCTACGTCCCCCGTGAGGGCATCCGGGTGGGGGAGGACACGGTGGAGTTCCACGATGTCGCCGCGGGTCTGGCAGGCGCCATCGACGGCCTGCTCGCCGACGACCAGCGAGCCGGCGACGTGCTCGGTGGCATCAAGTCGCCGGCGACGTTGGAGCGCATCGAGGCGGCGGCCCGGCTCGGCGACGTCGTGCTCCCTTCGCGCAACGTGTACAACGAGGTGTTCGAGGACGCCGTGATGCGCACACCCGTCGTCGTGGCGGTGGATGCCGACGAGACCGACGCCTACATGACCGAGATGTTCGGTCCGGTGATCTTCGTGATCGCAACCGAGTCGACGGCGCACAGCATCGACCTGGCCCGGCGTTCGGCACTCGAGCGAGGCGCCCTGACCTGGCTGGTCTACTCCACGGACGAGTCGGTGCTCGTCGATGCCGCCGACGCAGCCGTCGACGCAGGCGTGTCGGTCTCGTTCAACCTCACCGGTGGGCTGTTCGTGAACCAGTCGGCGGCCTACTCCGACTTCCACGCGACCGGCGCCAATCCGGCGGGCAACGCGTCGCTCACCGACCCTGCGTTCGTCGCCTCGCGGTTCCGGATCGTGGGGATTCGCAGCCCCGCCTGATACCCGGGCACGGCGCAGGCCTTCCTGGTACCTTCACCATCCACACTGCAGCGCCTGCAAAGGAGGAGCGACGGTGCTGGCGGTCACGAACCTCGAGGTCGTCTACAAGGACGTCATCCTCGTTTCTCGTGGTGTCTCGCTGGAGGTGCCGGAGGGTTCGATCGTGGCACTCCTCGGAGCCAACGGCGCAGGCAAGACGACGCTCCTCCGTGCCATCTCTGGACTGCTCGACGTGCACGATGGTGTCGTGACGAAGGGTCGGGTCACACTCGACGGCGATGAGATCCACGAGCTGTCGCCGGAGAAGATCGTGGAGCTGGGCATCACCCAGGTGCTCGAGGGGCGCCGGATCCTCGGTGAGCTCGAGGTCGAGGAGAACCTCATGCTCGGCGCCCACACCAACCGGCGCAAGGCTGCCGCCAATCTGGAACGGGTCTACGGGCTCTTCCCGGTGCTGGAGCAGCGCCGCAGGTCCACGGCGGGATACCTCTCGGGCGGCGAGCAGACCATGCTCGCCATCGGCCGGGCGCTCATGTCTGATCCCCGCTACCTGTTACTCGATGAGCCGAGCCTGGGTCTGGCTCCGATGCTCGTTCAGCAGATCAGGGATCTCATCGTCGAGATCAACCAGCAGGGAACCTCCGTTCTGCTCGTCGAGCAGAACGCGATGATGGCGCTGTCCATTGCGACCCACGGCTACGTCATGGAGACCGGCAAGATCGTGATGGACAAGCCGGCCGCCGAGCTGCTGGCCGACGAGGACGTGCGCGAGTTCTACCTCGGTATCGGCGAGGAGGGGGAGCACGCCATGTCGTTCCGCAACGTCAAGCACTACCGGCGCAAGAAGCGGTGGCTGTCATGAGGGTGCGGCTCCTCAACGAGGCGCTGGTCCACGCCGGCTGGGACGGCGAAGGGACATTGCTCGAGGTGGAGGACATCCATCTCAGCTTTGCCGGCGTGAAGGCCGTCGACGGTGTGTCGTTCACCGTGTCGAACCACGAGCTGTTCGCCATCATCGGGCCCAACGGGGCAGGGAAGACCTCGATCTTCAACTGTCTGTCCGGGGTGTATCACCCGCAACAGGGGTCGATCCAATTCCTCGGTCAGCAGATTCTCGGAACGAAGCCCAACCGCATCGCCGACATGGGCATGGCGCGGACCTTCCAGAACATCGAGCTGTTCCCGAACCTCACGGTGCTCGACAACCTCATGTTGGGGCGCCACAACTACCTGAACTACGGCCCGCTGTCCGCCATGGCGTGGCTTGGTCGAACCAGCCGACTCGAGGCCGAGAACCGAGAGGTCGTCGAGGCGATCATCCAGTTCCTCGAGCTCGAGCCGCATCGCAAGAGCTACGTGGCCATGCTCCCGTACGGCGTCCAGAAGCGGATCGAGCTGGGTCGGGCCCTGGCGATGGAGCCCAAGCTGCTGCTCCTCGACGAGCCCGCCGCCGGCATGAACAACGAGGAGACCGAGGACATGGCGCGGGCCATCGTCGACATCAAGCGTGAGCTCGGCATCGGGATGATCCTCGTCGAGCACGACATGCGGGTCGTCATGGACCTCGCCGACACGGTGCTCGCCATCGACTTCGGCAAGCCGATCGCGCTGGGGCCACCCGAGCAGATCCAGAAGAACCCGGACGTGATCCGCGCCTACCTCGGTGAGGAGCACGCCGTCGTCGAGACGCACGAGGGAGACGAGTCATGACCACCACCCAGGACCGGCCCCGCGCCACCTCCGTGACGACCGTGGCCTCGCTCATCGAACAGCGGGCGAAGGAGACGCCGGACGGTGTGGCCATGCGCGAGAAGCGCCTCGGCATCTGGCAGGAGATCACCTGGGCCGAGTACTGGGACACGATCGAGACCGTGGCCCACGGCTTGATGGCGCTCGGTGTCGAGCCCGGTGAGAGGGTCGCCATCCATTCCGAGAACCGGCCGGAGTGGATCGCAGCCGACGCGGCCTGCGCAGCGATCAGGGCGATCTGCATGGGTCTCTATCCGACGAATCCGTCCGCCGAGGTGCAGTACCTGCTGGCCAACAGTGGCAGCAAGGTGCTCATCGCCGAGGATCAGGAGCAGGTCGACAAAGCGCTCGAGGTCGTCGACTCGCTCCCGGAACTCGAAAAGATCGTGTACATCGAGCCGCGGGGCGTGGACGTCTACGACGATCCCCGGCTCATGTCGTGGGACGACCTCCTCCGGCTCGGTGGCTCGCATCGGGCCGCCAATGGGCCTTCCCTCGCCGAGCGGATGGCGAGCGTGCAACCGGACGACGTGGCGTACCTCATCTACACGTCCGGCACGACAGGACCGCCCAAGGGAGCGATGCTCACGGTCCGCAACGTCGAATTCGCCTTCGACCTGTTGAAGTCCAACGAGGGGTTCGTGGATCCGGCTCCGGGACCGGGCGACGAGCTGGTGTCCTACCTGCCGCTCTGCCACGTGTACGAGAAGGGGTTCGGTCACTGGCTGAACGCCGCCTCCGGGACCATCACCAACTTCGGTGAGTCGCTCGACACGCTCACCGTTGACATGCGCGAGGTGCAGCCGACGATCTTCGAGGCCGTGCCGCGCATCTGGGAGAAGATGCATGCCGCGGTCCTGGTGAGGATGGCGTCGGCGTCACGCCTCAAGAAGCTCAACTACGGGTACTGGATGCGCACCGCCGAGAAGCTCGGCAAGCAACTCGTGGCGAACGGGGGGAACTGGACGCTGGGGATGCGGATTCGGTATGCGCTCGGCAGCCTGTTCCTCTTCCGGGCGCTCAAGGAACGGTTGGGCCTGAGCCGGGTGCGCCATGGCGTGACCGCAGCGGCGCCGATCGCCCCGGAGGTCATCGAGTTCTTCATGGGCATCGGGATCCCCATCTACGAGGCCTATGGCATGACGGAGAGCTCGGCCATCGGCACCACCAACCGGCCCGGTCGGGTGCAGCTCGGCACGGTGGGCGAGCCCTACTCCAACATCGAGCTGAAGCTCGACGAGCAGACCGGTGAGATCCTCATGCGGCACCCCGCCGTCTTCGCCGGGTACTGGAGGAATCCCGAGGCGTCCGCCGAGACGGTCGACGACGAAGGCTGGCTCCACACCGGTGACGTCGGAGTGTGGGTCGACGGCACCCACGTCAAGATCGTNNATCATCATCACGGCAGGCGGCAAGAACATTTCGCCGTCGGAGATCGAAAACGCGTTGAAGATGTCACCGTTCGTCGGCGAGGCGATCGTGATCGGGGATCGCCGCAAGTTCTTGTCCGCCCTCATCGGCATCGACTACGACGTGGTCAGCGACTGGGCGCAACGCAAGAAGCTGCCGCACACCACGTATCGCGACCTGTCGGAGAAGCCCGAGGTCCGTGAGCTCATCCAGAAGGCGATCAACGAGACCAACGAGAAGTTCTCGTCGGTGGAAGGGATCAAGAAGTTCGCCCTGCTCAACAAGGAGCTCGACCACGAGCAGGGTGAGCTCACCGCGACACAGAAGGTGAAGCGATCGGTGATCGAGGAGCGCTTCTCCGAGGAGATCGAGGCGATGTACCGGTGAGGTGCCGATGCCCCTGATCGCCGCGCTCGATCCGGGCCTCACCCGGTTCCTCCAGGCAGTGACGGAGGGGCTTTCGCTCGCCGCGATCTATGCGCTGCTCGCACTCGGTTTCGTCATCATCTACAAGTCGACCCAGGTGCTCAGCTTCGCCCAGCCCGCGCTGCTGATCTTCGGCGCCTACATGGCCTCGTACATGTCGGTCACCCTGGGCTGGGGGTTCTGGCCCGGCGTGCTGCTGGCGATCCTCGCTGCGGCCAGCCTCGGTGCCGCCAGTGAGCGGGTGGCTCTGCGCCCCATGATCGGCAAGCCTGTCTTCGCCGCGGCAATCCTGACGATCGGTCTCGACATCTCGATCCGGGTGGTCGTCAACGACCTCATCGGCGCCAATGTGCGCGGCATCGGGACGCCGGTCACCGAGGGCTTCGGTGCTCCCAGCGTGCCGTGGGGCAACACCCCGATCAACTGGGGCGGCGTCATCGTGCAACCGCGCATCATCGCCCTCGTCATCACCACTGCCGTGCTGGTGGCGGCGCTGCTGGTGTTCTTCAACAAGTCGCGGATGGGACTCGCCATGCGTGCCACGGCCATCGATCAAGAGGTGGCCCAGGCACAGGGCATCAACGTCGGCCGGGTGTTCTCGATCGCATGGATCCTGGGTGGTGCGCTGGCAGCCGTCGCCGGCGTCTTCGGGGCTGCGGCGTTCGCCGGGCTGACCCAGGCGAACTTCATCGTCGCCCTCAAAGCGCTGCCCGCCATCGTGGTCGGGGGTCTCGACTCGATCAAGGGAGCCATCTACGGGGCGCTCATCATCGGGCTGGCCGAAGCCCTCACCTCGACCTACCAGGCGCAATACGCCTCGTTCCTCGGCGGGAACTTCAGCCAGGTCGTGCCCTACGTCGTGATGCTGCTCGTCCTGCTCGTCCGGCCCTACGGCCTGTTCGGGACGAAGGAGGTGGAGCGGGTATGAGCCGCAAGCCCCCGGGCCTGTTCACCCGCTACGAGCGGGACAACGCCATCCTCAAGAACAACGTGCAGCGGTTCTGGCTGGTCGCCGCCGTCGTGTTCGCCGTGCTGCTGCCGTTCTATCTCGACACGCTGAGCGACGGACGCAGCTGGCTCATCCTCTTCTCGACGGCCTTCGTCGCCTCCATCGGGGCGATCGGCCTCAACCTCGTGACCGGGTACGCCGGTCAGGTGTCGCTCGGTCATGCGTTCTTCCTCGGAGTGGGTGCGTACGCCGGCGCCGCGCTGAGCAACGAGCAGGTGCTGGGGTCGGACGGCAGCGTGCGACTCATCGGGCTCGACCTCGACATGCTGATCTGGCTGCCGGCCGCAGGGCTCATCGCCGCGGCGGCCGGCATCATCGTGGCCCCCGTGGCGCTCCGCTTGCGGGGTCTCTACCTGGCGCTCGTCACCCTCGGGCTCGTGTTCGTCGGCGAGCACATCTTCCGGAACTGGCGAGAGCTGACCGGGGGAATCGGTGAGGGCCGCGAGCCTGCGCGCCTGGAGATGCTGGGGTATCGCTTCGACGCCGACAGCACCGTCCTCGGGCTGTCGATCACGCGTGAACAGCAGATCTACTTCTTNNCTTCTTCATGCTCGTGGTGATGATCGTCATGGCGCTACTCGCCAAGAACCTCGTCAGGTCGCGGGTCGGGCGGGCGTTCTCGGCGGTGCGCGACCGTGACATCGCCGCCGAGATCATGGGCGTCGACCTCACCCGCTACAAGGTGATGGCCTTCGCCATCTCGTCGTTCTATGCCGGTATCGCCGGTGCGCTCCTGTTCTCGATCACCGGCTTCGTCGAGCCGACGAGTTTCAGCCTGTTGCTCTCCATCGCCTACATCGCGATGGTCGTGATCGGGGGTGCGGCTTCGATCGCCGGGTCGATCATGGGCGCCTTCTTCATCACCCTCTTGCCCAAGCTGATCGACTTCACGCACTTCGCGTCGTTCATCGATACCGTGGTGGGATGGATCCCATTCGTCGCAGGCGGAGCCGATCCGGCGCTGGCCGTGTCGCAGATCGAGCGCATCCTGTTCGGCGTCCTCATTATCATGTTCCTGATCTTCGAGCCCTTGGGGCTGTACGGGATCTGGATACGCATCCGCAACTACTGGAAGGCGTTCCCGTTCTCGTATTGAGCAGATCTCGATGCCGGTCGACACACCGGTTCTTCAGAGGAGGAAAACCCGCGTGAAACGCAAACTCATGCGCACGTTTGCAGTGCTGGCCGTCCTGGCCTTGGTCGCCGCGGCGTGTAGCAACGAAACGACGGAGACCACCACCACGACGGCGGCTCCCCAGGACACGACCACCACGGCCGCGCCGGAGACGACGACGACCACGGCGGCGCCGGACACCACGACTACCACCGAGGCCGGTGGCGAACTCAAGACCGGCGTCGGCGTCACCGCCGAGCCGTGTCCGGGCGGAAATCCAGACCGTGGCTGCATCTACCTGGGCGTGCTCACGGACGAGTCCGGGCCCTTCGCCGCGGCTGCCCCGGCGCTCCTCGGCGGACACCGGGCCTTTTGGGGCACGGTCAACGCCACGGGTGGTATCGGTGGCCAGTTCGACGTGGCGCTTCCCGATGACCTGAAGAAGGACACGCAGTACAACCCCGAGGTCTTCGTGCAGTCGTACAACGATCTCGCCGGCGACGTTGCGGCCATTGCTCAAAGCCTGGGCACCCCGCAGACGATTGCTGCGATCCCCGACTACGACCGTGACGACACGGTGGCAGCTCCGATGTCGTGGTGGTCCGGTTGGGCCTTCGACAGCGAGGACCAGGGCCTGATCATCGAGTTCGGCACCAACTACTGCTTCGAGGCGATGAACGCCTTCGACTGGTCGATGCAGGCGCTACCGGCTGCCGGTCGTCCGGCTCCGGCAAATGTCGGCGTCCTGTTCTTCCCGACTGACTACGGCCGGGACTACCTCGAGGGCGTGAAGATCGCCGCCGCCGCGAACGGTGTCAATGTCGCCTGGGAGGCGCCTGTGATTCCGATTTCCGCGGGTGGCGATCCGACGCAGGTCGAGGCCATCGGTCAGGTGCTCGGTAACCCGGTGGACATCGTCTATCTGGTGACGGGCCCGAGCGAGACGGCGGCCATCGTTGCCGGAGCCGCATCGCAAGGTGCCACCAACGTGTACATCGGTGCCGGTCCGAGTTGGAACGTCGGCATTCTCGCCACGGCTGCGGCCCCCGCCTTCCAGGCCGGGATCTTCTTCCAGNNAGAAGATGCGCGCTGCCCTCGGCGCGGCCGGGGTCGACCCCAACGACTTCTTCGTGAGCGGCTGGGTGTCGCAGTACGGCCTGAAGGCAGCGCTCGAGAGTGCGCTGGGGAATGGTGACCTGACCCGGGCGGGTATCGCCGAGGCAGCCAGGACGCTGACGTCGGTCGATTACGAAGGCATGATGCCGGCGCGGTCGTTCGGTGGCGATCCCGCGACGGAGTTCCCGCGTGAAGGTCTCGTTGCAGCCTTCAATGCAGACTCATCGACGGGGTTCTCGGTCGTCCAGGACTTCTTCGTGGGTCCGACCGCTGCGGCCTACGACTTCAGCGGGCCCTGCGCGGCAGGCTGATCAGCCGGTAGAAACAAGACGACCCACCAACGACCGAGCGGCCCCCG
>JABAOD010015629.1_pt4 | contig 12213 bp, 5 predicted proteins | sample 7062151 | NCBI WGS metagenome assembly JABAOD01 (sample SAMN14538626, study PRJNA623070) | marine sediment metagenome | biome: marine biome [ENVO:00000428]; feature: marine pelagic biome [ENVO:01000023]; material: deep marine sediment [ENVO:00002113] | place: India: Gulf of Khambhat ...
ACGAGGGGAGGCCGGCGAAGTACTGCCGCGTCTCCCTAGTCTTCGACAACGCAGACCGGACCATCCCCCTGGACGAGGACGAGGTCCGGCTGACGCGGTACGTGGGGATCTCCCCCAGCGTGGAGGGGGGCTACAACTCCTACTTCTACGTCAACGGGCGGAAGGCGACCCTCTCCGACTTCGACGACCTGCTGTCCCAGGCGCGGATCTCCGCCGACGGNNGGATCTCCGCCGACGGCTACAACATCGTGCAGCAGGGAGACGTGGCCCGGACGGTGGAGATGGGTCCTGTGGAGCGGCGGCGTGTCCTGGAGGACATGGCCGGCATCTCCCGCTTCGACGAGGACATCCGGGGGGCGGAGGAGGAGCGCCAGGACGTGGAGGAGAACCTGGAGCGGATCGGGATCATCCTGGAAGAGATCCGTCGGCAACTCCGCCAACTGGAGCGGGACCGGAAGGCGGCCATGCGGTACCGGGAGATTAAGGAGGAGCTGGAGCGTGCCCGGGCCCAGCGAGCCCACAAGGAGGTGCGGGTCCTCCGACAGCAGCTGGGCTCCCTGCAGACCCAGGTGGAGCGCTACGAGGGCGAGCGGGAGGAGCTGGCGCAGAGGAGGACGCATCTCCAGGAGGAGCTGGCGCGGGACGAGGAGCGACTTCGGGAGCTGGAGGAGGAGGTCGCCCGGCGCGGAGGCCAGGAGGTCCAGGAGATGAAGGAGCGCCTGGACGCCCTCCGCATCGAGCGGGCCCGTGCCCAGGACGAGATTGAGCGGAGCAAGGAGCAGGCCAAGGCCATCCGCCGGGAGGAGCGAGGTTTCCGGCGCGAGCGGGCCAAGCTGGACAAGGCGCTGGAGGCGATGGAGGAGCAGGCGGCGGAGGTCCAAACGCAGATACGGGACCTGGAGGCGGAGCTGAAGGCGAAGAAGGAGGAGATTGCGGCTCTGGAGGAGGGAGCCGCCGCGTCTGACGCCAAGGTGGTGGAGATCCAGAAGCAGCTCGTGGCCCTGGAACGGGAGAGCGAGACCGTCGAGACGGAGGAGAAGGCCCACTCCCTGGAGCGGGAGCGCCTTGCCCAGCGGCTCGCGAGCCTGGAGGAGGAGCTGGTCCAGCTAGGGGAGGACCGGAAGGCCCGGGAATTCGAGGTCCAGGACGCGGAGTGGCAGCTGAAGGAGGCGCGGACGATCGCCAAGAAGGTCACGAAGGACCTGAAGAGCGTGGCGGGGCGCATCGCCCAGCTCCAGGAGGAGGAGCGGGAGGCGGCGCGCCAGTCCGACGAGCTCGAGCACGCGGTGCGGAGGCTGTCCAGGGAGTACAGCAAGCTCAAGGCGGAGGCGGAGGCGGCGGAGGAAGTGCGACGGGGATACACCCGCGCCGTGACCGCCATCTTGGAGGCGCGGGATCGCGCCGAGATCCCGGGGATTCACGGCACCATCGCCGAGCTGGCCCAGGTGAAGGCAGAGCATGAAGTCGCCCTGAAGGTGGCGGCCGGAGGCCGGATGCAGGCCATCGTGGTGGACGACGATGGCGTAGCGGCTCGGGCCATCGAGCACCTCAAGGAGAAGAAGCTGGGTCGGGCGATCTTCCTTCCCCTCAACAAGATGGTGCCGGGACGGCCGCGCGGCCGAGCCCTTCAGGCCGTCCGTCAGGCCGTGGGCTTCGCCTTGGACCTCGTCTCGTTCGACGAGGAGTACCGGAACGCGTTCTGGTACGTCTTCGGAGATACCGTGGTGGTAGAGGACCTGGCGCGGGCGCGGGCCCTCATGGGCGGCGTCCGTCTCGTCACCCTGGACGGCCAGCTCGTGGAGGCCAGCGGGGCCATGGTGGGCGGACAGGTGTCCCCCGTGGCCCTCCAGTTCGGGCAGGCATCGGCGGGTCGGCTGACGGAGGTGGGCGAGAAGCTGCGTCGGGCGTCCCAGGAACTCGGCAAGGTCAACGGCCGCCTCCGCGAGCTGCGCGAGGAGCTGCGGACCCTCCAGGAGGAGGCCGAAGGGGTCCAGGGCGAGGACGTCCAGCAGCGGACCTCCAGCGAGGCCCTTGCGCAGCGGGTCCGGGAGCTCAAGAAGCGCCTGGATGACGCCCGGAGTTCAGCAGAGCGACGCGAGGAGGCGAGGGAGAACCTGCAGGCAAAGCTGGCGGAGGTGGACGGCCAGTTGCAGCAGGCCAGCTCCCGCCGCGAGGCGTTGGAGGCGCAGCGAGGCGCGAAGCGCGAGGAGCTGTCCGCGGTGACCCCGCAGCACGTGGCGAAGGAGCTCCGCCGGTTGCAGGGCGAGCGGGTCACCGTGACGGAGGCCCTGACGGATGCCCGCGCCCGGGCGGAGACCTTGGAGGCCCAGCGCGCCCTCCTCCGTGAGCGCCAGGAGGAGCGGGAGGCCCAGCTGCAGGAGCTGGCGGCGCGCCTGGAGGCAGGCGAGGCCCAACGCGGCGAACTCGGAAGCACCCTGGCTCGTGTCGAGGAGGAGCTCCTTGGGTTGCGCAACATGGAGGAACGCGTCCTCCGCGAGATGAGAGGGATCCGAGAGGGGCGCGACGAGGCTTTCCGCACGAAGACGGAGCGGGAGGCCCAGATGGAGAAGCTGCGCGACAAGCTGGACACGACCAAGGACTTTCTGTTCAGCCTGGAGTCGCAACGAACGACGCTCCAGGAGAGGCTCACAGAGGCGGAGGCGGAGTCCCTGGCCTTCGGGAAGCTGGAGGAGGACCTCCCGCCCATGGAGGAGATCAAGGCCACCATCGCCCGGTGCGAGAAGGGATTGCACAGCATCGGTGCCGTGAACCTGCGGGCGCTGGAGGACTACGAGGCCCAGGAGGCGCGCCACGACGAGCTAAAGGAGGAGCTGGCCCGCCTGCGGCAGGAGAGAAAGAACCTCCTCCGCCTTGTGCAGGAGCTGGAGGCACGGAAGAAGGAGGGCTTCCTTGAGGTCTTCCACGCCATTCGGGAGAACTTCGTGGGCATCTTCTCCGAGCTGGCGGAGGGGGGCGAGGCCGACCTCCTCTTGGAGGACGAGGAGGACCCCTTCGCCGGCGGCCTCATCGTCAAGGCCCGGCCGCCCAGCAAACGGTTCCTTCGCCTGGAGGCCCTCTCGGGCGGGGAGAAGAGCCTGGTCTCCATGGCCTTTATCTTCGCGCTGCAGGAGCACGAGCCCTCCCCTTTCTACCTGCTGGACGAGGTGGACCAGAACCTGGATGCCGTGAACGCCGAGCGGATCGCGGGCATGATCCGGCGNNTCCCTGCGAAAGGTGAGCCTGAAGGAGGCGGATCACATCCTGGGCGTCACCATGGGCCACCGAGGGGTCTCGGAGGTGGTCATGAAGGTCAGCCTGGACGACGTCGTAGAGGAGGTCCCCCGGGCGGAGGCGGCGGCATGACGGCCTACGAGGAGGTGTTGAACCACCTCCTCTTCCACAAGGCCCTGGAGGAGGACGGGTCCCCCACCATCGATCGGTACCTGGGCATCCTGGAGCGCGTCCAAGGGAACGTCCACCTTGCGGGCCAGGACGGCTACGAGCGCAGCGTCACGGCCGCCCTCCAGCTCGTGGTGGAGCAGTCCTTCGACCCCTGGAACATCGACCTCGTCCGCTTCTCCAAGGCCTATCTCCGGCGTCTGCGGCGGCTGGGGAGCGTGAACTTCGCCACGGCGGGCCGGGTGGTCCTCCTGGCGTGGTCCGTCCTCAACCTGCAGTCCCAGCGGGTCCTGGCCGGGGCCGAACCCGTCAACCCGCCACCGGAGCCCCTCCTGGAGGCCTGGGACGTCACGCCGGAGCTCTACCGGGTCCCGGAGGACGTCGACTTCACCCACCAGCTCTTGGGCGAGGAGGAACCGCCCTTGCGGGAGACCTTCCACCGGGATCTCCGGCGACCCGTCACCCTCCTGGACCTGCTGGACGCCTTCTCCAAGGCGCTGGAGGAGACCTCCGGCGCCGTACGGGCCCCACGGGCGCGCCGGCGACCCACGGCAGCCGCCCTCCGAGGGAAGGTCCACCGGGAGGACCTGGAGGAGGACATCCAGACGACGTGGGATCGGATCCAGGCCGCGGGGAAGGAGGTCGTGGGTCTGGGTGAGGTGTGCAACGGGAACGGGTGGGACCGGGCCACCGTCTTCCTCTCCATCCTCTTCCTGGCCAAGATGGGGTGGCTCGAAATCTGGCAAGAGGAGTTCCCTCTTGGCGAGGTCTTCCTGCGGCCCGTGGAGGACGCCACGGAGGTGGAGGTCCCCACCCACCTCCAGGCCGCGGAGGTGGCCTAGGTGTCAAGCAAGGCCCTCCTGGAGGCAGTCCTCTTCCTCTCGGGGAAGGCCATGACCGACCGCCAGCTGGCGGAGGCCACGGGCCTCAGCCTCCCCGCCGTGCGGCGCCACCTCACCACCCTGGTCCGGGAGTACGACGAGCGGGGCGGCGGCCTGGAGATCGCCCGCCGGGGGCGCCGCTGGGCTCTCCAGGCCCGAGAGGCGTACGCGACCCGGGCCGCCTCCCAGGCACCCAGGACCCTGCCCGACGCCGTCCTGAAGACCGCGGGGCTCATCGCCTACTACCAGCCCGTGAAGCAGAGCCACCTGGTCCACGTCCTGGGATCCAAGGCGTACGACCACGTCAAGCGCCTGCGGGAGCGGGGACTCATCGCCGCCCGTCCTGCCGGCCGAACGTTCCTCCTCACCACGACCTCCAAGTTCCTAGAGTTCTTCGGGCTCAACGTGGGGGATCGAAGGGAGCTCCGCCGCCTGCTGGCAGACCGCGTCGGCGCGGCGGAGGGGGAGGAGGAGGGGGTCCTGGACCGAGCCGCCCGCGCGGCCACGTGATAATCTCGAGAGAACGTATTTATAGCGTCCTCCCCGAGTCGACCCAGGCCAGCATCCTCCCGCGGGAGGGTGGCATCAGGGGGAGCCGAGCCGTGGGCGGCTACCTGCGACACATCGAACTGTCGAAACAGTTGGAGAAGCGCGCCAAGGAGGCCTCGCAGGCGCGCCAGCTCGCCGAGGAGAAGCTCGCCGAGCTCAAGGGCCTCTTCGAAGTCGCCAAGAAACACGATTGCCAACTGGGGGATGCGGAGGACCTGCTGACGCAGGCCAACAGCGCCATGGGGGCCAAGGACTACCGGTTGGCCCTCGAGAAGGTCAACGACGGCGAGGACAAGATTAAGGCCGCCTTCCTTCAGCGGGTCCAATCGATCCTGGACGCCTCGGGGGAGATGCTGGAGCTCCTGAAGCGCACGGGAGAGGACTCCTCGGAGTACCAGGCCCTCATGGGAAGCGCCCAGGACGCCCTGGACAAGGGCAACTTCGAGGAAGCCGTGGAGACGGCCAAGCGCGGGTGGAGCAAGGGAGAGAAGGTTCTCCACGACTACCTGTCCAAGTCCTTCTCCTCCACCCAGGCCTTCGTCCTGGCCGCCAAGGCCATGGACAAGGACACGGAGACGGCGGAGAGCCTGCTGGCCCAGGCGCGGGAGGCGCTGGAGGCCGACGACTACAGCGAGGCCCTCTCCCAGGTGGAGGAGGCCCAGGACCTGTTGGGCCGTGAGCTGGACTTCGAGCTCGTGGAGGAGCGGAAGGCCATGGACCAGCTCCTAGAGGCGGGACGCGCCCTCCAGGCCGACCTCTCCAAGGCGGAGGGGCAGCTCGCCCGCTTCGACCAGGAGCTCGAGAACGCGAACTACGAGAAGGCCTTCAACTTCCTAAAGCAGGCGAGGAGCGAAGCGGAGCGGCAACTGAAGACGACGATCGAGGGCGGCGGCGCCAGCCTGGACGCCCCCATCCAGGAGGCGAAGAAGCTCGGCGTGGACACCACGGCCGCCGAGGGCATCGCCGAGGAGGTGGCCCGGGCCGCGGCGTCCCAGGACTTCACCGCCGCGTCCCAGCTCGTGCGGAAGGGCGTGGAGGAGCTGGAGAACGCGAAGTTCCAACGGGTCCTCCAGACGATCTCCCAGTCGCGCCCCAAGTTTCTGCAGGCGCAGGAGATGGGCGCCAGCGTGCAGGACGCCGTGGACATCTTCAACAAGGCGCGCCAGGCCCTCCAGGAGGGCAACTTCAAGGACGCGCTCTACCGGGCAGAGAAGGGGAACGAGGTCCTGGACGGCCTCTTGGAAAGGTTCCAGGCCGCCAAGGAGAAGATGGAGGCCCTTGCCGGGGAGATGCAGACCTTCGCGGACCAGGGCGTCGAGATGGGAGAGGCCGAAGGCCTCCTCCGCAGCGCGAGCGAAGAGCTCAGCCGGGGCAACCTGGACTCGTGGACGTCCCTGACGACGCGGATCGAAGAGGGGTTGGGGGGGGCTCGCTCGGACCGGGCCCAGGGGCTGCTGGAGGAGGCCCAGTTCCTCCTCACCCTCGCCGAAAAGGCGGACATCGCCCTCACCGAGGAGACGCAGGCGGTCCACGAGCTGACCCAGATCCTCAAGGCCGGCGACGGGGCCAAGGCGTTCCAGGAGGCCATGACGCTGACGGGCTCCCTGAAGGAGAAGATCACGGGGCAGCTGAAGGAGGAGCTCGCCTCCCTGCAGGGAACGCTCCCTGGAGACCTGGCGGAGACCGTCGCCGGGCCCGTCGGGAAGGCCCAGACGGCCCTGGACATGGGGGACTTGGAGACGGCCATCCAGATGGTGGAGGAGGCCCGAGGCTCGGCAGACGCGGCCTCTCGGGAGCAAGCCGCCGCCATCCTGGAGGGGTTGAAGGCCTCCCAGGAGCTCACGGCGGAATACGAAATCGACGGGTACGGGCTCCGCGAGGCCTACCTCGCCGCCAAGCGCGGCTTCGACGAGGGCGACTTGTCGGCGGTCTACGAGCAGCACGATGCGGTGCGGGACCGCTTGGTGGCCGTGGCCCAGGGAGCCTTCGATCGGGTGAAGGCCCGTGTCATCGAGGCCCGCGACGCGGGCCTGAGTATCGAGGCGATGAAGCAGCACCTCGTGAAGGCGAAGGACGCCATCGACGAAAGGCAAGTGGCCCACGGGCTGGCGGCCCTCCGGCTGGCGGACGAGCGGGCCAAGGAGAGCCTGAAGGCCTACAAGGAGGTGCACAGTATCACGGCCTCTGCGGCGGCCTTCATCGCCGAGGGCAAGAAGAAGAGCGTGGACATGAGCCGGGCCGTGGAGATCCTCCTGAAGGCCAAGTCCGCCTTCGAGAGCGGTGACCTGGAGCGGGCCCTCGAACTCGCCCGGGACGCTCGGGGGGAGGCGGAACGGCAGATCAGCGTCCTGAACGTGACGGACCGCATCCTCTCGGCGAAGGAGGCCCTGGACCTGGCACAGATGCTTGAAGTGGACGTGAGCGTCTGGTCCAACCTCCTCCAACGGGCTAAGCAATCCCTGGACGCCCGGGACTTCCGGGAGGCCGTGGAGCTCGCCATGGAGACGGAGGAGCAGGCGCGGGCCGGCGTCCGAGACAAGATCAACGCCCGGGTTGCCAAGGCGGAGGCCCTCCTGGACCGGGTGCAGGTCCCGGCGCCAGAGGTGGACGCCTATCAGTCCATCATCAACGACGTCAAGGCCCTCCTCAACGACCGGAAGCTCCGGGAGGCGGCGGAGGCCATTCAGGAGACCGTCTCGCGCTGTCAGGAGCTGGCCAACGCCTACGACCGCGTCCTTGAGGTCCTGCGCAGGGCCCAGGAGCTGGCCAACGAGCTCCAGTCCATGAACGTGAAAATCGCGGGACCCCAGAAGCTGTTGGCCAAGGCCGACAAGGCGTACGGCGAGGGGAACCTGCGCCACGCCACCGAGCTTGCAGAGGAGGCCCTTGCCACCCTAGAGCAGCAGCGAAACGAGAGCATCGCCCGGACCCTCACGAACTTCGACTCCGTGGTGGCCCGGGCGAAGGAGAGCGGCATCAACACCGCCACGGCCGAGGAGATGCTGCAGACGGCCCACGGCTTGTTTGAGGCCGGGAAGTACAAGGAGGCCATCGCCACCGCCATGCAGAGCGAGACGGAGGTGGAGAAGATGGGCCTCCAGAAGGAGATCGCTGAGAACGCGCTGGAGACGGCCCGCAGCCGCATCGCCTCGCTGCCACAACCCGTGCCCGCCCTGCTAAATATGCTCAAGGAGGCGGAGGGGGTCTACGAGAAGGGGGACTACGTGGCCTGCCTGGAGACGGCCGTGGCTGCCAGCGACGAGTACGCCAAGATCCGGGACGTCTGGGAGCAGATGGAGAAGGCGGAGGAGGCCGCCCTCCGTTTCTACAAGACCGCGGAGCTGACCGGCGCGGACATGACGAAGCTCCAGTCCCTCCTGGCCGAGGGGAAGCGCGGGGCGGAGGGAGGAGACCTGGAGGGCGCCGTGGAGTCCTACGACCGCCTTGCCACGGAGGCCGCAAACCTGACGTCGACCCACGTCACCAGGCTCCACTCGGAGGTGCGCAACGCCGTGGTGCTCTGCAACCTCCTGGACTGTGAGGTGGAGGGTGTGGAGGACAAGATCTCCGAGGGGCGAAGCTACGCTGACGAGAGCCGGTTCGACGCCGCCATCCAGATTCTTAGCGACGCCAAACACCGAACGAACGTCGCCCTGCATGCGAAGGTGGAGGAGATGCTGGCCGACTCCTCCGCCGCTGCGGACCACGCCGAGCAGGTGGGGGTGGACGTCACCAGGGCGCGTGCCGTGGTGGAGGAGGCCCGCGGGGCCATGGCGGAGGGGTCCTTCGAGAAGGCCGTCCGCCTGGCGCAGGAGAGCCTGGAGGCGATCCAGACCAAGGAGGCATTCCACCAGAGCTTCGTGGACTCCACCCTGAAGTCGGAGTCCCTCATCCGGACGGCCAAGAAGTTCGGCATCGACGCCAAGGCCGCACAGCGCAGCCTGAAGGAGGCCCTCAAGCTGAAGGACACCGACCCGGAGGCGTCACTGGCGAAGGGGAAGGAGGCCCTGGAGGCCATCCAGGCCGCCATGGAGGCGTTCTCGCCCAACCTGGAGCTCGACCTGGGCGTGGACAACGCCGCCCCGGGGAGGTGGAACGATGCGGTCCTGACGCTGCGCAACGTGGGGAAGGCCCTGGGCAAGGACCTGGAGCTGGAGGTCCTGGGCGACTTCGAAGCCCAAGGGCTCGAGGTTCCCGACGCCATTCGCGCCAAGGGCGACGAGACCCTTGCGTTCCAGCTCCGCTTCAACTCCTCCGGCACGGTCCCCGTCATGGTACGGGCCAAGGTGGCGCGCGTCCTCGACGGGCAGGAGTACGACTGGGAGGAGGTCTTCAACATCGCCGTGGGGGGACCGGAGGAGGCTCCCCAGTCCATCGTGGCGGAGTACGACAGCAAGTGCGCCCTCTGCCGCGGGGCCATCAAGAAGGGTTTCTCGGCCACCAAGTGCACGTGCGGCGCTCTGCTCCACGAGCCCTGCGCCAACCGCGCGGGGACCTGCCCCTCCTGCGAGAGGAGCCTCTAGGCAGGCAAGCTGCGATGCCCTCAGGGCTTATTAGGTGAGCTCTCGTCTCGGGGATGTTGTCGGGCGCTGCGGTCCTGGCCTACGCCGCCCCGTCTGTCCTGGGGTTCGCCCTTTACGCTTCCCTCTTCTCCCGTCGCCGCTGGCTCGAGGGACTTGCCTTCTCGTGGGGCACCGGGGGCATCCTGGTAAACGTCCTTCTCCTGATGGGGAACCAGCTCCTGGGCGTCCCCTTCCACCGGGCCTGGATCCTGGGGGGGGCCCTGGGCATGGTCGCCCTCGCCCTCCCGCTGCTCGTCCGCCGGCGGCACGCGCTCCTCCGGTGGGCGGCGGAGACGCGCACGCGCCTCCCCGCGCGAGTCCCCCCTTCCATGCTCCTCCTGACCGCGCCCCTCCTCCTCCTGGCCTTCCTCACGGTCAAGGCCGTGGCCTATCCCGAGACGGGGCCCGACTCCGTCTTCTACCACCTCTTCCTGGCCAAGGAGGCCTTCCTGACGGGGCACCTCCCCCGGACGGCGGGCCTGGGATGGCTGGAGCTGGCCAACGCCTACCCGAACCTGGTCGTCACCCAGCAGATCTGGGCCTACACGGCCGCGGCCTCGGCCGACCAGATCCTCTCACGGCCCCTAGTGCCGCTCTACGCCCTCTTCCTGGCGGGCCTCCTCGTGGCCACAGGAGACCGCTTACGCCCTGGCTCCGGGCCCCTGGCCCTCCTGCTGCTGGCCGCCTACACCGTCCCGGCCACGGTGCTTCCGGAGTTCCTGACCCCGACGTTCCTCCCCTTGGGCAGGCTCTCGGTGGAGATCTGGACGGACATCCCCGTCACGTTCTACGCCCTCCTGGCCGTCCACTTCGTCCTGGAGGGGATGCGCGGCCGTGGGCCCCGGTCCTGGGCCGCCGGAGGCCTCTTCGCGGGGGGGGCGGCCCTCACGAAGTACAACGGGCTGGTCTTTGCGGCCATGCTAGCGGTCCTCGTCCTGGTCGTCCTTNNGAGGAGGGGAGGGCCCGCTTCTCCGCCGCGGCCTTTCTCCTCCCCCTTAGCCTGGCGGCCGGCCTTCTCTTCCTGCGGAACCAGTGGCTCTTCGGCAATCCGGTGTACCCCTTCTACACGGACCTCCTCGGGGGCGTGAACCTCCGCTCGGCGGCCATCCTGGGGGATCCCATCCCGGCGGGCATCGGCGCGGTGAAGCAGGAGCAGGTCTACGTCCTTCTCTCCAGTCTGCCCTTCCTCCTGTTTCTCCCCTCCCTGCGCGGGGGAGGCGCCAGGACCCGCCTCCTCCAGATCTTGGCGGCGGCCTACCTGGCGTACCTCCTGGTGGGGTGGAGCTTCGTCAGCGCCCTGTACCGCGTGGTCCTGCCCGCCCTTCCTCTGGTCGTCCTCTCTGCAGGCCGATGGCTCCATGGCGCCCTAGAAGGAGGGAGTCGGCTGGACCGGGGAGTCGCGCTGGGGATCCCCGTGCTGGCCTGGGTCCTGCACCGCGACCCCTTCCTGCTGGGGGTGGCGGGCGCCGTGGGGGGCCTCCTCCTCCTCCGCGCCGCCCCTCGCCGGGCGCGGCGATGGCCGTGGAGGACGCGGACGCTGGCCCTCTCCGCCGTCATTCTGCTCCTCTCCTTCTCCCTCGCGACCCCCGCCCTCATGGGGGTCGCCCAGGCCAAGCATCCCACCCCCACCTTGGGCCCCGTGCCCGTCGGCCTCCCTCGGGTTCCGGACGAGGAGGTTTTACAGCGGGCCTATGGGGGCGATTGGGACGTCTGGGTCTGGATGAACGAGAACCTCCCGGAAGGGGCGCGGGTCATGACCCTCCACCCGGGGCGGTACTACGTGGACGCCGCCTTCGTGTGCCCGGCGTCCACGGCCCTGGTGGCTCACTACGAAGCCGACGTGGACGGCGCGGTTGCCGTCCTGGAGGCCGCGGGGGTGACGTACGTGCTGGACTCCGTGTTCCCCCAGGGGTACGTGCTGACGGAGCCGTTCTGGCAGCAGTCCCCCATCTTCCAGAACCTGGCGGACCAGAGCCGCTTCGAGCTCCTCTACGAGAGCCCCGGGCACCGCCTCTACCGCCTCAGGACCTAAGGTCCAGGGGGCCTACGGCCTCCTCCGCGGCGGCAACCAGGGCGCCCTCCCGTACGAGGCGCTCCGCGGCGGCGAAGTCCTCGGCCACGGCGCGATCCTCCTCTAAGGGGGGGACGGACGGCCTGCCGGAGGCGGGCGGCGGCCCCCCGGGGACCGCGGCCGGGCCGAAGGGGCTTCAGGAACTCCAGCCCCTGGGCGGCGCAGACGTACTCGATGGCCACGATCCGGCGGACGTTGTCCAGCACACGCTGGAGCTTCTCTCCCGCCGCAGGGGCCATAGGGACGAAGTCCTCCTGGTTCGCGGAGGTGGGGATGGAGTCGGCTGAGGCGGGGTGGGCCAGCACCTTGTTCTCTGAGGCCAGGGCCGCCGCGGTGTATTGGGCCAGCATGAGGCCGGAGTTCAGCCCGCTCTCGTGCGTCAGGAAGGCGGGGAGCTCGCTGAGATGGGCGTCGACCAGGCGGGCGATCCGCCGCTCGGCGAAGGCGCCCAAGGCCGTCAGCGCCACGGCCAGAAAGTCCAGGGCGAAAGCCAGGGGCTGCGCGTGGAAGTTCCCCCCGCTGAGGGCGTCGCCCTCCTTGGGGAAGAGGAGGGGGTTGTCCGTGGCGGCGTTGACCTCGACGGCCGCCGTCTGCTCTGCCGCCCGGACGACGTCCAGGACGGCGCCCACGACCTGGGGGATGCATCGAAGGGTGTAGGCGTCCTGAACCTTGTGGGGCCCCTTGTGGGAGGGGATGATCTCGCTGTCCTGGAGGAGCTGGAGGAGCACACGGGCGACCGTCTTCTGGCCGG
>JABAOD010002622.1_pt2 | contig 12189 bp, 13 predicted proteins | sample 7062151 | NCBI WGS metagenome assembly JABAOD01 (sample SAMN14538626, study PRJNA623070) | marine sediment metagenome | biome: marine biome [ENVO:00000428]; feature: marine pelagic biome [ENVO:01000023]; material: deep marine sediment [ENVO:00002113] | place: India: Gulf of Khambhat ...
TCCTGTTTCTGGTACTCGCCATACCGCTGTTGTTATCGATCAACGCCGTCTTGGTGTGGTTGGCAGCCGCGCTTCTCATCGCCTACCCGGCCGCCGTCTTGCCTTTCTGGGTGCAGTTCCTGATCGCTTTCGCTGTCGGCGTGTTCCTACACCAACGTCACGGCAACCGATTGTTACCTGTTTCGCTCGCGGCCGTTATCGTCACCGGCGTTACGCTTTGGTTACTCGGCAAGCTCGCGTTTGCGTTCTCGGGGGCACTTAACTTCGATGTCCGGGGATATTCGTTGCTGTCCGTCGATGCCACGATCGTGTGGGTAGTCCTCTTATTGGTGTCGGCGTATTACGCCTCACGCTTGCCCATCCGCCAGCTCGTGCAGCCACGCGGCTACCTGGCGGCACTGTACACGGGTCTGCTGCTGCTCGCCCTGCTCATTGGCCTGGTTCTCCAGCAGCCGGTTGTGATTGCGCCAAGCTTTCATGCACCGGCAGATGCTCCAGGCGTCATTCCCTGGATTTTCGTCACTTTGACGTCCGGCGCCCTCGCCGGCTTCTNNCGGCTATGGCGTCGCAATTGCCGATGGCTTGTTGGCAGTCAGTGCGATCGTGATCGCCGTAAGCGCATTTGGCACGGTGGAGCAGTGGACCCGCTACTATGCCTCATGGACCGGGGCTCAGGACTTACCCAAGCTACTGGTGTTGTACATCAACGGCTTCGGCGAGGTTTTACAAGCCGTGGGAGTGAGCGCCGAGTTCGCACGCACATTTGCCGCATTCGTGATTCTCGGGCTGATCGCGGCAACCTTCGATGCCGGCATACACGTGCAAAAAAATCTCCTGGCTATGCTCGCCCGGCGCTGCCGCTGGCCCCGCCTCAGCGAGGCACGCGCGGCGCTGCTGGTCACGATTGGGCTGGTCGGCGCACTGGCACTCTATGACGGGCACGGACGGGGCGGTCTCTCGGTTTGGCCGCTTTTCGGCATGTGGAATCAGGTGCTAGCACTGGGCGGTTTCGCGTTAATTGCGCTGGCATTGCAACGCCGGCAACAGCCGCCCTGGATTGTCGCCACCCCCGCTTTGTTGCTACTCGCCGTCATTGCCTGGGTCTTGCCGTGGCAGCTTGCGCGTTGGTGGTTGAGCGCTAGCTGGCTATTGTTCGTATGTGGCGGCGTGCTTCTGGCACTGGCAGTATGGCTCGGCTGGGAAACCGTGCGAGCCTGGAAACAGGACACCGGGGCCGCACCGCACGCTTGACAGCCCCATCCCAGGGTACACAATCCGAGCCTAGGTCGTTGTATTCGTTGCCACAGATGCACTTGCTCGCCTTCGGAATCAACCACAAGACCGCACCGCTGGAGATCCGCGAGCGGGCAGTGATCGCGCCTGAAGATCTGATCGATGTTTTACGTGACATAACCAGTAGTGGCACGGCGACTGAAGCGACGATTCTGTCCACGTGCAACCGCACGGAGCTGTACTGCGGTCTCGCTCAGGCCGACAGCGATAACGCCATCCGCTGGTTTTCAGACAGTTACAAGGCAAGCGCCATCGATATCCGTCCCTACGTTTACAAGCATCGCGGTGCCGACGCTGTCAGGCACGCTTTCCGCGTCGCCTCCGGTCTTGACTCCTTGGTGCTGGGAGAACCGCAGATCCTGGGCCAGATGAAAGACGCCTTTGCCACGGCATTGAGTGCCGGCGCGACCGGTAAACTTTTGAACAGGCTGTTCCAGCAGACCTTCTCCGTCGCCAAGCAGGTGCGCACCGACACCGCTATCGGCGCGAGCGCGGTCTCTGTGGCGTATGCGGCCGTCAGCCTCGCGAAGCAGATCTTCGCCAATCTCGCCGAGAAGACGGCACTGCTGATCGGCGCCGGCGACATGATTGAGCTATGTGCCCGACACCTGAAGGAGCAAGGGGTCGGCCACATCATCGTAGCAAACCGTACGCTTGAACGTGCGCGCGCACTGGCCGACCCGTTGGGCGCGCTACCGATTTCGCTAGCCGAGATGCCACCGCGACTGAGTGAGGCCGATATCGTCATCTCCTCGACCGCGAGCCAGCTTCCGATCCTCGGCAAAGGTGCGGTCGAGAGTGCGCTGCGGCTACGCCGGCATCGACCGATCTTCATGGTCGATATCGCCCTCCCGCGCGACATCGAAGCCGAGGTCGCCGATCTCGCTGATGTCTACCTTTACACCATTGATGACCTAAAGGACGTCGTGCAGGAAAACTTGCAGGCACGAGTGCAGGCCGCGCGTGAAGCGGAGAAGATTATCGATATTCAGGTGGCTAGCTTCATGCGTTGGCTGAAGTCACTCGACGCAGTGCCGAGAATTCGTGCACTGCGCGAGACTGCATACGCGGCGCGCGAGGCAGAGTTGGCACGGGCGCGTCGGCGTCTGGCGCGCGGCGAAGATCCGCGTGTGGTCATGGCTCGGCTCGCCCATGCATTAACCAACAAACTGATCCACGCGCCCACGGCTGCTTTGCGTCAGGCCGGTCATGATGACGAGACGGCGTTGTCCGAAGCTATCGGCAGGCTGTTTAATCTTAAAGAGGGCAATGACACTTGAAACCGGCGATCGAAGCCAAACTGGCAAAGCTCGTCGAGCGCGATGCCGAAATCAGCGCGCTGTTGGCGGATCCCGCGGTGATCGGCGACCAAACACGTTTCCGCCGTTTGTCGATAGAGTACGCTGAAATCAACCCGGTAGTGCAGCACTATCAAGCTTACCGTCTGGCTTGCGATGAGCTTGAAGCGGCCCGCTCGATGCTCCGCGATCCCGACAGCAGCATGCGTGACATGGCTCAGGAGGAGATCGAACGTATCACTGCGCGCATTGACAGCCTGCAGAATGAGTTGCAAAAGCTGCTATTGCCAAGCGATCCAAACGACAATCGCAACATCTTTCTTGAGGTGCGCGCGGGCACTGGCGGTGAAGAGGCAGCGCTGTTCGCGGCCGATCTCTTTCGCATGTACAGCTACTACGCTGAGCAGCGCGGCTGGAAGGTAGAAATCATCAGCCAAAGCCCGAGTGAGCTGGGTGGCTACAAGGAAATTATCGCTCGTATTGTCGGTCGGGGTGCGTACTCGCGCCTGAAGTTCGAGTCCGGCGGTCACCGCGTACAGCGCATCCCGGTCACCGAGGCACAGGGCCGTATTCACACCTCGGCGTGCACCGTGGCCGTCATGCCGGAAGCTGAGGAAGTGGACGATATCGACATCAATACGGCAGACCTGAAGATCGACACCTACCGTGCTTCCGGTGCCGGGGGTCAGCATGTCAACCGCACCGATTCGGCCGTGCGTATTACCCACCTGCCCTCCGGTGTGGTGGTGGAATGTCAGGATGAACGCTCGCAACACAAGAACCGCGCACGCGCCATGTCGGTGCTGCGGGCGCGCTTGCTAGAGATGGAGCGCAGCAAACAAAGGGAGCAAGAAGCCGCGACGCGCAAGAGCTTGATCGGCAGCGGTGATCGTTCAGAACGCATTCGTACGTATAATTTCCCCCAGGGGCGGGTTACTGATCACCGTATCAATTTGACTTTGTACAAGCTCGAGCAAGTCCTTGCTGGCCAGCTCGACGACGTCATCGATCCACTGGTGGTGGCGCACCAAGCCGATCAGCTCGCCGCGCTGGGTGCTTAAAAAGGGCTCCGCGAAGGAAATGCAGCCGCTAACAGCCACGTCGATCCGACCGAAGGGCCAAAGCCTCGGCAAGGTACTGGAGCAAGCGACAGCGAAGCTGCGGCATGCGAGCCCGAGCCCGCGGCTGGACGCCGAGGTGTTGCTGATGAGGGTGTGCGGCCTCGATCGCGCCGAGCTGGTTAGGCGATCAGATCGCGCTCTAAGCGACGAGCAAGCGCGACATCTTGAGGCACTCGTCACGCGCCGTCGCGCCGGTGAGCCTGTGGCCTATCTCACGGGTACGCGTGAATTCTGGTCGATGGAGCTCGATGTTTCCCCAGCGACGCTAATCCCGCGCCCTGAAACTGAGCTCTTGATCGAGCTTGCGCTCGAGTGCATCCCCAGTGACGCCCGTTGGACGATATTCGACGTCGGCACCGGCTGCGGCGCCATCGCACTGGCGCTCGCCAAGGAAAGGCCGCAGTGCCGGATTATTGCCAGCGATCGCTGCGCCAACGCCTTGCAGATCGCCGACAGGAACGCGAAGAAACATGGTCTATCGCAGGTCGAGTTTCGTGTCGGTGACTGGCTTGCACCGCTCGCCGGCGAGCACGCACACATCATCGTCAGCAACCCGCCCTATGTACGAGAGGGTGATCCATACTTGCGCGACCCCGCCTTGCGTTTCGAGCCCGCACACGCGTTGCTTGGCGGGTGCGATGGGCTCGGCGGCATTCGTCATCTTGTCCAGCACGCGCGCCAACATCTGCACGTTGACGGGTGGCTGCTGCTGGAACACGGCCATGAGCAAGCAGACGCGGTCACCGACCTCATGCGCCGCTGTGGTTACCGCCACATTAGCACGCACCGCGATTATGCCCAGCGCGACCGCGCGAGTCGTGCCCGCTGGCCCTAGCACCGTGGCCGCGATGCGGTCGATGTAAGCCGTTGATATCAAAAAGCTAAGCAGCGTCCATGCCGATAGCGGAGTGCGACGCGTCGACTATAGTTAGTGCTAAGAGCGATATACACGAATCTCGGAACAATACAGGTTGGGGGGAAACCCTATGAGCGTTAGCACTTATATCATATGGGGGGCGCTAATCGTCCTTCTTGTCTATGTGATCATGATTTACAACAACCTGGTCCGACTCAAGCACAACGTCTCCCAGGCCTGGTCCAACATTGATGTGTTGATGAAACAGCGTCACGACGAGCTGCCGAAACTGGTGGAGACCTGCAAGCAATACATGAAGTACGAAAAGGATGTGCTCGAAAAGGTCACTCAGGCCCGGGCCATGGTCGCGCGTGCGAGAGAAAGCAGGGACGTCGACGCCCTCGGTGCCGCGGAGACTCAGCTCCGGCTCGGACTCGGAAATCTGTTTGCCGTGGCGGAAAACTATCCCGAGCTGCGCGCCAACGAGCAGTTTCAGCATCTGCAGAACCGCATCTCGCAGCTCGAGGCACAGATCGCGGACCGGCGTGAGTTTTACAACGATAGTGTCAATGCCAATAACATAAGAATCGAGCAGTTCCCCGACACTATCATTGCCCGTACATTCAACTTCGGTCCGCGCAAACTGCTCAGATTCAAGCAGAGCGAGCTCCAGGACGTCAGCGTCAAGGTGCTGTTCAACAGCTAGGCTGGATCCACCGGGGACGGGGCCACGTGCACTCGTGGTTCATTGAGCTTGGGCAGATCATCGCCCGCGCTGACGCAAGGATGGTCGGTATTGGCATTGCCGCGCTCAGTGTGAGTGCGGCGGTCTCCAGTTGGCAAAGCTGGCGCCACCTTCACCGCGCCCGCACCATCGAGGATATTCCTACCGCGCGGGCACGCTCGGCACACCAGGGCTATGTCGAGCTCGAAGGCGCGGGCCGGCTCATGGAAGGTCCGCCAGTCACGGCACCGCTCTCGGGTCTGCCTTGCGTGTGGTACCGCTACTGCGTTGAGCGCCTTGAGGAAGAGGGCGGCAAGCAAACTTGGCGGACCGTGGAGAACGGCGAGAGCGATGACATCTTCTGGCTAGAGGATAATACCGGCCGCGTGGTCGTCGATCCGGCAGGCGCGGAGATTATCCCCAAACATAAAGATGTGTGGAACGCACGTCGCGATCTTGCTGGGTTCGCTAACCAGCCCGCCTCTCTTGTTCGTTATCTCACGTCACACCCAAGCGGGCAACGGTACCGCTTTACCGAGGAACGCATCAACCCCGGTGATCACATTTACGCAATCGGCTTCCTGAAAAACATCGGCAGTCACGCGGCCCAGCCAACCGTCGATGAGGAGGTGCGCCAGTTATTGCGGGCATGGAAACAGGACCAAACCACATTGAAGCAACGCTTCGATCTGGATCAGGACGGTATGATCGATCAAAAGGAGTGGAAGCTTGCGCGCAGCCAGGCACGGCGCGAGGTTTTGAAGGAGCGACGCGATCAAAGCAAAGAGTTTGTCGAAGGCATCAACGTCTTGGCGCGTCCGGCCGACCGTCAACGTCCCTTCCTGCTGTCAGCCTACCGGCAAACACACCTGGTCAAGCGTTATCGCGTCTGGGCCGTCGCCTATGGCGTCGGTTTCTTCGTCCTCAGCATCCTCGCGGTGTGGGTGTTTAATACCCGTTTCGGTAATTGAAGTAGTCCGCCCCTTTATTCAAGCCGAGTACCGCGCGCTGCCGAAGCGCGGGCCCGAAGGGGCGTGGGAAGGAAACCACGCGTCCGCGGCAGGGACAGGGGTGAGGCGGAGCATTGACGAAGGTCCAGTGGACCTTCGTCCCGGCGAACGGGCTCGCCACGGAGGGCGAGCCCCGGACTTGCAAGCGAGAGCAGGGACAGCGAAGCGAAGCAAGTCCCTTCCGCGGACCCCCTGAGACGAGCGCGGTACGAGGGAACCCCGCACCCGGTCTTGGGGTGCGGGGCGTAGAGTCAGGGGCGATGGCTTTGGTCACTTTCCCCGAAAGGAAAGTGACCCGTCGCACGGGGGCGGAACCACGTTAGTACAATCGTCGCCGTAGGCGACACTGCAGAATCATATTTCACGATCTTATTAATGTACCTACGCCTTGATCCGTTAAGATCTCGAGCAGCACAGCGTGTTCCACACGGCCGTCGATGATATGGGCTGAGCGCACGCCGCTATTGACAGCATCCAGCGCGCAACGAATCTTCGGCAGCATGCCGCCCTTTATGATGCCATCCGCGATCAGCGCATCAACTTCCTTAGTCGAGAGCCCGGTCAACAATTCGCCCTCTTTGCTGAGCACGCCTGGGGTGTTGGTCAATAGAATGAGTTTCTCCGCTTGTAGCGTGATGGCTAGCTTGCCGGCAACCGTGTCGGCATTGATGTTGTAAGTTTGTCCATCCTCCCCCACCCCAATGGGCGCGATCACCGGAATGAAATCGTGCGTGTCTAGCAGTTTGACCACCTCCGGGTTAATCCCCAACACTTCGCCCACATGACCGATATCGATAATTTCGCTCGGGAGATTCTCGGCGCTGGCCGGGTTTTTCAATATCATCTTTCGCGCACGAATGAGTCCACCGTCCTTGCCGGACAAGCCCACTGCTTTGCCCCGGTGCTGGTTAATTAGACTTACGATTTCCTTGTTGACCAGCCCCCCGAGCACCATCTCGACGACGTCCATGGTCTCGCGATCGGTGACGCGCATGCCCTCGATAAAGCGAATCTCCTTGCCTAACCGTTCGAGTACCCTGCCGATCTGCGGCCCACCGCCATGCACCACCACCGGGTTCATGCCGACCAGACTCATCAATACGACGTCGCGCGCGAAACCGTGCTTCAAGGCCTCATCCACCATGGCATTGCCGCCGTACTTGATGACGATAGTCTTGCGGCGGAAACGCTGAATGTACGGCAAGGCCTCGGTCAGGATCTGTGCACGCTCGGCCGCTTGTTTGGAAGAGATCGTCATTACGCCCTCACCCCCCCTGTTTTCCTCTCCCGCATCGCCGGGAGGGAACAGAGGTGATCTGGTTAAATTTAATCGTCGGCCGCAACTTACCGTATTTCCGCCCCAAAGTCAGGATTCCCTGGGGACCCGCCAGCCACTGGCAGCGCGTACAGGCAAAGCGTTGGCCGACGCCACCGGTGGCGATGTGCCTGGACATAACCGAGTAGCCCTCCCCCAGCTGGGGGAGGGCTGGAAGGGATGTTTAGTTTAGGGTTAATACACGTCGATGGCGATGCGACGAGGCTTCACCGACTCGGCCTTGGGCAGCACCAGCTCCAACACACCGTCCTTGTAGTGCGCCGTGGCCTTCTTCTCGTCGACCTCGGTACCGAGCCGCAGGCTACGCACATACTGCCCGTAATGGCGTTCTTGCCGGATCACACGGCCATTCTTCTTTTCCTCGTGCTCGCTCTTGCTTTCGCCGCTGATGCGCAGCACGCCGTCTTCAACCGTGACGCTGATGTCTTCCTTCTTGACACCCGGCAGTTCCGCACGAACGACATACTGCTCATCGTTCTCGCTGATATCCACCGCCGGAATCAAAGCGCCCTGGGTTGCGCGCTCGAACACACGCATCGGCCGGAAGAAACCCTCAAAGAAATTGTCAAAATCTTCGTCGAACAATCTCAAAGGGCTCACCTCAGCTCTTCGTGGTACTAGGCTCGTCATGACTACCTCCTTTCATCCGCAAGATTGGTTACGGCACCTGCCCGCATGTCTCGCACTTCTTGGGAGCGGGCGAGAGCACCTTATGCCCACTATTTGGGGGTGCAGGGCGGAATTTCAAGGTAGGACCGGCTGATCAGGCCGGCAGGTCACAAAATATAGCGGGCCAGATCCTCGTTACCGGCGAGATCGGAGAGGTGGGCGTCGACATAAGCGCGATCGATTGTGATTTGTTCGCCGGAGCGATCGGCCGCTTCAAACGAAACAGCCTCGAGCAGACGTTCCATCACCGTATGCAGGCGTCGTGCGCCGATGTTCTCCGTGCGTTCATTCACCTGCCAGGCTACCTCGGCGATGCGCTGCACGCCCTCTTGTGCAAACACGAGCCGCAGACCCTCAGTCTCCATCAACGCTGCGTACTGCTCCGTCAGCGATGCATCGGGTTCGGTAAGAATGCGCACAAAGTCATCCGTTGTCAGCGGGTCGAGCTCCACTCGGATCGGCAGACGCCCCTGCAGCTCAGGAATCAGGTCGGACGGCTTGGCCAGATGAAAAGCACCTGATGCAATAAACAGAATGTGATCGGTCCTCACCATCCCATACTTGGTCGAAACGGTGCTGCCTTCGACGATCGGCAGTAGATCGCGTTGCACGCCCTCGCGTGATACATCGGGGCCGCGCGCTTCGGAGCGGCCGACGATCTTGTCGAGCTCATCGAGAAATACAATGCCGTTCTGTTCCGCGCGCTCGACCGCACGGACCTTAATGTCTTCCTCGTTGATCATGCGCGCCGCTTCTTCTTCGGTGAGCAACTTCCTGGCTTCGCGTATCTTGACTTTGCGCGCACGTGTACGCCGCCCGCCCATATTTTGGAACAGGCTCTGTAGCTGACTGGTCATCTCCTCCATGCCAGGAGGCGCGATGATCTCCACGCCCACATTCGGCACGCTGAGCTCAATTTCAATTTCCTTGTCATCAAGATCGCCCTCGCGCAGTTTCTTGCGAAAACGCTGGCGGGCGGCGCCTTCGCTCTCCGTCTTGGTAGTCTCGGCACCCACAGCAAACCCCATATCACGCGCCGGCGGCAACAAGATATCGAGTATGCGATCTTCGGCCGCATCGGCAGCCCGCTGGCGAACCTTGTGCATTTCCTCCATACGCGTCATCTTCACGGAGATATCGACCAGATCGCGCACGATCGAATCCACGTCGCGCCCGACATAGCCGACCTCGGTGAACTTGGTCGCCTCGACCTTGATGAACGGCGCGTTCGCCAGGCGCGCCAGGCGCCGCGCGATCTCGGTCTTGCCGACGCCGGTCGGTCCGATCATCAGAATGTTCTTCGGCGTGATTTCATTGCGCAGCTCATCATCGGGGACCTGTATCCGACGCCAACGATTGCGCAACGCAATCGCAACCGCGCGCTTAGCCGCGCGCTGGCCAACGATGTGCTTGTCCAGTTCTTGAACGATCTCACGCGGAGTCATTTCCGACATACTCATGACTAGCTGCCCAGCTCTTCGATGGTAACGAAGCGGTTGGTGTAAACGCATATGTCTGCGGCAATGGTGAGACTTTTTTCCACAATGGCGCGTGCCTCGAGATCAGTGTTTTCGAGCAGCGCCCGCGCCGCCGCCTGGGCGAAAGGACCGCCCGAGCCGATGCCGATCACGCCTTGCTCCGGCTCGATGACGTCACCGTTACCCGAGATGACTAGCAAGGCATCCTTGTCGGCTACGGCTAACAGCGCTTCTAGGCGGCGCAACGAGCGATCCATGCGCCAGTCTTTTGCTAGCTCGACCGCCGCGCGCACCAAATTACCCTGGTGCTTCTCAAGCTTGCCTTCAAAGCGCTCGAACAGCGTCAACGCATCGGCCGTGCCGCCAGCAAAACCGGCGATCACTTGATCCTTGTACAGGCGGCGCACCTTGCGTGCATTGCTCTTCATCACCGTGTTACCCATAGATACCTGACCGTCACCGCCAATGACAACCTTTGTGTCTTTGCGTACGGAGAGGACAGTAGTACCGTGAATCACTTGCACTCGCTAACCCTGATTTGTTCGACTCGGCGGCTCGAACACGAGCACACCGAAAGGACGCTCATTTTAACCAATCAAGGGTCGCGGGTTAAATGCGGGCAGAACGGGCGCTAGCGAATACTTCCCTTGGCTAAGCGCGCTCGCACTGCCCAATACGCACGCACACCGAGCAACAGGGCAAGCAGCAAGGCGTAGATCAAGGGCTCGGAAATATCGGCCTTGACCAGCCACCAGAAGTGGATAACACCGGTGGTAGCGATGACATAGACCAACTTGTGCAGCCGCTGCCAGCGCTTGGCACCGAGACGCTTGATCATGCCGTTGGTCGAGGTCAGCGCCAGCGGAATCAACAGTACAAAACCCAGGACACCCATGGTGATGTACGGACGGTCTAGCACATCCTCGATGATCAGGTCGAACATGAAATGCTGATCGAGCCAAATATAGCTGACAAAATGCAGGCAGGCATAAAAGAAGGCGAACAAACCTAGCATGCGACGCAGGCGCAGTATGGCGTTCCAGCCACTGATGCGACGCAGTGGCGTGACCGCGAGCGCGATCAGGAGAAACCGTAACGTCCAGTCACCCGTATAAAGTCGGATCGCCTCGACCGGATTGGCACCAAGATTGTTGGTAACGCCATCGCGTACTAGCAATGCCAGAGGCACCAGGCTTGCCACGAACACGAGTGGCTTGACAACCCATCTTATCCACTGGACCTGACTGATTGATCTAAGCCGGCCGGCTCTCAGGACTTGCAGGCTCGTAGTCGTCACTTCGCTCGCAAAGCTCAATAGTATTTCTTCAGATCCATGTCGGCGTAGAGCTGACCGACCTGTTCGGCATAACCGTTCAGCATCAGGGTCGGGCGCTTCGGCGTAAACCACGAGTCCTCGCCGATGCGGCGCTCGGTCTTCTGGCTCCAGCGCGGGTGATCGACGTTCGGGTTGACGTTGGAGTAGAAGCCGTACTCGTCCGGATTAGTCTGGTTCCAGGTGGTGGTTGGCTCCTTCTCAACAAAGCGCACCTTGACAATCGATTTGATACTCTTGAAACCGTACTTCCAGGGCACGATGAGACGCAGCGGCGCGCCATTCTGATTGGGCAGCACCTCGCCATAGACACCGACCGCCAAAATGGCCAGTGGATGCATCGCCTCATCGATACGCAGGCCTTCGCGGTAGGGCCAGTCAAGGCCGCCGCCGAAGAACCCGGGCTTCTGTCCCGGCATCTGCTCGGGGTCGTAGAGCGTTTCGAAGGCCACGTACTTCGCACGCGAGTTGGGCTCGAAGCGCTTAAGTACATCGGCCAGCGGAATTCCTACCCAGGGGACGACCATGGACCAAGCTTCAACGCAGCGAAAACGGTAGATCCGTTCCTCCAGCACGTGGGGTTTCATGAAATCGTCGATATCATAGACACCTGGCTTGCCGCACTCGCCCTCGACTGCGATTGCCCAGGGACGCGTTTTCATCTTGCTTGCGTGCCTTGCCGGATCCTTTTTGTCTGTACCGAATTCATAAAAATTGTTGTAACTCTTGACGTACTCGAACGGCGTGAGCTTTTCATCAACACGGTAATCCGTCTTGCGCACATTCGCTAGTTTCGTGCCCGCCTGCGCTGTCGCCGGGGTCAGAAGCGCCGGCGGCAACAGTCCCGCCGTGGTCGCCACGGCGGCGGTGCGCAAGAAGCGGCGGCGCTGAAAAAGCTCCTTGTCGGTGATCTCCGAGCTCTTGATATCAGACCTTTTCTTTATAAGTAGCATGCTCAACACTCCTCGGCCGCGCGGCCGTGTCCTGCACTCAAGGGCCCACTGCGAACGCCATTGCTGCTACGACCCGCGATGCGTTTGAAAGTTTCACTCGCTCCTGCAGTGTCGTGCA
>JABAOD010010217.1_pt2 | contig 12187 bp, 11 predicted proteins | sample 7062151 | NCBI WGS metagenome assembly JABAOD01 (sample SAMN14538626, study PRJNA623070) | marine sediment metagenome | biome: marine biome [ENVO:00000428]; feature: marine pelagic biome [ENVO:01000023]; material: deep marine sediment [ENVO:00002113] | place: India: Gulf of Khambhat ...
GCTGTATTGGGCCGACTTCTCAGCTGACGGCCGGAGCGTGGCGGTGCTGGGGGAGGGGCCCAAGAGCCTGAACGAGCTGTACGTGAGCCGGGTGCGCCCCTACCGTCCGCGGCGCCTGACGCGTATGACGGACCAGGTGGCGGGCTGGGCCCTCGGGGCGCCGGAGCTGATCGAGTGGGAGAGCGAGGACGGTGCCCGCATCGAGGGCGTGCTTTACAAGCCCGACGGATACCAGGCCGGGCGGCGCTATCCCCTCTTCGTCGTCATCCACGGCGGCCCGGCCGCCACCTCACGGCCGGAGCTGCTGACCGGCTACGTCTACCCGGTGCACCAGTGGCTGGCCCGGGGCGCGATGGTGCTGCTGCCCAACTACCGCGGCTCGGCCGGATACGGCGAGGCGTTCCGCGCGCTGAACGTTCGCAATCTCGGTGTGGGTGACATGTGGGATGTGATGTCGGGCGTTGACCACCTGGTCGAACAGGGGATGGCACACCCGGACAGCCTTGGGGCCATGGGTTGGAGCCAGGGCGGCTACATCTCGGCTTTCCTCACCACGCACACCGACCGCTTCGGCGCTATCTCCGTGGGAGCGGGGATCTCGAACTGGGTGACTTACTACGTCAACACCGACATCCACCCCTTCACCCGAATCTATCTGAAGGCGACTCCCTGGGATGATCGGGACATCTACGCCATCACCTCGCCGATGACGACGATCACGGAGGCTTCGACGCCCACGCTCATCCAGCACGGCGAGTTCGACCGGCGCGTCCCCATACCGAATGCGTACGAGCTATTCCAGGGACTGCGGGATATGGGTGTGGAGAGCCAGCTGATCGTTTACAAGGGCTTTGGCCACGGCATCAACAAACCGAAAGAGCGGCTGGCCGCGACCTGGCACAACTGGATCTGGTTCGCACGTCACCTCTGGGGCGAGCAGGTGGAGATGCCGTTGGAGAAGGAGGGTGAGAAGGAGAAGGCGGCGGCGAACTAGTCGGTCAAGCGGCCGCGCCGATCAGAGCCAAACGAACACGGCGAAGGCCGATAACGCGGTCAGGCCGGTCGCGACGCCGTAGGTGAGGACGGCGATCAGCTGGTTCAGGTGATAGAGCTGCAGACCGTCGTAGAGCGTGTAGCGGAAGCGGTGCGCCCAATGGAACAATGCCAGGCTGATCAGCGCGAACAGGAACGGGCGGACGAGCGGATGCCGGAAGAGGGCGGCGTGGCCGGCGAAAGCACCGGACTCGACCCAGCCCAGCGGCCCGGCGATCCAGAGCATAAAGACGAGCGCGGGGAAGAACAGCGCCGCCAGCATGCCGCCGCCGCTGAACAGCGCCCAGAGGAACGGCTCACGCGAGCGCCGCATCGCTAAGTCCGCAGCAATGCCCAGGCGACGAGCGCCGAGACGCCGAGCCAGGCCAGATAGTGACCCGCCACCACGAGGGCGTCCGGTAGACGCCGCCCCGCCACGCGGATCACCAGCGCTTTGGGGGCGAGGTTGAGCCAGGTGATCGTGTGGAAGAGCAGCACCGCGAAGACGAAGATGTGAAGGATCACGAGTGGAGTGGACTGTACCGCTTCGAGAAAACGACTATAAACCGCCTCTCCCCGGCCCAGCGCCCAGGTCTGCACCAGGAGCAGAATGGCGGCGTAGGCCACCGCCAGGCTCGTGAGCTCGCGGCTGATGAACCGCGTGTATGACAACTTCCCCAGCCACCAGAAGATCGGCATGCGCCGCCGATACCACCGCGGGTGGTACGGCTTGTATCTCGGGTTCACCGCTTTGCCCATGGCAGCAACACCGATTTGAACCAGTCCGCCGTCGCCGCGACTTTGTAGCGCTGGATAGCGCCGGCCGGGTCAACGTTCTTCGGGCACACCTTGCTGCACTCGCCGACGAATGTGCAGCCCCAGACGCCGTCGTGCTGAGAGAGCACATCCAGGCGCTCCTGCTTACCCTGATCCCGGGAATCGAGGTTGTAGCGCTGGGCCAGGGCGATCGCTGCCGGTCCGATGAACCCGGGCTCCAGCTCGTAGATCGGGCAAGCGGCATAGCAGAGCATGCAATTGATGCACATGCTGTAGCGCTTGTACTCGGCCAGCTCTTCCGGTGTCTGTAGATACTCGCCGTCCTCGAGCGGTTTCTCGTCATCCCGCACGAGCCAGGGCTTCACCCTTTGCAGCTTCTCGATGAAGTCGGTCAGATCACCGACCAGGTCGCGAATCACCGGGAAGCCGCGGAGTGGCTCAACGCGGAGCGGGCCGGGCAGCAGGCTCTCCAGATAGGTGGCGCAGGTCAGGACCGGTTCGCCGTTCACCATCATGCCGCAGCTGCCGCAGACCCCCATGCGGCAGGCCCAGCGGTAGGAGAGGGTGCCGTCCAGCCGGTCCTTGATGTAGTTGAGAGCGTCGAGCACCATCCACTCCGGCCGGTACGGCACCTCGAAGCGCTCCCAGGTCGGCCGCTCTTCCTGCTCCGGGCGGTAGCGACTGATCTCGAGCGTCACCGAATTGGCCATCGCCATACTCTACCTCCCGTAGACGCGCTCGCCGGGCGCCCAGCGGGTGATGGTGACGGGCAGGTACTCGATCCGAGGCGGCCCCTCGTTCGAGGCATGAGCCAGCGAGTGAGCCAGAAAGCGCTCGTCGTCGCGTTGCGGATGGTCGGTGCGCTGATGCGCGCCCCGCGACTCGGTGCGAATTCGAGCCGACTCGAGTATCGCCTCCGCGACGTCCAGCATGGCCCCGAGCTCCAGGCAGGCGACCAGCTCGGTGTTGAACGTGCGGCTCGAGTCGTCGAGCGCCACATCGGAGGAGCGCTGACGAAGCTCCTGGATCTTGTCGGCAGCGGCCCGCAGGCCGGCCGCGTCGCGGTATATGCCGGCTCCGCGCTCCAGCGCCTCCTGCATCTCGCCGCGCAGATCAGCGATCCGTTCGCGGCCGCCACGCTTCCCCAATAGCTGCGAATGGACGCGACGCTCCTCGTCCAGCGCCAGCGCCGTTCTCACAGGGTTGCGGTCGTCGGCGCCGGCCGCGTAGCGCGCCGCGGCCGCTCCGGCCCGGGCGCCGAAGACGAGCAGCTCGGTCAGCGAGTTCGAGCCCAGCCGGTTGGCGCCGTTGATGCTCACGCAGGCGACCTCGCCGGCGGCGTAGAGACCGGCGAGTGGTGTCTCACCCTTCAGATCGGTGTGCACGCCCCCCATCATGTAGTGGACGACCGGCCGAACCGGGATCAGCTCGTGGACCGGATCGAGCCTCTGGTACTTCAGACACAGCTCGCGCACGAAGGGAAGCTTCGTGTCGATCAGGCGCTCGCCCAGGTGCCGAATGTCCAGATGGACGATGGGTCCATAGTCGCTCGGGATGGTTCGACCTTTTTCGACCTCCTGGACGAAGGCCTGAGAGAGCCGATCGCGCGGACCCAGCTCCATGCTGCGGAGCACGGGCTCGGGCTCCGGCTTGCCCAGGTCGTAATCCTGCAGATAGCGGTATCCGTCCTTGTTGATCAGCCAGCCACCCTCGGCCCGCGCCGCTTCGGTGATGAGAATGCCGGTGAAGGGCAGCCCGGTCGGGTGGTACTGGATGAACTCCATGTCCTTGAGCGGCACGCCCGCGCGGTAGGCCAGCGACATCCCGTCGCCCGTCTTGATGTTCGCGTTCGTGGTGAAGGGAAAGACGCGTCCGGCCCCGCCGGTGCAAAGAACGACCGCCCGAGCCCAAAGCGCGTACATCCGGCCGGTGGCCAGCTCGAGCGCCGCGGCGCCCACACAGCGCCCGCCCTCAACCAGGAGCTTGGTCACGAACCACTCGTCGTGGTAGGTGATGTTCGGGTACTTGAGAGAGGTTTGGTAGAGCGTGTGCAGCATGTGGAAGCCGGTCTTGTCGGCGGCGAACCAGGTGCGCTGGTTCTTCATCCCGCCGAACGGCCGCACAGCGATCCGTCCGTCCGGCTCCCGGCTCCAGGGGCAGCCCCAGTGCTCCAGGCGCAGCATCTCGTTGGGCGCTTCGCGGACGAAGACCTCGACGGCGTCCTGGTCGCACAGCCAGTCACCGCCGCTGATCGTGTCGTAGGCGTGATCGTCGAGGCTGTCGTCGGGCTTGATGACGGCGGCGGCGCCGCCCTCGGCGGCGACCGTGTGGCTGCGCATCGGATAGACCTTCGACACCACCCCGACGCGCAGCTCCGGGTGGGTCTCGCCGATGGCGATCGCGGCGCGCAGACCCGCCCCGCCGCCTCCGATTATCAGAACGTCGTGGGCTACGTTGTCCATGATCGCACGAGGTCCAACCCAGCAAACAGGCCCCAAGATAGGATCCGCTGGAATGTCGGGCCAGTGCGGGTTGCCGCGCGGCGGCCGCCTGCGGGTCGCTGGCTCAGCAGATCACCGGCGCCTAGTTTGGAGTCCGTGCGATGGCCCGCAGCGGTCGGCCGTCTCCCTAGGTCGCTGGCGGGTCTCGAGATTTGGGCCTGTTAGTGCAAGGAGGCACCGATGCTACGAGTCGTACACCTCTTCGACATCAAGAAGGGAATCGACGAGCGCGCGTTCATCGAGTGGCTCGACGCTCAGCTCGACTCGGTGGCGCGGAGATTCGGGTGCGTCGATCGAAAGAACTGGGTCCTCCTCGGCGGCTTCACCGGATCGTACCACAATCGCAAGCCCGTGAAAGGCCGTCCCAGGTTCGTCAACGAGGCTTTCTGGATGGATCAGGCCTCGGCCGACCGCTTCCGCGAGTGGTTGACCGACGATCCAGAAGGCCGGGCCTTTCACGACAAATGGTTCGGATCGATCACCAATCACACCGTGCTGCGATACGTCCAGGGTTGGACGCCCATCCCCATGGAGGCTTGATCCGGCGCGACCGGCTGGAAATCACGGCACCGGCAAGAGGCTAACCCGCTGGGAGCCAAGAGGTTGAACCGCCTCGCTTCGGCGCCCCTCGAGGCCCGAGGGCGCCCCACCGGCGAGCGCCGTGCGCTGGCCGCCCTTGAATCCGCGCGCTAACCGCCTTCGTAGTTGAGACAGTGGACCGTTCGTGAGGAGCGTGCTTAGGCGCGACGGGCCACAGCGGCCAGAGCGAACCGATATGAAGCGGATTCACGTACCCCGAGGCATCAGCGTCACCCCGCCGGAGCTCATCGCTCACCGCGGCTATGCGCTTCGCTATCCTGAGAACACGCTACCCAGCCTGCGCGCCGCCATCGAGGCCGGGGCCAGCTATCTGGAGTTCGACGTACAGCTAACGGCCGACAGAGTCCCTGTCCTGTTGCACGATGCCGACCTCTGGCGCACCGCCGGCATCGAGGGGAGCGTCCTCGACCTGACGCTTGAAGAGGTAATGAAAGTCGAGGTGAACGAGACAGCGCGGTTCGGCATGCAGTTCAGCGGTGTCCACGTTCCTCTGTTGGGCGAGGTGACGGCGCTCCTCGAAGAGCATCCGGGCGTCGTCGCGTTCGTCGAGATCAAGCGGGCGAGCCTCGTGCGGTTCGGGGTCGAGGCGGTGGTCGAACGTGTCCTCGAGGTGCTGAAGCCGGTATTGGACCGCTGCGTGGTGATCTCGTTCGATCGTGCGGCCATCGAGTTTGCCCGGCGGCTGGCCGCATTGCCCATCGGCTGGGTGCTGGAGGAATGGAACGACAACATCCGAGCGAGCGCAGAAGAGCTTGGACCCGAGTACATCTTCTGCGACTACCATATGGTCCCCGCCGACGCCGAGCTCTGGCCCGGCCCGTGGCGCTGGGCCCTCTACGAGATCATCGAGCCGGACCTCGCCCTATCCCTTGCTGCCAGCGGCGCCGAGCTGGTGGAGACGATGGCGATCAGGGAGATGTTGTCCGATCGGCGTCTGATCCCCACGCGTCGCCGGCGGTAAGAGTCGGCCGCGCCTTCCGCACCGCGGGGTTCGCAGAGAAGTCGGCAATCGGGACTGTTCCGCTCGGCGAAAACTCCGTCGGCCTGTTCGAGCGTCGAGCGTCTCGATCACTCCACCAGGAAACCCGCGCCGTTCGCACGGGCTCTCGACGTCGGGGTCTGATCTGAACGCGCGTTCACATAGCCGATAGCAGGGCCTCGAAGCGCGGGTCGCCACGCAGAGGGTTGAGATCGGGGTCGTGCTCGATCCAGGCACGATTGCCGAAGCCGACGCGGATCGCATCCTCCAGACAGGCGATGGCCTCGTCCTTCATGCCCTCGAGCGAATAGAGGCACGCCACGTTGTAGCGCACGGCCGCATCCTCGGGATCGATCGCCAGGGCGCGCTGGGCCCAGTGCACCCCCTCTTCCAGCCGGCCCAGGCGGCAGAGCGAAACGGCCCGCATCGTGGCGGCGCGCGCATCGTCGGGGTTCAGGTCCATGTGCTTCTCGGTCACATCCAGTGCCCGGCTGTAAGCGGCCAACGCCTCGCTCTCGTTGCCCAGGGCTTCATGTGACTGTGCGGCAAAAAACACCGCCTGATAATCCTCCCGCGCTTGGAAGGCCTCCTCGAAACGCCGCGCCGCTTCGGCCAGTCGGCCCTGCTGAAAGCAGGCGCGTGCATACATGTAGTGGGCCTCGAACAGTTTCGGGTCCCGCTCGATCGCCGACAGGAACAGCTCTTCGGCCTCGTCCAGCCGCTTCATCAAGAAGAGGGCGAAGCCGCGCGCGGCGTGGGCATCGGCCAGCTCCGGGTCCAGCTCGAGCGCTTTGCGGCTCGCGACATCCGCGCGCTCGAGATCAGCCTGGGCCGAAGGATAATACATGTGGATCAGGGCGCTGGCGTTCGCGAGGCCGGTATAGGCGAGGGTGTATTCGGGGTCGATCTCGATGGCGCGCTCGAACATCTGCTGGGCGAACTGCAGGCTCTTGCGCCGGGTTTGGTGGAAGAACTGGCGGCCGCGAAGGTAATACTCGTAGGCCTTCACGTCGGCGGTTGGCACTCGGGTGAGGGCCCGCCGTTCGTCCTCCTTGAGTAACAGGCGAAGCGCCCGCACCACATTCGCCGCGATCTCGTCCTCGATGTCGAAGACATCTTCCATCTCCCGGTCGAAGCGCTCCGACCAGAGGTGATAACCGCTGGCCACATCGATGAGCTGGGTCGTCACGCGCAGCTTGTTGCCATGGAGCTGTACGCTGCCCTCCAACACCGAGCGCACGTTGAGGTCACGGCCGATCGCGCGTATGTCCTCGCTGCGTCCCTTATAGGCGAACACCGAGGTGCGCGAAACGACGCGTAACCCTTCGACTTTGCTCAGCGCGCTGATCAGCTCTTCGCTGATCCCGTCGCTCAGATACTCGCTATCCGGACTCTCGCTCAGGTTGGCAAAAGGCAAGACGGCGATCGATTTGCCGGCCCGCGCCTCGCGCACGGCCGCCAGCGGCTTGACCGGTGTTCCCCATCTCCAGGTGACGGCGATGACGGCGGGCAGCGCGAGCAGCCAGACGACGATAATCAGCTCGCTTAGCGGTTGTGAGAGCGCGAAGTGGTCGGCAACCCAGTCCGAGAACTCGAGCAGGCCCCAGCCCGCCGCCAGGTATACTCCGAGCACGTGCGGGATTCGCCGGCGAACCAGCTCGCCAAGAAGCGCGGCTGACATGTTCTCCTCGTCGTCGCCGCCGGCGCTTGCGGCTTGCCGTGGGCGCCCCAGCGCAACGGCTGCGGGTGGTCGGACTCGAGGACACGCGTCCGGTTGGGGCCCGCTGCAAGAGACTCGCTGAATATAGCCACTGGCGCGGTGAAATTCAGCCGGTGGTGGGTATTGACTCGACCCCCGTGTGCGGGCTAATGAGAGGCCCTTCTGCCCTTCAGCCAGCGGCCATCGAACGTCTTGGGAGAACCATGCAGGGAGAACCTCTCTTCAGCGATATGATCGGCGTCCTCGCCGTGATCACCATGATACCGGTCTTCTTCCTATGGCTGGAGAGGAAGACGAGGTGGAAGGTCTTCGATGTGCTGCCCGCCATCATCTGGATCTTCCTGGCGCCGATCTTCCTGAGCAACCTGAACGTCATCCCCAGATCGAGCCCCATCTACTCGACGTTCCGCGCTTTTGCGGTGCCGATGTTCATCGTGCTGATGCTCCTCGACATCAACATTCGCGAGGTGCTGAAGGTGGCGTGGCGCGGGGCGGCGGTGATGGTGCTGGGAACGATCGGGATCGTGGTGGGCGCCGTCTTCTCGTTCTACATGTTCAAGGGCGGTCTGCCCGAGGATACCTGGCGCGGTTACGGCGCACTGGCAGGCAGCTGGATCGGTGGGACGGGCAACCTGGCGGCGGTGGCTGACAGCTTGCAAACCCCGGGAGAGATGGTGGGGATGGTCGTGCTCGTGGACAACTTCGTCTACGTCATCTACTTCCCGATCATCCTCACCTGTAAGCGATGGGCCTCTGCCTTTAATCGATTCACGCGGGTCTCACAGAAAGACATCGATCATATCGCCGAGGCGACCGCGAGCGTGGAGAAGAAGACCCACGAATTGCACTTCAAGGATGTGCTGACACTCCTGGGCTTCGGCTTTCTCGCGATCCTTGCCGCCGACCTGGTCGCTGGGGTCATCCCCGAGCTTCCACCTGTCCTGACCGAGCGAACCTGGGCGATTCTGCTGGTCACGACGTTCGGGATCGCGCTGTCCGGCACCCCGTTGAAGAACGTGCCCGGTACGGAGCCACTCTCGATGTCGTTGGTCTACATCTACATGACCATGATGGGTGCCCAGGCCGATCTGCGTAACATCGGCGGCGCGCAGTGGTTCCTCATAGCGGGTTTCCTCTGCATCTTCGTGCATTTCATCTTCATCGTGATCGGCGCGCGTCTATTCCGCATCGACGTCAGCATGGCTGCGGTCTCGAGCGTGTCCGCCGTGGGCGGCGCCGCCTCGGCTCCGGTGGCGGCCGGCTACCACCGGGAAGAGCTGGTGCCGATCTCGATCATGCTGGCGCTGATCGGCTACGGCCTCGGCAACTACCTGGGGGTGGCCACGGCCTATCTGTGTCACATGCTCCTCTGAACAGCGAGTCTGCGGACGTGAAAAAGGTCTACCACCTCGCCCTCGACCGCCAGACGATCCAGGGGGCGGAATTCGCGCTGCTTCCCGGCGACCCCGAGCGGGTGCCGAAGATCGCCGCCGCCCTGGATCCGGGAGCACGCCAGATCGCTCAGCGGCGCGAGTTCCGCACGTATCTGGGTCGGCTTGGCGGCCAGCCCGTGCTGATCACCTCGACGGGGATTGGAGGCCCATCGGCTTCGATCGCCATCGACGAGCTGGCCCAGCTCGGGGTGCGCACCTTCATCCGTGTGGGCACCACCGGAGCGATCCAGCCGCGCATCGCCGTGGGTGACGTGGTCGTCACCACGGGTTCGGTGCGCCTCGACGGCGCGTCCACCCATTACGCGCCGATCGAGTACCCGGCGGTGGCGGACCACCAGGTCGTTCGGGCGCTGGTCGATGCCGCGGCCGAGCTGGGGATGCCCTTTCACGTCGGCATCACCGCGTCGTCGGCCACGTTCTATCCCGGCGAAGAGCGATCGGATTCGTTCAGCGGTTACGTGCTGCGAAGTTTCCGCGGCGCCACCGACGAATGGAGACGCTTGAAGGTGCTGAACTACGAGATGGAATCGGCCACGCTCCTCACGGTCTGCAGCGCGTTGGGCCTCCGCGGCGGTTGCGTGACCGGCGTGGTGAACGTCGCCGCGGGCGGTCCGATCCGCGAGCAAGACCTCGCGCGCGGGGAAGAGGCCGCGATCGCCGTGGCGGTGGCGGCGATACGCCGGCTGGTCTCCGGCTGAGCCGACCTCCTCGGCGGCGCGGAACCGCTGGCGCCCCTGGCGCGTCTATTCAGTAGAAGGGCAGGGTGGGAGCCGACCCCGCAGGGGCCGGCCAGCTGAATAGATCTTCGCAACCGCAGGGTGATTCCATGGCCACGCACGCCACCGACTTCCTTCCCGAAACGGCCAACGACCGTTTCAAGCGCCGCTTCAGTGCCTGGTTCTGGGGCGGCCTTATGTTCGCCACCATAGCGCACTTCGGGTTGATCCGCTTTTTCCCGCAGCTGACGGCGGCCGACGTCAGCTTCTCGATCACCGAGTTCGAGGCGCTCGAGCTGCCTCCCGAGGTCGAGATACCGCCGCCTCCGGAGCTGATCCGGCGGCCCGCGCTCCCTGTGGTGGCGTCGGCGGACCTGCAAGAGGACATCACCATCGCGCCGACGACTTTCGAAGAGAACCCGGTGGCCAACCTTCCGCCGCCTCCGCGCGACCAGGCGAGCATTGCTGACCGGCCGACGATCACGCCGTACACCGTGGCGCCCGAGCTGAAGGATCCCGCGAGAGCGGCCCGTATCGTCGAGGGTAAGTATCCGAGGGTGCTTCAAGAGGCGGGCATCGGCGGCCGCGTCGAGGTCTGGGCGTTCATCGAGACCAACGGCGTCGTCACAAAGGCCCAGGTCAAAGAATCGTCTGGTTACGAAAAGCTGGATGAGGCGGCCGTGGCCGCAGTCCGCGAATTCGAGTTCCGGCCGGCATTGTTGATGGACAGGAACGTGCCCGTCTGGGTGGTGCTGCCGGTGACCTTTCGCGTGGATCGCTGACCCCCGCGGGGGCGCCCGCCCGGCGTCCTGGCGCCCGCGATCTCTTCGCGCCAGGTTCAGAACCGAGCCCCGGCTCCGATGGCGGCGGCGGGTGTAGGCCCGACGACCCTACAGGCGAGACAAGGTCGGCTGAGCCCCGACAGTCGCCGCCGAGTCCGCTAGGGTGAGAGACGCACGCGCTCCCAACCCTCGCTCTTCCGCGTGTAGGCGAGGCGGTCGTGCAAGCGGTCGGCGCGGCCCTGCCAGAATTCGATGCGAGCCGGGACCAGCCGAAAACCGCCCCAGAACGGTGGGAGCGGAACCTCCTGCCCCTCGAAGCGGGTGGCGTGCTCTTTGAAGTCTCGTTCGAGTTCCTCGCGTGACGCGAGCACGGCGCTCTGCCGCGAGGCCCACGCCCCCAGCTGGCTGCCACGGGGACGTGTCTTGAAGTAGGCGCGCGACTCTTCCTCGGTCAGCTTCTCCACCCGTCCCTCCACGCGGACCTGGCGCTGAAGTCGTCCCCAATAGAAGACCAGTGCGGCCTTGGTGTTCTCACTCAGCTCCGAGCTTTTACGGCTCCCGTAGTTGGTGAAAAAGCGAAAACCGCGCTCGTCGAAGCCCTTGAGCAGCATCATCCGGGCCGACGGCGCGCCGTTCCTGTCCACGGTGGCCAACATCATCGCCTCGGGCAGGTAGAGCCCCGCCCGCCTGGCGTCCTCGAACCACTGCCCGAAGAGGGCGATCGGATCCGGGCCGGCCGCCTCTTCGGATAGCCCCTTGAGCGCGCCTCGGCCGAGCGTGAAGAGAGATCGCAGCCTTGCGGTGAATGACATGTTCTCGAGTCGACGAGTCTTGTGGTTGAGTCAGGGGCCAACCCTGAATATCTGTCTGAGCGGTCAGCGAAGAAAGAGAACGCACCGCCTGATTGGCACCGCTCATCGGCCGCGGCGCGCGGGCCGCCGTCCGCGCCCTGTTCTCTCACCTTACCGCGAGACTTCCTCCCCCGGATGGTATCGCCGGATGAGCTGAGCCGCGATCTCCGCTTCCGTGAACGCCACGCGTTTCAGTTCGCCGCGCGCGAACATCTCGGCCTGATCATCGAAGTGAGGGGAGTCCTCGCGGGCGCTCTGCCCGTAGGCCAGAACCGAGTATGCCTTCGGCGGGTCGCCGAACTCGACGGCGAGCACCCATCCGTCGCCGCCGCTGGCGATCCGGACCCCATCCTCTTCCTCGAACCTGAGCACGCGGAAACAGCCGAGCGCGCCGCTGCAACCGCCCACCGGGACGTCCACGCCGCCGCGCCGCAGGCGGTGCACGTCCCCCCAGGCCACGTCCCAGCTGCCGAAACGGCGCCGTGTCTCTTCCACGGCCCAGACGAACGCGGTCGCGGCGCGCTCGGCGTCGCCCAGTCCCCGCGGCGTCGCCGTCGGTTGCGCGGCAGTCCAGGGCTCGCGGAAGGCGGCGTCCCACATCTCATCCGTAACCCGTACTCCGCTCGTGTCTCCGACCAAATAGCGCCGGAACCAGGTTTCGAACAGCACGCCACCACGGCTATCGGGGGCGACGCTGTTGTCCCACTTCTCGATCAGCTCGATCGCCGCCGCGACCTGTGGATCGGGTTCGGAAGCTCGCACAGCGGCGACCAGC
>JABAOD010040587.1_pt2 | contig 12185 bp, 7 predicted proteins | sample 7062151 | NCBI WGS metagenome assembly JABAOD01 (sample SAMN14538626, study PRJNA623070) | marine sediment metagenome | biome: marine biome [ENVO:00000428]; feature: marine pelagic biome [ENVO:01000023]; material: deep marine sediment [ENVO:00002113] | place: India: Gulf of Khambhat ...
GGGAACCACGACTTTGACTTCGGGCCCGATGTGCTCGCTGAATTCATCGAAGGCTATGAGGTGAGCCAACCACCGTACCTGAGCGCCAACCTGGATTACTCCGGGGAGCCGTTCCTGCAGGCCCTGTTCGACGAGGGGCGCATCGCCCGCAGCGTGGTGGTCAAGGAACGCGGCGAGCGGATCGGGATTATCGGCGCCACCACGCCCAACCTGCGCTTCATCTCCAGCCCGCGCGACGTAGTCGTGGACCCCGATGTTGCCGGGGCGGTTCAGGCTGAGGTGGACAAACTGGAAATGATGGGGGTGGACAAAATCATCTTTATCAGCCACCTGCAAGACGTTGAGGGCGACATTGCCCTCGCCGCCGAGTTGACGGGCTTGGACGTCATGGTGGCTGGCGGCGGCGACGAGCTACTGGCCAATCCGGACGACCTGCTGGTTCCGGGCGACGGCCCTCCATTCGGCCCCTATCCGATCATCGCCGTGGACGGCGACGGGAATGAGATCCCTGTGGTGACCACATCCGGGCAATATGGCTATGTAGGACGCTTGGTCGTTGGCTTTGATAAGGATGGGGTCGTGGTCGCTATTGGCGAAAACAGCGGCGCGGTGCGCGTGGCAGGCGGCGACTGCAACGGGACCTTCCCCTGCGATGACGCGGTCGAACCGGACGCTGAGGTGCAGGCGATGGTCGTCGACCCGGTGGTGGCTTATCTGGCAAACCTGGCCAATAACGTGATCGGTGTTAGCGAGGTCGACCTGGACGGGCTGCGCAGCAGCGTGCGCTCGATGGAGACCAACGAGGGCAACCTCATCGCCGATTCCCTGCTCTGGCAGGCAACGGAATTGGCCGCCAGCTTCGGCGTGGCCGCGCCCGACGTGGCCCTGCAGAACGGCGGCGGCATCCGCAACGACAGCATCATCCCGGCGGGTGACATCACCGAGCTGGACACCTTCGACATGGTACCTTTCCCGAACTTTGTGACCGTGCTGGAGAACATCCCCAGGGCGCAGTTCAAGGAAATCCTCGAGAATGCCGTTTCGCGCACCCAGCCAGGCGATATCCCAGGCGGGACCGGGCGCTTCGCTCAGATCTCCGGATTCTCCTTTGAGTGGTCTGGCTCTGGGACGGCCCAAGAGTTGGACGCTGACGGGAATGTGGTGACACCGGGCAGCAGGGTTCTTGAAGTTGAGCTAGATGATGGGACCGCGATCGTCGCCGGCGGAGCCGTGGTAGGCGGTCCTGACCTGACCGTGGCCACCATCGACTTCCTGGCTCGCGGCGGCGATCAATATCCCTACCGAGGCGCACCGTTTACTTCGCTGGGCGTCAGCTACCAGCAAGCGCTGGCGAATTACATCGAAACCGGGCTCGGCGGGATGATCACGGCGGCAGATTATCCCTTCGGTGGGGAGGGACGTATCACCGAGTTACCATGAGGGTTTTGCAGCCCGAAACGTAGGCTCTGAAACCGCCCTCTGACATTTCGAGTGGACAGCCATTTGGCCCATCCTGAACTGCACGTTCGGGATGGGCCAATCCTTTTAATTTTCTTACGCCGCGCCTGAGACATGGAGTTTGGCCCTCTGCCACACCTGGGGGTCGAAAAGCGGTATGATCCACCAGATATGGGGGTTTCAGCGTTACAGATTGGAAAAAGAGTCGAACTCCACGCATTCGGAGCGCCGCGTTTTGCCGCGCCCCAAACCGCCCCCCGAGCCACGTTCCAAGCGCGCAGCCTGCCATACCTGGCTACATATCTGTGGCGCGACTGGCAATCAGAACTGACCCAACCATCGTTGTGCTCACGGATTGTTTNNCTCGATGCCCCATGCGCTTTTGCTGGCACAGGGCGGTCCGAAGGGCCGCCTGGGGGAAGACAGGGCCTTTGCTCCACGCAGGAGATGGTCGTGCGCCTGATGCCCAGATGGCACCTTCCTGCTCAGGCTTCTCTTGTTCACACGCTGTGGCTCGCCTTGGACGGGTCCGAGGAGGTGCTGAGTTGCTCCGAGACCCCGCCTATCCGGTTTTTATCTACTTGATCTTGATCGGCCGGGTCGCGATGACCATCACGGCCAGTTTGAACGCCGCTGGGATCCACGTGGATCCCCAAAAGGAGGCCGATTTCAATGTGCCAGGTCTAACGCCTGGGGAAGCTCCTGGAAGGCAGCCTCTGGTTCCCATTTGTGCCATCCAAGGTGCGGATTTCGTCTCACCCTACGCTGGCCAGCCTCTTCGGACCCAGGGTGTGGTCCATGCGGATCTGGATGACACCGGTGCGAAGGGCTTCTATATCCAGGCCGATGGCTGCGATGGGGAGGCCTCGACCTCGGACGGCCTGCTTGTCTATCTGGGGGTGTCCTTCGATGTGGTGGGCCCCGGCGTGCGCGTCGAAGTCGCGGGCGTCGTCCAGGAAAATATCGGCCAGACGGAGCTGGTCGCCGAACCCGATGACGGCAGACAGCTGTCTGCCGGAAACCCGCTGCCCTCGCTGGTTGACCTGGACCCGCCTTTTGACAACCAGCTCACCCGGGCGTATTTTGAGGCGCTGGAATGGATGGCGGTCCGCTTGGATGATGGGCTTGTCGTCGGCCCTACCAGCCGCCTCGGGGAAACCTGGTTTGTGCGCCAGGATCTGGGCGTAAGCCGCGTCTTTCGAGACGAACCTGCGGGGACAGGCGAAATCATCACCGTGGATGATGAGGGCCGATTTGCGCTCGACCCGGCCGCGAAGGTGGGCGATTTTTCGTAGCGCGCCGTACCAAAGTTTACGCATTCGGCGCATCGCCGGGCAGAACATCGAAATAAATTGGGGTGCCCATATGGGCACCCCACGTAGAGGTTGAGCTTTAATAGACGGTTATTGGCTCGGTACTCGGACATCGATCCAGACCAGCCGGTGGTCCGAGCTCGGGAAGGGGAAGGTGCCCACCAGCGGGAACAGCGGGTCGCTCGAGAGCGGCCAGAAAACCGCTGCATCGGTAATCTTCAGCGTCTTTCTTGGAAGCACATAATCAACCCGCAGGTTTCCCGGCGCGCCGCCGAAGGGCGGGGGCGGGAACCCGTCGAAGAAGTCGGCGGTGTCAAAGGCCGGATCTCCAACGTGCAGCGTGTTGGCATTGCCCTGCAGAGCCGCCTGTTCCGGTCCGCCGGGGCTGCTGGGCGTGACCTTGGTGTTGACCAGCGGGTGGTCCAGCAGCTGCTGGATGGCGCCCGGGATGCTGTCGCCATCAAACGGATCGGCGTTCTGGTCGCCGGCGATGACGAACAGTTCGCCAGGTTTCAGACCCCCGCGCACGCCGCTATCATCGTAGATGTACCCGCTTTTCCCCGGCGACACATAGTCCGCCCAGAAGCGGATCTCGTCGTAGTTGCGCGTGCCGTTGCGGTCCTCCGGCCCGTCGAACACCGGCGGCGTCGGGTGGCTCACCAGGAAGTGGACGGTCTTGCCGCCGATGTGCACGGGGACATCCCAATGGCTTTTCGAGGAGAGCCGGAACACGTCCAGCTCAGCTGGTGAGTACCAGTCTGCCGGCCCCGGGATGTTCGGGTCGTCGGGCAGCATTGCGCCGGGCATGTCCTTCCACAGGAACAGCTGGAATGTGCGGACCTCTTCGGTCCTGATCGGGAACATGGAATAGACCGCCATGCCGAACTGACCGGGGAAGAAACCGAAGCCGAAAGCGTCGTTTGGACCGCCAACGCTACCGCTGTTGTCCAGGTCGAACCCGGAGGGGATGCCGGTGTTGGATGGCGCCGCGAAGCGGTAGGGGTAGATGATCGGTTGGGCATCGCCATGTGGCACCGCAAGGTAGTTATCCTGAAAACCCTGGAGCGACACGCCACCTGCGTCGAAATCGAACTCGTTGATCAGGAGCACATCGGGCCTGACCCGTTGGATGATCTCCGCCACGGTGTCGGGCTGCGGGCTCCCGGGCATGGAGAGCTCTGTGGCGAGGTCTCCCGCGTTAAAGCGATTGAGCGACGCGTTGAAGGTGGCGAAACGCACGGGTTTCGGTTTACCATGGTTCCCTGCCTGGGCCGGCAACGACGCTGCGAGAGCGAGCGCGAGCCCAAGCAGAATGCCAGCCAGGAGAAGAATTTTTGCTCTGCGGCGAACAACTGCATTTTGTATCATTCTGTTAACCTCCACCTAAAAATCTGAAACACATCGTATACACAGGTTTTGGTGGTTTGTGCGACCACGAAGCCGCCGCACAAACCATCGTTCTGTTCTTTAGGAGCTTGCCTGTTACCAAGATGTCCGCTTCCAGGGCGCGCGGTGGGCAAATGTCTCTCAAAATAAGATATCGTGGCAAATTTTGGAGGGGCGAGTGAAGCGCTCCCCTCCAAAAGCCTCTCTTTTTTCCTCGGGCACCGGTCACCCGGGGCAGCAGTAGCTGTCCGCTTTCGCTTCTGGGTGATGGTTTCTGAGGCACCCTCAGCAGGCCAAAGCGGGTTGGGGATCTCATTGGTCTCGATGTACAGGGTGTGGGCCTGCACGTCGACCAGGAACGCATCGCGGCCGAAGTAAGCTGCAGCGTCTACGATCCCGCCGGACTCCCAGTCGCCCCAGTCGGCGTCCGGATCCAACGATTGGTCAACTTTTGCCACCACCATCAGCTCGCCGGTCTGGAGATCGTAACGCCAGATCCAGGCTGTGGTCCCATTCGGGTCACCAGCCGGGTAGTCGTGGCGGCTGCCCGGGTCCTCCTGGATCATCAGGCTCCATTTGGTGGTCTCAATGTTGTCGGGCTGGTGGATGGCAGCGAGATCGCCGGCCGGGAAGGCGTCACCGTCGATAAGCACCGATAGCTCCGTCACGACGGTGGGGTCGGCCGGATGCAGCACGATCTTGAACATGCGGCCGTTCGGGAACGCCGAACTCCCTCCTGTGTCAGCCATGTAAACGACATTCGGGGTGTTCCGGTCGTAGGCAACATCTTCGATCCGCAAGAACTCAAACACGCCGTTCACGTCCGACCAGTCCTCCAGCACGTCTTGCTCCATACCGGGTCCAACCGGGTTTCCATTCAGGTCTTCGATGCCTTTTGCAACGCCGACCGGAACCGGGATGAAGATGCCAGAGATCGCCACGTTGGGGTCCAGCGCCTCATACTGGTCTGGGAACCCGGGGTCTGGTTTGAAGGCGTAAAGCGAGCCCTCATCGTTCCATACCGCCTCCTGATCTTCGGCAATGTACATATCGAGCTACGAGTCGCCGCGGCTAAAGGTGTCGTCGCCTGACAGGATCACGAGGTCGCCAAAACCCGGGATCGCAACGCTGTTCTCGTGGTTATGATGGCCCATGCCCGGGATCCCTTTGAACTGGTCATTGGTCGGATCGTATGCAACCGCCAGGCCCGCCTGGTTGGTGCCAGGTCCCGGTGGCCATGCAGGCCCCGTCGGTTCACCAGATCGCTGGACTCTTCCCCGGTAAACAGCAGCGGAGAGTCAAAGGCCTCGGCCGAAGTGGCCATGAAGCTTGAGCAGAAGCGTAAATAATTTTCGTCGCTGCCGATCACGATCTCGCCGTCCAGAACCTTGCCGGTCCCTCGCTTGAGCGTCAGGCGGCTGAGCTGGGCGTTATCGAAATCAGTCAGCACGGGTGGGAACGTGAATGGAAACGGTATGGTTGCGGTTTCGTGATTCACATAGACATCCAGCGTGCTGGTACCTCGCGGATCGATGCCGATGCCATCTGGAATGGCCTCAAAGCGGTACCCATTGGGCAGCGTATCACCGACCGAGATGAGCGCTTTCACAGTCACATTGGGCAGTGTCGGCTCGAGCATGGCCGGCTGCTCAGTCAGAACCCGCTCTGGTTCTTTTCGCTGCCTGCAACTGCTGCAGGTGCGATCGACATCGCTGCCAGCAAGGCCAGCGCGAGCGCAGTACGAATCACGCGTTTTCTGTGCTGCACCCCTGGTTCTCCTTTTGTTCCAATTAGATTTTGTGTTTCTTGCGTGCCCGGAAGCGACGGCGGTGCGCGCTCCCCGTATCGCAAAGAAACGGAGAGCAGCGCACCGGCCCGTGTCGAAGCGATGAGCGCTGTGCCTAAGGCACCGGAAAGATCCGATTGTTCACACCAAAAGCGTAGCTGGCAGCGTCAGAGATCGAGCCGCCGAGCCCATCGCTGATGTAATTGGCCAAAGCCTGTTGATAGGTCACCCCTAACACCGTAAATGGGGCGCCGCGGTACGGATATTGATCGCCGCCTCTTGCCAGGAAGTCGATCGTTGCGACTGTGATGTCCGGACCGGCGACGACCGCGCCGTTCTGAACGATCACTGTGGAGTCGTCAAGGACGACCTCCTGCACTCGAGTGCCGGCGACGGTGACGTTGCCGTCCTCATCCAGGATCTGGCCGGTCCCGGACTCAGACCAAGTAAAGCTGAAGCCCGCGACCTGCGCGAAACGCCCGCTGCCGCAGTTGGGGTTGACCGTAAAGTCGTTGGCCTGCGTACAGCCGACGGCGTTCTCCAGGATCTCCTTGAACTGCTCCCGGGGGATATTCTCGAACACCGACACGAAGTTCGGGAACGGCACCATGCTGAATGTGTCCAGCTCCGAGATCGGTCCAGCAGGGATGATGCTGTCGTTGCGGATGCCCCCGCCGTTTTGCAAGGCGACATCGGGTGCGGCGGTGCCAAAGCTGGCTGCCAGCTGATCCGCCTGCCAGAGCAGGGCGTCGGCGATCAAATTGCCCTCGTTGGTCTCTCGCGAGCGCACCTCGCTGCGGCGACCGTCGAGGTCGAAGTCGGAAACGCCGACGATGTTGGTGGCCAGCGCGTCAAGAGCAGCGATGACCGGGTCAACGACCTGCGCCTGAACATCCGGGTCCGGCGTTACGGCGTCGGGATTGGCTCCACCCGCCACCCGGACCAGGCCGCTGATATCATCCACCATATGTACCCGTCCATGGGATGTGAAGCCCACGACCAGTCGACCGACGTACTTGTAGTTCCCAGGAGTCGTCACCACGGGCACCGGACGGCCGTCCGCGTCGGTCGCGATCAGCGGGTAGGGCCCGAAGACATCCTCGTCGCCGGGTACAAGCAGTTCATCCCCATTCGAAAGCAGTTCGTCGCCGCCGCCGGCGATCATCACATCCACGCCATTCAGCATGGAAGCCACCTCCATATCCTCAGTGACGTTCTGCAGATGGCTGATGACGACGATCTTGTTGACCCCGGCGGCCTCCAGCGAGTCGATCTGAGCCTGTATCAGGCCAGCGACATCCGGATCGACCACCACGTTGCGGGGACTGGAGATGAAAGGCAGGTTGGGTGTGGTGGCGCCGACAACACCGAACTCCTCACCGCCCGATTCTACAACCACGCTCTTGACAATCACCCCCTGGTCTACAAGCGCCTGGAGGTCCGGCTCGCCGCTGAAGTCCAGGTTGGCACTCACAAACGGCGGCGGGCTGTTGAAGCCGTTGATAAAGTCGGCCAGCACGTCCGGCCCGAAATCGAACTCGTGATTGCCGATCGCCATGGCGTCATAGCCGATGAGGTCCATGGCGATCGTGTCGTAGAAGGGCACGCCCTTCTCGAGGCTGGCGTTGAACTCAGGGCCTGCCAGGAAGTTGTCACCGGATGAAAGCAGCATCGCTCCCCGGGCGCCACGACCGCCTAGGGCCTCGGCCCGCAAATCGTCAACCAGCGTTGCGAAGCGAGCGACACCACCAAAGTCCTCCAGCCCGCTGCCTGCGTCGATGAGCTGAGACTCTCCATCGTTGTTATGCAGCACGGTGAGCCCGAACATCGACGGCCGGCGCCGCAAGTTGAAATGACCTTCTATGGCGTCGTGATCCGAGGACCTGAGGGTGGTCGTTGGATCGGCGCCCATCGCGTGCGGGAAGCTGGCGTTGAAATGCAGAAAGTTCGTGACCAGGAAGTGATCGAGCAAGACCGGGCTCACCAGCATATGGTCAAGGACCTGGCTGTTCCCATCGAAGATGAACGTATATTGGTCAGCGGCCCTTTCGAAATCCATCAAGTTGGTGAGCGCGATTTCGCCGGGTCCGCCTGCCACAATCGCCACCGGGTGATCGGCTCCCTCACCGGGCTCGCTGAATTGGAAGTCGTTCAGGTCACCCGTGACCATCACCATAGCAAACGGATCCTCGCTAAACACCATGTTCACATAGTCCCGGACCACCTGGGCCTGGGCCTTGCGCTGTAGTTCCGTAACCCGCACCGGTGGGTCGTTCACGCCAAACAGCGGGTCATCCCCGCTTTTACTCTTGAAATGGTTGCCGACGATGATCACATCGCTGTGGCCAATCCCGAAGACGCCCACCAGCGGTTCGCGTCCCGGGCTCGGGCTACCCGGGCCGAAGGCGGCGGATACCCCGGGGACGATGTCGTCGGAGAGCTGAAAGGCATCCTTAAGACGCACACGGTGGGCATTCCACAGGAAACCAACCTCAATCCCGCGCGCATCACTGGTCTCAAATGAGGTCGCGACGTAATCCGTGCCGGTCGCAGCGTTGACCCGATCGGCCAGCACCTGAGCGATCTCCTGGTTTTCGATCTCCTGGACGACGATGATTTCCGGCAGCAGCAGCTCTTCTTCAATCGCCATGGCGAGCTTGGTGAGCTGTGTTTCGAGCTCATCGGGCGTAGGCGTGCTGCCTTCGTCCGCCTTGTCCGGGTTATCCACCAGATCAAACAGATTCTGCACGTTGAAGGTGGTGATGGCGGTGTCGCCGCGGGGGCCCGTACGTGTGCTGGCGGGCGAGTCGGGCGGCCGGGAGCGGCTGATGGAGGAGCTTTTCGGCTGAAGCTTGTAGCTGCCGAAGGTGTAATCGACCACACCCATCAACCGGAGTACCTGATCGCCCGGTTTAACCATGATGGCTTCGTCCAGGGACGTGTCGTCCACCAGGATCCGCTCGGGGTTGTAGTCCACGATCTCGGGGCCCAGGCTGCGGAGCAGAATCTGTCGGTTCTCCAGGAAGAACCCTGATCCCGCCCGCCTGTCTGTGGCCGTCAACATGGCGAACTCGCCGAAACGCGAGGTCGGTGCGACCACCGTGGCGCTGCGGACGGTGACCAGCATCCCTTCGAGCGGCTCCCAGAAAGCGATCCCTTCGGCGATGGACTCGTTCGGGAGGTCGGAGATGCGAACGGGATCGGGAAGCCGCGTGCTGCTGGAGAGGATCTCGACGCTCTGCGGCGAGTCCAGCCGGGTCAGGGGTAACGCGTTGCCGAATTGCTGTTCCTCGACCTCGGCGGTGATGCGGATCATATCGCCTACCTCAGGCGCGTTGGGTAGCAAGCCGCCGTCATCGACGACGATCCCGTCCGAAGTGGCCGGGTCCCCGTCTCCATCTGGGTCCTGCATCCAAAAGTCACGGCCGTTAGAAGAGTACAGGGTGACCACGCCGTGGGTGGTCACGATTTGTCCTTCGTAAGGGGAGAATTGGCCCGTGCCCTGGATCTCCATGATCGTAAGGACGTGCTGTGAGGCTTTGGCGGTGCTGCTGGCAAAAACCGGGAGCACTCCTACGATAAGGATGAGAAGCAACCCGATGCCAGTCTCCCAACCAAAAGTTTTCGTACGCATTGCTTTACTCCTCTCATTAGATCGCACAGATCAACGGGCGGGGAAGCGCCTCGGTAGATCTGCGGAGTACGTTCAGATCACGGGCAGGGTAAAACCCCAGCCCGAATTCATCGATGCGCTCAGATTACGATTTCGAATCGCATCACCTGCCTTTCAATTGGACTCATGGAGCGTCAGGCCTTCAGTTTGGCAATTGGCGTGGTTTTCCCCTCCGGATCTTCAACGATTTCTCTTCGCTTCGGCCTGACATCTTTATCCTACACCTGACCTGAGGCAGTGTCAAACCTGAACCTCCTTCCGCCGCCTGTTTTGTTACACAGACGGTTGGCGAGTTCTGGCCGTCGGGCACCGTTTTAGATTGCGGGCCGCTTGGCGGCGCTGCGGGCCTTTCGCGACCCAGATTGCTGCCCCCGGGGCGCGCCTTAATTGCGTGAACGTTCACTTCCTATGGAGGAGCGACCGCCCATCAAAGGGCGGTCTACCGCTCGGTTCTGCCGGGGCAGTACTTGCCAGGTTTGCGGAGGCAGTCATGGCGCGACTGGCACATGGAACTGTCGGCCTGGTCGTTGTGCCAGCCAGGTGGTGCGTGCTAGGGTAGTGTGGTGGGGCGGCAACAGCGCCTTGGGATCGCAATGCTGGGGTTTTTCAGGGCGGAAGGGCGCCGTCCACACTCGGGGCTATCATCTCGTCCGGTTCCAGGGCGCTCATGGGAAGGTTGATGGTGGGGTTTGGTATCAGCTGCAGGCGTCGGAGGCACGCGCTCTGGATGATGGCTTTCGGCGGGGCCGTGTGTCTGGCGTTCGGCACCAATCTGTTCATTTCTCGCCGTCCGGCGCGACCGCGCGCCGCCGGACCCGACAGGCAACCAGTGGTTCCCTACTCTGCAGTCGTTCCTGGAACGACGAAGGGCATGCGGGTCCCCAGCATCCCAATCTGCAAAGTCCAGGGGTCCGGGTTTTCGTCACCGTACATCAATCAGNNTGCAGATCTGGATGAAAGCGCGCTGAAAGGGGCCTTCATCCAATCTGAAGGCTGCGATGACAACGGGAACACATCGGATGGTGTGTTTGTTTACTTCGGGGTCAGGATGGACCAGGTGGCGCGGGGAGATCGGGTAGCAGTCACTGGGACGGTCCAGGAGTTTTTTGGAGAAACCGAGTTGGTCGTCGATCCAGGTGATGTGATCGTGATCTCGAGCGGGAACCCGCAGCCGGTTCCAGTTGAGCTGCAGCCGCCTTTCAACGATTCCGAGTCTCGCAGATATTTTGAATCGATCGAAGGCATGTACGCTGGGATGGGGTCGGGCAGGACGGTCGGGCCGACCAGCCTGCGGGGGAAGACATGGGTTGTGCGCGAGGATCTGAACATCTTGCGGGTGTTCCAGGACGAACCATTGAGTACCGGCGAGGTGGTCGCGCTAAGCGATAAAGCCGGAAAAGCTGTCAACCCGGCAGCGAAGGTGGGCGATCTTTTGTTGGGGTTGGCCGGCGCGATGACGTACGAATTGGGCGCTTACAAATTGCTCCTGACTGAGAGTCCGATCGTGATCCCGCAGCCCCCCGTATTTGGGCACCTGCCTTTGGGATTCCGCCCTGAGCGCGCCCGCATCACGATCCAGGAGCCGTTTTCGGTAGCGACCTTTAATGTGAAGAATTTGTTCTACACTCTCGACGAGCCCGGGAAGGATGACCCGATCCCATCCGCATCCGCGTATCAGCGCAAGCTCGCGAAACTGACCAGGGCGATCGAGCATGATCTCCAGTTTCCCACGCTCCTGGCCGTCCAGGAGGTGGAAAACGAGATCGTGTTGAAAGACCTGACCAACCGGCCGGAGATCGGTGATCAATACGATTTTGTCTGGATAGACGGGCCCGATGTGCGCGGGATCGATATCGCCCTGCTTTACCAAAGCAGGCGCGCGGAAGTGCTGGCCGCGCAACAACGCCAGGGTTGCACAAATCTGATTGACGGACTCGGTCCGGACGGCAACCGTGACGTGTCCAATCCCATGAACGCCGTCACTTGCGATTCAGACGGGGATGGGGTTGCAGATGGGAACCGGCTTTTTTCCCGCCCTCCCCTTGTCATTCGCATCCGGTTGTGCCCAGAGGCTTGNNGCGCCATCGGCCATGGATCTACACCTGATCGTGAATCATTGGAAATCCAAAAGTCAGGACACGCTCACGGTCGAGCATACCTTGCCGCGCCGCACCGAACAGGCGGCATTTGTGGCCGGACTGATCGACGAAATCCGCAGCGCGCATCCCGATGCGCGTCTGATGGTGCTGGGTGATCTCAACGATTTTTTCAACTCGGTGCCACTCTCGATGCTGAAAAACGCGAGGCTGCTTAACCTGACGGCAGCCGTTCCCAAAGCCGCGCGCTACACCTTTATCTTCCGAGGCGTCTCCCAGGTGCTGGATCACATCTTCGTCAGCCCCAATCTGCACAATCAAACCTACTAGCTGGAGATCCCGCACTTCAACGCAGATTTCCCATCAGTCTACGAAGGGATCGCGGAGACGTCCCTGAGAAGCTCGGATCATGATCCGGTGCTTGTTCGGTTCGGGCAGGTGGAACATGGTTTGTACCTGCCGCTCGTATGGAT
>JABAOD010010294.1_pt2 | contig 12182 bp, 8 predicted proteins | sample 7062151 | NCBI WGS metagenome assembly JABAOD01 (sample SAMN14538626, study PRJNA623070) | marine sediment metagenome | biome: marine biome [ENVO:00000428]; feature: marine pelagic biome [ENVO:01000023]; material: deep marine sediment [ENVO:00002113] | place: India: Gulf of Khambhat ...
TTCGGGCAAGCTGATTCGAGCGTCGCTGATGGCGATGTACGAACCGACGGCTTGGGCCCAGAGGGAGGCCCCGATGATGGCTAGTACAAGCAGCGTGACACCGGCGATCTCTCTATGGCCGATCATGTTGGAGCCGGTTCCTCAAGGGCTACCTCTAAATCGAGCTCGCCAGCGAAGTGACACTCAGCGAAGTGCCCTTTCCTTATCTCCCTTAACTCAGGGGTAATCTTCCTGCATTTATCCTTCACGTAGGGGCAGCGGGGGTGAAAGGCGCAGCCCGACGGAAGGTCTATAGGGCTCGGAATCTCGCCCGCGATCTTCACCCTGCCGTGCCGGTGCGATGGGTCGGGAACTGGGACTGCTGAGAGCAGGGCCTGGGTGTAGGGGTGGAGGGGCTCCTTGATGATGTCCTCAGTGTCCGCCATCTCCACTATTCTACCTAGATACATGACCGCCATCCTGTCGCTCATGTACCGCGTCACAGACACGTCGTGGCTTATGAATAGAAACGTAAGGTCAAACTCGTCCCGAAGGTTCAGCATGAGGTTCATGACCCCTGCTCTTATCGATACGTCCAGCATGCTCACGGGCTCGTCTGCCACGATGAACTCAGGCCTCAGAACGATAGCCCTGGCGACAGAGACCCTCTGCCTCTGTCCCCCACTGAGTTCGTGAGGGAAACGATGCAGGAACTCCGAGGCCGGCTTGAGCTCAGCGTGCTCCAATGCCCTGGCGACCATGTCCGCCCTCTCCTCGAGGGAGCCGGTGACGGAGTGGACGATCAGGGGCTCCCCAACAGTCTTCATTACCGTGAACCTGGGGTTCAGGGACTCGTAGGGGTCCTGGAAGATCATGTTGACCCGCCTGCGGAAGGCCTTGGCCTCTTCGGAATTGAGGCCGGTGATGTCTACACCGTCGAACTTCATGGTTCCAGCCGTCGGTGCCTCCAGGCCGACCATTAGGCGCCCCGTGGTGGTTTTCCCACACCCGGACTCCCCGACCATTCCCAGTATCTCCCCATGACGCATCTTGAAGCTGATTCCGTTGACGGCATGGACGAAGCGTTCCTGGCCCAGGAGAGACTGCAGTAGACCAGTCTTCATCGGGAAGAGCTTCTGAAGTCCCTGTACATCCCAGACGTAACCGTCCCCCTTCATTTCAGCTCACCCGAATAGACGCTCTCGGCGAAATGGCAGGCAGATCTGTGGCCTGGCTCAACCTCCACGAGGCTGGGGGTCTCCTTTTTACAGACGTCCTGGGCGAAGCGACACCTTGGGTGGAAGCGACATCCTGACGGAGGTCTCACGAGGTCTGGAGGGGAGCCCGGTATCGCCTTCAGCCTCCTTTTCTCTCCCGTGATGCTTGGGAAGGCCTCCATCAGGCCGATGGTGTATGGGTGCGACGGCCTTCCGAAAACGGAGACGACGGACCCCTCCTCCACGATCTCACCTGCGTACATGATATCGATGTCATCGGCCACCTCGGCCACGACTGAGATGTCGTGGGTGATGATCATCATCGCGATGTGAAGCTCATGTTGGAGGTCCCTGATCTCGGCCAAGATCCTGTCCTGCATGATGACGTCTAGGGCCGTTGTGGGTTCGTCGGCGATGATTAGATCGGGATTGCAGACGAGGGCCATTGCGATCATCGCTCTCTGCTTCATCCCGCCGCTGAACTCGTGGGGGTAGCTCTTCATCATCCCCTTATCGAGGCCCACGAGGTCGAAGAGTTTTGCTACCTTTGCGTCGGCCTCCTCCGAGGTGAGGTCTAGGTGAGCGAATAGGGCTTCCTTCACCTGATCTCCGACCCTGTAGACGGGGTTGAAGGCGTTCATAGCGCCCTGGAAGATCATGGAGATCTGGGACCACCGCAGGTCCCTCAGGGACTCCTCCTCGGCCCGAGCCTTCGCCCTCTGCCTCCGGCCGTGGCCATAACTCCTCTCTCCTTTTTCCAACAGTCGCCACAGCTCCTCCCTGATGGCCTTCGGGTCGGCACCATCTTCGCCCTTCAACATCTCCTCGATGCGATCTAGAAGTTCTACCTCAGCATCGCTCAGAGATATGTTCGCGCCGCCGGAGATCCAGGGCGACTTCGCCTGACGCGCATCCTCCCTCCTCTCGGAGATGACCCTCTTGACCTCGCCCTCCCAGTCGTCCACTCGCGAGTAGTATTTTAGCTCGTTTAGCAGGGGGGCCTTGATGACCGTCTTCCCGCCAAACTGAATCTGTCCCGTCTTTATCAGGCCGTTCCGGGGAAGTAGCTTCATGATGGCGAAGGCCGCGGTCGTCTTCCCACACCCGGACTCCCCTACGAGGCCCAGGGTCTTCCCCTTCTCCAACTTCAGGTCGATGCCGTCGACTGCCTTCACCTCGCCCTGCATGATCTTGTAGTAGACACGAAGGTCCCTGACATCGAGCAGACTCATGGTTCACCTAGCCCTCAGCCTTGGGTTGATTATCTCTTCCACCGCCCTCCCTGTGAAGTAGAATGCGAGTGACAGGAAGGTGATGCCGAGGCCAGGGGGCAATAGCCACCAGTAGGCCCGTATGAGGTCCGATTGCTGGATGGTGGAGAGCATCGTCCCCCAGCTGGGGGTGTTAATGTCTCCCAGTCCAAGGAAGCTGAGGGCAGCCTCGAAGAGGATAGCGCCGCTGACGGCGAACGTCATGTAGAGGAAGACCAGTGGTATGACGTTTGGGGCTATATGGCGGAACATGATCCGGATGTGACTCGCACCGGTCACCTTGGCGGACTGAATGTAGGGCCTCTCCTTGAGGGAGAGGACCTGGGATCGGATGACACGCGCCGTGCCCGGCCAAGCTAGGAGGGCGATGACCAGGATGACGTTCACGACCCCCGCCCCTAGCACAGCGGCCATGATGATGAGCAGCGGTAGAACAGGGAGCACCAAGATGACGTCAGTGAACCGCATGAGGACGATGTCCGTCTTCCTACCAACGTAGGCGGCGACGAGGCCCACTATCGTGCCAATCCCGACGGCCAAGAGGGCCGAAGCGAAACCAACCACTAGGGCTATGCGAGAGCCCCAGATGAACTGACTGAATATATCACGACCCTGGTTATCGGTTCCCCAGAGGTAGAGATTACCGGAGGCATACGTGCCGGGAGCCAAAGGCGCGAGGTAGCGCCCGGTCGTTGATAGCGAGCTGACGAAGCCGTCGGCGGTCCCGACCCATAGGCTTGGGGAGAGCTGCTCTCCGAGGGCCGTTGTCCAGATCGCCGGACGAGCGGCGAGAGCACCGTCAAAGTCACGGCGCCAAACAAGGGTACCGTCCTCTGCCCATGCGTGCACCACCCCCAAATCGTCCGTCGGAGCATCTGAAATCCCAGGATCCATGCCGACGGTGTAGAGTATTCGCTGGGCGGTGAACACCACTGGAGAGTCCACGAAGTGGAAACCCCGTTCGCGGAGCAACGGTTCGGTGACTCGCCACTTGATCTCACCAGCCGGGACTGCTCCCACCGAATCGCGGTAGACGGAGTAGAGGTAGCCAGACTGCGAAGCGACGTAGATGGTCGCCGAGTCTATGTACGGGGCGTAGAGCGGCCCAGGGTCTCTCTGGACCGTGGTCTCCATCAGCGGTATGGTCTGCACGCCCGATGGGTGAAGCTGCGCACTGGGCGACTCCTCCCAGATGCGATATGGCAGCCCGCTGTCTGCCTGCCGGGCAAAGAGCCAACCATCATCGGAAGCGGCGTACACGAGTTCGCCGAACCCGGTTCCCAGAGCGGAGGGAATCGCCACCACGGGAGGGGAGCTCCAAGGGGTGCTGACAGGGAATGGCTGTGGCCAGGCGAAGCTACCGTTGGCGGCGTAGATCGCAAACCAGTCCCTCGCGTTCACAAAGAGACGGGTTCCGTCCTCGGTAAGGGCAGGGGAGTAGCTTGGGTTGGTCGGTGGGTTCTTGGGACTAGATGCCATCAGAATCTCAACTCCCTCTCCGAAGTCAAGCTCCCAGAGGAGAGTCATATTGCTAGCCGAGAAGGCGAATAGCCGTCCTTCGGACGTTGAGACGAAAACCCTCTCCTTCGGTGCTCGGCCCGCCGACTGGTCGGAGTAGACGGCGATGGATTTTACGGCCGAGCCAAGCTGCTTCCGGACTACAGCCCCCCCTCCCGGCGACCCTGTCTCGCCGCCTTGCTGTGTGTCGTTCAGCGCGTAGAAGGTACCGGTCGATGTCCCGATGTAGATGACCTCGTCCCTCTGGAACTCGCGGATCTTGTCGCCGTAGTTTACGGTAACCGGGCCTGCTGTGATTTCCGAGTCAGCTTGGAACGGCGTTCGCCACCCCCGCACCCCGGTTGCCGGGTCAATGGCGAGGAGCTTGTCCCCGGAGGCGGCGAATATGCGATCGGCCTGGGGGTCTGCGTGTCGTGGCCGCACGCGGAATGCGATGGATGAGTTTATTGGGTCACCAGCATCGAACAGGAAGGTGGACGTATCGGTCACCCAGAAGACTTCAAGCTCGATGACATCCTCCGAGGGCGCTCGCCAGTGGATTGGGTCCCTCAAGCCTATGTAGGGTGCCAACGTCCCAAGAATCGCAAAGATGATCATGATCGCGATGCCGGCGACCCCGATCCTGCTCTGCTTGAAGAGCCTCCACGCGTTCCTGAAGCTCCGCCAATACAGCCTGAATCGTTGCTGGAGTAGCTGTTTCGGGATCATTACAGTCGGACCCTCGGATCGAGGTACGCATATGCGATGTCTGCCACGACGTTCGCCAAGATGGTGAGGAGGGCGAGGATGAAGAAGGCTGCTTGGACCGCGGGGAAGTCCTGGGTAAGGGTTCGCTGGACCAGGTAGAAGCCCATGCCAGGCCACGAGAAGATGGTCTCTGTGAGGACTCCACCGCTGATAACCCCCGCCATGGCGATTGCCGCGACAGTCGTAACGGGCAGCAGCGCGTTTCGGGCCGCGTGCTTGTACATGACCGTCCTCTCGCTGAGGCCTTTGGCGCGCGCCACGGTGACGAAGTCCTCCCCCAGTACCTCGAGAAGGGAGTTACGCATCAGGAGGACGTAGCCCGCGAGGCTGACGATTACGAGGGTAATCAGTGGCAGAACCATGTGGTACAAGACGTCGCCCACACAGGCCAGCCCTTCTAACGGAACCCCGGTCTGCAGGTCGACGCAGCCGAATCCGCCCAGGGGGAATATGGTGACATTGAGGGCGAACACGAACAGAAGGATTAACCCAAACCAGAAGATTGGCATGGAGTAGAAGAAGAGGCTCGCCACGATCGCCACCACCTCTCCTCGCGATCCTCGGAACCAGGCTAGGAGGACTCCTGCTCCGATGCCGACCAGGATGGAGATGAGCGTCGCCGCGCCGAAAAGGAGGAGTGTGGGACCGATCCGCTCTCCTATTTCAGCGGCTATGGGTCGGCCAGAGAAGAATGATGTCCCGAGGTTTCCCGTGAGCATCCCGGTGATATAGAACCAGAACTCCTCATAGACCGGTCGGTCGACCGCGATGATGGGATGACTGATCCCGAACGAAGCCTCTTCGCCAGCAGGGTTGGTAGCTATGCCTGTCAGGCTCCCAATCTGCCCCTCCGTGGAAAGCACGATGATCGTCACTTCGGCGATGGAGGGGTTGAACGACGATCTCTGGGTGAAGACTGCGCCCCTTGGATCCTCATCCTCCACGTAGTAGAACGGCGCAATCTCGGCGGGAGTTGGATTGACGGCGAAACCAAATGGCGCGGAGGCGAAGTCCCCAGTCATGGGATTGGAGACCCCGATCTGCACCGAGTGGGTGCCAATCTCCATGGCCTCTATCGTGCCGCTGAACAAGTTGTCAGTGAGGGCGAGTGTCAAGTTGACCTCGGAGCCCCCGGGCGACGTCACGAGAGCCCACGCGTCGAGATCGGCGAGGCCTACGGAGGGATCCGGGGTCACTACCTGGGTGGAGAGGGTCACGGGTGTGCCGGCCACCACGTTCATCGAAGGCATGGCCTCGGCCCTCAAGATGATGATGGGACTTCCCGGCGGGAACAGCCTCGGATTAACGTATGCGGCGTACATCGTGAACGAATTGGCCTCTGAGTCCACGACGTCGACCGAAATTGAGTACAGGCCTGGGTTCGCGGCGGTGAAGCTTCCTCGCTTGAACACCCCCGGGGCGTCTTCCCAGCGGGCGAACCCAAGGGCGACACGTTGGGCATCGCGCTCCGTCGGTGTCAGGCCGGGCTGCAGGGCTAGCGACTCAGGGCTCCCCGGCATGAGCCGAAAGAGCACGAACATGAGGGCGAGGACGATGACGATGGTAACGAGAGTCTGGGCCGAACGCTTGACCAGATAGGCTCTCAAACCCATCTAACTCCCCTCACTTGACCATCGAACCCGACCGTTTTTAAGGTTTCTCATACCATCCGGTATATCATCGGCATGCTCGTGTCTGGGGGAGGGAAGTAGTTCCCTGGGGAGCTACTTCTTCCTCCTTCTCAGGCCGATGTACGCGCCTCCGGCCGCACCCGCACCGACGACGCCTACAATGATCAGGACGATTTCCATGGGGATGCCCGCAGCCGCTGCAGGCGGCACATCGAGCACCGTAATGGTGACCTGCGTCTGTCCCTCGACTCCGTCCCTGTCCGCCGAGATGGTGACAGTGTAGGCTGTGTCCGCATCGACCGCTGGTGCCCCCACGGTCACTGACTGTTCACCTGATGTACCCACTGCGTAGCTAGCTGGAGACAGGGTGAGGTCCGCTGGGGACGGCGTCAAGAGCACATCAGCGCCAACCGCTGGCAGACCAGTCTCGTCTGTCACCGAGACGTCTATGACCGTAGTGCCGCCTTCGTCCACAACATTCCCGAACGGCGTGTCCACTAGCAGGTTCAGGAAGCTCGCGCCCGGTGGGAAGGTCGTGATGACCACCGAGATCGTTAGTCCTGCACCCAACTCTGGATGTGTGGCCCGGATGTCGAGGAAGGTGGTGACTGCGGTATCGTCAGCGGCCAGCGTGGGGGCCGTGAACACCGTCGTGAACTGCCCATTTGCGTCGGTCGTTCCCGAAGTGGGGGCGACGCTTCCCGGCCCAGACGCTACCGAGACCTGGACGGTCGCACCTGGGAGCCGGTTGCCTTGGTCGTCCCGTACGGTGACGACGACATTCGCAGAACCTCCCGAGGCCACGGCCGACGGGGCGCTAGCGGAGGTCCGGATGAGCCCAGGCGGAGCGGGGTCGAGCAGGATCCTTGACCAGAAGAAGTAGACGTCACCGCCTATGTCGACTCTCCAGCTCGAAGGATCGATGCGGTCCTGACGGAAGGCGAAGATGTTCGTCCGGAAGTAGAGGACATCGTAGGCCAGCTCGCTGGCGATGATGCCCTGGGTCCACTTCCAGAGGCGGATGGCTTCGTCCGGGTCGGACTCAGCAATGGCGTTATCGATGATCGTGTCCAGGGTCGCGTTGATGTAGCCCTCTGGGTTGTCTCCGTCGAGGCCGGTGTTCCTACTGTGGAAGAACGACTCAATGTAGGACGGCACGATGAACCCGGTCAGCGACCAGCCCAGAATCCACATGTCAAAGTCCTGCTGCTCGAACACGAGTTCAACAATCGTCCCGAAGGCAGTGGGCTTCGAGTCGACGTTCAGCCCAACCTTCCTCAGGTTCTGCGCGATGAGCGTCCCTGCGGCAGCCCTAATGGGGTCGTAGTCCGCCTGAGGAGTGAGTATCTCGATGAGGCCTGTGCCCACGCCCGGTAGGGTACGGCAGCCCGCTCCGGAGGCGACACAATCACCTGGCGGATCGGTGCCATAGCCCAGGGGGCCCAAGACGGGGTGGGCGGCGGCTGCGTCTAGTATCGATTTGGAGATGGTGAGGTCGAACTCATACCGTGGGGCCGACGCATTGTAGTAGAGCGTGTTCGTCGGACTCACGACGGTGTGACCCGGCACCCCGAAGTTCTGGAGAAGCGTTGTCACGATCGTGCGTTTGTCGATGGCATGGGCGGTGGCGCTCCTAAACGGATAGCCGATGTCGTTCCCTGCTAGGTTGCTTCCTTGGACTGGGTCCTGATACCCGAAGGGCAAGCGCCGGAAGTTGTAGCTGACGTAGAAGAACCCAGCGTCGGCGCTCGTAATGATGCCGACGTTAGGATCGGCCAGGAGCGGCCCTACGAATTCAGGGGGAACGAACCAGTCGGCGAAGTCGATCTCCCCGGCCTGGAGGGCGAAGACACCAGCCTGGACGTTCCGGAACAGACGATAGACTATGGCGTCCAGCGCAGGGACGCGAAGGCCGGCGTCCAGCGTCGCCTGTCCAACAGAAGGGTCGGGCAGGAAGTAGTCATCGTTCCTCTCTATACGCGCGATGATGCCGGGTTGCCACGTATCGAAGGCGAAGGCCCCCGCACCTATGACGTCCGCGTCCTGAGCGTCCCACTCGGAGGCAGCGTTGATGTCGAAGGCGCTTAGGGTCGTACCAGCTGTGAGTTCCCAGTCAGGGAAATCACTCGCCAAGGGTCCAGATCCGGCTACGGGCACTCCGTTCGAGGTATCGGGGTTGACGGCCCACCCGAAGTTGGGATGGATGTTTCTCTCGACAACTACTCCGTTCTCCTTGCGCAGGCCCGTTCCCTGCCAGAAGTATGCTGGCTCAATCCCAGTCTGTAGGGTGTCCCTGTCGAACTGGGCGTTTGGCCCCGTCTGCCTGAACTTGAAGGCTACCTGGTGGTCTGTATCAGCGACGGGCCCGCCTAGCCACCCCGTCGTGCCAGCGTTGGCTATCGGTACGGGGTTTATCCATAGCCAGCGAGATGCCGTGTAGTTCGTGCCAGGCAATCCAGCTTGGTCCTTAGAAAATCGTGAAGACGCGATGGCAGGCGAGAGCCCTTCAAGGTGGTGGGTGAATAGGATATCCTCCTTCTCCACCTGCGTCCCATCGTGGAACCTCATCCCCCGGAAGTCGTAAAAGGCTGTCCACCACTCCCCGTTGGTCCCTTCCGTAGCGTTGAACACGCCGATTTCAGCGGCGTCGAAGGCACCATTACCATTGACGTCCGTGCCGACCATGACATAGGGCAACAAGTCCTGGGTGTCCGGATGGGTCTGGACAGTATCTTCACCGATCGGTCCCATTACGTCCGCGGTCCACACGTCCGTCGTGAAATAGGCAGCTCGAATCATGTTCCGGGTCTTCATCTCATCCTGCACACCAACCCTCAGGATGAACTCCTCTGCTTGGGCATCGGCCACCTTGGCGACCGGCGCCACAGAAAGGACCGAGACCAGCATTGCCAAAACCACAAATGCAGCCAGTATTGCGTGTCGAGACACGAACTTCCTCCTCCTCATTTCGATGACCATACGAACTCCTGTCTAGGTCACCGCGCCCCGCTTAACCCGGGCCCGATATAAAACTAATTTGGTACCCCGCTTTGTACGATATAAAAGGAGTTTGGTACTTCGCTTTGTGGGATATAGAACAGCCGCCTTGCCCGGCCAGAGGGTGTAAGGAGCTACCCCTCGACGACGTGGTAAAGAACCCGCTTTCCTATCCGCTCCTTCATGAGGAGCCCATGCCGCTCCATGAGCCGGAGATTGTAGCTGATGCACTGTTGAGTCACCTTCAATGCATCGGCCAGGTCGGCCTGGAGCACCTCAGTCCCGCCCCGCTCAAGTCTGGTCAGTAGGCGAGCCTGCAGATCGCTGAGCCTGATGCCCTTGCCCTCCGACTCGATCTCGAAGTCCACCGGATAGAACCTCTTGTAAACACCATCCCTGCTGGAGGTAATGAAGCCCTGAACTTCCAACGTCTTGAGGTGATGAGAGAGCGTACCGTTCGTCACTTGAAGCGCGTCTCTAATCATGGTGTAGTGGGCTCCCGGCGTGGTTCGGACGAAGCCGTAGATCTGACCTCGCACGAAGTGGTCCAGTACCTGTTCCCTCTTCAATCGGACGTATAGAGGAAAGGTGAAGAAATTCAGGAGGGCGTACTTCCCTACCTCCGTCTTGATGACGATCCCGAGGATCACGGAGATGATTCCCGCCGATATCACCTCCGTCCTGGCGTAGATCGGCGGCGGGGGAAGCTGCACTACCTTGACCCGCAGTTCCTGATAACTCTGAACCGCGTCGTCGCTCTCCACCCAGGCAGAGATGACTTCATCTCTTGTCTCCCCGGGTTCAGAGATGAAGGCGAAGGTGGCCCGTCCCGCCCTATCGGTAGTCACCAGGGAGGGTTCCACGCTTCCCGAGGTCGAATGAAGGTGTACGGCGACGTCCGGCATAGGTACCCCGTGCCTATCATACACCTCAACAACGACAGGCATCGACCGTCCCGCTTCCAACAGGTCNNCTATCTGTGGCCGTAGCTTGAGGCAGAAGCAGAACGAAGGCCAACGACAGAAGGCCTGGAATCAGAACCGCACCGAACCTTACCATTCGGTTACTTCCCCCCTGAAGAACCCCATCTCGATATTTAACGCCTCCTCCTATTGCCTGGGTCTAGATCCCCTGGCGGGGAAATGAGCCTTCTACCGAGCTCAGCCAGCAGCGTCGCCTGCAGCCCCCTAAGGGCGCCCTCCGTCACCACACTCTCAGCCAACTGGGCACCTCTAAAGGGAGTGAAGGTGAGGTCATAGATGACGTCCATCAAGACGAGGAAGTCGGGGGGCGCAGGCTGGAGTTTCGCGCCCCGACCCGAGCGAATTCTCGTCAGCTCGTCAAGGCTCAGACTACAACTCGCATACATCTGGAGCGATGATGCGATCCTCCGTACCATGTTCCATAGGAAGCGATTCGCCCGAACGTCGAGGACGATCCATTGACCCAGCTCGTGACACTCTATCGAACGAATGTTGCAGACCCCTCCCGACCTCCCCCGAGAGAGGGGGCCGAAGTCATGGACGCCCTCGTACTGACGGGCGGCCCGGGCGAGTCGACCGATGTCCATGTCTCGAGGGAAGTGGTATCGATACCATCTCTCCAACGCCCGCCTGGGGTTGAAGTTGTCAGGCACCGCCGCGTAGGCGTATAGCCAGAGGTCGGAGAGCCCGGCATTCACGCCAGGAATGACGCTCCGCGGATCGTGAAAAGAGTTGAAGGCCGCGACATTCCCCAAGGCGCTGACGCCCACGTCCGTCCTCCCAGCCATCTGAAATCTGGAGTCCTTCGCGTTTTGGATGGCACCCAGGGAACGCAGGGCATCCAGGAGTTCCCCCTCGACTGTCCGAAGCTCAGGTTGTCTCTGAGAGCCGTGGAATCCCTCGCCGACGTAGGCAACCTTGAAGGCCCAACGCATGTCATAATCGACAACAGCGGCATGAGCTATATCAGCGCTGCCCGAGACGTCTCCACAGGTGAGAGTCACGATGCCAAGTCTGAATATGGAGCGATTTCTTTCCTCTATCGATGCCCGACATCTCTATAGTCCTCGTGGAGCCGCGGGTGGAGGGAAACGTCGGAGCGATCGCAAGGTCGATGTCCAACTTCGGGTTCACGGACTTGATCCTCGTTAACCCCTGTCCGCTCGGAGATGAGGCCTACAGGCGGGCAAAGCACGGTCGCGTCGTCCTGGAGGAGGCCAGGGTGCTGTCGCGCATGGATGAAGCCTTGGAGAAGTTCGACCTCACTGTCGGGACCACAGGCATTACCACCAGCAGAGAGAAGGCCTTCCACCGTCAGGCCATCTCTCCGCAGGACCTTCCATCGAAGCTGGCGGAGGTCGACGGTGCCGTGGCCATCGTCCTAGGCAGGGAGGACTACGGTCTTTACAACGAGGAACTCGATCGGGTGGACCTACTGGTGAACATACCGTGCAGCCCGGCTCATCCAGTCATGAACATCTCCCACGCCGCCACCATAATCCTCTATGAACTCTATTGTGCGGACTCCTCCGCGGCGGTTTTCAGGCCACGTGAAGCCTCAGGGTTCGAGAAGGAACGTCTCCTTAGAGCCTTCGACGAAATCCTCACAGACATCAGCTACCCCTCCCACAAGCGGAGAAGGACCGAGGTGATGTTCCGCAGGCTCATTGGCAGGGCCACACCATCGAAGTGGGAGTTTCACGCCTTGATGGGAGTAATCCGCGGTGCATCAAAGACCATCAGAAGACTGAAGGGATCCCCAGCGACAGGTCCGTCTTCCTGATGCTTTCCCTCTTGTTCCTCTCCAACTCCATCATGGCCCTTATGGCGTCCACGTTC
>JABAOD010002247.1_pt2 | contig 12174 bp, 14 predicted proteins | sample 7062151 | NCBI WGS metagenome assembly JABAOD01 (sample SAMN14538626, study PRJNA623070) | marine sediment metagenome | biome: marine biome [ENVO:00000428]; feature: marine pelagic biome [ENVO:01000023]; material: deep marine sediment [ENVO:00002113] | place: India: Gulf of Khambhat ...
CGTTTATCGACACACTCGCCGAGCGCCGCGAGTTCATGGAAGTGGTGCCCATTTCCGCCCTGCACGGAACCAACTGCGAGCGTCTCGAGGAGCTCATCATCAGAGCATTACCGGTGCGCGAGGCGCTCTACGACGAGGAGCAATTCACCGATCGAAGCGAGCGCTTTCTGGCGGCCGAGCTGGTGCGCGAGAAGCTCACCGACCGCCTGGGTCAGGAGCTCCCCTACAGGCTCAGCGTGGAAACCGAAGCCTTCGAGCGCGAGAACGACTTGCTCAAGATCGGCGTGGTCATATGGGTCGAGCGCAGCAGTCAGAAGGGTATCGTCATCGGGCGCCAGGGGAGGGTGCTCAAGGCCGTCGGCAGCGACGCGCGCCGGGACATGCAGGCACTGTTCGGGCAGAAGGTTTTCCTGGAGCTTTGGGTGAAGGTCAAAGAGGGGTGGTCCAACGACGAGCAGGCGCTGCAGCGCCTCGGCTACGTGGACTGAGCGGTACAGCGACGTGAAGCGAATCGATCTCGAGCCGTGCTTTGTGCTCCATCATCGCCCGTACCGGGAAACCAGCCTCATCGTCGAGGTATTCGGCCGTGATTCCGGGAGACTCGGCGTCATCGCCAAAGGCGCGCGCCGGCCGCGCTCGGACCTGCGCGGTCTTCTGCAGCCGTTTCGCCCGCTTCTGCTCTCATGGTCGGGTAGCGGTGAGCTCGGTCTGCTCACCGCTGCCGAGCCTGACGGGTACATGCGCGCTTTCGCTGGCCGCGCGCTTTTCAGCGGCTTTTACATGAATGAGCTGCTCATGCGGCTGCTGCACCGTTTCGACCCGCATCCGGAGCTGTTCGATCACTACCGCGCCGCCATCGCGTCGTTCGGCGCCGGCGCGCGCACCGAGGCGGTGCTGCGGGTCTTCGAGAAGCAGATGTTGGAGTCCATCGGATACGGCTTGGTGCTCGACCGCGACATCGATTCCGGCGAGCCCATCCGGGGCGGGGCCGCCTATTGCTATGTTGCCGATCGGGGACCGGTGTTCGTGCAGAATGGCGACCGCCAGGGTTTGCGCGTGACGGGCGAGACGCTGCTGGCGCTCGCGCGCGAGCGGCTCGACGACGAGCGCGTTCTCGACGAAGCCAAGCAGCTGATGCGCGCCGTGCTGCGCGGTCATCTCGGCGACAAGCCGCTCGCGACCCGCAGACTGTTCCGTCCGGGCAGTCCCGTGCAGGACGCGCGCTGAGACGAGGGCATTCCCGTGATCTTCGGCGTCGGCATCGATCTGGTCAGAATTTCCCGCATGCAGGCGGCTATCGAAAGGCACGGCCGACGCTTTGCCGAACGCATTCTGAGCGACCTCGAGCTGGCAGCGTTCGATGCCAGCCGGCGCCGAGCTGCATTCCTCGCCAAGCACTTTGCGGCCAAGGAGGCGCTGCTCAAGGCCCTCGGCACCGGCCTGCGCATGGGCATTCAATGGAATCACATGGAGGTGCGCAAAGACGCGCTCGGTAAGCCCTTTCTCGTGTGCAGCGGCCGTGTTCAGGAGCTTTTCGACGAGCGTGGCATTACCGAGAGCTTTCTGAGCATCTCCGACGAGGACGAGTACGCGGCGGCTTTCGTCACCCTGGTGCGCGACGAGCCGTAAGCGCGCGCGGCTCTGCGCGAGCGCCTCGCCTTCAGGGGCGCCCGCCCTGGGAGCCGCTCTCGCTGCTGCTCTCGTGAGCGCTGCGCTCGCCCGTCGAGCCCGCCTCCTCCCGCGGCTCGGCGGGCTTTGCCGCAGGTGCCGGGGGAGGCTCGGCCGGGGGGCCGAACGAGACGGGCGGCGCCGGAACATGCTCTGCCGCGGCCCCGGCGGCTGCTGCCGGGGGCTTCTCGGGCTCGGAAGGCGGGCTTTGCGGAACCTGGGCAAGCGCCGCCGCCGGAGCCACCGCGCGCGGGTTCTCCGCCGTCGCGCCGGCCGCATGGGTCGGGGTTTCTCGCGAGTCTTGCTCGGATGTCTGCTGCGCCGGCTGCGCCTGGCTTTCGTCGGCGCCGGATTTGGCCTCGGTGCGTTTCTCGGGCGAGCCGCCGCGGCCACGCCCGCGGCCACCGCGCCGGCCGCGTCTCGACCCGCTGCGCTGGCCCTGCCCGGATCCCTGACGGGTATCCGCCGCGTCGGCATCCTTCTCCCGCTCCTTTGCGCTCGCCTTGGCCCGCGCGCTGTCCTTTTCGCTTGCCTTGGCCCGGGCGCTGTCCTTTTCGCTCGCCTTGGCCCGGGCGCTGTCCTTTTCCTGCTTCGCAGCGCCCTGGGATGCTGTGGGGCGCCGGGCCGACTCGTCGCGCCCAGCGCCGCGGCCGCGTCGTTCGGCTTGTGCGGTGCTGCCGCGACTGCCCGAGCGGCGCCGATCGCCGCCCTGACGCCGCTGTTGCTCACGCTGGCGATCCGTCGCCGGCGCACGGCCGCGTCCGCTGCGGCTGCTGCGCGGGCTCTCCGCGCGCGTGCCTCGGCCGCGCGCCGTCGCGGGCTTGGCCGGGGCGCCGAACAGCGTCGACCACAATCGCTTCAGCCAACCGCCACCCGTCGGCTGCGCTGTCGGCGGTGGCGGCGCGGGGGAGGGCGGCGCGACGCTGCGCACGGCCGGCTGCTCCGGGCTCGCGCGGCGGCTGGTCTCGACGAAATCCGGAAGCGTCTCCGGCGACTGCGAAAACTCGTAGCTGGGCTGGCGGTTGGCGTCGTGCGCCTGGTCGTCGTCGCGGATGCGCTCGATCTGGTAAGCGCCGGCCGTCATATCGGGCGCGGGCACCATAATGATGCGCACGTTGCAGCGTTGCTCGATGCCGTGCACGTTCTCGCGCTTCTCGTTGAGCAGGAAGGTGGCCACGTCGAGGGGAAGGCGGGCGAGAATCTTGCCGGTCTTCTCTTTCATGGCCTCTTCTTCCACCACGCGCAGAATGGAGAGTGCAAGTGACTCGGGACCGCGCACGTGGCCACGGCCGTTGCACGTCGGGCACACCATCTGGCTCGAGTCGCCGAGCGACGGCCGCAGGCGCTGGCGCGACATCTCCAGCAGGCCGAAGCGCGAAATACGACCGACCTGAACGCGGGCACGGTCGCGCTTGAGCGCCTCGCGCAGCCGTTCCTCGACCTCGCGCTGGTTGCGCGCCGGCGTCATGTCGATGAAATCGATGACGATGAGCCCGCCGATGTCGCGCAATCTCAGCTGGCGAGCCACCTCGTCGGCGGCCTCGAGATTGGTCGACAGCGCGGTTTCCTCGATATCCGCGCCCTTGGTGGCCCGCGCCGAGTTGATGTCGACGCTCACCAGCGCCTCGGTGTGGTCGATGACCAGTGAGCCACCGGACGGCAGACGCACCGAATGGCCGAAGGCGGCCTCGATCTGGCCTTCGATCTGGTAGCGGGAGAACAGCGGCACGTTGCTCTGGTAGAGCTTGACCTTGCCGAGGTTCTCCGGCATCACCTGGCGCATGAAGTCGCAGGCCTCGTCATAGACCTTTTTCTCGTCGATCAGGATTTCGCCGATGTCCTGGCGGAAGTAGTCGCGGATGGCGCGGATGATGACGTTGCTGTCCTGGTAGATGAGCATCGGCGCGGGGCGCTCTCGGGCGGCGCTTTCGATGGCGCTCCAGAGCTTCAGCAGGTAGTCCAGATCCCACTGCAGCTCCTCAGTCGACTTGCCGACGCCGGCCGTGCGTACGATGAGCCCCATACCCGGCGGCACGTCGAGACTGCTCAGGACCTCGCGCAGATCGCTGCGCTCGTCGCCTTCCACGCGCCGCGAGATGCCGCCCGCACGGGGATTGTTCGGCATCAGCACCAGATAGCGCCCGGCAAGACTCGGGAAGGTCGTGAGCGCGGCGCCCTTGGTGCCACGCTCCTCCTTCTCGACCTGCACGATGAGCTCCTGGCCCTCGCCGAGCGCATCCTGGATGCTTGCGCGGCCCCCCGATCCGTCACCCTCACCCTGCCTGTCGGCGAAGTACTCCCGGGCCACCTCCTTGAAGGGCAGGAAGCCGTGCCGCTCGGCGCCGTAATCGACGAAGGCCGCCTCGAGGCTCGGCTCGACGCGCGTGATTTTTCCCTTGTAGACGCTGGCTTTCTTCTGGGCCTGCGCCGCAACCTCGATGTCCAGATCGTACAGATACTGGCCGTCGACCATGGCGACCCGCAGCTCTTCGGCCTGGGTCGCGTTTATCAGCATTCGTTTCATGCAAAATTCACCTGTCAGGGCACGGCGCTCGTCGCGGACAACGGCCACTGGAGCCGCGGTCCGCGGCGCGCGGTGGAACCGCATCGCAGGCGGTGGGAGGGGGCGTGACAGGCAGCGAGCGACGCGGCGCCGGCATCTGCTCGGGGCAGGCTGCGGCATCAACGTCGATGGTCGACCGCGACCGGACCGGTTGCTCCTCTTGGTCCTCAACGGACCCGCGGGTCGCGATACCGCGCGGGCGGGAGCAGCCGTCTTGCCGCGATCGGCGGCTGTCCGCGCACGTCGTACCGGAGCGTCTCGTCGCCTCTCGGTCTGCGCGGACTTGGGTACCTGCGTCGCCTCTTCGAGACGCGCAGGCACGGGAGTTCGCTTCGTTCTCTACCTGTAACGCCGCTCCGCCGCTGGCGTAAGAGCGCCGTGCATCAATAATACGTGCCGCTTGGGGGAGTGGGCGGGGCGCGTCACAGTCGACCGGATGCCGACTTCTCTCTAGCGGGCCGCGCGCCGGCCTTTCGTCCACGCCATCGGCGACAGGTCACTATAGCAATGTTGGTAGGGGCGGGCAAACTGGTATCATCGCTCCGATGCATACCGACAGCGTCAGCGCCCGCCCCGAGAGCGCAAGCCCGGCCCGCGAGGTCGTCATCGACGAGCACCACGCCGGCCAGCGCATCGACAACTTCCTCATCGGCCGCCTCAAAGGTCTGCCGCGAACGCGCATCTACCGCATCCTCAGGCGCGGCGAAGTGCGCGTCAACAAAGGGCGTATCCGCCAGCACTACCGGCTCAAATGCGGCGATGTGGTGCGTATTCCGCCGCTGCGAACGGATACGGCGCCGCGCGCGCGCGCCGCGCCGCCCTCGCTGCAGACGCTCGTCGAGGAGCGCATCCTGTTCGAGGATCCCGGCCTCATCGTCATCGACAAGCCCAGCGGGGTGGCGGTGCACGGCGGCAGCGGCCGCAGTCACGGCGTCATCGAGGCGCTGCGTGCAGCGCGTGGGCCGCGTCAGTACCTGGAGCTCGTGCACCGCCTGGATCGGGAAACCTCGGGTTGCCTGATGATCGCCAAGCGGCGCGCGGTGCTGACCGCGCTGCATGCGGCGTTTCGCCGGCGCAGCGTCAAGAAGCGCTATCTCGTGCTGGTCAAGGGCCACTGGCGCGGCGGTGCGCGCGAGGTCGATGCAGGGCTCACACGCAGCGTGCTGCGTTCGGGTGAGCGGATGGTGGGCGTCGATGCCTCGGGCAAGGCCGGGCGCACGCGCTTCGTGCCCCTCGCCGTGAGTCGCAGCGCGAGCCTCATGGAGGCGCTGCCGTTCACCGGGCGCACGCACCAGATTCGCGTGCACGCGGCGTCCGTCGGCCACCCGGTCGCCGGGGACGGCAAGTACGGCGACAAAAGCTTCAACCGGCGCATGCGCGAGCACGGCCTTCGCCGGCTGTTCCTGCACGCCGCCGGCCTGCGCTTCGAGAATCCCGGCGACGGCCGGCAGCTCAGCATCGAAGCCCCTCTGCCGGCGGAGCTGCGGGCGTCCCTCGACAGCCTCGGCCTCGAGAGCGGAGCCTGAAGCCGTGTCGGGGCGCCCGGAAGTCAGCCGCTACCGGCTCCTGGTTTTCGACTGGGACGGCACGCTCGCCGATTCCGAGCAGCGCATCGTCACCGCGGCGCGAATCGCCATCGATACTCTGGGACNNCGAGCAGCGCATCGTGGCCGCGGCGCACACGACCATCGAGGCGTTGGGGCTGCCGCCGCGCAGCACCGAGGCCATCCGCGAGATCATCGGACTTGCCATGAGCGAGGCCTGGCAAGCGTTGTTTCCGGAGGTGCCGCGGAGTGAGGAGGCGCGCTTCATCGCCTGTTACCGGGAGCACTACCTCAGCAACGCCGGCACCCCCGTGCCGTTGTTCCCGGGCGCCAAGGCCGCCCTGCAGGGGCTCGCCGCGCAGCGCTACCGGCTCGCCGTGGCGACCGGAAAGGGCCGTCGCGGGCTCGACAGGGATATGGCCGTTCACGGACTGGAGCGGCTTTTCAGCACCACGCGATCGGCCGATGAGGCGCCCTCGAAGCCGCATCCGCAGATGCTCGTGGACATTATCGAGGAGCTCGACGTCGACGCCGGCGAGACCCTCATGATCGGCGACACGGCGTTCGACCTGGAAATGGCCCGCAACGCCGGTGTCGCCAGCATCGCGGTCGCTTCCGGCGTGCACACCCCAGAGCGTTTGCTAGACTTTGATCCGCTGGCCCTGCTGGAGACCATTGCCGAGCTGCCGGGCTGGCTCGCAGACCAAGTGCGCAACTGATTCTCCGAGCACACCCCGATGTCCGATACCGAACAGGCTACGCCGACACCGGCGACTTCCTCGGCCGCCCCGGCGGCGGATGAAAGTCGCTGGGAGCGCGATCTCCTCAACCGTCTCGCCTTCGCGTCGCTCGCCGAGCAACGCCGTGCGCGGCGCTGGAACCTGGCTTTCAAATTCTCCCTGCTGGCTTACCTTCTGTTGCTGCTCGTCATCTACCTGCCGGGAGACTTGTTCGAGGCCGAGACCGACCAGCCGCACACCGCTCTCGTGGAGGTGCGCGGCGTCATCAGCGAGGGATCGGATGCGAGCGCCGATGTCATCGTCTCCGGGCTCAAAGCGGCATTCGAGGACGAGAACACCAAGGGCGTGATACTGCGTATCAACAGCCCGGGCGGAAGCCCGGTGCAGGCCGCCTACATCAACGACGAGGTGCTGCGCCTGCGCGACGAATTTCCCGGCACTCCGCTCTATGCCGTCATCGCCGACATCGGCGCCTCCGGCGGCTACTACGCGGCGGCCTCGGCGGACAAAATCTTCGCCAACCAGTCGAGCATTGTCGGATCCATCGGAGTGCTCATGAACGGTTTCGGGTTTGTCGACGCGATGGAGAAGATCGGCGTCGAAAGGCGGCTTCTCACCGCCGGCGACCGCAAGGGGTTTCTCGACCCCTTCTCGCCCACCAAGCCCGAAGAGGTGGAACACGTCGAGAACATGCTCGGAGAGATCCACCAGCAGTTCATCGACGCGGTGCGCCGCGGGCGCGGCGATCGGCTGTCCAGCGACGAATCCGTATTCAGCGGCCTGGTCTGGACCGGTGAGAGGAGCGTTTCGCTCGGACTCGTCGACGAGCTCGGCAGCAGCGACTACGTGGCCCGCGAGGTCATCGGCGCCGAGCGTATCGTCGATTTCACGCCGGGACGCTCCTACCTGGAGCAGCTGTTGAGACGCTTCAGTGCGTCGCTGGCGGAAAACCTGATTTCGCAGCTAGGCGTCAGCGGCACGCGTCTGCAGTAGCACGTCGACGCCCTCTTTCTCGAGCATCCGGGTCAGGCGCTGCAGGGGCAGCCCAATAAGCGCGCTCGGATCGTCCCCCTCCATGCGCTCGAAGAGCGCGATGCCGAGGCCTTCGCAGCGAAAGCCGCCGGCGCAGTCGAAGGCGCGCTCGCGATCCACGTATGCGGCAATCTGCTCTCGACTCAGCGCGCGAAAATAGACCGCGAAAGGCACCACCTCCACCTGCTCGCGGCCGCTCGTGCTCGCCAGCAGGCAAACACCGGTCAGGAACTGCACCCGCCGGCCGGCGGCGCGTTCGAGCTGGCGGCGGTTGGTGTCGGCGTCTCCCGGTTTACCGAGGATCTCGCCGTCGAGCACGGCCACCTGATCGGACCCGATAACCAGGGCGCCGTGCGCGTCGCGTGCGCCGCTGCGGGCCTTGGCTCGAGCCAGGCGGGCGACCAGCGCGGCGGGATCCTCGCCGGGCAGCGGCGTCTCGTCCACCGCCGGGTCGACCACGTCGAAGGCGATGCCGAGCCGGGCGAGAAGCTCGCGGCGGTACGCAGAGGTGGAAGCGAGAACGATGCGGGTCATCGGGTCGGTGGCGCCGCGCTGCTGTTCGGGATGGGCGAGGCTACCCGATGCACGGGGCTCGGGCCAGAGCCGCCCCCTGGGCCCTTTGACACGCCGCTTGCGCAATCTTTACCATGCGCCGCTTATGTCGAAGGCCCTGCCGGAGCTCATCCACCCGTTTCGCCTCGCCCGAGGCGGTGAGACGCTGCGAGGAAGCATCCCGACCACACGCATGCCCCGGCTCGGGGAGCTGCTCTGCCGGCCCTGCGACGAGGCGCGTTTCGAGCTGCACTTCGGCTTCGATGACCAGGGGCAGGCGCGGGTGCTCGGGCGCATCGAGGCGGGGCTCGTCATGCGCTGCCAGCGCTGTCTCGAGCCCATGGAGGTCGAGGTTGCGTGCCCGGTGAGTCTCGCCCTGGTGCACGAGGATGGCGAAATCGCGGGCCTCGACGCGGATTACGAGCCGTTGAAAGTGCCCGACGAGGGAATCTCGCTGACTGCGCTGATCGAGGACGAATTGCTGCTGGGGCTGCCGAGCTTCTCCCGGCATCCGCCCGGGGCGTGCGAGATGCCGGCCGGCGCCGATGCGGCGGACGCGAACGGGGCCGAATCCAGAGGGTCTGGCAGAGAAAATCCATTTTCGATTCTAAAATCATGGAAGTCTCGGGAATCGTCCTAGCCGCTGTGAGACCGTCGTGGCGGCGGGCGGAACACGCTACAATGCGTGCGGCGTCGGCGGGGGACCGGTGGTCCGGCTCGCCGCACTCGAGGACACAGTCACTCGAGACAAACCAGGAGTAGCCATGGCTGTTCAGCAACGACGAAAATCGAAGTCCCGGCGGGACATGCGGCGCGCGCACGATGCCCTTGCGGCCCCGACACTGTCCATCGAGCCGACCAGCGGCGAGACCCACCGGCGTCATCACGTGAGCGCCGACGGATTCTACCGCGGGCGTAAGGTGGTACCGGCCAAGGACGAGTAAGCCTTGGACCTGACCGTCGCACTGGATGCGATGGGCGGCGACCACGGACCTTCGGTGGTCGTTCCGGCGGCGTTTCGAGTCCTCGACGAGCAGCCGGAGCTGACCCTGATCCTGGTGGGTGATAAGAGCATCCTCGAGCGGGAAATCGCGCGCCAGGCTCGCCCCCCCTCCAACCGAATTTCGGTGGTGCACGCCTCCCAGCAGGTGCGCATGGACGAGCTGCCTTCCCAGGCGCTGCGCAACAAGAAGGACTCGTCCATGCGTGTCGCCATCGATCTCGTCAAACGTGGTGAGGCGCACGCCTGCGTGAGCGCGGGTAACACCGGCGCGCTCATGGCGACGGCCCGTTTCGTGCTGAAGACCCTGCCCGGCATCGATCGGCCGGCAATCATCGCGGCACTTCCGTCGGTGACCGGCCACACGCACGTGCTGGACCTGGGTGCAAACGTGGACTCCACCCCCGAGCAACTGTTCCAGTTTGCTGTCATGGGCTCGGTGCTGGTGAGCGCAGTCGACAATATCCCGCGTCCTTCGGTCGGGCTTCTCAACATCGGGCAGGAAGAAATCAAGGGTAACGAGAGCGTCAAGGAAGCGGCCCAGCTGCTCGCCGCGAGCGACCTGCACTACGTCGGTTTCGTCGAGGGCGACGACATCTACAAGGGCAGGGCAAACGTCGTCGTGTGTGACGGCTTCGTCGGTAACGTGGCGCTCAAGTCGAGCGAGGGCGTCGCTTCGATGATTGGGCACTTCATCCGCAGTGAGTTCCGTCGAACCTTGTGGAGCCGGGTAGTGGGCCTCATCGCGCTCCCCGTGCTGCGAATGATCCGGCTGCGAATCGATCCCCGCGAGTACAATGGCGCGAGCTTCGTGGGGCTGAGGGGAATCGTCATCAAGAGTCACGGTGGCGCAGACGTGGTCGCGTTCTCGCGCGCCATCAGGGAGGCGTGCGAGGAAATCCGCAAGAACGTTCCCGAGCGCATCAGTCAGCATCTCGAGTCCGTACTTGCCACGGCGGAGGCCGTGTGAGCTATTCGCGTATCCTTGCCACCGGCAGCTATCTTCCCGAGCGGGTCATGACCAACGCCGAGCTCGAGTCACTCGTCGACACGAGCGACGAGTGGATCCGCGAGCGCACCGGTATCGAACGGCGGCACATCGTCGCCGATGGTGAATCCACCTGCGATCTCGCAGAGCGCGCCGCGCGCGCCGCGCTCGAGAGCGCCGGCGTCGACCCGGCCGAGCTCGAGCTGATCGTGGTCGGCACGACCACCCCGGACAAAATCTATCCCGCTACGGCCTGCCGCCTGCAGGCGCGGCTCGGCGCGGCCGGCTGCACTGCTTTCGACGTCCAGGCGGTTTGCACCGGCTTCATCTATGCGCTCGGCGTTGCGGACAAGTTCATCAAGACCGGCGAGGTCAAGCGCGCTCTCGTGGTCGGTGCCGATACCCATTCACGCCTGCTCGACTGGTCGGATCGGCAGACGTGCATTCTTTTCGGAGACGGGGCCGGCGCCGTGGTGCTCGAGGCGGGCGAAGAGCCGGGAATTTACTCGACCCATCTGCACGCCGACGGGCGCTACGAGGATCTGCTCTACGTCGAGGGCGGCGTTCCACTCGGTGGCGGCGAAATCGCCGAAGGCAACGCCTACACCAAGATGCGCGGCAACGAAGTATTCAAGATCGCGGTGCGCACGCTGCGCCGCATCGTCACCGAGGCGCTCGACGCCAACGGCATGCAGCCCTCGGACATCGACTGGCTGATTCCACACCAGGCCAATATCCGCATCATCGAGGCGACGGCGCGAAAGCTCGACATTCCGGCCGAGCGTGTCGTCGTGACCGTGGCCGAGCATGGCAATACCTCGGCGGCTTCGGTGCCTCTGGCGCTCGATGTCGCTGTCCGCGACGGCCGCGTCAAGCGCGGAGACAATATTTTGCTGGAAGCGTTCGGCGGCGGGTTCACGTGGGGCTCGGCGTTGATTCGATATTGAGCAACGAGGCGAAGATGTCGCTCGCGTTTACTTTTCCGGGACAGGGTTCGCAGTCAATCGGCATGCTGGCGGATCTTGCCAATGACCATCCGCAGGTCGAGGAGACCTTCGCCGAGGCCTCGGAGGTGCTCGGCTACGATCTTTGGGCGCTCACCCAGGACGGCCCCGAGGCGAGGCTCAACGCCACCGAGCAGACGCAGCCCGCCATGCTCGCCGCCGGTGTCGCCGTCGCCCGCGTGTGGCGAAGAGCGGGCGGACCAACGCCGACGCTCGCCGCGGGGCACAGTCTCGGGGAATACTCGGCGCTCGTGTGCGCAGACAGCCTCGCGTTCGCCGACGCGGTTTCGTTGGTCGCGGCGCGCGGGCGCTTCATGCAGGAGGCGGTTCCCGAAGGGCAGGGCGCCATCGCCGCCCTGCTCGGACTCGACGATGCCAGAGTGCTCGAGGTGTGCGCGTCGGCGTCGGACCGCGAGTCGGGCAGCGTCGTCTCTGCTGTCAACTTCAACGCTCCGGGCCAGGTGGTCATCGCCGGCCATGCGGGCGCGGTGGAGAAGGCCATCGCGATGGCCAGCGAGGCGGGCGCCAAACGCGCGATCAAGCTGCCGATGAGCGTGCCCGTGCACTGCGAGCTGATGGAGCCGGCGCGCGAGCGCCTGGTGGCCAAGCTCGACGCGACCTCCATCGACGCGCCGGCTTTCCCCGTGATTCACAATGCCGACAACGAAGCTCACGACGACCCGGCGGCCATCCGCGGCGCGTTGGCCGATCAGCTGACGAGACCCGTGCGCTGGGTCGAATCGGTTCGGGCGCTCGCCGGGCGCGGCGCGAGCGTGCTGGTCGAGCCCGGCCCGGGGCGCGTGCTCACCGGCCTCGGCAAACGCATCGATCGAGGCCTCAAGACGTTGGCCGTGCACGACAGCACGAGTCTGGAGCAGGCGTTGACGGAGATCAGGGAGCTCGTATGACCCTCGAACAAGATATTGCGCTGGTCACCGGCAGGCGCAAGCCGCGGCATTGGCATGGCGATTGCCAGGGCGCTCGGCGAACAGGGCGCGTTCGTGGTGGGCACGGCAACCACCGACGCGGGCGCCGAGCGCATTGGCCAGGCATTCGGCGAAGCCGATATCCAGGGGTTCGGAG
>JABAOD010017941.1_pt1 | contig 12166 bp, 8 predicted proteins | sample 7062151 | NCBI WGS metagenome assembly JABAOD01 (sample SAMN14538626, study PRJNA623070) | marine sediment metagenome | biome: marine biome [ENVO:00000428]; feature: marine pelagic biome [ENVO:01000023]; material: deep marine sediment [ENVO:00002113] | place: India: Gulf of Khambhat ...
GGCGTGGCTCTCCGCCGTCTCCTCGAGGGTCGTGTACAGGCCGAACTCGCCGGTGTGGTTTAGGTAGCTCGACATCACCCCGTAGCAGAATGAGCTCTTCATCGAGCCGGGGGGACCCGTGACGAGTACAACCTTGGGCGGCGCGATGTCCGTCTTGAACACCCGCTCCAGCCCGGGGATGGAGTTCTTGAACACGGAAGCACCCGACGGATGGGCATTGAAGAGGCCGGCCAATTTAACCTTATCGACCTGGCTCTCCCACCCAGAATCGACCCCTGGAACCCTACCGACAAATACTTAAGAACCCGCCAGTATCAAAAGCTGGCTCACTGCTTCCTAGAGGTGACATTGATTGGTAGATGGGAACACGAAGCTTTGTCCCGTCTGCGATTCTGAGATTGACGCGCGGGCGGAGCGTTGCCGGTTCTGCGACACCGACCTCTCCCTCTTCGACTTCGGGACGGAAGAGGAGCCGGAAGGCGGCGGCATCGAGCCCGGGGTCGACGAGACCATCGACCAACTGCTGGCGGACATCGTCGGCACGGGGGAGGAGAAGGAAGACATCCTCGAAGGGATCCGCGAGCTCGGGAGGAACGGGCCCCCGGCCGAGGCGGCCCCGGAAGTCGAAGCGGCGGTCCCCCCGGAGCCCGTGGAGTTCGAATGCCCCAATTGCGGCGCAGCGGTGGCGGAGGACGCCGCCTCCTGTTCCGAGTGCGGGGTGGAGTTCGCCGAGGATGCCGCCGAGTTCGAGTGCCCCGTGTGCAACAACCCCGTGGAGGCGGCGGCTTCGGCGTGTCCCTCGTGCGGGGTGGAGTTCGCGGCCCCGGAGGATGTGGAGGCGCCGCCCCCGCCCGAGCCGGTGGCCGAGGCGCCCCCCGACGAGGAGTTCGAGGACCTGATTCCCGACGACCTCCTGAACGAGGGCACCGCCGAGGAGATCGCCGACGCGGCCATGGAAGAGGCCACCGCGGATGTGGAGCGGGCNNTCCTCGTCATGGAGGAGGAAGAGGCGCCGCCACAGGAGCCGGAAGCCCCGCCGCCTCCCCCCGAGGTGGCGCCCGCGGCCATGGAGCTCGGACTGCTCACCCGGACAAGGGACTCCCGACTCCGCGCCAGGGAGACGGAAGACATGGTCACCGGCGAGGCCCAGGACCTGTACAACCAACTGCCGAAGCTCGTCTCCGAGGTGAAACCCATGCTCCTGCAGGCGCGAACGATGGGCGTGGAGATCGGGGACACGAAGGACCTCATCAACCAGGCCATCGCCGCCGGGAAGGCGCGGGATATCCGCGAGGCCGTGCGGCTGGTCAAGCGCAGCAAGCGCAAGCTCAAGGACTACTTCTCCCTCCAGCTCGCCTACCGGATCGAGAGCCTGCACAAGGAAGTGATGGAGGCGAAGGCGAAGGGGGGCGAGACGGGGGAGGCGGAGGACCTCGTCAAGAGTGCGGTGGCGCTTCTCGAGGGCGAGCACTACGAGGCGGCCCACAACGAGATCGAGGAGGCGAAGGAGAGCTTCTCGAAGCTCGCGGGCGGCTACTACGAGGCCTCGAAAGAGATTCGATCCGTGCGCGGCCTGTTGGAGAGTGCGGGGGACTTCGACATCGACCTCTCCGAGGCGGAGGGACTCCTCCGCAAGAGCGAGGAGGCCCAGGAGAAGCAGGAGTGGGACGTGAGCCTCCTCTACGCGAAGCAGGCCCGCGACCGGGTGTTGCGGGAGCTCCCCACACGGCTCCGGGTGGAGATGCAGCAAGCCCGGAAGTCCCTCATGGACCTGAAGGTCCAGGGGCGGGACCTCTCCAAGCCCATCGGCATCCTGAAGCAGGCCTCCATCTCCCTCAAGAAGAAGGCGTACGGCGACGCACTGAAGTACGTCCAGATGTTCCGGGCGGAGGTAGCCCGGGAGACGTCGGGCAGCTAGATGAACTGGAGCGTCTCCATCTCCCGCTCCAGGGTGTGTACCTCTCGCTCTTGGAGGGTCTTGGGGGCGAGGGCGACGAGGAGGACGAAATCGCTCTCGGAGATCTCGTCCACCAGGCGTCGGAGGAACTTCAGGACCGCCTCGAAGTTGTTGTTGCTCACGAGGTACTCCACGCCATCGATGAGGATCGTGCCTTCCCGGGCCTGGCCGATGAACTCCTCGATGGTGAACATGACCCGCTCGAGGCTCGGGGACATCGTCTCCTCCACCTGGCTTTCCCGGTCGGTGAGCCACAGGATGGTGGAGTGCCGGAGGTCGTACCGGTCGCGCACGCGCTTCGGGTTCATCCGTGTGATGACGAGGCTGCCGAGGCCGTGGGACTGGCGGGCGAAGAGGGTGAGGGCGTTGTCCGGGCGCTCCTCCTCCACGAGGTAGGCGCGGCCGGGGACGAGGTTCCCCTCGTACTCCTCCAGGCGGGCGGCGGTGCGGGCGGGGCCCTCGCCCACCAGGTCCTTCAGGACCTCCTTCGCGATGCTGACGGAGACGGGGGTGTTCATGAGGGACGAGAACGCAACAACGCGGTTTAGGGCCCCCGTGAGCTCGCGGATGTTCTCCGTGATGCTGGACGCGATGAACTCCAGGACGTCGTCGGGGACCTCTAGGCTATCTCGTCGGACCCGGGCCCTCAGGATGGACATCCGCGTCTCAGGCTCGGGGACCTGGATGTCGGCGACGAGGCCGGACTCGAAGCGGGACTCCAGCCGCTCCTCCAAGGCGGGGATCTCCTTCGGGGGCCGGTCGCTCGTGAGGACGATCTGCTTCTTGGCGTTGTAGAGGGCCTCGAAGGTGTGGAACAGCTCCTCCTGGACGTCCTCCCTCCCCGCGAGGAACTGGGTGTCGTCGAGGAGGAACACGTCCAGGGTGCGGTACCGGTCCCGGAAGTCGTGGAGGGTCCCGTCGCTCACGGCCCGGCGGAACTCGTTGGTGAACCGCTCCGTGGGGACGTAGACGATCTTCGCGTTGCCATCGTGCTCGTTCATGTAGTTGCCGATGGCGTTGAGGAGGTGGGTCTTCCCAAGGCCGGGTCCGCTGGTGACGAAGAGGGGATTGTAGGTGGTGTAGGGGGTGCGGGCCACCGCGTAGCAGGCCGCCTGGGCGAAGCGGTTGCTGCCGCCCACGACGAAGCGGTCGAAGGTGAAGGCTTGGATGAGGTTCGTGGCGTCGTCCACGATCTCCACGTCCTCCTGCTCGGCATCCGCCGCGGCTAGGGCGAGGGTCTCCGCGGTCGTTACGGGGCGGGGCCGTATGGGCTCGGGGACCTCCTGGGGGGGCGGCGCCGGCTCCTCCGGCTCGCCCGCCTTGGCGACCTCGATGTCCTCCCGCAGGCCCTCAATCTCGGCCTCGACGGCGAGGACCATGTTCGGATTCCGGAACATCTGCCGGATTCGGTCGAGCCGCGCCTCGAAGCCATCGGTCTCCAAGGACTCGAGGATGTCGCTGAGGACGTCCAGCTTCTTGACGTTCTCCGCGAAGCGGTCGAACACCTCGTCGACCTCGCCGGCGTCCCCCTCCAGCGCCTTCTCCAGGGCGGCGATGTCGTAGCCCTTCGAGCGCCAGACGGCGATCTTCCGCTTGTAGGGTTCCTTCTCCTTGACGGCCTTCGCCTTCTCCCGGGCGCCCACCTCGATGCGGGCTGCGTCCCCGAGCTCTCGGAGCATCTCCTCCATAGACACCTGGGCGTGGATCTCGATGGTGGAGGTGGTGGTGTAGGAGTCCTCCCACACCCGCTTCAGGGCGGGGCGGCCGCCCAGGCGGTCCTCCCCCACCTGGTGCATGGACAGGACCGGCGACCCCTCCTTGATGCCCACGACGCCCAGGGAGGGCTGGTTCATCCGCGTGGACTCCGTCTTCACGTAACCGGTGAAGGAGTAACGCTTGAGGTCGAGGAGGAGGCTCTTGAGGACGTCGGTGCCCCCAGTCTCCGACCGGATGATTTTGCCTTTTGGCAAGTCAAAATCGTTGGTCACGGAGGGGCCCCACTCGGGCTATCAAGGCCGAATTTAATATCCCTTTCGGTATGATTCCTGGAGGCGGGATTCCTCGCGGCCGCCTCGGGGGGCAAGACAGATGGGTCCAACGTGCTGGCCCCCGACCCACATGCAAAGAGATATCTACCCTTTTCCGCTATCGCCGCCTCGGTTCCCATGGGGCGGGAGTTTTTCAGTCTCGACGACTTCGACACCCGTGGGAAGACCCTCCTCGTCCGGGTTGACATCAACTCCCCCATGGACCCCGCCACGGGGCGGATCCTGAACGACGCGCGGATGCGGAACCACCTCGACACCCTCAAGGACCTGGTCCGCGCCCGGGTCGTACTCCTGGCCCACCAGAGCCGCCCCGGGAAGTCGGACTACACCTCGCTGGAGCCCCACGCCATCCGGCTGTCCCATCTGCTGAACCGGGACGTGGAGTACGTGGACTCCCTCTACGGACGTGCGGCACGGGAAGCGGTGGGGAGCCTCCGGCCCGGGGACATCCTGCTCCTGGAGAACACCCGGTTCTACGCGGAGGAGATCGCCTTAAAGGGCGCCTCCCCCGACGCGCAGCGCAACAGCCACATCGTCCAGCGCCTGGCGCCCCTGGCGGACTACTTCGTCCACGACGCCTTCGCGGCGGCGCACCGCTCCCAACCCACGCTGGTCGGGTTCGCGGAGGTGCTGACGGCCATGGCGGGGCGGGTGATGGAGCGGGAGGTGGAGATGCTCGGGAAGGCCATGCACAGCGGGCCCTCCCCGAGGCTCGCCATCCTGGGCGGGGTCAAGGTGGACGACACGGCGGAGGTGATGGGGCACTTCCTCGACAAGGGAATCGTGGACCGCATCCTCACCACGGGCCTCGTGGCGAATCTCTTCCTCGCCGCGGGAGGCACGGACATCGGGGTGGCGAACCGGGAGTTCCTCGAACACGAGGTGGGGAACTCGGAAGCCCTCATCGGGCAGGCGGGGGCGCTGCTCAAGCAGTATCCGGAGGCCATCGAGGTGCCGGTGGACGTGGGCGTCCAGATCAAGGACGGCCGCGACGACGTGCGCGTCAAGAAGATCCCGGGCGACGCGCGCATCATGGACTTGGGCATCGACACCCTCGGCGCGTACATGGAGGCCATCCGGGAGGCGGGGACGATCATCATGAACGGGCCCGCGGGGGTCTTCGAGCTCGAGGAGTTTTCCCTGGGGACCCGGGAGATCTTCGACGCCGTGGGGAGCGCCGATGCCTTCACGGTGATCGGCGGCGGCCACACGGTCGCGGTGGCGGAGCAGATGCACCTCCAGGGGCGCGTGGACCACATCAGCACGGGGGGCGGGGCGTTGATGGACTTCCTCTGCGGCAAGCCCCTCGCCGGGCTGGAGGCCCTCAGCCGGAGCCGGGACCGGGTCCTGAAAGCCTCCTAGGGAGAGGGTGCGGACACAAAGGATTTATAGCCACCGCCGCTCTCGTGGCTTCGGTTGACGGCCACAGCGGCGGGGAAACGCCCGGTCTCATCCCGAACCCGGAAGCTAAGCCCGCCCGCGTTCTCTGCGGTACTGTGGCGCGCGAGCCCACGGAAAGCCTAGCCCCATCAAGGGGTCCTGGACCGTATGGCCTAGGTACGCTAGCCGCCTCTCGGAGGCTTCGGCTTATGAGGGGCGGTGAACCGTACCGCTCTAACGGCCTTTGGCCCTTGGAACGCCGTCAACCTCCCCCTTTCTCCACACTCCACTAGGAGGCGACGCTGCGCGTCGCGGGCCGGCGCCGCCGCTTCCGGGCCCACGCGCCCAGCACGAGGAGCAGGACGGCTCCGAGGGGCACGGCGATCTCCCCGAACTCCGGGATGGCCAGGTCGTTGGCGTCCCCTTGGGTGGGGTTGTCCGACACGTACCAGTCCTTGTTGNNTCCCAGGGCTTGCCGGTGACGGAGTCCTTGTACCGGGCCCAGGTCTGCCCGGCGCTCATCTTCTTGTTCTGGGTCTGGTCCACCTCGAGGCCGCTGGCGTCCACGAGGCGGATCTTGCGGGCCTTGTTGGGCAGGATGTCACCGCCCAGGTCCACGGAGAGGTATTCGCTGCCGCTGCCCCAGGCGCCGATGGTGACGCTCCCGAACGTGTAGATGGTCGTCCAGCTCCCGCCCTGGGCGGGGCGGATCTGGATGGCCCACCCCGTCAGGTCCACGGAGGTGGAGGTGGGGTTCGCCAGCTCGATCCAGTCGTTGGCGGTCGCGGAGGAGATCTCGTTCAGGACGACCTCCGTGGCGGGGGCGCGGGTGCCGCGGCCGGCGGTGGCGTTGCCCAGGGTGGCGTCGGAGTCGTCCCGCGCCCCCATCCAGTCCACCGCCCGGAAGAGGACGGCGAACTCGGGGGCCAGGGGGAGGTCGGCAGCGTCCACGGCCACCTCCAAGCGGTAGGTGTCGACGGCCGCGTCCACGTCGCGGAGGAATTGCCAGGGGGAGATCGTCGTGCTGTTGTAGGCGTACAAGGCGCTGGAGCGGATCTCCCCGTGCCGGCCCTCAACCAGGAGGAGGTAGTCCATGCCATGGAGGGCCGTTCCCGCCGCGACGCCCAGGCCTGTGGGGAGGCCGTCCGCGTCGACGAAGAGCATCCAGCGCTCCGTGCCTTCCAGGACCAGACGGGAGATGGGGCCGACGTAGCGGGTGACGACGCGGTCGCGGTAGTCGGTGGGGTACCAGGCGGGGATGGTCGTGTTGAGCCAGACATCGGAGCCGTCGGGGTAGTCCACGACCCCGTCGCTGTCCACGTCCCCGCCCTCGTCCGCGTCGGGGGTGCCGTCGTTGTCGAAGTCGAAGGAGAGGTTCGGCTCGAAGACGTCGGGGACCGTGTCGTCGTCGCTGTCCACGTCCGCCGACGGGGGCAGGGGGCGGGGCCGGAGGGACGGGAGGTCCGCGCCCCCGAGCATCCTCCCGTCCTGGTCGATCTCCGCGTAGAAGGAGGCATTGCCGCCCAAGTGCATCCGGAAGCCCCGGAGATCGATGTTCTCGTTGACGAGGCCGGGGGCCCGGAGGGTGAACACGTCGTCGTCCGCGTCGAAGAGGCCCGGCACCGCGGACCAGTCCGCGAAGGCCCCGTCCACCGTGGGGTCGGGCGCGCCCAGGATGTAGGAGCCGGTGAGGCCCACGTCCTGGAAGGAGACGGTGGCGCCGGACTCCGCGCCGATGACCCGGAGGCCCAGGCTGGTGCCGGCGTTGAGGACAGTGAAGGAGGCGGTGATTTGGAGGACCCGGGGTCGGTCGACGGTCATGGCGAAGGGGAAGGTGGCCATGGGGCCCCCTGGGACGACGGAGGCCAGGATGACGCTGTTCTCGTCCAGGAGGTTGAGGGAGAGGGTGTCCGGCGGGGCGGTACCCGTGAGGGCCACGGAGAGGTTCGCCAGGGTGACGTCCCCGCCGTGGGGTCGGACGTCCAGGGCGACCAGGGGCACCTGGGCGGAGGTGATGATGGAGGGGGCGAGGGTGCGCTGGGCGACGGTGAGGGCCCCCGGGAGGCGGCTCACGATGGCGTCGGTGGCGTCCGCGTTGCCGGCGATGTCCGCGGTGAGGACCCGCACCCTGGCGGTGTCGGGGGCGACGGTGAGGAGCTCCATCTCGCTCCCCCGGACGGCCACGGAGGCGCGGCCCACGGCCCGGAAGGCGTTCCAGTCATCCTGGGAGCCGGCGTCCTCGAAGGTGTGCTCCTGGGCCCGGTGGATGCTGGAGTTCCAGCCGGAGACCTCGATCATGGAGTCCACGCCGAGGCCCTCCAGGCGGTATCCGGTGGTCTCGGAGCCGTCCTGGTCGATCATCACGAAGAAGGCATCGACGCCCGCGGGCCCTGATCCGTTGAGGGCCTGACCTTGGACCCTGGCGTACACGCCCAGTTTGTTGTTCGTCTGGAGGACCTTGTACGCCACCAGGTCGACGTCGGGATTCGCGGGGACGTCCTGGAGGGTGTCCACGTAGGCGGGGACCCCGACCCAGTCCGCGAAGTCCCCGTCCACGAGGATGCCCCCGCCCTCCACCTCGAAGAACACGTTGAGGACGAGGGGGGCGAGGATCATCGCGAATAGCACGCCGGCGACGCCGATGGAGTTCAGCAGCCACCGGGTGTCCGGGGGCCGGATGGGCGGGCGGAAGTCGTCGATCCGGCCGTTGGTGAGGCCCGTGCCGTTGATGAGGCCGTTGACGCGGCCGGAAGGGGTGGAGAGGCCGTTGACGCGGCCCATGCCCGAGCCGTTCACGAGGCCGTTGACGCGGCCCGCGTCCAGCCCGTTCACGCGGCCGGGGGCGAGGCCGTTGACCATGCCGTCGTCCCGCCGACGGTAGGGGACCGCGGGGCGGGGAGGCGTGACCTCCTCGCCTTCGAGGCGGCCCACCTCGCCGAGGCGGCGCTCGCCCTCCTGGCGGCGGAGGTCCACGGCGGTCTGGAGGGCGACGGTGGCCTCCTCCTCCCGCCCCAGGAGGTGGAGGAGTTCCGCCTTGACCTCCCAGGCCCGCACGAGGGTGGGGTCGACCTGGAGGAGGCGCTCGTACTGGGCGAGGGCCCGCGCCGCCGCCTGCTCCGGGACGGCGGGGGCGACCGTCTCCCACTCCGGCGCGATGGGGGAGACGTCCTCCGTGGTCCGGAGGATGTCCATGACCTGCAGCTTGTAGTCCGCCCGCTTCTTCGGGTTGAGCTCCGCCGCCCGGGCGAGGGCCTCCACGGCTTCCTCGTCCCGGCCCAGCTCCCGGAGGACCTCGGCGCGCTTCACCCAGATGCGCTCCAGGGTCGGGTCCACCTCCAGCAGGCGGTCGTAGTTGTCCAGGAGTTCCTCCGGGTCCTTCGGCTTCTCCGCCTCCTTCGTCCGCTCCCAGCGGGTCAGGAAGTCCCGGACGATGCCCTTGGGGGCCTCCCGCCGCTTCGGGGGCCGGACCTTCTTCTCGGGCGGTCTCTCCGGGGTCTCCAGGGCCTCCATCTCGGCAAGGAACTGGTCGAGGTCGTCCTCCTCGGCTTCAACGAGAGAAGCCCCGCAGGACGGGCAGGCGCCCGTCCCGGGGGCGACGAAGGTGCCGCAGAGGGGACAGGGGGTGGGGGTGGCCTCCGCGGCCTCTTCGGGAATCGGGATCTCGGGTGCGACGAACTCCTCGCCCTCCTCGAAGACGGCGCCGCAGTGGGTGCAGACGTCCGCCTTGGCGGAGATGAAGGCGCCGCAGGAGGGGCACATGTGGAGGACGGGGACCTCCTCCGCGGGCGGGACCTCCTCCTCGTCCTCCTCGGAGACCTCCCCCTCCTCGAAGGCGATGCCGCAGTGGGGGCACTCCGTCGCGTTGGGGGAGATGAAGGCGCCGCACTCCGGGCAGAGGAGCAGGCCCTCCTCGGGGATCTCCCCCTCCACCCAGGTGAGGTAGTTCCGGATGCGCTGGGCGAGGATGGGGCCGATACCCTCGACCTGGGCGATTTCCTCCGTGGTGGCGCGGCGGAGGGCGTCGAGGGTGCGGAAGCCCGCCTCCTTGACGCGGCGGGCCTTCTCCGGAGTGACGCCGGGAATCAGGGTGAGCCACTGGAGGACATCCTCGGCCATCCACAACGAGGTCGCACGCGCGTATTAATAGGGGTTATTGGGAGCGAACGGAGGAAACGGGGGAGGTTTCGGATAGGAAGCAGACGGAATATTGTGTTAGAGGTCCTGCAGGACGGTGGCGAAGGGGTCGGCGAGGATGCGCAGGGCGCCCGCGCCGGAGCCCCCGCGGAGGTCCACGATGAGCTGGGTGTCCGTCTTGCGGTGGACCTCGGCGGAGGAGGCCTCCCGCTCCACCCGCTGGAGGATGTGCTCGAGGAACGCCTTCCCCCGGGCGGCGGTCGCCTCCCGGCGGTCCGCGAGGAGGGGGGTCGGGTAGTAGCGGATGAAGCGGCCGTCCTCCACGGAGGCCACGAGGCCGCGGTTGGTGAGCTTCGAGACGGCGCGGTGGACGGCCTGCTGCGTCGCCCCCAGGGCCTCGGCGAGGTCGCGTTGGCTCGCCCCCGTCTGCCGGCTGAGGTGGCGGTAGATGTCGCGGGGGAGGCCCTGCCCCAGCACCTCGAGGAGGGGGACGTCCTCACGGGCGATGAGGCCGACGGGGTAGTACAGGCGGGTGCGGCCCCGCCGCTCGGAGGCCACGTAGCCCGCCTCCTCCATCTTCCCCAGGTGCCACTGCACCGTGGTCGTCGCCATCTCCGCCCGGCGGGCGATCTGGGAGGCGGCGAGCACGGGGCGGGCGCACAGGACTTCCAGGATCCGCCGGCGGGGGGCGCTCAGGAGGGTCGCCTCGGCCCGCTCTCCCCGCTCCGCCCCCCGTTCCCCGCGGACGGCGGCCTCGAGGGCCCGTCCCACCTTGCGGGGCATCTACTCCCTCGCGTACTCGTCCAGGATGCTCTCCACGAGTTCGGCGCCCTTGATGTCCTGGAAGTCCTGGTCCGTCAGCTCTTCCAGGGACTTCAGGAGGCGGCGGTGGACGGTGGGGGGGAGGCGGTCCCCGAGCTTCTCCAGCTCCTCCATGACCTGGGTGGGGATCGCGTCGCTCTCCGTGGGGGCGAACTCGCCCCGGTCCACGACGAGGCCCAGGCCCTTCACGATGTGGTAGGGGTGGCTGTGCTCGGAGTGGGCGCTGCTCCGGCACTTCACGATCTTGAGGCGGCGGGTCACCATGTCGTCCAGGGCGCGGTACTGGAGGTGCATCACGCAGTCGGCGAGGTACATGGGGATGATGGTCTCCCGGCCGGAGAGGTCCCCCGCGGTGCCGTGCTCCTCCAAGGTCGAAAGGACGGTGCCCACCTTGCGGAGCTCCTTCAGCATGAACCCGATGAGGTCCCGCTGCTCGTAGGCGTCGGCGGTGGACCACATCACGGGGGTGAGGGGGTCGATGGAGATGCGGGCGTCCGCCCCCGTCCACTCCCCCACGAAGGCGGGGAGCTCCTTCTTGATGAAGGTGGCGAACTCTTTCCCGGAGGCGTCGATGAAGACGAGCTGCTCGTCGTCCAGGTAGTCGAGGATCTCCGTCCAGCCCATCTCCACGGCCTCCCGGATGATCTGCTCCTTGTTCTCGTCCAGGGAGACGAAGATGCCCTCCTGGCCCTCCTCCAGGCCGCGGCGGATGAACTGGGTGGCGAAGGTGGTCTTCCCGGCGCCCGAGGCCCCGATGACGACGGACGTGGAGTTCACGTTGATGCCGCCGTCCAGGAGGGGGTTGAGGCCGTAGATGCCGGATTTGATCTTCCGCATCCGGCGTTTTCATTCTGAGAACTCTATTTATCTCTTTGGGGACGGGTATCCGTGAGCGCCGGTACCGGCCTTGTCAGGCGGCGAGCAACTCGTCCAGCGACTCGGGGGCGAGCCCCACGCCCAGCACGCCGTCCCGCCGGTCCACGGGTTCGCCGTCGTCGAAGACCACTAGGGTGGGGACGACATCGACGGCGTACTCGTCCCAGAGGGGGTCGGAGTACGAGCTGATGTCCACGCCGACGAGGTCCGCCTCTGTCTCCGAAGCCCGGGCGTCGAAGAGCCGTTTGAAGCGGACGCAGAAGGGGCACCACTGGGCCCAGAACAGGACGACCTGGCGGCCGCCTCGCCGGAGCACCTCGGCCTGGAACGCGTCGCCCTGGATGTCTCGGAGCATGGGTCGCCGACCCGACCACTCGCCCGAGCGTATTTGAAGCTGACCTCGAATGCATTCAAGCGAAGGTCGCAATGCTTTAATCGCGTCCCCCCATACCCCACCGATCTCCCCCCGCCCTTCTGGTGATGGTGTGAGTCGGGTAGCGTGCAGCTCGGACATTGAGGCTTACTTCTCCCGCCTGGAAGCCCAGGCGGACGCGGCGTACCGCGTGGCCTCGGAGGCCCGGGCGAAGGGCTTCGACCCGGAGCTGGAGGTGGAGATCCCGCGGGCAGAGGACCTGGCCTCCAGGGTGGAGCGGGTGCTGAGCGGGTTCGGGGTCGAGGGCGTCGCGGAGCGCATCCGGGCGGTGGCGGAGGAGCACGACCGGGAAGAGACCGCCCTCCTCATCGCGAAGACGGTGGACGAGGCCTTGGAACGGGCGGTCCGCGTCGGGCTGGCGATTCTGACGGAAGGCATCCTCGTGGCGCCGCTAGAGGGGGTCACCCACGCCCGGGTCGTGAAGGGGCGGGAGGGGACCTACGCCGAGGTGTTCTTCTCCGGGCCCATCCGGTCCGCGGGGGGCACGGGGCAGGCCCTCAGCGTCCTCATCGCGGA
>JABAOD010009375.1_pt5 | contig 12160 bp, 12 predicted proteins | sample 7062151 | NCBI WGS metagenome assembly JABAOD01 (sample SAMN14538626, study PRJNA623070) | marine sediment metagenome | biome: marine biome [ENVO:00000428]; feature: marine pelagic biome [ENVO:01000023]; material: deep marine sediment [ENVO:00002113] | place: India: Gulf of Khambhat ...
TGAAGTGCCAGATGGCGACCAGTGTGACGCCATCGGGGCGGCTCTGGACACTCGCTTCTCCTGCTTTCGCTGCCATCGATACCTCCCTTCGCGAATCCGTCGGCCCTCGGTTCAGACGTCGATGCTCATCAGCCTGCCGCCCGGCGAACCAAGCCAGGCGGGAGGCACCCCGCTCAATCCGCCATGTCGCCCTTGAGGGGGCACCCTGCTTCCTCCCTGTCGAGGATCCCTCCCAGGTAGCGGCGCTCCTTCTTGAATCCAGCCCCGACAAGAAGGTGATGTGTAGCGCCCCTGGCGTGGCAGGCTGGATTCAAGCAGTAGGCCACGATGTCATCATCAGGATGCTGCAGATCGCGGGCCTGGTCGGGACTGGAGACGTTGAGAGTGCCAGGGACGTGCTTGGCCCGATAGGCCCATTCGCCAAGGACCATGACCAGCTTGAACTCGTCTCCCCGATCCAGTTTCTCCTTGAGGTCCTCGCGACTGATCAGCTGCATCTCGTTGCCCTCCTACGCGGCCCCCTGATAGCGCAGGGCTAGCGAGGCTCAGGCGCTTCGCTGGGGGTGACCTCCACCTCCAGTGGACTTCCCCTCCTGAGAATCAGGGCAGTGTACCGTTCGCCGATCGACTCTTCGTCCAGAAGTCGATGGAGATCGTCCACATGGTCAACCGCGCTGCCGTCCAGGGCCAGCAGGACATCCCCCGGCTGGAGCCCGGCCCGATGGGCGGGCCCGTTTGGCACGACCTCGACGATGCGCACCGCGCGCTCTTGATCCACTTTGAGCCGACGCCGTAGCCGTTGCTCGATCTCTACCGGTCCGGCTGAAACACCCAGGAATCCCCGCCTCACCTTTCCGTGCTTGATGAGGAGCCCGGCCACCCGCTTGGCGGTGTTGATAGGGATGGCGAAGCACAGTCCCTGGGCACCCGGGATCACCGCCGTATTGACCCCGACCACGCGGCCCCTGGAATCCGCGAGGGGACCGCCGGAGCTTCCCGGGTTGAGCGCAGCGTCGGTCTGGATGATGTTCTCCATGGCCCGGCCGCTGTAGGAGCGCCACACTCGACCGACAGCACTGATGACGCCTGCGGTCACGGTCGTCTCGAGGCCCAAGGGGTTTCCCACCGCCACCACCAGCTGCCCGGCGCGGAGCCCGGACGAGTCCCCCAGCGGAACCACGTGGAGGTCGGTAGCCGGGATCCGAAGCACGGCCACATCGGTTGCCGGATCCATCCCGACGACCTCGGCCTCGTAGGTGTCCCCCTGGAGGTCGGTCACGTCTACAGACCTCGCGCCGTGAACCACATGGCTATTGGTGAGGAGGTACCCGTCTGGCGCCATCACGAACCCCGACGCCGCACCTTGCAGGCCCCCTCTCCCCCGCGTGCGTTGCACCGCGATGTTCGCCACACTCGGGCTCACTCGCCCGGCGACCTGCACTACAACGCGCGAGTAGGCATCGAGCGCCTCCAATTCGCGACCCTCGGCCTCGGTGTTCATCCGCCCGTCAGGCCTCCGCCAGAGCGGGTCCCGCCGACGGCGCTTGGACGCTGCCTCGGACCGACAATGCCGCGATGCCGCCAAGCACCAGCGCCACACCCAGCCACTGAACAGTCGAGAGGGACTCCGAGAAGATGAACACCGCCCACACGACAGTGAGCATCGGCTGCAGAAGGAGGAGAACTGATGTCTCCAACGCGGGGAGGCGGGGAAGGGCCGTCGCGATCAGGACCCACCCTCCGACCTGCACCGCGACGGCGAGTCCCAAGAGCCACCCATGCGNNCACATCGAACCCCGCGTCGAAGAAGCCGACAGCAAGCGATCCGGCAGCCGCACCGAGCGTGGCGTCCAGCAGCGGCCCGTGGGGCGGGGCCAGATTGCGGTTGGAGGCCCGAAAGACGAGCAAGAAGCCCGCGTACGTCGCGCCGGCCAAGACCGCTGCAATCGTCCCCGCGGCCGGTCGCGCGCCATAGGCATCACTTCTTCCAAGCCCGGAGATCAGGGCGACCCCCAGAAAGGCCACAGGAACTATCAGGAAGGCCAATCGACTCGGCCTCTCACGATACAGGATCCAAGCAGCCACCCCGACGAACGCCACCTGAATGTTGGCGACCACCGTGGCGAGTCCTGCCCCCAGCCAAGCGATGGACTGGTGCCACAGGACCAGATCCACGGCGAGGAGGATCCCGCTGCCGAAAGCCATCCAGCGTCTCGAGGCTGATCTGCGGTCGCGGCCCCGCAGCGCCCACCAGATGAGGAGAAGGACCGGGATAGCGTATGCCGATCGGAAGAAGGCGGCGGTGGTGGGAGCTACGTTGGCCAGGCGCACGAATATGGCGGAGAAGGNNCGACCACACCACCCAGGGCTACGAGCCTGGCTACAGCCAGTTTCACGCGAGTCCGCGATCCCCGGCCGTCACCCCGCGCCTTTCAGCGCCGCCTTCTGCGCTGCAAGCAGCTGGGCAATCCCCGTTTGCGCCAGATCCATCAGCCCGTCCAGGGTTTCTCGGCTGAACGGTCCCCCCTCCCCCGTGCCTTGGACCTCCACAAACCGTCCGCCTTCGGTCATCACGACGTTGAAGTCCACCTGCGCCTGGCTGTCTTCCGCATAGCTCAGATCCAAGAGGGGATCGTCCTGCACGACCCCCACGCTGACCGCCGCTACCTGGCTCAGCAGGGAGCCCGGAGCCGCCCGTCCATGCTCAATCATCTGCCGCATTGCCAGTGCGAGGGCGACGTAGCCACCGGTGATGGCTGCCGTCCGCGTCCCGCCATCGGCCTGGACCACGTCGCAGTCCACCAGGACCGTGTGCTCCCCCAGGAGTCCAAGGTTGACGGCGGCGCGAAGGGATCGTCCGATGAGCCGGCGGATCTCCAGCGTTCTGGCCCGCGGCCAGCGCTCCTCGCGCATCACCCGCTCCTTGGTGGATCGCGGGAGCATGGCGTACTCTCCGGTGACCCAGCCCTGGCCGCTTCCCAAAAGCCAGGGCGGGACGCGCTCCTCCACCGTCGCCGCACAGATGACCCGCGTGTCGCCCGTCTCGATGAGAGCCGATCCCTCTGGATAGTCCTGGTACCCAACGGTGATACGCACGGGGCGAAGCTCATCGGGGGCGCGACCGTCGCGACGCATGGGTGCCTCCTCAGGGGGCGGCATGCTAGCACAGACAGACTGAGAGGGCGAGATCCGACCCGCCGGCCCCGCCCTCCCTTCGACTCTGATGCATTTCTGCTAGCCGGTTTCCGCCAGCCTCTCCTCCCAGCGGGCCCTGATCGCCTGGTACGTTTCCTCCGTGATGGCCCCTTCAGCAAATCGGGCATCGAGGTTGTCCAGGACCTGCTGAATCTGCTCGCCGGTCATCGGACCGGCAGGTTGGGCCCCGGGAGCTGCTCCTGCCTGCATCGCCTGCGCCATCAACTGGGCCATGGTGAGACCTAGACCCGCGCCGGCGCCAAGCCCCAGACCCGCGCCGGTGAAGTCTCCGGCGGTACCGCCCTCGCCACCGGCCTCCGCGGCCCGCTCCAACGCTCGGGCTGCCTTGAACTGAAGGTAGGCCTGCATGTTCCCGATTGCGCCCATGGAGGCACGCTCATCGATGGCCTTCTGAGTGTCCTCGGTGGGCGAGATGTTCGCGACATAGAGGGTCTTCAGGTCGAGAGCCAACGCCTCGAACTCGTCGGAGGACTTGGCCTTCACAGAGGCACCGAACTCCTCATAGAGGCTCGGTAGGTCGAATAGAGACGCCTTTGTCTCCCCAATGAGATCGCTGAATCGGCTCACAATGATGGTGCGCAGAAAGTTCTCTATGTCGTCCGTATCGTACAGACCCTGCGTACCGACGATCTTGTTCACGAAGAGCTGCGGGTCCTTCACCTGGGTCGAGTAGGTCCCGAAAGCGCGCAGCCGCACCATACCCAAGTCCCCATCTCGGATGGCCACGGGCTCGGGGGTTCCCCATTTCTGGTCTACGAACTCACGCATGTTGACGAAGTAGACCTCAGCCGTGAACGGGGTCTCCCCGCTGAAGGCAGCGCCGACGAGATTGACCAGAAGCGGGATGTTCGCCGTGGAGACTGTGTGCCGCCCGGGTCCGAAGGTGTCGAGCGCCTTTCCATCGCGGAAGAACACGGCCGATTGCTGCTCCCGAACGATCAGTTGGGTCCCGATCCGGAAGTCACCTCCGCCTTTCTCCGGGACCCTCCGAACCATTTCGCGGTCGTCGAGGTCGGGAACCTCTACGACGTCAAGGATTCTCGCCATGGATCTCTCCTTTCCTCCCTAGCTAGCGGGCGATGGCTATTCGTCCTTCTTCTTTGTCTTCTTCTTTCTGGTCTTCTTCTTCTCTTGCGTGCTTTCTTCTAGATCCAGAATGGCATCCTGGCGCATGGAGAAAGCGTCATTCAGGCCCTCCAAAGCCGAGGCCAGGTCTTCCGCTACGGCCAGGAGCACCTGCTCCTCGGTGGCCACAGCGAGCTTCTCGACCCACTCCCCCACCTCCTCCACCCCAGCGTGGAGGGCATCGTCGAACGAATAGAGGGCATCAAGCTCTCGGTTCTTGACCTTTACAGCGTCAAACCATCCTCCGTATCCGTAGGTCGCCGTCTTCAGGCGGTCGATCAGCAGCTGCAGACGCATCATGCACCGCTCCAACGCCAGAACTACCCTCAGCTGGCCCGAATCGGACAGCCGGGTCTGGAGATCGGTGAGCCGCCCCCTCTGCTGTTGGAAGCTACCCGCCAGGTGGGTGCGCAGCAGACGATCGGCTTCGCGGCGCATCTCCTTTTCCTTGTAGCCCGCGAATCCAGGGATAGCGCTCTCCAGCCGCTCCAAGGCGCTCCGGGCATCTCGCACGCGATCAGTGATACTCACGCTTGCCTCCCTTCACGTGATGAAGAGTTCCACGCCACAGTAGGGGCAACGGACAATTCCCTTGCCCACAACCTCCCTCACGCCCCCGCAATTGGGGCACTTGGTCGTCCTCACGCGGGCCGCCTCGACCGCGTAGAGAACCCCGGCGTCCCAGTCAACATAGCCGGTGAAGAGTCCTTTTCCCACCAGATCGTAGATGTGATCTCTGACCTGGTCCCGGTTCAGGTCGAGTTCGAGAGCGATCTCGGACACCTTCACGCTGCCTTGAGTCAGGACCATGTCCAGGATCCTCCTGGCGCTCTGGGCCTGGGCTAGGGCCTCGGCCTCCCGCCCTCCTCGCACAAAGAGGAAGACACCTGCCCCAAGGAGAGGCAGGACGAACACCGCCAGTAGGCCTCCCAGTCCGAGCACGAAACCGGTGGTTTCGAGCTGTCCGGAAGAGAGATTCGCCGACAGCCATAAGAACCCCACCACCCCCAGGATCACAGCTGCAGCGACCATCAGTCCCCCGACCAGCCTCCCTTGAGACATGGTCAGCAGAATCCCGGTGTCCTAGAGGCCGTTGATCGCAACAAGACCCATCGCCTATCCAAAGCCGCTTCCTCCTCCTCCGCCTCCGCCGCCCCCGCCGCCGAAGCCCCCTCCTCCGCTCCAGCCGCCCCCGGAGGAGCCGGAAGGTGAGCTCCCCAGTGTCTGGCCGGTGCTGTTGAGAAGGGAAGTGAGTCCATCGCTCATGCTCTGCAGCGACCTGGCCATGCCGTCGCTCGCCCTCTGGAGTGATGGCGTACCGCCTCCCGGGCGGGAGGCTCGGCCGGGGCTTCCCCGCCCTCCTCCGCCTTCGGCCCCGCCTGGGCCGGCCCCGAAGAATCCACCTGGGCCCCACCCATAGTCCGGCCCCGGCCGGTACCACGGAGGGGCCGGAGCGTCGGCCCTGACAAACTCAGCGATCCACGACTCCTTGAGACCCAGGGCGATGGCGTAGGGTAGATAGCGATCGAAGAGATCCTGCGCCTGCTTGAGATCCACATGGTCGCGAATCTCCTCGAGGTAGGAGCGAAAGGCCCGCCACTTGGCGGCCTCCTCCGCTCCCACGGGAGTCTTGCGCGGCATGAATCGGGCAGCAACCAGGAGCGCCACCGAGACGAGACCGATTCCGATTGCGGGCAGGAATGCAAGCTCTGTGAACGGTTCCAGAATTGCCGTCAACACCAGGAAGAAGATCCCCGCCAGGACCAACCCACCGATCGCCAGCCCATAGTAGATCTGCCGGGTGCGGTTGGGGCTGCGTGGGAACAGCTTCCGGCCGACGATCTCCTTGTACATTGCCTTCTGGATCTTCGGGATCTCCTTGTAGAAGTTGTTCTTCAGCTTCGAGAGCTTGCGGCGGTCCTTCGTCCCGAACATCTTCTTCAAGATCCGCCGCTCGTAGGGCAGCAGGTCGTCGGGCTCAGACGCCCTTTCGAACTCGAAGTCACGCGTCCCGCCGATCCCTAGGAACCCCGGCTTCTCGATCTCCGTCATCCGGATCACGCCGCGTCGTGCCAGGTCCACGATGGTGGCGACTGTGTCCTTCATATCCGAGAACTCGTCCACCAGCGTCCCGACCAGGCCGGGCCGGAGGTCGGTGGGGGGCTCTGACAGGTAGGAGACGGGGAGACGGGTTGGCTGGTCACGGCCACGTGTGTACCAAAGCAGGTAGATCCCCAGAAGCCCGAGCACAGGGATCAAAAGCCCCAGGCAAAGAGCAGCAGCAGTCGCCACAGGGCGCCCTACCGCCTGGATACGACGCCCTTCATCGTCGGCGGCCTGCCACGGTGGCGGTTCGGCCTGCACGATCCCGTGCGGAAACTGGACGCGCACCTCAAGGGGGCGTCCCGGGGGGATGTCCGTCGCGTTGAAGACCACCGTCACGGGGTCAACCACCACAGATTCGGCGGGGTGGAAGTAGCTCGCTACATTCTGCACCTCGTCCACACCCTGGGGCAGCCGAACGACAATCTGAGACGAGCGAATGGGGAAGTCCCGGTTCTCGCCCCGGATCACCTCCCACCAGATCTGGTCACCGTCGTCGTAGATCCGGAGCCCCCCTGCGATCCTGTAGCCGATCTCGTAGGTGTGGGTGGAGGGGCCCACCGGTTCGGGGAAGTACCACTTGATGAAGAAGTTGCCTCCCTCCCGGTAGGTCTCGTAGCTCCCCGGTTGACCCTGACCCAGGGGCACCTGCCGGCCGTCGATCAATACCGCGACGTCAGAAACGGACCCGAGCCGCGAGGTGCCTACCGAGTGGAAAGCGAAGCGGAAGGTCCCAGAAGTGAAGGTGACAAGCCACGTCTCGTCTATCTGGATGTCGCCATCGTCTTCGACGCGCAGCTCCACGTCGAGACGCTCCCAGTACAGGTCTTGAGATTGCGCGTGTACGGCACCGACTGCGGCTCCGACTAGAAGCAGTACGAGAACGCCGGCGCGAAGTCTTGGTGACACTGGTGAATCTCTGGCTGGCGAATCCTCTGATGGTGGGCTGAAGGCCGCCCTTCGCCCCCCAATTATAGACAGCCGCCTACAGATGGGAAGAAGGCAACCAGAGCACCCCATGCTCCAGGCGCAGGCGATGCCCGTCTGGGCACCTCGCTCGTCATTGAACTGCTGAGGCTCGCCACGGGATCCCTCGCCCTTGCAGAGGACCTTCCTGGTATCGGACGCCCCCTGCCTCTCGCAGGAACCCAGCCTGCACGAGCGCTAGTTGCGCCTCTCGAAGAATAGAAGCCGCGTGCTGCCATACTGTCGGCTGTCAGACTCGATCAGGTGGTCCAGCTCCAAGGACTCCTGTTCTTTGGGCCAGATCTGGATGATCACGGAGCCGCGCTCCGAGATCAGCTCGGGCCTGCGGTCAAGGGCCAGGAGAGTACGATCCCAGAGGTTCTGGTACTGAGGGGGCCCCACATATATTAGATCGAAGGACGGCTCCACCGTGGACTCGATGAAGTCGAACACGTCCTGCTTGACCACTGTCGCCGCGGTCGCGAGCCCAGTAGCCGCCAGGTTCCGCCGGATGACGGTGGTCGCCAAGCCGTACCGCTCCACGAACACCGCGTGCTCCGCGCCACGGCTGAGGGCCTCGATTCCCACGCTACCCGTCCCAGCGAACAGGTCCAGGAATCGGCACCCTTCCACACGCGGGGCCAAGATGCTGAACAGGGACTCCTTGACACGATCGGTGATCGGCCTCGTCACCGTTCCAGGCACCGGCTTGAGCCTGCGCCCCTTGGCTGAGCCCGCGATGACCCTCATCACGCGTCCACAGGGCTATCTTGGTCTCGACTCTGAAGCCGATCGAGCTCGCCCCGCAGCTTGTCTCGTCGGGCCTTCAGGTCCGCCAGCTTCTGTTCGGCGCTCTCCACAATGTCGCGCGGGGCCTTTGCTCGAAAGTCCGCATGGCCTAGAACTGCCCGCGAGCGCGCAATCCGCTGGTCAATCTCGGCGAGTTCGAGGGCAAGCCTCTGCCTGTCTCTGTCCAGTTGGATCTGCCCTCCCAGATGCACCGTGAATCTCGTGGTCACTATCGGAGTCACCTCCAGCCCCGTCCGTCCCTGCTGAAGCGTGTTCAGACCCGCTAGCCGCTTGACCACATCCTCTTGCTCGGTCAGCGCGTCATGGGCCTCCTCGACGAAGGCGTCTGGCTTCTCTCCCGCCGGCCAGGCTTCGCTGGCCTTGCGGTGCCGTATCTCTCGTATCAGCTCCCATATCTCCTCCTGTTGAGATTCCGCCTCGTCACTGACAAGGCCTGAATTCGCAGTCGGCCAGGGAGCTACGATCAATGCCTCGCCTTCGTGGGGGAGGTGCTGCCAGATCTCCTCGGTGAGGAATGGCATGAAGGGATGGAAGAGCCGCAGGGTTCTTTCGAAGATGTGGACCAGAATGTGGCGGACCCGGTCCGACGCCCGTGGATCCTCTCCATAAAGATCCACCTTCGCCGCCTCGATGTACCAGTCGGCGAACTCCCCCCACAGGAACTCCTGGATGTGCCGACCTGCCTCGCCGAACTGAAACCGCTCCATCAGCCGATCCACCTCGACGATCAGACGATTGTGCCGACTCAGGATCCATCTGTCGTAGGGACTTCCTGGCTCCGGATCGCCCGAAGGCGGCCGGTATCCATCCGGGAGGTTCGCGGTAATGAACCGCGCCATGTTCCAGATCTTGTTGGCTAGGTTTCGCGCGTCTTCCACGCGCTGCTCGGCCAGCTTGAGGTCCATGCCGGGTGTGCCACTGGTAATGAGAGCGAAGCGCAGCGCGTCGGATCCGTAGATGTCCATCACTGTAAGGGGGTTGATCACGTTCCCCTTGGTCTTGCTCATAGTCTGGCCTCTCTCATCCCGCACCATCCCGTGGAGGTAGATCGCCCGGAACGGAACCTCTCCCGCGAGTTCCATGCCCAGCATGATCATGCGTGCCACCCAGAAGAACAGGATGTCGTACCCGGTCTCCAGGACGCTCGTGGGGTAGAAGTAGGCCAGGTCCTCCGAATCCTCGTTCGGCCAACCGAGAGTCGACAACGGCCACAGGCCCGAGGAGAACCAGGTATCCAGGATGTCGGGATCCTGATGGATGTTGGCGGACCCGCAGTGAGCACACTCCGTCGGATCCTCCACACTCACCGTCATCTCGCCGCACGCGTCGCAGTACCAGACGGGAATGCGGTGGCCCCACCAGAGCTGACGCGAGATGTTCCAGTCCCGGATATTCTCCATCCAGTTATAGTAGACCTTAGTGAAGCGCTCCGGGACGATCCTGATCCGACCGTCCCGCACAGCTTCCGTCGCGGGCTCCGCCAAGGGCCGGATCTTCACGAACCATTGCTCGGAAACCAGTGGTTCCACCAGAGTCTGGCACCGATAGCAGCGGCCCGGAGCGTGGGGGTGGTCCTGGACACCGGCAAGAAGGCCAGCGCGCTCTAGATCGCCGACCAGCTTCTCCCGAGCCTCGTATCGATCCAGCCCCGCGTACGGCCCCGCCTCCGGGGTTAAGGTTCCGTCCATGTTCATGATGTTGACCACCGGAAGATCTTGGCGCTGTCCGATCTCCCAGTCATTGGGATCGTGGCCTGGGGTCACCTTCACCGCCCCAGTGCCGAAGTTGGAATCCACGGTCTCATCTTCAATGACGGGGATGGGACGATCGAGAAACGGCACGAGCGCCGTCTTTCCTGCATAGCCTGCATACCGATCGTCCTCAGGATGGACAGCAATGGCGGTATCTCCGAGGATCGTCTCGGGCCGGGTGGTGGCGACCTCCAGATGACCGCCCCCTTTCAGAGGATACCGGACGGTCCAGAGCCGTCCACGCTCCTCCTGGTGCTCCACCTCCAGATCGGACAGCGAGGTCTGATCGTTGGGGCACCAATGGATGAGTCGCTCGCCACGGTAGATGAGTCCGCGCTGGTAGAGCCGCACGAAGGCCGTGCGCACAGCGAGAGCCGGACCCGGGTCCATTGTGAATCGCTCGCGCGTCCAGTCGCAGGAGGCCCCCAACCGCCGGAGCTGCTGAGTGATGATCCCCCCGTACTTTCTCTTCCAAGCCCAAGCCAGCTCCAGGAACCGCTCACGACCCAGGTCGTGGCGGGTTATCGGCATCTCCTCTTCGGGAAGCCGGGTCTCCAGTTCCTCTATGAGTTCCATGATCACCGGATCGCGTTCGGCAAGCCCCTTCTCGATCACGTAGTGGACGGCGATCGAGGCATGGTCGCTGCCAGGAAGCCATAGCGTCGGTTCTCCCAGCATCCGGTGCCAGCGGGTCATGATGTCCTCGAGGGCCACGAACAGGGCGTGGCCGTTGTGAAGCTCCCCCGTGACGTTCGGCGGAGGCATGATGATCACGAAGGGCCGTCGGGATCGGTCGATCTCAGGGGTAAAGTAACCCTTCTGCTCCCAGAATTCGTACAACCATTCTTCTGCAGCGCGAGGATCGTACCGCTTGGACATTTCGGCGCCCGACATCTATGCCTCGCCCTTCTTGGAAAGGATGATGAGCCGCCGGGCGTCCTTGGAGAACGGCGCCAAGTGGAAATCCCCGTGGAAGGCCATGGGCGTCAGCCCGGCGCTCTCCAACATGCGGGTCAGCTCGGTGGCGTTGTAGCTGCGCACACGAAACGTGCGCTCCCGCGTCTGACCATCCTCCANNTTGTAGCTGCGGACTCGGAAGGTACGTTCCCGCGTCTGGCCATCCTCCAGCCAACGGATCGTCTCCGTGACCTGTCCCGAAACGGGCTCAAACTCGCGTTCGCGCCACACGGGGACCCCGTTCACTTCGTCCCAGGCCCGATCTTGCCAGATTGTCATCAGGCTATCCCGATTCGCGATATCGATCAGGAACACCCCGCCCGGCTTGAGGGCGCGAAAGACCCCGTCGAGCACCCGCTGATTCTCGTGGTCCCTCGCGAAGAACCCGAAGGAAGTGAAGAGGTTGATAACACCATCGAACCTATTCTTCCAAGGGATCTCGCGCATGTCCCAGCGACGAAAGTCGATTTCCACGCCCGCCTCGCGAGCTGCGCTCCGCGCCGCATCCAGAAACACTTCTGACAGGTCCAGCCCCGTCATTTCATACCCTGCCTGCGCGAGCGGGACAGCGAGGCGACCGTGGCCGCAAGCCAGATCGAGAATCGCCGCCCCGGAGGGGAGCGGCAGCAGTCTTCGGACGCCCGTCACCTGCTCCTCGGTCCGCTCGTGACCGATAGTCTCGGCCCACAGCCTCAGATAGACGTCGTCGAAGAAGCGCTCCCACCATTCCGCCACAGGTCTGCCCCGCTGCACCAGCTCGGCCGAAATGACAAGCCCCCCTCGTCCGTGGACGAGAGGGACGACTCCCGCGGTACCACCTCGGTTCCCCGGCCCCATCGGGCCGGGACACTCAGCGGCTGTAACGGGCCTTCCCGAGGGCGCCTACCTTTGGCTCTCCTTCAGCGCCCTAGCTCCCAGGCGACCTTCAGCGACACTCCCCGCGGGGGCTTCCAGCCGACGACTCCCCTTCTCTGTCGGGTGTCCGCCGCCTACTCCTCCTGCTCGACGCCTCTAGCGTGTGCATCATCCTAGCATGCGGGAAGGAGGGTGTCAAGACATTGCTAGCCGGCCCAGGTCGCCCAGTCGGGCTCCTCTTCCTCGGGGGCGGCTCTCTCTTTGCGCCGGACGACGGTGCGCCTAGGTTGCGGGGCTTCCGGCTCCCGGTCTGTTTCGAACCCGGTGCGTTCGGCCAGGAGTTCCAGCAACCGGATGCTGCCGCCCCTCGGGCGGTA
>JABAOD010001176.1_pt2 | contig 12159 bp, 14 predicted proteins | sample 7062151 | NCBI WGS metagenome assembly JABAOD01 (sample SAMN14538626, study PRJNA623070) | marine sediment metagenome | biome: marine biome [ENVO:00000428]; feature: marine pelagic biome [ENVO:01000023]; material: deep marine sediment [ENVO:00002113] | place: India: Gulf of Khambhat ...
CTGCTGGGGACCTACACGTTCGAACGATATAAGACAGAACGTGAGGAGGAGAGGAAGGAACTCGAGAGGATGAGCGTCGTGCTGAAGGATGCAGGCGATGTTGAGATTGCCATGGAGGCGGTCCGCTGGGCCGAGACGGTCTGCAACGCCACCAACTTCGTAAGGGACCTGGTGGCCTCCCCCGCTCGAGACAAGACCCCCGCCAGGTTGGCCGAGATCGCCACGGAGATGGCTCAGAAGGCGGGACTGAAGTGCACGATCATCGATCGGGAGGAGGCTGCCAAGCTCAACATGGGCGGCTTTCTGGGCGTGGCCCAGGGGAGCGATGAGCCACCGAAATTCATCGTCTTAGAGTACAACGGGGGGAAAGAGGGGCAGAAGCCCATAGCCGTGGTGGGCAAGGGCATCACCTTCGACTCTGGAGGGCTAAACATCAAGTCCTTTGAAAACATGAAGCTCATGAAGGAGGACATGGGCGGGGCGGCTGCCACCCTCGGTGTTCTGAGAGGGGCTGCAGAACTCAAGCTGCCCCTGAACCTGGTGGGCATCGCCCCTTGCGCGGAGAACCTGCCCAGTGGCAGTGCCACGAAGCCGGGAGACGTACTCAGGACCCACTTGGGCAAGACCATCGAGGTGCTGAACACCGACGCGGAGGGCCGCTTGGTCCTCTCCGACGGCCTCGGCTATGCCACTAACTTCGGACCTCAGGCGATCATAGACATGGCAACCTTGACGGGGGCGTGCATGGTGGCCCTGGGCAAGAAGACAACAGGGATGATGGGCACCAGTGAGGAATTGATGGAGAGGCTGAAGGCAGCTGGGAAGAAGTCGGGAGACTACGTGTGGCCCCTGCCCCTTTTCGAGGACTATGAGGAGCAGATCAAGAGCGATGTGGCCGATGTGAAGAACACTGGTGGGCGGTACGGAGGCGCCATAACAGCAGCCCTCCTCCTGAAGAAGTTCGTGAAGGACATTCCCTGGGTCCACTTGGACATCGCCGGCACCGTGTGGACTGATCGCAAGGCCGACGCCCTCAAGAGGGAGTACCTTCCCAAGGGAGCCACGGGAGTCGGCGTGAGGCTCCTTCTCCAGCTCTTTCGGGACTGGAACATGACCTCATGATAGCCGGGGATCTGACGGAGGCCCGCTTCAGAGAGCGGCTCAACAGGTTTCTTGTGAAGGTGGACTTGCAGGGCGGATCCACCCTTAGCCACCTGCCCAACCCTGGTAGGTTGAAGGAGCTATTGAGGCCAGGGGCGCGGGTATATCTCCAGAAGGAGACCGGTGAAAGGCGGAGGACAAGATACGATCTTGTGGCGGTTGAGTTCGGTAGCGTCTTGGTATCGGTGGACTCGAGGCTGCCAAACCGCGCCATCCTGACCCTCCTCCGCGAGGGGCGGCTGAAGGAGTTCGAGGGTTACTCCACCGTAGTCCCTGAGGCCGGTGTCGGAGGCAGCCGCGTGGACTTTCTGCTGAGGGATGGACAGGACTGCTACCTCGAGGTCAAGTCCTGCACTCTAGTGGTAAGGGGCACGGCCCTATTTCCCGATGCTCCGACGGATAGGGGCACTCGCCACCTGGGGGAGCTAACGAGGCTGGTGAGATCCGGACTCAGGGCCGCGATTCTCTTCGTAGTGCAGCGCCCCGACGCAACCCTCTTTCGCCCCAATGATGAAGCTGATCCCAAGTTCGGCGAGGCCCTTCGTCGGGCCTCGGCCGCCGGCGTGGAGGTCCACGCCCACAGATGCAGGTTTGACGGTCGGAATCTTATTGACTTTGAACGGATACAAACCTCCTTAAGTGCTCGCTGATTGCTGTTGGAGATGACTGGTGCCCAGAGGGACCTGAGGGACTTCGTCGGGAAGGCCAAGGAGGCGCCCCGCGACCCCCAGGTGGAGGAACTCCTCCTCCTCTACGAGAAGCGGCGGGACGAAATTGAGGCCCGCCTTGAGGAGTTTCGAAACATCTGGCAGCACGGAACGGATGAGGACCTGTTCTTTGAGATGGCCTTCTGCCTCTGTACCCCCCAGTCCTCTGCCCTTTCCTGCGACAAGGCGGTGAGGGAGCTGAGAAAAAAGGAGCTCCTATTCCACGGGCCCGAGGTGGAGGTGCTCTCCATCCTGGACGGTCACGGCGTCCGCTTCCCCGAGAACAAGAGTCGCTGGATCCTCAAGGCCCGGGAGAGGTTCATCTCCCCCACACCCAGCTTGAGGAACGTGCTTAAGGAGCTGGCCGACAACCCCTTCGACCTGAGGGACTGGCTGGTGCAGGAAGTGTTGGGCCTTGGCCTCAAGGAGGCATCTCACTATGCTCGTAACATCGGCCTTGGAGAGGAGCTTGCCATTCTCGACCGCCACATCCTCAACAACCTCTTCCGCCTCGGCGTGATTGATATGATTCCCAAGAACCTCTCACGGACTAGGTACTTGGACGTAGAGGAGAGGTTGAGGCGGTTTTGCCGCAGCCTTGAAGTCCCTATGGGCCACATGGACCTCTTGCTGTGGGCCAGGCAGACTGGTTTCGTCTTCAAGTGATCCCCCGGAGGAATGGATGAGAAGGTTCGTCGTCGTGGGGCACGAAGCTATCACCACCGCAGACTTCAGCCTCGACGACCTGGCTGGAGCCACTGGCCGCCTCGACATCTTGTTGAGATGCATCAACTCGGCGTTCATGCTCTCCCACGGCCTGCGGAAGGATACCGAACTCTACCTCTCCCTTCTTGGACCCCCGGGACCCAGTAAGGTGATCCGTCTCGTGGGCTCGCAGATGAGATATCTTAACCCCGATGAACGGAGCACCGCGTCCCTCGTAAGAAAGGCCCTGGCCCTCGAATTTGAGGGCCAAAGTACTCCAGGAATCTACGTCCACGTGATGGGGTTGGGAGAGCTCTTACGGGAGTTAAGGGGCAGCCTCGCGTACCTGAGGGAGGATGGGGAGGACCTCAGGGCTACGGAATTGACCTCAGACTCCTCCTTTCTGCTATCTGATCACAAGGATCTCACGCGTCAGGAAGAGGCGACGGTCATGGGCCTGGAACCCAAGCTCGTCAGCGTCGGGCCCGCACCCCTTCACACAGACCACTGTATCACCATCGTTCACAATGAGCTTGACCGCAGAGGCCTCTAGACCTCTTTGGCAGCCTTGGCGAGCCCTTCGAGACCAGCCCGAAGCACTTCGGTCTGCATCCCAAAACACAGCCTGAAGTGATTGTCGGCGCCAAAGAACCTGCCCGGGGTGATGAGGGTTCCGTACCTCTCGAGGGCTACGGAGGAAAGCTTGTTCACATTCCCGTGGAAACGGGGAAAGGCCATGTAGCCAACTGGGGGGACCCACTCTACACCCTTCTCCCGCTGAATCCACTCCTCTACCAGCTTTCTGTTCTCCTCAATGAGCGCGCGGTTCCTGGAGCCAATCTTCTCCCTCATTCTGAGAGCCCTAATGGCCAGCTCGTCGCTCAATACTGAGGGTGCCACCGTCGCGAAGACCTTCACGCCACTGACTCTCTGGAGCACTTTCTCCGCTGCGAGACACCACCCAATCCTCAATCCTCCGAGCCCGTAGAACTTCGAGGGGCTGGAGGTTACGATGAACCTGTCGCTTAGGGTGAGGGCACATGGCGGTGTCCTCCTAAAGGCGGCCTCCCGAAATATCTCGTCCATCAGGATGTAGAAACCCCCCTCTTCCGCGACCGTCGCCAGGTCTCGCAGCTCTGCTGCTTCCATGAGCGTGCCGCCCGGATTGTAGAGGTTCGTCAGGACGAGGAGTTGCGTGTCCTCGGGCAAGATCTCATCCAGGCGGTCCAATGGTAGACTGTATGCCTCCTCAGGCGAGCGAGGCAAAAAGGATATGCGGGCGCCCAAGAGCTGGAGGGCTTTCCAGAGGGGCTCGTAGTAAGGCCTCTCCACGACGACTCTTGCGCCTCTTGGGAGCAGGGCGAGGCCCACCAGGAAATTGGCCTCACTGGTCCCCTGGGTCACCAGCACGCTATCCTCGGTCACATGTGAGACGTCGGCGATCAGCTTCTTCAGCTCAGGAGAACCTCCGACGTGTGCCCAGGATGGGTCAAGGTCCTCGGGAAGGCCAAGCTCCTTAAGATCCACAGGGGGGAGGTTGCTCCCCGCCAAGTCGTACTTACAGTGCGGTACGTTGGACAGAAGGTACTCCAGCAGCTCGAAGCGAGGGATCTCCATGGGACGGCATTGCGAGCCTGTTCAAAAACCTCACTGAGGCAAGATCTCCCGAAGATCTCGCGCCCGCCGCTAATATTGCCTCGGCCGCAAGCCTTTATAGACGCCTCACTCTAGAAAGTCTCGGTGACACTATGAAGGCCGTCATGGTCGTGGACATGGTCAACGACTTCGTGACGGGAAAGTTGGGCAATTCCCTTGCCCAGGGCGTCGTGCCCCGCCTCAAGGCGTTCCTGGAGCGTGCACGGTCCCGAGACCTGCCGGTTGTCTACGTTTGCGACGCCCATCTGCCCGATGATCCGGAGCTGAGAGTCTGGGGTGAGCACTCCATGAAAGACACAGAGGGCGCCGAGATTGTTGACGAGCTCGAGCCAGAGGCAGGAGATATGGTCTTCGAGAAGCGTGCCTTCGATGCTTTTCAGAACCCCGACTTAGATGTTGAGCTGAAGAAGCGGGGTATCGAGGAGCTTATCATGACGGGCGTGGCCACCAACATCTGCGTGCAGAACACGGCGGCCGACGCCTCCTTCAAGGGTTACAGGATTACGGTCGTGGAGGATTGCACGGCGGCGCCTACAGAGGAGGAACACCGACAAGGTTTGAAGTACATGAAGTCGATTTATGGGGCCAAGGTTATCAGTTCAAATGAGGCCTTGTAGGTGGTCCCTTGGGGAGGTTCCACACCGCCAGCGATTCCGATATTCTAGAGGGGAGAACTACTGACATCTACTTCAGGCGCGCCCTTGACGTTCTGCGCCAGGAGGGCAAGGACAGGGAACACGTAGTGGCGGAGGTCACCGCTGGAAGCCTGCCCCGGGGGTGGGAGTGGGGGATCTTCTGTGGTTTGGAGGAGAGCGTGAAGCTCCTGGAAGGTCGGGACGTCAACCTCTTTGCCCTCCCAGAAGGCTCAGTCTTCCCGCCGCGGAGCTACGACGGCATCCGTCTCCCTATCATGGTGATAGAGGGCCCTTACGGGGAGTTCTGCGTCTACGAGACGCCCCTTCTCGGGCTCATCTGTCAGGCGACGGCCGTTGCCACCCAGGCCAGTCGAGTGAAAAGGGCGGCCGGCAAGAGGGAAGTCGTCTCCTTCGGTGTAAGGAGGATGCATCCGGTTCTGTCCCCCATGCTTGACCGGGCTGCCTTCGTAGGCGGCCTCGACGCCGTCTCCAGCGTGGTAGGTGCGGAGGCAATAGGGAAACCCCCTCAGGGAACAATGCCCCACTCTCTCACCATACTCCTCGGGAGTCCGAAGACGGCCTATGAGGCGTTCGACAAGCACGTGCCCAAGGACGTCCGAAGGATTGCCCTGGTGGATACCTACCTTGACGAAGTGGCCGAGTCGATCATAGCATGTGAGTCGGTGCCGGACCTCTACGGCGTAAGGCTGGATACCCCCTCCTCCAGGAAGGGAGACTTTGCGGAGATCGTCCGCCAGGTCCGCTGGGAGCTAGACATCCGGGGTTACGACAAGGTCAAGGTATTCGTCTCAGGTGGACTGGACGAGGCGAGCATCCCGGAGCTAGCCGCGGCGGGGGCCGATGGATTCGGCGTCGGGACCAGTGTCTCCAACGCCCCCACGGTAAACTTCTCCATGGATGTTGTGGAGATCGCCGGTCGGCCGGCGGCGAAGCGAGGGAAGTACAGCGGTCGGAAGGAGGTTTACAGGTGTGACGAGGACCTCGCTTACCTGGTTGGTCGCAAGAAGCAGAACTGTCCGGTCTGCGACAGGAAGACGAGGCCAGTCTTGGAGCAGTTCATCAAGGCCGGGAGGCCGGTGAAGGAGCTCCCCGATCCCGATGCCATAAGAGAATACGTACTAGAGCAGCTCGAGAAGCTGCCGGGGGAGGGGTGAGGAGAAGTGTGGCCTTGGTGGTGGGCCTTGGCCTTCCTAGACAGCGGAAGGGTGTCCGATGAGTTTGAGCCCTCCCTGAGAAGGAAGATAAGGATGGACCTCTTAATCCTGCTCGCGGTTGGTCTAACCTTGGCCGCCCTAGGCGTCGCCCTCGTTCTGGCCCTCTCGTTACTGCTCGTCGGCCTAGTTGTATTGCTCATCGGCGCCTCTCTTGCAATGCTCGCTGCGACCGTGTGGTTTAGCGTCGGTCGGATAGAAGGCCCCTAGAATCCGAAGGGTCGCAGCGCGCGGGCCCAGTTCCCACCATTGAGTCCACAAAGTTTGATAAATGGCATGGACGTAGCCCGTGAAGGATTTCATGTCTCTGGTTCCAGACGACCTCAGATATACGAAGGAGCACGAGTGGGTGAGGTTGGAGAACAACCAGGTTGTGGTGGGCATAACGGACCACGCCCAGATTGAGCTGACGGATGTGGTGTACGTCGAACTGCCGGCTGTGGGATCCAAGCTCTCCGCCGGGGAGGAGTTCGCCGTTGTCGAGTCCGTCAAGGCCGCCTCGGAGATCTATGCGCCCATCGGTGGCGTCGTGGCCGCGGTGAATGAGCAGCTGGATGATCGACCTGAGCTGATCAACCAGGATCCGTACGGAGAGGGATGGATAGCGGCTTTCGAGGTGAAGGACCAGAGTGAGATGGAGCGGTTGCTCACACCGGAACAGTATAAGGAGTTGGTCGAAGGGTAGCCTACCGCTGAGAACGTCCGATTCAACTTGGCCAAAACACGTTACCCAACGAAGCCTATTGGAGCCAGACCTCCAGCGCCCGGTCCACAGCATCGTCGAGGAAGGTCTCCCTATAGGTGATTAACAGCCTGGCTACATCCTCCTCTCTACCCAGCCTGTATTGTTTTCTTCTCTCCTCCTTGTGGACCGTCACCGTACCTCCTTCCGTTAGCTTCTTCAGGTGGAAGGAGAGGGTGGACTTCGAAACCTTCAGCAGTTCACAGAGGTCTTCAAAGCTCGCAGTCCTTTTTCTCAATAGGTGAAGTACTATCTTCCTTGGAGTCCTCTGCCGGAGAAGGGCCAGCACGTCCCTGTCCTGCAGGCGAATGTCCCTGACGGAGAAATAGGTCTTCCTGTAGCCATCACTGCTACTGGTTATCAGTTTCCTCCTCTCCAGATAGTCCAGGTGATATCGGAGGTCCCCCAGAGAGATACCCAGCTGTCTCTCCAAGGCCCTCATATGCAGACCTGGATGTGATCTAATGAACTGATACACCCTTCGGCGCCGCTCGAGGTTTAGGTCCGCCTCCTCTTCCATACCGAGTCCTCAAGGACCCTTGACCATCCCTGCGTAGAGGAGGACGAGGATAGCAAAGTCTATGATCAAGATCTCTGGATTTGCTGGAAAGGCCCTGCTCAGGTTGGCAAAGAACATTCCCAGGGTCAAGAGAAGCCCCTTGATTGAGAAGGCGGCAAACCCGAATGTCACTAAGAGAAGCTTCACGCTTCGAACGCGGTATGTCGCCACGCCCATGAGGAAGGTGAGGATCAGGGCAAACCCCATCAACCCGACGCGAAAGAAGGGCTCTAGATCGGCTAGGGAAACCATGGAATCGGGTGGCATTCGGTAAGGGTGTGTAAAAAGCTTCTGCTCTCAATATCGATACCAGGAAAACGGGCGTCGTTCGAAGCCTGAGCTACAGAGTTCGACGCATGTGCCAAAGCGCACTTAAGAGGGGGAACTCGTGGAACCTCCAAAGGAGGTGAGAAGACGAGAATGAACAACAGTGCTTTCGCGCCTCTCGCGGGCGTTCTGGTCATCGCCCTCGTTGTTGCCCCTTTGGCAACGGTCGCCGTCAGCCAATCGGCCATCCCTGGTGATGCCCTCTACGGCATCAAGCGGGCGACAGAAGTCATAACCGCCCCCTCGGCCCTCGACAAACTGGATCGTCGCGTCGACGAACTCGGTGCCTTGGCCAAGCGGAATCCCGACCCCACTCTCATCGGTCAGACCCTCGGGGACATTGAGGTCACCGTCGCAGCCGTCGTGGCTGAGGCCGATACGGCAGACGAGATCGACCGAGCGCAGCTGGGCCTGGAGACCGCTAAGGAGCAGCTCCAGAGGATTGTGACGGAGCTCGGGGAGGATCATCCGGCCCTCTCCGGCCTCGACACGGCCATGGATGCTATCGACCAGGCGCAAATGGGCCTTGACACAGCGAAGGAAGCCCTGGACCTTCCCGGCGAGGGCGACAGCCTCGGTGTGGTTCCCTGAAGTCTGCGAGGAAGTCTCCGGCGCCGACTGTGGAAGTGCTGCGCCCTCTCCTTCCTATTTTCTATACAACATTCGTCCCGTATCGTTTTCATCCAAGGACTCTCATCGCGCTGAGACCTCGGTGGAGACCATTTGGATATACACGTCTCCGACACCGCCAGCCAAGATGGTCTCGGCCCCGTCATCTGACGGTTGCTCGAGTGGGCACCCCCTCCGTTCGATGCTTGTATCATCGAGTTCGAAGCTTGTGCCAAAGTATCTATATGGGTCTCGAATCGAAGGGTGACATGAGGTGAAAACGTGCAACAGGTGGCAAGAACTCCTACGCTCGCCCTGGCCTTCTTGCTAGTATATACGCTGACATTCGGAAGTCTTGTTGCCGCCCAGCCAGAGCCACCCGTCGAACTCCCCCCAGTACCTTATCCCGACATCGAGTTCGCGATAGGCGTCGCCACGGGCGCTGGTGGAACGGGTGTGGCCACGTTCCTCTTCACAGAGGGGCGTGATCCCTGGGCAGCCTTGGTGGTCGAAGCAGGCACCCCGGACGGGATCGACCGTGTCACCGTGACCTTCTCCATGGAAACAAAGACCCTTACCATCGAGGCCGAGGACATAGAGCCCACCAACGAAGTGAGCATTCTAGTCAGCAAGGCCTTTGTCGTGGCCTTCATTGAAAGTCTTGAGGACGGTCTCGTCATCGAGGTCTCCGAGGCCATCAACTATCAGGGCCCGACCATCTCCGCAGACGCCGGTGGCGCCGAAGTCTATGTCTTTGTGGTCACGCACTTCTCCCTTCAGTCCATTAGAATATTCCCGAAGATCGTGAACGACGCCCTGTTTGGTGACGAGGGGCTGACGGCTACGGGTTGGGCTGTGGTTGGTGTCGCAGTGGCAGTTGTCGTTGTCGCTGCTCTAGTGGCGGTTCGGAAGAGGCGGTAAACCCTTCTCCCCTTCTTTCCTTTAAGCCTTCTTATCGTTACGGAGCATTTTGGTGTCAAGGCCAACCTTGATCTCACTTCAAACATGCACGCCATTCTGTGTCCTCTGTTCGAAGCTTGTTCCATGAAGTTCGCTGCTTGTGCCAAAGCCCTCTTAAGGCCACCCCTCGCATGAGCGCATCATGATATCGATCTCGGCAAGCGCCGCCATAGGGGCGGCGATAGGAGCAGCGATTATGGGTGCTGCGTCAGCAGCGACAGGAGACATCACGGGGCTAGGGGTAGCCCTATCTCACATACCCGAGCAGGCGCACGGCTACTCAGTCGTCTCGGCAGTGTCCAACGCCCTCACTGGTGGGGCAACCGGTGGGGGCATTGGCGCGGCCGTCGCCGCCGCAGCCAAGGGACTGCTCGGCCGCTGAACGACACCCTTGGTCGAGCGGAAGCCCCGTTGAAAAAATCGCCGGAGCGGTTTAAATGAGAATGTTGGCACTCCTACAAGACGACGGAAGGAAATGGGCCTACACTGGCCTCTCCGTCCTCCTCATCCTGTCGCTCCTACTTCCCGCCCTCTTCCTAACTCTACCAGTACCCAACGTACGGGCCACCGACGGTGTGACGAAGGACATGACCTTTCTCCTCCACTCGGTCAACGCGACGGAGACGGCCAAGCCCCTGCCGGGGGGAGGCAGCACACTCACCTACTTCGACACGACCCTGGAGTTCAACGACGTGAATGTGAGCGTCCTCGTAGAGGGGACGCAAAAGGTTCTTCAGTGGTTCCTAGTCCCTGCCCTGGCCGGGGACTTCAACGCGGATGAATTCACCCTACGGATCTGGGCCAACTCCTCCACCGCAGCAAGCAGCAACGCGCAGGTCACCGTGGAGGTTTACGAACTCAACGAGACCGCCTCATCCCTGGTTCATACAGAGAACTTCGGCAGTCAGAGCTTTCCTGTCACCGCAACGCTAAAGACGTGGTCTGCTAACTTCACGTCCCATGCCTTCCTCGCCGGGTCCTCCATTGAGCTTCGAATGATAATCACGCCAGGGGCCCAACAGGGTGTCTGGTTCCACTACGACACCCCTCAGGTGAACAGTCGGCTGAGCCTATCCGGGCCCGATTCCCTTGACGTGGCAGGAATCGCCACGCTGGATTCGGAGCGCAACGTGGCCACGCGGTTCGACCCCGAAGCGGCAAACACGACCCTGCACATCCAGGCGAGCATTGCCGATCCTCTTGGCGGCTACGATATTCGGTGGGTAAACCTGACCCTCCTATCCCCTGTCGACTTGACTATCATCGACAACGCATCCATGGCCCGTGTCTCCGGCACACCGGTGAGCTATGAGAGCACCTTCGAGATATCGTGGAACTACAGTGGGCAGCCCACGGGAGAATACACGGTCCTCGTATGGGCTCTCGACAACAACGGCCACAACCATTTCTATTTCTTCCAGCAGTTCGACTACGGCGACTATCCCGATGTCGGCACGACAACGTTCTTCGTCGGCGGGCTTCCGGTTTACGTCAACCTGAAGGTCGTCGACTCCAAGGAGGTCGCCCTAGTGGGTGCCGAAGTGGCATTGAGGAGTGGCGGTTTCACGCTGGATGAGAAGGTTACAGATTCCAGCGGGGCGGCGAACCTCACCATGGCCAAGGGCCAGTATGAGTTTCAGGTCTCCTGGCAGGACGTGGTGGTTGCCTCAACCAGTCAGGATGTCCAGGCAAACGTCACAGAGTCCGATCCCCTAGTGGTCTCCACCCAGGTCTACTATCCAGTGTTCCAGGCGGAAGACTCGGAAGGCTTTCCTCTAGCAGGAGCCTCGCTGATTTTCGTACATCCGAACGGAAGCAAGCTCGGCCCCCATCGGACGAATCAAAGCGGCCAGGTGACGCTCGAACAGGTACCGGTGGGCACGTATACGATCTCCGCCGCATGGCGAGGAATCGACGTGTTTGCGGGGACAGGGGACGTCGTGAGTAACGAAATCATTGCTTTCAGGACCGCTGTCTACCAGCTGATGGTCACCGGGAGGTCAGGGAGCGGCGTTGTGCTGGCTGGTGTCTTCGTCAGCGTGAAGGACTCCACTGGCCTGGTGTTTGACGCCGGCCTCACCGATGAGGACGGCTCCGTAACCCTCCTGCTGCCCTCAGGCGACTACACGGTGGAGTCCCGCTACATAACCTCGTACAGGGGCTCCCTCTACGATTCAGGCATCCTCTCGACGCAGATTGAGCTGCGGAATTCCACGAGTGTTGAAGTGACCTTCAGTGACTTCCCGCCTTCGCTGACGAGCACGTTCGTCTTCCTCCTCCTTGTGGTCTACGCCATCACCGTCGCTGCCCTCGTGACCGCCTTACTGTTGCTTCGGCGAAGGTATAGAGGCACAGTGTGAGGCGGGCGGAGACGGCCGCGACGGCCATTCACAGAGGGAAGACAGATCACTCTCGCGTCTCTCCCACATCCACCGGGGTCTACCTCTCCGCTCGACCTGCACTGGAGACCGCTTCAGCGGTGGCCAGATCGGCAAGCTAGGCTAACCCTCTCCAGCCCTTGATGTCCATGGCCAGTATCCGCGAGATATGCGGACCTAGGCTGTCCTCCTTCGGCTGCTGATTTCCGTTAGGTTCTAGATTATCTGTGCGTCGGGATTATCGCGGACTCGCCAAGGATATCTGATAACCTGGGACGAAGTTTTCTATACCTCTTTGACCACGATACACATAGATGTCGGCCCCCGAAACCTCCCTAGAGGACATTCCCAGAAGGGCTGATGACCGCAAGGCCCAGGGGCTCACGAAAAGGATATTGGAGGTTCTAGCCGCATTGGACAGAGACCCGAAGAATCAGGACTTCTGGAGGGCCCGGCCTATGACTGAGCAGGAGGCCCTGGAGGAGCTT
>JABAOD010002888.1_pt2 | contig 12159 bp, 12 predicted proteins | sample 7062151 | NCBI WGS metagenome assembly JABAOD01 (sample SAMN14538626, study PRJNA623070) | marine sediment metagenome | biome: marine biome [ENVO:00000428]; feature: marine pelagic biome [ENVO:01000023]; material: deep marine sediment [ENVO:00002113] | place: India: Gulf of Khambhat ...
GGCAAGGGCAAGGGATATATGGTGGAAGTGGTCGAGGAAAATAGTCACCCTCCAAGAAGTAGCAATCTCTAATATGCTCGGGGGCGAGGCCTTGATCGAGCTTCTGATGGAGAAGGGAATCATCACCCAAGATGAGCTGATGGAGAGGTGTAAGAAGCTGAGAGGGAAGATGAGGGGGAGGTAGGTTTTTATTTGAAACGCAATTCGTAACTTTTGGAGTAGGGTGGTGGGTTATTAGTTAGCAACAAACGCACACGAAGATACGATGTACGTTATACGCGTAAGAAACTGCCTCTTCCCTGGCGTAAGGGCCGAGTAGAGTGGGACTCCTGGGATACGAACTCCTTCAAAATCACGAACCCAGGCCGGCGGTTTCTTAGAAGCAAGGAACTCAGCCACGTTCGTGCCTGAGTTAGCGAATAGAAGAAACTTGACAGACCGCGGCTCTCGCGGTTATCTTACCTCACAACAATTCATCCAGCAGCTAAGGCCGATATTTCTCTGGTGGTTCCGACCCCGCGTTTAGAAGCTTGGTCCGAGGTCGCCTGGTTAGCGCATTGGTGAAGCCCTGGTGGCTATCCCGTTTGAGAGATTATTTATAGAGACCAACCTCGGCTGGATGATCATATTTCTCTCATAGGGGGCGAGTTCGTAATTCACGCCTGGAAGGATTATTGTTGTCATTTCTCGACTTACTTCCATTTCCACATCCGCACTAAAACCCACTTTCCTCATAGCTATCAATAACTTACGAAATACCTTCAAGTTTCTTGAGAGAAATCGCTCGATCTAGTTTTTTCATTGATATATCTTCCCATCTGTTAATATGGGCTTTGTCGACAAAGCCAAACCATCCGTAAGGCGGGACAGAAAACCCTCAGCGGATGATGAAAGGAGGTGTGAAATGGCAAAAGTACTTCGATGCAGAGATGTCGGCATGGACTGCGACTTCGTGGCGCGTGGTCAAACCGAGGAAGAGATTTTGAAGAAAGCCGCTGAACATGCCGATACAGACCACGGTATGAAGGAGATCCCGGAAGAGATCCTCGCGCAGGTTCACGCGGCCATTCGCGACGAGTAGCGAGGGTGAAAACGTATCGGAGATAGTCCCAGGGAACTTATAGCAGATTTCTATACCGCATATTGGGCCAGCCCGCGAGGCGCCTTTATCATGGGCCTGCGGAACGCCAACTCACGTCTTTTCTTTATCGGGCACTTCGGGAGAATAGTGAAATTTCTCTGAGGTAAATGCCCGGAGACTAAAAATGAATAGGGAGATAAGCCCCCAAGTCAGACCAATAACTACCCCCAGATCGACGATTCCCCGCCAGGGCTGGGATAGTAAACGAATCAAGAGGATCAGGATAATGATGCCCACAGTCAGTGAAATCATGAAAACCTTTCTTTTGGTGGGCGCAAAGAAATAGCTCATGCAAAAGAATGGACCGAGGAGGGCGTAAAGAGCATTAGGATGATCTTTCAGATATTTGGCCCGGACGGCCACCCGTGGGGAAAATCCTTTTTGGAATCCGCGGTAACCCTCTACATGAGCCAAAAACAAAGTATTTAACACGAGGCCCACCCAGTGATACCAGAGGAATTCATACGAAAAGGCTTCCACGGCGATAATCGTCAGACGGTAGATGGGTATCACAAGGATCAAAAAAACCCCTGCTAATCCCCAGATCGCTCCAAATGTTCCCACCATATGATTTTCAACCGTTCAGCAAACGCGGGTTGAATTGAGCCGACAATTCAAGCCACCTATGGTCTATACCAGAAATCGCATTCCCTTGGAGAACTAAAGACAAATTGTTGAGACCAATGTAGAAATCATGATAGCGGTTAGTGCTGTTGCCGCTGATAGACATTAATCACCAACCGATCTCCTTCCTGAATAATCTCTGTCCCAAAAACTCGTGAAAGACGAATCATTTCAGTAGAAGAATACAAGGAGATCGAAGAGGTTCCACAAAAGGCGTTCGACTGGTATCGAGAGCTCGCAAACAAAGGTGGGAAGATTCCGTTAATGTTTCGTTATGTTCCACACTTCCTCGTCAAGGGTATAATAGGAATCTCGAAAGCCGAAATCATTCATATGGATGGTCATTAGAGCAGATGTCCAGAAGACCTTTGCTTACATCTGCTCAGCTCAGGATAGGAGATTTTGGGAACATTGGGTACGTTGGTTGATATATTTCAAGATGACATCGTTGGTTCTCGCCGATGCCTAGATCTGTTTCATTCCGACGCAAATCAAGACTTCTGGAGATTGATCATGACTGTATAGTTAGCATTAGTCGCACAGCTGGATGTGCTGTGCGTTATATCAGAAATAAACAAGAAACCAAGGTTACGGGAAAATCGATGGATTACGTTTCTTGTTTATTAGGAGTACCAAAAACTTTGGCGTTTCGGTCAGTTAATCCTCCATCTCCCATGCGAACACCTCGGATTGATTAACTGCGACTCCACAAATACGAGCGACCGCGAAGAGCGGACTCTTCTTTACATTTCGGGATCTTCAGGCACTTTCTTGCGATTTCCGGATGAGCACCCGCCAGTGATCGCCTTCATGCGTCACGGAGAGCACCTCATGGCCTTCTGCGGCCGCACTTTCTGGCACATTTCTAGCGCCCTCCTCATCCAAAAGGACAGCTAGGGTCTGGCCTCCCTTCATCTGCTCAAGAGCGAGTTTAGTTTTGACGTAGTTGAGTGGACAAACAACACCCCGGAAATCCTGCAGGCTGTCGACAGTCGCCTCAACAGGTTTTGAGGGTTCTCTGGGTCGGTCGGTTGGTTCTGGAATTGAAAACCGAAGTGAAGGGTCCATGTTTTCGTAAAGACTTTTTACCGCGGCCATGAGAGACGCCACATCGTCTGTGGTACCATCAAAGGCAGATTCCGGATCCGGGACAGAAGCGCTCCGAATGGCGCTACCGATTAATTGCTCAAATCTTGGATCCACGAGACTCTCTGCAAGGAAGTGCTTTTGAAAGAGCATGAACGCCTCAACATCACCGCTCGGTTGCTCCCCTCGGGTGATCAAAAGGGAGCGGGCGGTGAGAGTTGTGGCTGCAAAGTATCTCTGCTCTTTAAAGGCCTCCTCGGCGCTTGCGAGGTCTACCTCGATTAGGTCAAATACGCCCGCCCCGCATTCACCAGGGCCTCGACCTGCTAGCGAGAATACTTCTTGTGCCCCCCAGTCGAAGTAGTAGTTCTTGTCGTTCTCGAAGTCCGGAACGGCCTTGTAATCCATAATGAGATCGTCAGCAACCTGCCTCCCCTGCGCTCCAAGGAAAGCTTCAAAGTCAGGGCAGGAGGCAGATTTTGAGAAAGCCTCGAAAAAGTCTCTGAGAAAAGCCGGAACATTTCGAGCCGGTATCATCCCCTTGCCGGTGGCTAGTTTAGTCTTGCCCTCCCCAACGCTTCCGCCCAGTTTGATTCCATAGCACGGCACAAGCCGTCCTCCCACCCGACGGGCTGCGCCGAAAAGCCCGACGTGTGCGGTGGGATGTCTCCCGCAAGCGTTCGGGCAACCGCTGATATTGATCCTTAGGTCACCGAGCCTGGCAAGATCGAGGTCGTTCCTCGAAAGTACCTGGACAATTTCTTTCGCAAGACCTCGCGACAGACATACACCGAGCCTGCACGTCGACGCCCCCGCGCATGCAACGATATCGCGCAGTACAGCCGGCTTCGTATCGGTCAGATGAAGATGATCTAGTTTTCTGTATAATTCTACCAACTCATTTTCATGAACCCACCGGATAACGGCGTTCTGCCACTGGGTCATGCGGAGCATCCCCTCGCCGTGGGCATCGACGACATCTCCCATCGAATGAAGTACGTCTGCCTCGATGTCACCGAGAAAGAGAGGAATATCCACGATGTAATAACCGTCCTGTTTCTGCGGCCTCACACAACTTTTTCGCCAACTCTCAAAGGAGGGTTCCGAAGGACCTCTTGAGTCGGGGCCCCTCTTTGTGGCAGAAGCTAACTCCGGATGGGGCAAGGGCCGAGGGTCAGGGCACGAGGGCAAAGCCCTTCGTAGTTTCGTTAGCTGCTCCTCATAAAACCTGCGAAATGCCTCGAACCCGATTTGCTCTATCAGGAAACGCAAGCGCGCCTTATGCTTATTCTTTCGGTTGCCATGTTTGTCGAAGACCCGCTTTACGGCTTCGGCTACATGGCAGAACTCCGACGCCAGCACAAACTCTTCGAGCAGGTCGGCCACCCTGCTGTGGGCGCCCATGCCTCCGCCCACATAGACAGTAAATCCTAGCAAGTTGTTGCGACGCTTCGCGATCAAGCCGAGGTCGTTGGTAGTGGCACCAGCACAGTCTCTGGTGCAGCCGGAAAAAGCGATCTTATACTTGCGTGGCAACTCATAAGAGAGCCGATCAGGCAATAAGAATTCCGTCAACGCAACCGCATAAGGTGCAACGTCGAAAACTTCCTTCTCGCACACTCCAGAATCGTAGCATGCCGTGATGTTCCGCACCGTGTTTCCGCCACCCCCCTTGGTGGACAGCCTAACATCATAGAGTGCCACAAGGGCTGGGTGTACGAAATCGAGAGGAACTCTGTGCACCTGAATGTCCTGCCTTGTTGTAACGTGGAGGATGCCATTTCCGTGACTCTTCGCGACTTTGGCCAGGCCCCGCATCTGGTGGGGAAGTATTCCTCCGGCCGGAAGGCGAACCCTCAACATGAATGTTCCGGATTCACGCTGTTCATAGACTCCCATGGGCACGCGGAAGGCTTGAAAATGGACAGGTGAAACTGCCCCGACCTTGAACTGTTCCGTCATTTCACGGAGTTTCTCAAGGTCTTTTACTTGACCGGCGGGCAAATGGTAGGTGCCTTGGGGTTGCATGTTTCTATTCATCCCAATCCTTTTTCCTAAGCGCATAATCTATCGTCGTGAGGTATTCACCTTGGAGTTAGGGCTATGCTGGGGAATTTGCTGAGGTTTCTGGTGGTCAACCTTCAGAGCTCGCGTGTGAATGCCACACTCGCCGCCACACTTGCTCGTACCCATCCAACGCCCTGCCCTTTCGTCCGGGCCATTCGAGATTCGGGTACATGGCTCGCACCCGAGTGAACGGTACCCTTTGGCGTAAAGAGGGTTTACTGGAACCTGATTGATCGCCAAATACTGCCACACTTCCCGCTCGTGCCAAATTAGGATCGGATTGAGCTTGATCAGTCCCTTGTCCCGTTCCTCGACCTCCCTGAAATCCGTACGCGTGCGTCCTTCTGTGCAACGAAGGCCGGTTACCCAACAGGCCACGTTCATTTCTTCGATTGCACGGCGAGTCGGCTTGACCTTCAGAATATCGCAACAGAGGTCCGGATCCATCTCATACAGCTTGTCAGGAATCGGTTGATCGTTGCTGTAAACTTTGAGCTCAAGATATCGGGAAACCATCTGATTCATAAACTCAACGGTCTCCCGTGGCTTAAACCGGGTAGTTATGATGAAGCCTCGAATGTCCGGACTAACACGCTTGGCCAAGTGCCAGACAGCAACTGAATCCTTGCCAAGGCTGTTGGCTACGGCCAACCGATCACCGTACTTTTCGTATGCCTGGCGTATCAATCCAAGGGACCGGTCCACCTTTTGCGCGAAGTTGAGACTGTCTGCTAGGCACTTGACATCCTCTTGTATTGCACCGACCAGCATGTTCTTTCCTCCTTCTTCTTCGAGATCTAGTCTTTAGGCCGCTATCACCTGGCAAGGTGATCTGGCTTTTTCTTTTAGGTTTCAGGTTTTTTCCTGATTCTCAAGATATGGTTCGTAAAAGCTCACGTACTTGAATGCACTATCTGGAACCAAAACCACGGCCAGCCCCGTTTCTTTTTCCGCAAAGGAGAGAGCCGCTGATACAACAGCCCCTGTAGATGGCCCGACGAGAAGGCTTTCCTCCCGAGCCAGTCGAATGGCTGTCTCATAGGCCTCCCTATCTTCCACTCTCACTATTTCGTCCACCACTGATCGATCGAAGATAGGGGGCTCCCGCGACTCCTGGAAGTTCTTGAGACCCGGAAGCCTATGGTTCTTTTGAGGCTCAATTGCGATCACACGAACGGCTCGATCGTTTTCTTTTAGAAAACGCCCGACTCCCGAAATGGTCCCGCAGGTGCCGAGGCCTGCGAAGAAGTGGGTAACCCTCCCTTCAGTTTGTTGCCAGATTTCGGGGCCCGTGGTTTCGTAGTGGGCCTGTACATTGTCTGGGTTTTCATATTGGTTCGGCATAACATATTTACCCTGGTAGGCTTTGCTCTGCGTGAATGATTTGGCGAGGGCAATGGCTCCATCCTTGGGATGATTCACCGGGCAGAGGTCATCTGGGGTAGGCCATACCTCCGCCCCCAGGAGCCTGAGGAGGGTCTGCTTTTCCTCCGGAATGGCCTCAGGGATTGTGATCGTTGTCTGGTACCCCTTGACATTGGCAATGGCGGTCAAAGCGATACCCGTGTTGCCAGAGGTGGGCTCCACCAATCTCTGACCATTCAGCAAACCTCGCTCTAAGAGGCCGTCGATGAGGTATTTCGCGGCCCGATCTTTGACAGAACCAAAAGGGTTGAACCATTCCAATTTGCAGTAAATCTCGAATGAGGGCCTTGGATTGATTCGACTGAGCTTAACCATTGGCGTCGGATTATCAGGGTTCGCTATGAGTTGTGTGATGTCTTGGTAAACCTTTCTCTGGTGGTCAGGCTTATTTGGTATGCCTTGGACGACCGGCTTACGGGCAAAGGTACGGTAACTCATTTTCCTTCTTCCTCTAACTTTATTTTATGGGTGGCCTTTTCAATGCCTTAAGGTCAGAGTCCATTGTTTCAACTCCCCTGTGTGGAGAGTATATTGGTTTGGTTGGCTTTCTCCATGAAAAAACGGCCCTTTTGCGGTTAGAATAGCCTCGGATATCAACGACTTTCTTGCGATCTTGTAGGACTGGTTTGATGATGCGATTCCTCAGCTGAACAACCTCCCCAACAACAAAGAGGGCCGGGGGGCTGACAGCCTCATCACGAGCCTTTTGCACTATGTTATTCAAGCGACCCGAAATGAACCTCTCGCCTTCTTTGGTTCCATTCTCGATCAAAGCACAGGGGGTTCGAGACGAAAACCCAGCTTCAAGAATCTTGTGAACGATCTGTTTCAGATTCGCCACCGGCATGAGGTACACCAGAGTGTCAGCACTAACCACGGGAACTGCACCTTCCTTCCGTCGGTGTCCTGTCAGGATCGCTATAGAAGAGGCATGGTCTCGGTGTGTTAAGGGTATGCCCACGGCAGCAGGAACCGCAAAAGGCGAACTGAGTCCCGGAATGATCTCCACCGGTATCCCATGTTCAGCTAAGAAGACTGCTTCCTCACCACCCCGACCGAAGATGAACGGATCTCCTCCTTTTAGGCGCACCACTTTTTTCCCCTTCCGTGCATGCTCCAGTAGAATCTGGTTGATGGCATTCTGTTCTATTGGGTGATTTGACGGAGACTTCCCAGCGAAAAACAGTTCTGCATGAGAAGGTGCATGGCGAATCAACGACCTGTCGACCAGGCGATCATAGACCAGAAAATCTGCCTTGCGGAGGCACTGAAGACCCCTCACCGTAATCAGATCTGGAGCCCCAGGGCCCGCCCCCACCAGAAAAACCTTGCCCTTTACCATAGCCTTTATCCTCTCAACTCGCTGGCGATCCCGCGCCTGAGCTGATCCCTGATCCTCTTGCTCAATCTAGGAGATCCTCCGTTCGAAGATACTGCTATCACAACCCCGTTCTCTTCTAGAACTGCCGGGAAAATGCATGAAGACTCCCCAACCGAATCCACAACATTCACAAGAATTCTACTGGCTTTTCCGTCTTGGGCCACTCTCCGATTAATTGCCTCGTCTGACGTCGCTGCTACCACCAGATACGCCCCACTAAGATCTTCGGTGCGATAGGTTCCCTTTCGCCATTCGATCTGGTCCTGATCAACGAGTTGCCTCAAATTCTGGGAGATCGCAGGACTGACTACTCTAATACACGCCCCATACCGCAAGAGTTTCAAAATCTTCCGTTCTGCTACTCGACCACCTCCCACCACAACACAACGGCGGCCAGTGATATCCAGGCAGATTGGAAAATATCTCATTTTTCCTGACCCCCTTGCTCCAACCAGAGATCAGACCTTTCTTGCCTGATCCTTCTACGAGGCCCCGACTGCCATGACCCCGTTCGGCATCTCAGAGCCAAGTGCTTCGGAGTTCTCGGTATGATTCAGCTAGAGGTCAAGGTTATGCCCTGAATCGTGAGCTTGTCCCCATACTGGTTATCAGAGGTATCCCATTGTTTACTCCATTAGTCGAGAAAGGAGCATACCTTAGCTTGTCGGTAAAGTATATGCATAAAAAAATAGGGAAACGTCCGGCTTCGCCGTTTACATTTCCCTTTGTCCCGTGCTCCTGTTTCTCTATTCTACAGCCGGTAAACAGAGGGGAAAAACGGCCGCATGTCTCGACAACACTTACACATCTCCATATCGCTCATATCTTGCTCCACGCGACCACCCCCCTTTTCGGCAGTATGGTTGGTATATAATATACCTTACTTTAAATGTCAAGAAAAAAATTCAGATAGTAGGCTTTTTTGTGAATTATATATAGTACATAAAATTCTCACTGGATTCGTCTTTCAATCCCAGCTCGCGGGCTGTGTCGCAGAGATCCTGAATCGTGACCGAGTCGAGGTATTCTTCCAGCCGCTGGCCTGCTTCTTTCCATATGAACCGAGTGACACAATTATCGATACGATCACAGTTGAAACCAGGATTGTCAAGATTGACACAGGGGGCAGGCTGTAAGGAGCCTTCTGTAATGCGAACGATCTGACCTACGGTGATATCCTCAGGTTTTCTCGCCAAAAAGTATCCCCCAGCCGGCCCACGCTTGGTTCGGAGAATTCCGGCCTTTTTCAGCCTATGGAAGATCTGTTCCAGATACCTGGATGATATTCCCTGCCGTCGCGATATTTCCTTGACCTGCGAGCCAGAATTCCCACTGTGATACGCGATATCGAAAATTGCGCGGACGCCGTATCGCGTTTTCGTAGAGAGTCTCAGCATTGACCAAAGTCCTTCGGGAAGGGTATGAAGTTTTTCTAACATTCTTTATCAAAAATGTCAAAAACACGATCTGAGTTGCCTCAGCGACCCGATAGGGCATACAACGACGTTCTGGTTTTGAGGTACAACGTTGACGCATTGCTTGATAGGTATTTAATACAAGATGAATCATGGCGTTTCGACCCGATCCCGGTTATGCGATATTTCTATCTGAAATCGTTCATACCGCACTGGATTGCTCTCGCTGATGGCCCGGCCTGTTTATTTGTGTTTCAAATCTTGTATGAATTGGGAATCAGAGAAACGGAGGATGTTAGAATTGGTCATCTTGGCTGATAGTATTCTGGATGATTCCCAGGGTTTTGGTCTGTATCAGATAACTCATGTGAATTTATGAAAAAGGACAACATTTCAAAAAACTATTCAATCTTAGCATGTCTTGGACTGAGTTAGCTCGCATTTCTCATGGGGGGACACAAAACACGGTTTGACTTTTGTGTGATTTGGTATAAAAAATAGGTCAATTATGAAAGAAAAGGGGTGATTTCCAAAAAAAGACCTTTAGAACTTCCCCGAGAAATGTGGAATGTTCGTCTGGAAGGTTGTTCCTGCCACAAAATTTCAATTCTCTTGCTGATCTAAGTGTTGCTTCTAAGGGTACGCTTCAAAGAAAGAAAATCCAAACAAGCTGAAAAACGACAAAGCCGAATCATCCATGAGGAAGAGAGGGAGAGCCACGGAATGCGCCCTTTCCTTGGCAGTTCCTGCTTATTAGTTTTGGCAATGATATGAACAACAATGGTTCGCCTCCTTCCGAGAAATTGTAGTTTTATCACTGGGTGGCCGCGTCAAGCGAGCAGGTAAGCGATGGGGCATGGGCCCCCATAGCTAGTATTCCCTTCGCTTTCGGTTTAGGGAGGGATTCACATCGTGATGGGAAAGAATATCTTAGCAGTTTACCCGTATCAGCGCAGGAGTTCAGAAACTCGGTTTATGCCGCCAATGGGCCTTGAGTACGTGATGGCCGCGGTTGAGGACCTCGTGGACAAAATTACAATTATTGATATGCGTCTCGAAGATGATTACGACCTGTGCAAGTTCATTGACTCCGAGACCGAGACGGTTTGTATCAGTATGAACTGGTGGCCCTCAGAGCTAGAGGGTGGCGTGGTTCGCGAGTTTGACCTTATAAACAGAATACCTCGAGACGTCCTGACGATTGTGGGGGGGCGCTGGGCCACGCTGCATGTTGACAGGCTTTTTGAAAGCTGTCCCAACATTGACATCATTGTCAAATGCGATGGCGATGAGACGATTAGAGAACTGGCCACTAGTTCTTCGCCGGCCAAAATCAGGGGCATATCTTACCGAGCCAATCGGACTGTCTATCACAACCCGCTTCGAAGGCTTGCCCGGCTGAGTGAAACGGTTTATCCGAATCGGATGCTGCGGCGCTATAAGTACAGCGTCGCTGCCCGAGGCATTGATTTGGGCATCACGATTGATTCAGTGCTGACCTCTCGGGGATGTCCGTTTCGCTGCAAGTTCTGCACATACAACTATGATTCGCTGGGGCGCCGTCGGCCGTGGCAGGCTAGGTCACCTGAATCGGTCGTGGCGGAACTGCAGAAAATTGATGCTGATGTGGTCTTCTTCGCAGACAACAACTTCTGCCTGGACATGGATCGCGTGGCGGCAATCTGTGATCTGGTTGTGAGGGAAAGAATTCAGAAGACGTTTTCCGTTGAGGCCAGGATTGAGATTGCTCGTCGGCCCGACGTCCTGGCCAAAATGGTCCAAGCCGGTTTTCGAATTATCTTCTTTGGTCTGGAATCAGCCTATGACAAGACCCTCCGCCAATTGAACAAAGGCTTCACTGTGGACCAGGTTCGGGCCGCCTTCAACATCTTCCGCAGATACAATTTCGTGCGCTGTGCTTTCTTTATTGTTGGAAACATTGGGGAAACCGAACGGGAAATGTTCCAGATTTCCAAGTTCGCCAAGGAGCTTCGTGTCGACTTCATAAGTCTCAGCTACCTGAGGGCCGAACAAGGTTCAGCGCTCGTGCAGATCGTGAAGGATACGCCGGGCTACCATATCGCGGCTGGCCGGAAGCCCAAGGTGTATTCCGACAAATACCCACCCACTAAACTACGCAAAATCCATCATGCTATAAGCACCGACTTCTACTACAGTGCTCACATGCTCCACTCCCTTCACAGTTTGCTTTCCTTAAGGCTATTCAAGCTGCTTCATCCGTGGCGTGTTGTAAGAAGCCTGGGATTGTTGCTGGCCAGAATCATGCTCCCTCGCCGCCTCGCCGTCCGCCTCAGACCTCTGGGAGGTGAACGCTGAACCGGCCCTTGCGCGTCCAGGCTCCCCCCCTGGACGATTGTCTTGACAGTAGCGCCATGGATTTGAACCACGATCAGGATCGTTCGCTCATACCACAGACTGAAGGCCTCTTGCCCAAAGGAATTTCTCGGTGCTACGAGCGCGAATCTTCGGATTTCTCCTTGCCATCGGGAGAACGTGGAATCACATAATATTTACAAGTTAGATTCCATATTTCAAGATGATATCGCCGAATCCCGGTCTTGCCTGAAACTGTTTACTTCCGCAGCAAATAAACACTTCTCCAGACTGCTGGGGACTGTTTATGTCAGTTAGCAGGGGTCGCACACCTTTGTGCGGTGTGCGTTATACGCGTAAGAAACTGCCTCTTGCCTTCCTTACGGTCGATTCTCTCTAGAGCAAAAATAGAGTGCGACTCCTGGTACACGAACTCATTCAAAATCACGAACTTAGGCCTGCAGTTTCTTAGAAGAAATGTTGCGGGAGCCGATACCGATAGAAAGCCGTTCGAGGCAAACAGAGGCCTCACGTATCAGGAAGCCGCCAGCTNNGACAAAACCAAACCATCCTTTGTCGAGTGGAAAGTGCGGTTAGAAATCGAAGAGTTTTGATCGTTCTCCTGAATGACCTAAGTTTAGGAAAATCTTTGGAACTTTCGTGAATCTTATGGGGACCGAGCTCCG
>JABAOD010019730.1_pt1 | contig 12154 bp, 11 predicted proteins | sample 7062151 | NCBI WGS metagenome assembly JABAOD01 (sample SAMN14538626, study PRJNA623070) | marine sediment metagenome | biome: marine biome [ENVO:00000428]; feature: marine pelagic biome [ENVO:01000023]; material: deep marine sediment [ENVO:00002113] | place: India: Gulf of Khambhat ...
TGCCCGCTGCGCCTGGCCGAGCTGTTCGTCGAGGCCGGCGCGCCGCCCGGCGTGTTCAACGTCGTCAACGGCGACAAGGAAGCGGTCGACACGCTGCTGACCGACGAGCGCGTCAAGGCGGTCAGCTTCGTCGGCTCGACGCCGATCGCGAAGTACGTCTACGCCACCGCGACCGCGCACGGCAAGCGCTGCCAGGCGATGGGCGGCGCCAAGAACCACATGCTGATCCTGCCCGACGCCGATCTCGACGACGTCGCCAACGCGCTGATGGGCGCGGCCTACGGCTCGGCCGGCGAGCGCTGCATGGCGATCTCGGTCGGGGTCTGCATCGGCGACGAAGTCGCCGACCGGCTGATCGAGAAACTGAAGCCGCGGGTCGAGGCCCTGCGCATCGGCCCAAGCCTCGAGACCGGCCTCGAAATGGGTCCGCTGGTGACGCGCGAGCATCGCGAAAAGGTCATGAATTACATCCAGATGGCCGAGGACGAGGGCTCGCGCCTGGTCGTCGACGGTCGCGACTTCGTGCTCGAGGGCCACGAGGACGGCTTCTTCCTCGGCGGTTCGCTGGTCGACCAGGTCAAACCCGACATGCAGTCCTACCAGGAAGAAATCTTCGGCCCGGTGCTGCAGATCATGCGCGTCGGCTCGTTCGAGGAAGGCGCCGCGCTCGCGACCGATCACCCCTACGGCAACGGCACGTCGATCTTCACGCAAAACGGCGCCGCCGCGCGCACCTTCGCCGACAAGGTCGAGGTCGGCATGGTCGGCATCAACGTGCCGATCCCGGTGCCGCTGGCGTTCCACAGCTTCGGCGGCTGGAAGTCGTCTGCGTTCGGCGACCATAACCAGTACGGCATGGAAGCGCTGCGGTTCTACACCAAGGTCAAGACCGTAACCTCGCGCTGGCTCGATAGCGGTCTCGAGTCCGAGTTCTCGATGCCGGTATTGAAGTAAACCCTATCTTGCTGCGCCCGGTACTGTCCTTTATCGCCGCCCTGGCGGGTTTCGCGGCGGCGTTTTCCGTGGTTCACTGGGTAAGCTTCAAACTGGCTCTACCCGACCTGGTTGCGCTGCTGCTGTTCGCACTGCCGGTCGTCGCTTACATCGCCTACTGCACGCATGACCGGCGGCAACAGATGCTGCGTGCCGGCGGCGTTATTTATACCGGGTTTGCCGCGACCGTACTGGCCTGCGCCGGGTTGGTGTACCTGATCGATTGATTACCGCGCGGCTAGTTGGTGAAGCCGTAGTCGTAGTTCATCGCGCCGCTGGAATTGTAGACCTGCGCGTGAAACGACACGATCACGCGATCTTCTTCGCCAACGTAGGGAAACGGCATGTGCTTGATATGCGCCGGAAATACGCACAATTTGCCGTCTTGCGGATAAGAGTCCCAGCTGTTGTCATGCAGGTAAAGGTTGCCATAGTCGCCGAACCCGCCGGCCATGTGCTCGACGTGCGGGCCGTAAAAACGCGTCACTCCGTTCGGCTGCCGCCCGCGATGGGACTCTGCATCCGGGCTACAGTCTCCGGCACGCACATAGTAAACCCCGGACCAGGACGCATTGCCATGCACGTGCATTTCGTGAAACGAGTGATTGTTGGATATCTGGAACCAGAGGCCGGTCAGGGAAACCTGTACCTTCTCGGTATCGCGCCACAGGCCGCGGTTCGCCTCGCGGGCAACCTCGACGATGCTCTGGCTGATAAACTCGGCGAGATCGTTGAGCTCCTGGTGCAGCGGGTATTGCCTGAGCAAATCGTCATTGCTCGCGTAAGCCTGTTGCGGGCTGCGCTGCTCGCGCTCGCGATGCGCGTAAAACAACTCCAGCAGCGCCGGGTTGACCCGTTGATAATGCGCGAAGCGCTTGACCAGAAACGTGGTCGGCCATAGTTTTACGATATTCGGGTTGTCCCCGGATTTTGTTTTTTTCGCCATCTATGCTTGACCGGTTTCAGTTTCGCGTCGTCGCACGATGAATCATGACAGGGTTTCGTCGTTATAGCGATGACATTTCTCGATGTAAGCCTGGGACCTGTTCGGCATCGCCACGCGCGCGCCGGCGATATAGCCGATCAGGCGTCGCCCTTCCTGGATCAGATCGCGGCCGTAGCCGAGGCGCATGCGCAGCACCTTGTCGGCTTTCGGCGGCAACGATGGCTTGAACGCATCCAGACGCTCGCCCAGGGCAACAAAGTTGGGCCAGACACGAAAGATGATCGGGTCTTTCTTCATCGTCTCGGCCGTTTCCCTGGCTGCCGAGGCGTAGTCGATAATGAGTTTTTCAAGATTGGCGAAGGTAGGCTGCCGACAGAAAACGCTTCGCATGCATTGCGCAACGTTGTCGATGTCGCGCTTGCTCTGGGCGATCTTGATAAAACGGGATTCGTAGAAATCGGCGATCGGCATCGTAAACGCCTTGAACGGCTCGCCCCATACCTCGTCGATGCCTTCGCAGCCACTGTGATGCTTGACCTGTTGCCCGAGCGTCAACGCTTCCTCGAAACATTCGCTGCATTCACGCATTAGTTCGTTGTTCTGACTAACCTGCACCCCCAGCTCGGCCAGGTCCACGATCGATGTGAACAGATCGGTGGCACGGTTGAACAACGCGCCGGCGAGCATCGCGGCATTGACCCGCTTGCGCCGCGAATCGGTCTCGCTCACGTAGGCTTCGCGCGCGCGCTCGAGGCTTTTTCCCGGCGTGTTGATGCCGGCTTCGGTATGATGGAAGGCACGCCGCGTCAGGCTGTCGATCAGTCGCTTACGGTTCGCCAGCGTATCATCCAGCGGGGCGTAATAGCGTATCCAGTAACCGTCGTAATATACGAACTCGACAGCATCGACAATGCGACGGTCACCGTTCGCCGGAACCGGCGTGGAGTTGTCATCAGTTGCGGTTTCCATGAGATCCGCGGCAAGCCGCCGTGATAAGGAATTTAATAATGTTGCTTCAAACGAGATACAATATTATGCAATCTGCCGGGGTAATCAATTAAAACTTTTAATGCCAGCTACTCTGCGGGTCGATTCAGGCTCATCCCTTGAGCCGTCGGCGGATTATAATCATCGATTTTTACCGCGGGCCGGTCTGACCGATGGCATTAACCCTGTTCAGCTCGAATCGCGTCGAGGTCCTGCAGTCGAGCCTGGCGCTTCAGCTTGACGAGCATCCGCTGCGCGACCCGTTTGCGACCGAGATTATCGTAGTACCGACTTACGCGATGGGGCGCTGGCTGAATCTTCGCCTGGCGCAACGCCAGGGCGTCGCCGCGAATATTCAGTATCCTCAGCCGGCGCAATGGATCTGGCAGCTCGCCAGCCGGATTACCGTCGAGTCAACCGGCGAGGACCCGTTCGCGCCGGAAGCTCTGGCCTGGCGAATATTCAATCGCCTGCCCGAGCTGATACGCGACGACACGTTCGGGCTACTGCGTCGCTACCTCGAAGACGACGCCAGCGGCGTGCGCCGCTGGCAGCTCGCGCAACGCATCGCGACGACTTTCGATCGCTATCAACTGTATCGTCCGCGGCAAATGCGCGACTGGGCCGCCGGCGCGGATACCCACTGGCAGGCGGCATTATGGCGCGACCTGGTCGCCACATCCACGCAGGCGCCACGCTCCGAAATCATCGCCGAGGCAATCCGTTTGCTCGGCGACGACGGCTCGCTCGACACCCTGCCTGAACGCATCAGTCTGTTCGCCTTATCGAGCCTTGCCCCGATCCTGGTGGAATTCATCCACGCGCTCGCCGGGCAAACCGAGATCCTTCTCTACCATCACAGTCCCAGCGACCAGTACTGGGCCGACTTGCAGAGCGAGAAGGCCCGCGCGCGTGAGCGACTGCAGCACCCGGACGAGACGCTGTATGCGGACAGCGGTAACAGCCTGCTCGCTTCCTGGGGAGGCCAGGGCCAGGCGATGCAGGACCTGCTGCTCGACCTCGGTCCGGTTACCCGCCACGAGATTGACCTGAACCAGGCGCCGGGATGCGGGCGCATGCTGCAGGCGCTGCAGAACAGCCTGTTTATGCTCGAGGATGCACCGCTGGATCAATCCGTCGACGAGTCGATTTCGGTGCACCTCTGTCACAGCCCGATGCGCGAGTGCCAGGTTCTGCACGACTGGTTACTGGCCCTGCTCGAGCAGAACGGCAGCCTCGCCTGCGAGGACATTGTCGTCATGGTCCCCGAGATCGATCGCTATGCGCCCTATATCGAGGCCGTGTTCCAGTCCCACGACAGTGCGCGACGCCCGAACCTGCCGTGGAACATTTCCGACATCAGCATCAGCGTCGGCCATCCGCTGGCCACCGTATTCCTGCAACTGCTGCAGCTGCCGACCAGCCGGTTTACCCGATCCGAGATCCTCGCCTACCTCGAATGCGCGGAGATTCGGGAGCGTTTCGGCATCGCCGACGGAATGCGCGAAGACATCCTGCAGCAGCTCGACACCGCGCGCGTGCGTTGGGGAATCGATGCCGCGGAGCGCGCCGCGCTCGGCTTGCCGGAAATACACGAAAATACCTGGCAGCAAGCCTGGGAACGACTGTTTTGCGGCTATGCGGTCGACAGCGACACGTTATGGCAGGGCGTGGCGCCAATCAACGGCGTCGACCGTGATGCGGCAATTGCACTGGCGCGTTTTCGCTTTCTCTTCGAGCGACTCGTAGCCTGGAAACAGCGTCTCGCCAGCGGGCGGCCGGCAATCGAGTGGCAGCAACTGCTGCTCGACCTGATCGACGAGTTTTTTACTCCGCGCTCGACGCTCGACGAGGAGCTGCAACCCCTGCGCGAAGCGATCAGCGAACTCGGGCGCGCCGATACGGGCGAACTCAGTCCCGCGCTGGTGCGCCACTGGATGACCCGGCAGCTTGCCTCTACCCGCCAGTCCGGGCGGCTTTACTCGGGCGGCATAACCTTTTGCGGAATGCAACCGATGCGCAATATACCGTTCCCGGTAATCTGTGTCCTCGGCATGCAAGATTCTGCCTTCCCGCGCCGCGACCCGGCACTCGAGTTCGACCTGATGCGTTCTNNGCGACCCCAGGCACGGCGATGAAGACCGCTACCTGATGCTCGAGACCCTGCTTTGCGCGCGCCGTTACCTGTACTTCAGCTACTGCGCACGCAGCCTGAAGGACAACAGCGAGTGCCAACCTTCGCCTTTGCTGCGCGAATTACTCGACTACATTGACGAACATTTCGTCATCGCTGACGACCGTCGGGCCAGCGCACTGATCAGCCACGAGCATCCGATGCAGGCGTTTTCGCCACGCAATTTCAGCGCTGTTTCGCCAGATGCCTTCGATCGGAGCTGGTTCGATACCGCGCGGCAACTGCAGCACCGAGACGCCGAGCGCACGGTGCGCTCGTGGCCCGAGGAAAACCTGGATGCTACGCCACAAACCTCGAAGGTGATCGAGCTGGAGCATTTACTGCGCTTTTTCAGTCACCCGGTTCGCTATTTTTTCAATCAACGGCTCGGTATCCGCATTCCCGAGGAGCGCGTTATCGATGACAACGAGGATTTCGCGCTCGACGGTTTGCAAAAATGGAAGCTGGCGATGCGCGTCGCCGAGCGCTACCTGCAAGGCGTCGAGCCGGATCTTCTGCAGTACCGCGCCGAGGGTCTGCTGCCACATGGTGCCGCGGCGTTCGCCGAATGGAACGCGCTGCAACGCAATAATCGCGGCCTTCTCACCGCGCTCGCGTCATTGCGTGAGCAAACGGCCACGACGCGCCCGGTCGTTCAGCGGCTTGATGATGGACGCGAACTGCGAGGCGAAGTATCCGCCTGCTACGCTGGCACTGGGCTGGTGCACTTCAGTGCGAGCAAATCTGCGACGAGCCGCGCGTCACTGTTGTTGTGGCTGAACCATGTCGCTCTAAGCGCAAGCGGACAACTCGCGACCGATGAAACCAGCCGCCTGCTGCTGCCCGGTGCAAACGGCGTCGAATTTCGCCCGCTCGAAGCGAGCCAGGCCAGCGCCCTGCTGCGCACTTACCTGGAGCTGTATGCGCAAGGCCAGAAGCGACCGCTGCCGCTGTTTGCCGAAACCAGCCACGCCTGGGCGCAACAGCAGGATCCCGAAGCCGCAAGACGTAAAGCCCGCAATGCCTGGCTGAGCGGTGATTTCAAACAGGCGCCTCCGGGTGACCGGGATGATCCTTTCATCCGTATCGCCCTGCATAACGGGGTTGCCGACCCGCTGGACGACCCACAATTTGAACGCCTCGCGCGCGAAGTATTCGGCCCCCTGGTTGCCGCGGTGAACGCGCATGACTAGCCTGCCGGAGAGCATCAATCTCGATCCGCAGACCTTGCTCGAACTCGAGCTCGACGGCATCGCTTTGATCGAGGCCAGCGCCGGCACCGGCAAGACGCATACCATCGCCGACCTGTACCTGCGGCATATTCTCGCCGGCCGCCAGCCTGCGCAAATACTCGTGGTCACGTTTACCATTGCCGCAACCGAGGAACTGCGTGGCCGAATCCGCAACCGGCTTTACCAGGTATTGCACTGTTTCCAGGAACGGGTCGATCGCGGCGATGAATTCCTGCATCGCTTGCAGTCGAGGTACCGGGATCTGGATGATTTGCAACAGGAAGCCTGGCTGCGCCACCTGCAATTTGCATTGCGCGCGATGGACGAAGCGGCGATCTCGACGATACACGGTTTCTGCCAGCGCTGTCTGCAAAATTTCGCGCTGGCGGGCGGACAGTTTCTCGACGCCGAATTGCTGAGCAACGACGACTCGATCTGGGGAGATGCGATACGCGACTGGTGGCGTCGGCAGGTCTACACGCTCGAACCCGGCGCCTGGGATCTGTTGCGCAGCGAATTGCCATCTCTCGACGAGCTTATCCGCATATTGCTCGAATTGCGCCAGAAACCTCGCCTGCGCCTGCTGCCGGAAGGCCGCGCCGATACGCATGCGCTGGTTGCAGAAATACGCGATATCGCGGAGGCACTGCATTCGCTGGCGCCGACATGGCAAAAGGAGCGTGACCAGATCGTCGATATTCTGACCACGTCGAAGGCCTTGAGTCGCAAGCAGTCCTTGCCCTATAAGCAGGAGAATCTCGACAATTTCTTCGCCCAGGCGGATGGTTTTTTCGGTGCCAGCACCGCGGCTTTGCCTTTCGCGAATTTCCCCTACCTCGCCACAAGCTGGCTGGACGAGCATTCGACCGCAACCGGGCGCGGCACGGACCCACGACTCGCGCACCCGCTGTTACTCAAAATCGATCCTATCGCCCGGGACTGGACCGAATTAACCGCGCGGATCAGGCCGCTACTGCTGGCCGACGCCTTCCGCTTCGCCGCCGACCGGGTCCGCGACGTCAAGCGCGAAATACCCGCGCTCGCTTTTCAGGATCAGCTAACCGGCCTGCTTGATGCGCTCGAATCCGGCGCGGGCGCGACACTGGCCAATCGAATTCGTCAGCAGATGCCGGTCGCTTTGATCGACGAATTCCAGGATACCGACACGACGCAGTACCGGATTTTTCGGCATATCTATGCCTCCGCCGAGACCCGCAGCCTGACCCTGATCGGGGACCCGAAACAGGCGATCTACAGTTTTCGCGGTGGCGATATCTTCACCTACATGCAGGCACGCCGGCTGTCCGGGTTGCGTTGTTACAGCCTGCCGACCAACTGGCGCTCGCATCGGCGGCTGGTCGAAGCGATCAATACGCTGTTCACGCATCGCGAAGACGCGTTCGTTTACGCGGATTCGATTGCGTTTTCCCCGGTCGCGGCGGTCGCCGATAACGACGCGTTGCAATTGTTNNGGCCGCGGCGATGACCCTATGGCAACTACCCCTCGACGCCAAACAGAAAAATTTCAGCCGCGACGACATGCGCGAGCAGATCAACCTCGCGATCGTCGGGGAAATTGCCTCGCTGCTCGGCTACCGTGACAACGGCCCGACGATGCTTGGAGATCGTCCGCTGCAAAGCGGGGATATCGCTGTTCTGGTGCGCACTACCCGCGAGGGAAGCGCGCTGAGCCAGGTCCTGCATGCCCATGGCATACGCACGGTTACGATTGGTCGCGATTCGGTTTTTGATAGCGACGAAGCGGAAGGATTATACGAGCTGTTGCTCGCGATAGCGCGTTACCCCGACCCGATGCAGCTGCGCCGCTCGCTGGCATCGTCGTTGCTCGACCTCGATTACGCGCAGATAGCCGGGATTACCGATCACGATGATCGTTGGCAGGAATGGCTGGATAACCTGGCCGCGTTGCAGGACAGCTGGCAACACCACGGTTTTATCACCATGTTCCAGGCACTGCTGCATCGTTTCGAGATCAGCTCGAGGCTTGCGCAACGCGAGCAGAGTGAACGACGCCTGACCAACCTGTTGCATCTCGGCGAACTGCTGCAACAGCAATCGCTGCTGCGTGCCGGCATGTCGCCGCTGCTCGCCTGGTTCGCCGAGCAGTTCAACGAAGAGCACAACGAGGAGGCCGAATTGCGTCTCGAGAACGACGAGGCGCTGATCAAGATCGTCACGATTCACGGCGCCAAGGGCTTGCAATACCCGGTCGTGTTCGTGCCGNNAGCCCTGTGCCGATCTGGGTACGGAAAAATTGCCGCGCCGCTGGCAGGAGGCCGAGAAAGAGCGCCTTGCCGAAGATCTGCGCTTGCTTTACGTCGCGCTGACCCGGGCCCGCGCAAAAGTTTATCTCGCCTGGGGCACGGCCGGCAGCCCGGGTCATTCCGGGTACGCCCGACAGACCGCGCTGGCCTGGTTACTGCACTCGAAGCAATCACCGGCAGACCTCGGGCATACTGCGATCGACGGATTCGCCGCCGATTTCAATCTCGAAAACGACCTCGACGCGCTGATTCAACGCGGTGGCGGCAGTATCGAGCGGATCGGCTTGCCCGGGTTTACCCCGGTTCCCGGCGTCCTCGCCGGGGAACCGGTCGACGCGTCGCTGCAGCTCGCCGAATTTACCCGCAGCAACCTGGCCAGCTGGCGAGTCAGCAGTTTTACCGCGCTTACGCGCGGCGTGCATCAACCCGCCCAACTCGGCGCGCCGCGGGGCGAAGGCGACCCGATTCTCGAATTCCCGGCCGGCAGCCATATCGGATTACTGCTGCACTCGCTGCTCGAGCACCTCGATTTCCGGGCCGACATCGAGACACAGTGCAAATACCTGCTACCGCGTTTTTTACCCGGCTCCGGCATCACCACCGACGAGCAGCGGCGCACGCTGGTGCAATGGCTGAAATGCATCACGCAAACCTCGCTGGCGCAGGAGGGCCCGAGCCTGCAAGAGCTGTCTCCGGCGCGACGCCTGAACGAGCTGAACTTCGATTTTGCGCTCGACCGGGTGTCGATCTCGACCCTGAACGAACTGCTGCAATCGCTCGTCGAGGTTCCGCTACAACCGCTTACCAGCGCGGATTTCAGAGGACTGGTAGCCGGCGTGATTGACCTGGTTTTCGAACACGCTGGACGCTATTACTTCGCCGATTACAAGAGTAATTTTCTCGGCGCTCGTCTCGATGACTATGCCCCGGCACGACTGGAACGTGCAATGCTCGAGCGCCGCTACGACCTGCAGTCCCTGCTCTACTCGGTCGCGCTGCATCGCTACCTGGGACAACGCCTCGTTGATTATGACTACGCGCGACATTTCGGCGGCAGTTTTTACCTGTTCCTGCGTGGCCTGCGACCAAGCCATGGCCACCGCTTCGGCGTGCACTTCTCGCGACCGGAGCTCGAGACCCTGGAGCGGCTTGAACGGTTATTCGCCTTCACCGCAATCGGCGAGGCCGAATCATGAGCGGAATACTCCATCGGCTCGCGCGCAGCGGCAAAATCGACTGGTTAAGCTATTACTTTGCCGAGTTAATCGCTCGTAAGGCGCGGCTGTCGATCGACGAGCTGCCTTGTCTCAGCGCGGCGTTGGCCTGCGAGGCGAACCTGGGGGGCGATGTCTGTATCAAGCTGGATGACTTCGGCGCAACACCGATTTGTCAAAGTGCTCGGCTGGATCCTGCACAACTCGACGCCCCGACCGACGCTGAAGACTGGTGTCGTCGTCTGCGCTCCTGCCCCGCTATTGGCGAGCCCGGTGATAACGCGCCGCTGACGTTGGATGGCGGTCGCCTCTACCTGAACCGTTACTGGCATTACGAGTACCAGGTTGCGCGCAAAATTCTCAGCCTGATCGATGGTGCGGTCGAGCAGGAGGCAACCGCGATCAAGCAGCAGGCAGGCCGCCTGTTCGCGCTCGGGGATACGGTCGACGCCGACCAGATGGACGCGATTGTTCGCGCCGCGAACAAATCCTTTTGCGTCATTTCGGGCGGCCCCGGTACCGGCAAAACGACCACCGTGGTGCGAATCCTGCTCACCCTGAAAACCCTGCAACCCGATCTGCGCATTGCGCTTGCCGCGCCGACCGGCCGCGCCGCCGCGCGGATGCTCGAATCGATCCGCGCCGGCATCGCGCGGCTCGAGATCGATCCGGACCTTGCAGCAATCCTGCCTGACTCGGCCGCAACCATGCATCGCCTGCTCGGTTATACGCGCGATCACTTTCGCTACGGCAACGAACATCGTCTGCCTTACGACTGCGTCGTAATCGACGAAGCCTCGATGGTGGATCTCGAATTGATGTATCGACTGCTGCGCGCGCTGCCGGACCGGGCACGCCTGATCCTGCTCGGCGATCGGGACCAGCTTGCATCGGTATCCGCCGGCAACGTGCTCGGCGATATTACCGGCCACGGGCTGGAGCTCGAACAGGCTGTCGCGCCGATCGCCGATTCGGTCGTGCTGCTGCGCCACAGTTACCGCTTCGACCGTTCCGGCGGAATCGGTCGGCTTGCCGCGCAGGTCAACCTGGGTTGCCACGAGGACGCGCTCAACCTGCTCGAGACCGGGAGCGAGGAGGTCGGCTGGTACCAACCGCAGCAGGAAGCGCTGACGACGCAGGCACTGGACTGGATACTCGATGCCTACCAGGGCGTATTTGACGCGGACGACGTCGACGCCGCGCTCAAGGCACACGCATCGATTCGGGTGCTCGCGGCCACCAATCAAGGTGAACTCGGCATCGACACGCTGAACCGCCTAATTTCGGCGCGCCTGCTCTCGCGCAACCATCGACCCGATGCCGATCGATTCCACGGCTTGCCGATCATGGTCCTGCGCAACCAGCACGATCTCGATATCTTCAACGGCGATACCGGGATTCTATGGGAATCCGACGGAAAGCTGCGCGCGTGGTTTCGTGGCAGCGACAACAGCCTGCATGGCATCGCGTTGAATCGCCTGCTCGACTACGCGCCCGCGTGGGCCAGCACGGTACACAAGGCCCAGGGCGCCGAGTTCGATTCGGTGATGCTGGTATTACCCGCCGCCGACGACTCCGACGCGTTGTCCCGCGAATTGATTTACACCGCGATTACGCGGGCGCGCCGGCGCTTTGTGCTGCACGCGAGCCGTGCGGTGGCCAGCGCCGCTGTCGACCGATTGTCCCGTCGCCACTCCGGTCTGGCGGAACGTCTCGGCTGGCCACCGGCGCGGCCCCCGGAACCGGCTTGATTTCAGCGTGCATATCAGCTACACAGACAGGCAAATCCACAGAAAGGATATCCCGCTATTCGGTAAGCCGACGACACGGTCGTTACCGACCCGCATTTCGATATGAGTAGCTCCGGCCCGGGCAAAGCCCTTATCGTCGACGACGAAAAAACCAATCGTCTGGTGCTGAAGTCCCTGCTGAGCAAACAGGGGTACCAGACCGTCGAAGCGAAAGATGGTCGTGAGGCGGTTGAATTGTTCAAGCGCGAGGCGCCGGACATTATCTTCATGGATGTGATGATGCCGGTACTCGACGGTTACGAGGCAACCCGGCAGATAAAGGCGGTATCGTCCAAACGTTTCGTGCCGGTCATTTTCCTGACTGCGATGACCGACGAGGAGGCGCTCGCGCAATGCATCGAGGCAGGCGGCGACGATTTTCTGATCAAACCCTACGACAAGTTGATCCTGCAGAGCAAGATCCGCTCGATGCAGCGCATCGCGGCGTTGAACCACGAGGTACAGGGCATGTACAGCATGATTCACCGCGAACAGGAAATCGCGGAATCGGTGTTCGTCAACGCGATCCAGAGC
>JABAOD010001695.1_pt2 | contig 12152 bp, 11 predicted proteins | sample 7062151 | NCBI WGS metagenome assembly JABAOD01 (sample SAMN14538626, study PRJNA623070) | marine sediment metagenome | biome: marine biome [ENVO:00000428]; feature: marine pelagic biome [ENVO:01000023]; material: deep marine sediment [ENVO:00002113] | place: India: Gulf of Khambhat ...
CGAAGCGGATCCCTTGGTTGTTCGCCCAGGCCGCGAGCGCTTCGAACTCGGGGACGACGACCAGGATCGGAAAGCTCCGCCGATCGCCGATCATGACCACCTGGCTCACGTACGGGTTGCTGCTCACGCGGTTCTCGATGGGCTGGGGCGCGATGTTCTTGCCGCCGGCCGTGACGATCAGGTCCTTCTTACGATCGGTGATCGACAGGCGACCCTCCGAATCGAGATCGCCGACATCTCCGGTGTGGAACCAGCCATCGGGTTCGATCGCTGACGCAGTCGCCTCTGGCCGCTTGTAGTAGCCCTTCATCACATGGGGGCCGCGCGTCAGGATCTCTCCGTCCTCGGCGATCGCCACCTCGACCCCGGGGATCGGCCGCCCCACCGTGCCGGGCTTGATCCCGCCCGGTTGGTTGAAGGCGATCACCGGCGACGTCTCCGTCAGCCCATAGCCTTCCAGGATCGGGAGACCGGCCGCGAGGAAGAAACGCGCCAGGTCCGGGTTGAGCGGAGCCCCGCCCGAAACGAAGTAGCGGATCCGGCCGCCGGTCAGGCGACGCAACCTGGAAAAGACCAGCCGGTCGGCCAGCCGATACTGCAGCGCCAGCCAGGCGCCCGGCCGCCGCTCCTCGAGTTTGCACGCGAGGTGCCGGCGTCCCACATCGACGGCCCAGCGCAGCAGCCGCTCCTTCGCCGCGCCGCCCTGGCGTGCCACCTCCTCGACGCGGGCGAAGATCTTCTCGTATCCGCGAGGGACCATCGTCATCACGGTGGGCCTCACCTCGAGGAAGTTCTGGGCGACGGCCGCGAACGACTCCGCGTAGCAGATGGTCACCCCGGCGTAGAACATGACGTAATGGCCGGCCATGCGCTCGAAGATGTGCGATAACGGGAGGACCGAGAGCGAGATGTCCCCCGACTTGATCTCGAGGACCTGAAGCACCGAGCGCACGTTCGACACCAGATTATTGTGGGTCAACATGACGCCCTTCGGCTCGCCCGTCGTGCCCGAAGTGTAAAGGATCGTCAACAGCTCATGCGGGCCTGTAGCGAGCGGCCGCGCGCGATACTCGCCGTCATCGAGCTGGGCGAGCCGCGAGTCGCCCAGCGCCATCAGCTCCTGCCAGGAGATGACGTCCGCTTCCTGAGTCGGCGATTCTTCGAAGGTGATGATGTGGGCGAGCGCGCCGAGTTCGGGTCTCAGCTCCCTGATCTTGGCGAGCTGCTCTTCGTTCGATACGAAGATCGCTTTCGCTTCGCTGTCGCGGAGCATGAAGCTGATCTGGCCGGCGGGCAGGACCGCGTAAAGCGGGACGCTGATGGCCCGAGCCATCACACAGGCAAAGTCGGCGATGAGCCATTCGGGCCTGTTCTCCGATAGGATCGCCACCCGGTCGCCGGGTACGATCCCGAGCGCTTCCAACCCGAGGGCGACCCGTTTGACGTCGTCATAAACCCGGCGATGGGATAGGCTGTGCCAGGCGCCGGCCCGCTTGTACTTCAGCGCGTCCGGCTTCTGGAACTCGTCGACCGCCTTCAGGAAAAGCTCGGCGATGTTCCCGTCCGGGATGTCGGCGGGCGCGCCCGCCGTCCGCATTACCTTCGTTCTCGGTTCGGTGGCCAAGCTACTCTCCTACCGGGCGTTGGAATCCTTCCGCGCCGGGGTCTGTCCCCTCGAGCTGCGCCAGGGTCTTCCGAGCATGTTCGACGTGCGCGGTCGCCTCTGCGTCGCCCGGCGGGTGTGCGAGAAAGGCGCGCAGGTGCTCGCGCGCCGCCCCTCCCTCACCGCGACGCAGAAGCAGAAACGCCAGGCCGTAGTGCACGGCGGGCGAGTCGCGCCCGCTCGCTATCGCCTGCTCGTAATACTTGATCGCCTCGTCAGGCATGCTGATATGGCTATAGACGACCGCCATCTGCTCCATGATACGACCATCATCCGGCTGTCGCCGCAACGCCAGCCGGAAAGATGTCAGCGCCTCGTGATACTTCTCCTGCTCGACCAGCCTCAACCCTTCATGATAATAGTCAGGAGGCTCGCCCAGCCCTTTACCGCGGCGCGAGAATGGCCACCAACCCATGCCCCTAACCCTCGAGCGGCGATTCAGGTTTGAACAAGTCTCGACGTTCGGCCACCGCCGTGCCGCCCTCGGCCGCCAGAATGGTCAGCCCCGCCCGCTCGACCTCCTCCAGGTCCTCACCCCCGGCGTCGAAGATCACGAGACGGCCGCCGACTGCCACCCGGCGTGCGGCTGCGGCCGTCACCTCTCTATCGTTGCCCGGCGCGATGACGACGCCTTGCAAGCGGTATTCCAGCAGCGGGTAGTGCACATCGCTGACGATCCAACTCAGGCGATCGGCGTCACCACGCTCCTCCAGCGGCGGCTCCCTGCTGACGGCGATGATCTCCAGCTCGGGTGCGAGTTGGGCCACACTCGGGGCTGCCTGGCCCAGCCGATCACCGAGCAGCAGGTAGCCGCGTTCCCGACCGAGGCCGGACAGGGCGACGATCTTCAAGGCGAGCTCGTCCTCGCTCACCGGGTGCCGGGCCGCATCGGCCGATTCTCGATCGAGGCGAAGGTCGGCCACCCCGCCGTCCACACGAAAGTCGGTGCGGCAGCGCGGACACCCCAGCCACCCACGACGCACGCGGCGTTCCTGCACCTCCTCTACCAGAAGGACGAGACCGTGCTGGGGCCCGCAGCGCGGACAGGTCAGCAGATCAGTCAGCTCGAGAAACACGTTCCAACTCGGCGAGCGCCCAGTTGAACAGGATCTCACCGGCGAGCTTGATGTCCTCTTTACGCGAGTCTTCATCGGGTCGGTGACTCACGCCCTTGAGGCTCGGGATGAAGAAGAGCCCCGCCGGCGCGACCCGGGCCACGGCCATGGTGTCGTGGGCCGCCATCGACTCCATCTGCATCGACTCGACGCTCAACTCCCGGCACACCTCCTCCAGTCGCGAGGTGACTTCCTCCGAGAGCCGCGTCGGGCGCACGGCCGAGATGGATGTCAAGTCGAGCCCGACGCCCGGCGCGCGGGGTCCCGTGGTCGCCACCAGTTCCTTCAGCCGCCGCGCGATCTCATCCTGGTCGCGCTCACTTGGCGCACGATGCTCGATGATCGCCCAGGCTCGATCGGGGATCACGTTCGCGACCCCGGGCTCGGCACCGATCACCCCGCAGGTGATCACACCGTTCTCGACGCCGCGAACCAGCTGGGGCAACCTTCCGACCATGCCGGCAATCGGCACGAGAGCATCACGCCGCTCGCGCATGGGCGTGGTTCCCGCATGGTTCGTCTCGCCCGTGCTCTCGACGCGCCAGCGGCGAATTCCGGCGATGTGCGTGACTAACCCCACTCGCTTGTTTGCCTGTATCAGGCGCGAACCTTGTTCGATGTGGGCTTCGGCGTAGACCGCCATCTCGATCGGCGGCTTGTAGACGAACTTGGCCTCGAGCTCCCCGGTCTCGCGGCTGCGTCGCGGCTTCTTCTGAAGCCCGCGCTCCGCCAGCACATCGGCCAGCGTCGTGCCCTCCGAATCCCGCAGGCGAAGCAGCTCATCATCCTTCACCTCCCCGGCAAAGGCTCGGGAGCCCCAGAGGCCGTTTCCAAAGCGGTAACCTTCTTCGTCCGCCCAGATCGCTACCGCGACACGGGCATCGCGGTCGGTTCGTAAGAGGCGCTGCATAGCCGCGATCGCACCGGCAACGCCGAGCGCCCCGTCCAGCCAACCGCCGTTGGGGACGGTGTCGAGATGCGATCCCATCACCACGTAGCGGCCCTTGCCGTCGCCGTTGATCAGAAAGCTGTTGCCGGCCTGATCTCGAACGTGCTTCACCCGTCGGTGGCGTGAGAAGATCGACGCCGCCGCCGCGTGCGCCTGGTCCTCCCAGTCGGTCAGGCCCAGACGCGTCACGCCGTTCTTCTTCGTAGCGCTGATCTTCTGAAATTTCTTCAGGTGCTGAAGAATCATGGTTTCAAACCGTCTGCTTGCAGTACTCCGAACGAGTGATCCCCGACTTCCCGCCTGGCACCGTCTTCTAGCGTCGTCCGACTGCGGCGTTGGACCGAATCACGATCTCTTCGATCGACACATCCTGCGGCTGGGCGATGGCGAAGAACACGGCCTCGGCGACCGCACCGGGATCGAGCATCTCGGAGCGCGACGGCAGGTCGGGCCGCCGATCGGGCTCGAAGCGATCCCAGAGCGGCGTATCGATCGCCGAGGGCTCGATCCAAGTCACCCGCACCCCGGTGCCGCGAAGCTCCTCCACCAGCACTTCATGAATTCCCCGCAGTCCGAACTTCGAGGCCGAATACGCCGCGTTGCCCGGGAAGGCCCGACGGCCCGCCACCGACCCGATGTTGACGATCTGACCCGAACCTCGCGCCAACATCCCAGGTAACCAGGTGCGCGCGATCTCGAAGGGTGCCTGCAGGTTGACCGCCAGAAGGCTCGCGAGACGCTGTGGCTCCGTCTCCACGAAAGCCGCCAGCTGGAAGGCGCCGGCGTTGTTCACCACAACGTCCGGCGCCCCGCCCCACAGCTCACCTAAGCGCTTCGCATGTTGTTCGATGAACCCGGCATCGGTGACGTCACCGACGATCGCCTCGGCACGCACCGCGACCGCCAACGCCGCCAGGGCCCGCTCCCCTCGGCCCGTCAAAGCCAGCCGCGCGCCGCCCCGGGCCAGACGCTCGGCCAGCGCCCGGCCTAGACCGCCGGTCGCCCCTGTCAGCAGGATCTTTCGGCCCGACAGCTCTTCGTTCGTCTCGCTCACGAGCTCAGTGAGTGAGAGGCGACGAGGCGCAAGAACTCATCTCGGGTTCGGGGGTCGTCGCGGAAAACGCCTCGCACCGCGCTGGTGATCGTCTTCGAGTTCTGCTTCTCCACCCCTCGCATCATCATGCAGAGATGCGCCGCCTCGATCACCACACCCACCCCCTTGGGCTGCACGACGTCCTGGATCGCGTGGGCAACCTGGTCGGTCAGCCGCTCCTGCACCTGCAGTCGTCGGGCAAACACCTCAACGATCCGCGGGAGCTTACTGAAACCCACGATCCGGCCGTCCGGGATGTAGGCGATGTGGGCCTTTCCAAAAAACGGCAGCAGGTGATGCTCGCACATCGAATAGACCTCGATGTCCTTCACGATCACCATCTCGTCGTGCTCGGCCTCAAATACACCGTCACCCACCACATCCTCCACACTCATCTCGTAACCGCGCGTCAGCCAGCGTAGCGCCTTCTCGACCCGCTCCGGAGTCCTGCGCAGTCCGGGCCGATCCGCATCCTCTCCCAGCAGCCTCAACTGCTCGCGAATCAGCTCCTGAAGACTCTGTGACTCCACCGCCAGCGAGCTGCCGGCTATCTCGTGACCCAAGGCCGATCTCTGTTCCCGCTTCATTTATGTCCGCTTCGCCCCCTCGGCGCATGAAGAAAACGCGTGATTCCGGCGTCCGCCGCCAACCGCCAGCCGCCGCTAACCTTCACCTCGGTACTCCGCCAGGTTGCGCTCCGACTCCGATACGACGACCCGCTCCAGCATCCCGGCCGGCAACACCTCTTCCAGCCGCCCCCAGATCGTCACCGCCAGATTCTCGGCCGTCGGGATCACGCCATCCAGCCACGGCACATCGACGTTCAGGTTCGCGTGATCCACGTTCTCGAGCACGGCGTCCTGAACCGTCTGTTTCAGACGCTTCAGGTCGTACACGTAACCGGTACGCGGATCGACCTCGCCCCGAAGCGTGACTTCGAGCCCGTAGTTATGGCCATGGCCGCTCGGGTTGTTGCATGGCCCATACAGCTCTCGATTCTCCCGGTCTGAGAGCGCCGGGTTATGTAGCCGATGTCCCGCGCTGAAGTGCAGCCGTCGTGTGACTCGGACGATAGGCATCAGTAGTCTGTCTCACATGGATGACGGGCCGAAACGCCCATTCCCCCTGGCCAATTGCTCGGTAGAACGCCGGAAAATCGCCGTAACTTAGGCCAGCTTCGGGAGCGATGCCAGTTTCGGGGGATCTTCGCCGTGGGGACGGACCGGTGAGTCACCAAAAGAATCGGCCCCCGAAAACAGGGGCCGATCGAGCGATCGAGACTGCAGGGCATTCAATGAAGCCCTCCTGCAACCTTTGGTACCCTCTCCGCGACCTCCGCCTTCCCGAGTCGGGCATGGCGTCGGTTGTGGAAGCCGGGCCCGCACATTCTCGTGTTGGCTCAAGAATGGGTCGCTGCAGCCTCCAATTCGCTTGCTCCTATTCTAACTTCACCGCGCCACGCAGTCAATTGAACAAAGACCGAACCAGGTGCTCACGGCGCAAGAATTTTCACCCCGATCATCAACGCGGCTCCCAGGCCAAACATCAGTGTGTTGACCGGGCGACCTCGCGCCTGCCCCTCCGGCAACAGGTCGGCTCCGCCTACATAAAGGAACGAGCCAGCCGCCAGCCCCAGGAGAACGCCGAGCACGTTGGCGGAAACGTTTCGGATCGTCAGATAACTGACGACCACGGCGGCCGGCGTGACGGCCGCCAACATCGACGTGGTCCAGGCCGCTCGACGCCCGGGGACACCGGAGTGGTACAGAGCGGACATGACAGCAATGCCCACGGGCATCTTGTGCACGACCACTAGCAGCGCGGCCACAGATCCGAGCAGGGCGCCCGCCGACAGGCCCGCCCCCACCGAGATCCCGTCGACCACTGAGTGCACCCCGACTCCGATCACCACGAGGGCGGAGAGCTGGTGATGCTGCCGGTGGTGGCGTTCTTCGATCGGTTCCTCACCCCGGGGATGAACATGCGGTACGAAGTGCGCCTCCAGCAGATAGAAGAACAGGAAGGCCACCAGCGTCCAGGTGAGAGCGGCGGAGCTGCCAACCAGGTCCACCGAACTCGGCACGAGGTGCAGCAACGCCCCCGAAACAAGCAGCCCGGCCGCGAAGGCGATGAGCTCGGCCGTGTGCTTGACGGCCCAAGATTCGAAGCGGCGAATCACCCAGACCCCGGCGAGCATTCCGAGGCCGGTCACCAAAGCGAACATCAGGGCCGCCGAGAAGGAGGCGGCATCCCCGAGCTGTGCACCGTTCATCGCACCGATCTCAAGCACCGATACCGAATCTCCGATACGCAAGGATCAAGGTCCAAACCGGCCTGTCGCCAGGCCTCCGCCTCTTTGATCCTTGGACCGTGGACATGGACATAGGACATTCGCAGGCCCGAATCGCCGACTCTGTCGCAGATTCGGGCGAATACCGAGAGGTCGGTCTGCTCTTGCGAGGGCCAAACATACGCGGGCTGTACCCCGGCCAGCAACGACAACCTGAAGCCGTTCCAACCTCCGAGGCTTGACACGCCGACGGCGGGCGAGGTAGGGTTCACGGCAATATGGTATCGTGGTATTCACTCCGGCGCTTCATCGCGCTCCCGCTGTTGCTGGCGCTGCCAGCCGTCGCCGCAGCACGCCTGAGCCTCGACTTTCGTGCCAACCTCGATTCTTCTGATAGCGTAGAGGTCCAGCACAGCATCGGTTGCTCGCTCGCTCACGACCACGGCGTCTGTGCGCTCCTTATCCGCAGCCCCTGGTCGCCGGGACCCGCGTCGCCGTCTATCGCTCCCCTGCTTCCGCCGATCGCCCTGGTGATCCTTACAGCGGCCGCGCGCCTTCCGGACGCGGGACGCCAAACCGCCACCGCGCGAGCCCCTCCGCGCCGAGGCTGATCCCTGGCTTTTGACGGCGTTACGCCGTCCCCAGCACACGACAGGCAAATGACTACCTGACCTGCCCTGACGGCAGCTGGGGTGCTCCGTCACCTTTAACAGGCGCGGCTGATAACGATGATAAGTGGAGTACGACCGGTTCTGATGCTGCTGGCCGTGGCAGCACTAGCGGCGGCGGCGCCTCCGAGCGTCTTTGCGCAGGATCCACGAGTGGACAGCCTCCAGGCTCGCATCAAAGAGCTCGAGGCCCGCCTCGACAGCCTGCTCGCCGCCATCGCCCGCGGCGAGCGCGCCGGTCGCCCGGCGGAACGGGCGGCGGCGGAACTGGAGGCGCTGCGCGCCGCCGCGCGGGCGGCCGCGGGTGCGCCCGCAGACACGACCCCGGCTCAGGAGAGCCGCACGCGCAACCTCAACATCTTGAACCCGGAGATCAGCGTCACCGGCGATTTCGTCGGCAGTCATGCGGCTCCCTCCGGCGAAAGCAACACGACCAGCGCGGTCCCCCGGGAATTCGAGTTCTCATTCCAGGCCGCACTCGATCCGTACACGCACACCAAGATCTTCGTCAGCCACGAAGAGGACTTCGAGATCGCCGGCTTTCCGGAGGAAGACGGCGCAGCGGAAGAAGAGGGCGGCGTTGAGATCGAGGAGGGCTACCTCTACTGGGTCGGTCTGCCCGCCAGACTTGGCCTCAAGGTCGGCAAGTTTCGCCAGGAGATCGGCCTCTACAACCGTTGGCACACGCACGCCTTGTTTGAGGTGGAACGGCCTCTGCCCACGGTCGCGTTCCTGGGCGAAGACGGCCTGATTCAGACCGGCGTCTCTCTCACCCTGCCTTCGCTGTCCCGCGGCCCCAGCACCAACACGCTGACGCTGGAGTTCACACGTGGCGGCAACGACGCGCTGTTCGCAGGAGGCGACGAGATCAGTTTTCTCGGCCGCATCCAGAGTTTCTGGGATCTGAGCCCCTCGAGCTACGTCCAGGTCGGCGCTACCGGGGTGTACGGCGAGAACGGTGACGAGGCGCTCATCTCACGTTTGTTGCAACTCGATGCGTCTTACCGCTGGACGCCGGCTGGCCGTTCGACCTACCGCGACTTCAGCCTCAAAGCGGAATGGTACTTCGTCAATCGCGATTTCGCCCTGGCCGACGGTTCCGCCAACGGCGGCTACGTTCAGGCCAGCTACCGACTCGATCGACGCTGGATCCTGGGCGCCCGCGCCGATTTCCTGGAAAACTTCGGCGCCGAGCCGAACGTCTACCAGCTCGTGCCCAGCGTGACCTGGTGGCAGAGCGAGTGGGTCCGCCTGCGACTGCAGTACCACTTCTTGAAGCCGGAGGGCGGCGACGGGAACCATACGGTCCTGTTCCAAGCCGTGTGGGCGGTTGGACCCCACAAACACGAGACGTACTAGGCCACACGTGGCGGATGAACGCCAAACGTGAGCCCGGGACCGAACAGCCGCTCTGAGTGGAGGAGATGTGATGAAAAATAGATCGGTTGACCGACAACAAAGAGCGCGGCTCCGCAAGCCGGCAATCCTCGCACTCGCGCTGCTGCCGGTCGCGGTCGATCCCCTGGCCGCTCAGGAGAGGCTGCGGATCGTCGCTACCCTGCCGACCTACGCGGCGATCGCTCGCGAGCTGACGGGCGAGCAAGCCCAGATCAACGCCATAGCGCGCGGTGACGAGGACCCGCATTTCGTAAATCCGCGCCCCAGCTTCGCGGCGATGGTGAGCGCCGCCGACCTGTTCATCGTCACCGGGTTGGACCTGGAGCTCTGGGTGCCGGCGGTGCTCGATCGCGCCCGGAACGCCAGGGTCATCGAAGGTGGGCCCGGCCACACGGTCGCCTACAGCGGGATCAACTTGCTCGAGGTGCCGGAGAACGTGTCGCGAGCCGGCGGCGATGTGCACGTGTTTGGTAACCCTCACATCCACACCGATCCCGTCAACGCGATCATCATCAGCCGGAACATCCTGGCAAAGCTGGCACGGGCCGATCCCGGGAACAAAAGTACCTATGAAGCCAACGCGCGAGCGTTTGAGGATCGTGTCCTGCGGCGCCTGTTTGGAAACGAGCTCGTCGACTTGCTGGGCGCCGACGCGATCATCCAGCTGGCACGCAACTACAAGTTCTGGGAGTTCGCCGCCTCGCAGACGTTCCAGGACAAGCCGCTCACCGACTACATCGGCGGCTGGCTGGCCGAGGGCGCGGTCTTCCGTGACCGGCGCATGGCATGCTATCACAAGAACTGGGCCTACTTCAGTCAGCGATTTCGAGTGTCTTGCGCCATCTACATCGAGCCGCGGCCAGGAATCCCACCCTCACCCGGACATTTGCGTAGCGTCGTCGAATTCATGCGCGACGAAAACGTCCGCGTCCTCTTTGGCGCCAACTACTATAGCCGCACCCAGGTAGAGCGCGTCGCCACCCGGACCAACGCGCGGGCCGTGATCGTGCCCGAACACGTCGACGGCGAAGAGGGGGTCGACGACTACTTCAAGCTCGTGGACGTCTGGGTCACCCGGCTGGCCGAGGCGTTCGTAGCCATGGACCGGCGAAGCGGCCACCGCGAATAACTCCCAGCTGGTCGCGCGTGGAGAGGTCAGCCCGGCGACGTCTTCCTCGTAACCTGGAGGAGCCGATGCTTGCGTTCCCAGAACAGGTCGAGCCGAGGTGAAGCGATGCTACAGTTGATGCTGCCGGCGCTCGTGGTCTCGCTCATCCTCGTTGGCATCCACGGGTATCTCGGGATTCACATCATCGCCCGCGGCGTGATCTTCGTCGACCTGGCGCTCGCTCAGGTTGCCGCCCTCGGTTGGGCCGCAGCCGGACTCGGACTATCGGCCAAGCTCGGCCAATGGGTGGGAATCCCTCCCGACGAGGCGGGTTACGCGATTGGCCTCGCCGCGACCTTGATCGCGGCGGGGCTGTTCAGTGTCACCCGGATGGAACACAACTACGTGCCCCAGGAGGCGATCATCGGGATCGTCTACGTCGTCGCCTCCGCCGGGACCATCCTGCTGGCCGCGCAGGCCCCACGCGGGTCGGAGCACGTCGAGGAACTGCTCTCGGGCAGCCTGCTCTGGGTGACCTGGCCGGAGATCATCAAGACGGGGGTGATCTACTCCGTCATCGGGGCCGTACACTGGCTGTTGCGCCGACGGTTTCTGACCATCTCGATGAGCCCCAGGGAGGCGAAGCGGCTCAACTGGTCGGTGGGGCGCTGGGACTTCCTGTTTTATGCCCTGTTCGGAGTGGTCGTGACCTCGTCCGTCGCCATAGCCGGCGTACTCGTCGTCTTCAGCTTCCTGGTCATCCCCGCGGTCATCGCGTTTCTCTTCACGCAACGGCCCGGCAAACTCCTCGCCATCGCCTGGTCGTCGGGCACACTGGCCACACTGTTAGGCCTTTATATCTCTTACGAGACGGACTTCCCGACCGGCCCCACCGTCGTCTGCGCCTTCGCCCTGGCCCTCGGTCTCGCCTTCGCGCTCCGCCGCTTGCTCCGCCGAGAGGCGGCCACCGCCGAGGCGGCGTGATGGCCCCCTAGCGCGTCACGATTCGCCGGCGTTGCTCCCGCACGCGCCGGCTCACCCAGGCACTGCGGCGATCGTAGAAACGCAAGGGTGTGTCAACGCCTTTGCTGATCCCGATACGTGTGGTACGAACGACCTCGGGCGCGGGGGTCTTTCTACCGGCGGCGATGAAGAGCGGGGCTTCGGTGAGCGCGTGGCGCTGCAGCTCGGGGCCGATGGCCAGGGCTTGGGTCAGCTTGCCGGGCCCGGACGTCAGCTCCCGATCCGGCCGCCCCGGGCGCCTCCGGCGCATCACATCGATCCCCTCCAGCGGTTCCAGGGCGCGAATCAGAACCGCCGCCGGGTAGCCCGCCGGCCCGACGACCACGTTCAGGCACCAGTGTACTCCGAAGTTCAGGTGGATGTAGGCCGTACCCGCTGGCCCGAACATCGGGTCGTTGCGGTCGGTTCGACCAACCGACTCCGACGCGTGTGAGGCTGGATCGTGGGGTCCCGGGTAGGCTTCGGTTTCGACGATGCGGCCGACGCAGCGCGCCCCGCCGCAATCGGATACCAGGCAAGCTCCCAACAGCTCGCGGGCGACTACCTCCGCCTCGCCCCGGTAACGTCTCGCTGCCAGCGGCCGAAGCCCGGAACTCACTGGCCGCCGCTTTCCAGCTCCTTACGGCGCGCCTCCAGTACCCGCTCGGCGCGGTGGTCGGGGAGGACCTCGCGGATGCGATCCGGCTCTTCGTCCATGACCCGGAGGAGGTCGCTGCCGAACGCCTCCACCAGGGTCTGAGCCGTGCGCTCGCCCACGCCCGCGTACGACCGGAGATGGTCAACGAGGGCCGCCGCGCCGCTCGTGGAGCCGGAAGTGTCGGCTGGGCGGCTGGCGGCCGTGTCCG
>JABAOD010008607.1_pt2 | contig 12139 bp, 12 predicted proteins | sample 7062151 | NCBI WGS metagenome assembly JABAOD01 (sample SAMN14538626, study PRJNA623070) | marine sediment metagenome | biome: marine biome [ENVO:00000428]; feature: marine pelagic biome [ENVO:01000023]; material: deep marine sediment [ENVO:00002113] | place: India: Gulf of Khambhat ...
CGTAGAATGGCCCGGCAGCTCCTCCTCAAGGCGGGGGTGGTCGAATCGATGGCTCCGGGGCTGGTCGTCAGCCGCCGTTACGGGGACTTCGCGCCGTACAACATCCGGATCACGGATGGGGGCAGCGTCTGGCTGCTGGATCACCCGTCGTCTTACTAGCGGGCGCCCGTTCATCGGGACGCGGCGTGGTTCCTGTTCAATCTGGAGCATCGTCTGGGGTGTGAGGACCGCTCTGCCAGCGGGGAAGTGGAGGACGCCCGCTTGCGCCTGGCGGAAGCCTTCCGCGTCGGGTACGCGCGGACGGGTCTCAGCGCCCTAGATACAACGGAGGACGTCGCTCTGCTGGCTCTCCATCGCGCCCACCGCAGCCTCTGGAACGCCAGGAGACGGTGGAGGCAACGCCGCTACCGGGAGATCCCGGCCTACCTAGTCCTGGCTCACCGGTGGAGGCGGACAGTCCGCCGTCTTACCTGACGTGGGCCGGTTAGGGCGATACGAGTTTTCGGGTTCGTCGCAGCGCATACCGGCTGGCATCGATGAAGAGCGCGCCCCAAGCCCGGAGCCGCCGGGCGAGGGATACCCGACCGAACGCTAGCTCGTAATGGAGCTCATCTAGGAGATTCCCGGCCACGGCTTCGAACCGGGCCACCTGATCGTCGGAGAGTTCCCGCCGCCAGTCCGTGAGACCCTTGGTGGGGGGGCGGAAGATATCCCGGTGGCGCTCCGGTTTGGCGGTGGTGGCGACGATCTCGTCGGCCCTGTGGTGGTACTCGAGCATCCGAGGATCGAACTCGAGTTCCAGAAAGGTGCACAAACGCCGGACAGCTGCTTCGGGGTCTTGGACCAGCTCCTCGAAGCGGGACTCGACGTAGCGGGAAGGACCGAGCTCCCGCCCGGATTGCCTGCCCCGGCGGACGCGGCGTTTCCAGGACAAGGCCACCTGCTCCACCTTGGCTCCAGCAGTGTGGGCCAGGGCGACGTCCCGCCCATCCCTGACTACGTGGACGAAGCGGGCCTCGGGGAAGAGCTCGACCAGCAGAGGGAGATGGTGGATGTAGGCCTGGGTCTTGTCTCCGTACCTGGTCTTGCCCCTCGATTGGGCGTAGAGCGCATAAAGCCGGCGAATCGCCTCCGGATAGTCAGGCACCGGGGGATCGGACAGGGCTTTCTCGACGTCGGGGATCGGGAGGTCCCAGGCGAGGAAGCGAGGCTCCTTCCGGATATCGCTCAGCAGGCGGTCGCTGCGGAGACCATCGGGTCCCTCGTACAGCCGTCGTCTCCGGGCCAGCGGGATGATGAAGTGGGACTCGCCGGGGATGGCCAGGTCGGGGTGAGAGTCGAAGATGGCGCGGTGAAGGGTCGTGCCGGAGCCGTTGGTGCCGACGAAGAAGGGAAAGAAGGGCGGCAACTCCTTGCGGTTTCGGCTTTTTGCTGCGTCGTCGGGCATGACGAAGCCGTTCATTCGGTCCGGGATGCGGGACCGTCTGCCAGCATGGCACGGACGTCGGCCAGGGCTCTTCGAACCGGTCGACGCTGCCGGTGCAGGGGGTAGTAGCGTCGCTCAACCGTTCGGAGGGATCTTTGTAGCTGCACGAATCGCCAACCGGGCTCATCGGCGGCGGCTGGGTCCCCGTATCCGTCGAGGGTGGCCCGGATGAGGGCCGAGGTCCAACGGTCCATGGACAGCGCCGAGTAGCGAAGCCGGTGGATGAACCGCGCCAGATCGAACCCACGCAGGTGGGGAACCCACATGAAGTCGATGAGCCCAGTTCCTTGGGGCATGAGCAGCACATTGCCGGGACTGAGGTCTCCGTGGGCGTACGTCACGGGGTTGGGTCGGTCGAGGGCGGCCTCGTACAGCCGGGTCAGCATCTCCTNNTGGGTCGGTCGAGGGCGGCCTCACACAGTTGGGTCAGCATCTCCTCGAGCCGGGCCATCTCAGTCGGGGAGAAGACCGCGTTCGCGGCCTGGAGTTTGCGCTCGGCCTCTCCCCAGATCCGATCCCGCTCCGACTCGAGGTCGGGAGCGGGAAGCCGCTCGAGGAGCCGTACCGCCCACCCCACCCGGCCGCACGCCTTCAAGGCCCCGTTTCTCCCTCCGGAGGTGAGGGCATGCTTGAGGGGATTACCCATGGGCCGGCCCTCCAGCCCCAAGGTGACAACCTCGAGCGTGTCGGGGTTCATCGCCAGCGTGGTGTTGACGAAGATGTCCGAGCCTTCCGTCAGCTCGGCAAATCGTCGGCCGAGGGTCTGGCTGCGGAGCAGGGCCACCCGCATCCGCTCCAGGTGCCGGAGCTCGCTTTCGTCGGGTCGAGCGCCAGCGTGAGGAACCTTGTAGTAGGCGGAGAGCGGGGTCCCGAGGGGCGAATCGAGGCTGAGCGGAAACAGGGTCGAACGACGGCGATCGATCCGGGGGCCGACCTTCCATCGCAGCGCCTCCGGATCCAGGGTGAGCCTCCCGGCTGCCGCGAGGAGAGCCTCGTCCAGCAAGTCCGCATGAGGGCGTTCGGGTCGTGGGGCGGAGGGCACCGTCATCGGATCCCAGAGAGCGGCACCAACACCGACCCGGCTGGCGGGCGTCTCCTAGCCGAGGACGGCAGGGGGCCTGTGCGAGTGCCACTGAGGCCGGCTCCTCGCGTGGTGCGCTTCGCATCAGGGCACGGCGTCACCGCCGAGGGGCTCACGTGCCATGGAATGGACGAACCGACCTCAATACCCACTGAGCATGCCCATCTTCCGCCCGTATTCCAGCGACCGGGAGAAGAGCCATAGTCCCACCGAGAACACCACGAGGTTGAAGACCGTCAGGGCGATGGCTGCGGTCGAGAAGGGCATCACGAAGCTGCCGGGATCCGCCATCAAGACCTGACGGGTGGCGTTGATCACGTAGGTGTGGGGGATGGCCCAGCTGAACATCCGCAGCCACGCCGGGAGCTGATTCACCGAGAACAGAGATCCGGCCAGCAACGAGGCAGCCATCCCATAGAGGGTGAGGAAGGGCTTGGACCGCTTGGCCAGCACCAGCACGCTGGCCGACACGATCCCAATCGCCATGTTGGCGACGATCCCCAACGTCAACAGGATCAGGAAGGCACCAGCCCCCCCGAGCCGGTAGTCGGCTCCGAGTACGGCTCCGATCGTCAGGATCAGCCCGCCTTCCATGACCCCCATCAGAATCCTCCACAGGTTCATGGCGAAGGGAAGGAAGGTCCACGGGACTGGCTCCACGAGGAGCGTCTCGAGCGTCCCCCGGGTCAGCGCGCGCTGGAGGCTTCCTCCGAAGCCGCCGAGGGCCCCTTGGAGGATGGCGGTCACCGCAAGGCCCAGCACAGCGAAGGTGAAGTAATCTCCCCCCACCTCCGCTGACTGGCCAACCAGCTCCCCGATGAAGAAGAACACGAAGACGGGGAGGACGGTGCCCAGCTCGCTCAAGATGAGAGAGGCCGGGTAGCTGATCTCTTCGATGAAGTCCATCCGCAGGAAGGCAGCGGCGATGGATGGGGTGGGGCGGTGGAGCGATCGACGACGGTGACGACTTCCGGTGGGTGCTGAGATCCTCACTCTTCGTCCCCCCGGTACATCTCGGCGAGGATGTCGCGAAGAGGGCGACGCGCCTCCTGCAAGTGGATGATGTCGGCTGCCACCGGCGCCAGGGCGGACAGGATGTCCCCGGTGGTGGTCTCCGTCGAGGACAGCACGCAGCTGACCAGGCCGTTCTCCCCGGACATGACGTCTGCCAATCCGCCGGTCTTAATGAGCTTGCGAGCCCGGCGGGCTCCCTCGTCGGAGCGGAACCGGATCTCGAGCTGGCGTCGGTCCACCACGCTCCTGAGTTCGTCCAGGTCCCCGTCGTAGCGGACCCGTCCCCGGTCAAGAAGTACGACTTGGGAATGGAGGGCCTCGATCTCCTCGAGGCGGTGAGAGCTGATGAGGGCGGCGAGCCGCTCCTCCTCCACGATGGAGATGATCAGCCCGAGGAGCTCGTGGGCGGCCACCGGGTCGATCGAGCTGGTCGGCTCGTCGAGAATGAGCACCCGAGGTTGGTGGAGGAGGGCGCGGGCGAGCTGCAGCTTGGCCCGCATGCCCGACGAGAGGGCGAACACCGAGTGCTGGGCGGCGTGGGCGAGCCCCACTTTGGCGAGGGTGTCCTGGATGCGAGCCTGCAGCTCGGGTCCCTTCAGGCCCTGGAGGCGACCGTGGAAGTGCAGGTTCTCCGAGCAGCTCAACCGCATGAGAAGACTGCGCTCCTCACCGGGCATCCACCCCACCATGCGGCGGACCGCAACCGAGTCGTGCTGGCTGTTGAACCCCATCACACTGGCCCGACCGCTCGAAGGGGTGGTGAGACCGACCAGAATGCGGAATGTGGTGGTCTTGCCGGCACCGTTGGGGCCCACTACCGCACAGATCTCGCCTGGTCCGACCTCGAAACTGACGTCGTCGAGGGCCACCACCGGACTGGTGATGTTGCTCCGCACGAGAATCTTCATCCAGCCCGGGGAGGGATGGTAAACCTTGGATACGTTTCGAACGGAGATGCTGGACTGGCGCCGGTCCATCAGCCGCCTCCGTGCCACGCCGAGCAGAGATGAATCACGGCGGGAGGCGGCCTGTGACGACCGAGGAACTGCAAGCGTGAGTTCAAGGCAATCGGCTCCCCTCCCGGCCCGTGGGCTCCCGGGCAACTGTACCAGGCTGATCACCATACGTGGTCGTAGGATCACGCACCCATGTAGGCTTGATCCATGAATCGGGGAGCCGGGCTGGGTCTGGGGCGCAGGGGTACGGGTTGGCTGGTGATCGCGCTCCTCGTCTCGTTGGTGGTCGGTCTCGGCGTTGGCACGGTTCTGGCGGGCGGTTCGATCCACCTGCCCCGGCTCTTTCGCGGTGGTTCCGGTTCGTCGGGTGTGGAGGTTGCTACCAGCGATTCCGTCAGGTCGGTGGGTTCCTGCGGTTACGCCGTCGGTGAGCCCCTGGTCGGGGGTCCGTCGGTAGAGCTGGTGGAGCTCGGCAGGGAGGGCCCGGTGTGGGTGGAGGGGGCGGTCTACCCTCGTCCGGACTACGAGGGCGACCCCTGGACGCAATGGGGACAGGGGCTGGCTCTTCCCGACGGTAGGTTCCTGTCGGCCATTGGGGATCACCGGGGACCGGACGGGAACTCGTTCATCTACGAGTACGATCCTGACTCCGGAACTCTGGCCACGCTCGGTGATGTTCTCTCCTACCTCGAGCACGAGCCCGGGGCGTGGGGCTACGGCAAAGTGCACGGTCACATCGTCGCCGGGCCCTGCGGGGAGGTGTACTTGTCGACCTATTGGGGGACGAACCGCGATCTACGTTTCAGTGATACCTACCGGGGTGACGTGCTGCTGCGCCTCGATCCGGATCGCCGCACCATCGCTGCCCTCGGGGTGCCGGTCCAACGGCACGGGGTGCCCTCGCTGACCGGATGGCCGGAGGGGGGGCTCCTCTACGGGGAGGCGATCGATCCACTGCTGGAAGCCGACGACATCGACCAGGGACCCTTCTTCGCCTACGACGTGGTGCGCGAGGAGCTGGTATTCGAAGGACCGCACCATCCGCACGAGGGGTTCCGAAACGTCATGGTGGATGCCCGGGGCCGGGCCTACTACTCGATTGGAGGGGGGGAGCTGGCCGTCTACGACCCGCAAGATAACCAGCTCCGTACTCACCCTCACCGCATGCCTGGCGCGTGGCTCAGAGCCTCGACCTCTCCGCTACCCGACGGCCGGGTGGTCGGGGTGACCCGAGACCCGGACACCTTCTTCGTCCTCTATCCCTCCGGGGAGATTGAAGCGCTCGGGAGCCCTCCCGCCTACACAACGTCTGTGGCACTCCATCCGGGCGGAGATCGGTTCTTCTACGTGCCGGAGGCCCACGGCGACACCTGGCAGTTGGGAGGACCTCTCACCAGCGTGGATATCGACACGGGAGAGCAAAGCGTGATCGTGGAGCTGAACCCCCTGGTCGAGGCCGGCTTGGGGCTTCGGCTCGGGGGCACCTACAACATCGTGACCGCCCCCTCGGGCGATGCGCTCTACATCGGCATGAATGCCGGGCCGCTTGGGAGCGACGACGGTTTCGGGGAGGTCGTTCTGCTCGTCGTTCACCTCCCGTGATCCGCCTGCGCATAGCAGCGGGGGCCCTTCTGCTGGCGACGGCCTGTACCGGTCCTTCGCCGGTGAACGGGAGCGAGCGGGTTCCCGGGCCCCGCGCACCGGCTGCGGTGAGTGATTTGGAGTGTTATGCCGCACCACCCGGATCGGGGCCCGCGGAGCCGGTCTTCTCCGATGTGACGGAGGTCCATGGTCTGGTGGCGCCCCTGCTCGGTATGCATGGTCACGCCGCAGCCTGGGGGGACGTCGACGACGACGGCCACCTCGACCTCTTCGTCGGCACATTCGCCGACCGGGAAGCGGAGCGCTATCGGGAGCGGGGGGCCGAGGGACCCTCACCGGACCGGATGTTGCTGGGCGGAGAGACGGGTTTCACGGTCGACGAGGACTTCCCCCACATCTTTGCCCGGTCGAGCGGAGCGGCTTTCGCCGATCTGGACGGGGACGGCGACCTGGACCTCGTCGTGTCACGCAACTACGACGACGACGATCCGAACGGACGGGGCAGCGACATCTTTCGGAACGACGAGCGCGTATTCACAGCAGTTGCCGACGCGGGCCTTCCTCGAGAACTGGGAGGCCGCTCCGTGGGGGTACTGGACTTCGATGGGGACGGGCTTCCGGACCTGTTTCAGGCCGAGGACCGTTGGTCGGGCGGCGGAAGCATACTGCTGCGAAACCTGGGCGGACTTCGTTTCGCAGACGCGACGGCGGAGGCCGGCCTCCCAACGGACGTACACGGACTGGGGGTGGGGGTGGCGGACCTCAGCGGCGACGGACTCCAGGACATCTTCGTCGCCGGTTCCAATCGCCTGTTCGTAGCTCGAGGAGACGGTGGGTTCCGAGAGGTCGACGCCCAGGTCTTCCGTTGGGAGGTGTTCGGGGAAGAGGACGACGTCTCCGGGGTCGCCATCGGTGACGTAAACCGTGACGGCCGTCTCGACGTGGTGGTCGGGCATCACTACAACAGCACGGTCGAGGACGGAACCCGCGTTCCGGTGCGTCTCTATCTGAACCGGGGCTCCGACCCCTCCGGCACCCCCCGCTTCGAGGACGTGACCGAAGAGGCCGGCCTGGTGGGGCTGCCTACCAAGGCTCCCCACGTCGAGCTCAACGACCTCGACAACGACGGCTGGCCCGACATCCTGACGACAGCCTCCGCCGCCGAGGGAACGCAGCCGGCGATCTTCCGTCACCTGGGCCTCGCGGGCGACGTGCCTCGTTTCTCGACCCCGGAAGGTCTCGGCAGTCACCAGTACTGGGTGGCCGGTCCGTCGGCCGATGTGGACATGGACGGAAGGCTCGACATCTTCCTGGTGGAGTGGGAACCCTCGCTGCCGTCGCTGCTGCTGCGCAACGAGACCGGATCGGGCCACTGGCTGGAGGTATCGATCGGACCGGAGCTCGGGTTCGGGCTCGGGTGGCGGGTAGAGGTGTATCGCCCGGGTGCTCTCCGGGACCCAGAGGCACTCGTGGGCGCGCGTGAAATCACCTTTTCCCAGGGGTACTCGGCCGGGGCGGCTCCCTTTGCTCACTTCGGCTTGGGGTCGCTGGAGAGTGCCGACATCCGGCTGGTGGGACCGGAGGGGACCGAGCCGATCGAGCTGCAACAAGTCCCTGCCGACCGGCACCTGCGGGTCCCGGCGGGCTGCCGGTGAGAGACACCGGCTTAGAATCGGCTCGTGTCAGACCTCCTCGAGCTCCTTGATACCGCTGAGTTCCAAACGGGTCTGCGGCTCGGTCTGAGCGCTCTCGCTGCCGGGTGGGTGCTGTTCCTGATCGCGCGGCGACGGCGGGCGCCTTTGCCTGTGGGCGGTCTACTCGTCGCCGGCGCCAGCATCGGGGGTCTGTACTTGGTCGGAGAGGCCGTAGACGCCCTCTTCCCCGGGCTGTTGTTGATCGTCGTCGGCGCCGCTCTGCCCCGGTTGGTCGACATGCCGCGCTGGGCCCAGCCACTGGCCGTGGTCCCCGGCGCGGTCTGGTTCGCAGTGGGGACGAACGTGCCCGAGCCTGGGTGGGTGCGAGTGCTGGTGGCGGTGCTCATCCCGCTGGCGGGCTTTCTGATCACGGACTTCGAGCTGCGGCACGATGGGATGGGACTCGGACAGATCTTCTTCTCGCTCTCGGTCCTGGGCGTGTTCCTGGCGGTTCCCGATACCGAGGAGGCTCTGGTCCTCACTGCAGTCAGCCTGGCCGTCGCCTTGGCGGCCTGGCCGAAGGCAGTGGTGTCCCTAGGACCGGAGGGTGCCTATGCGGCCGTGGCGGTCTTCTTGTGGGTGACGGCTGTCGGGGGGTCGGCTCGACCGGCGTCGATCGTGGGAGCGTCTGGATGTCTGGCTCTTCTCCTCCTGGAGCCGGTGCTGGTGGCCCTGGATTCGAGGACGGTACGCCTGGTGACGTGGGTGGCCCCCAACTGGCTGGGTGCAGTAGCGGCCTCGATCCCCCAATTCGTGTTGGTTGCGCTCTGCTCCCGCGTCGCCGCCCACCGGAGGGAGGAAATGCTGAGCTTGCTGATCGTCACGCTCGTCTACGCGGCGACGCTCGGCGCAGGACTCTCCCTCGGCTCGGCAGCTCTCAAGTCTCGGCGGGAGCCCGCTTGACCCGGGGCCGAGGGGTTCCGTCGGGTGATGACTACTATGCGTGGTGGCTAGGAAGCTGAGGGCTGGGTGGCAACGAAGCCTCTTGTTGTCTTGTGTGTGGTCGTCGTTTTGGCGGCCGCGTGGGTGCCGGCGTATGCCCAGGCTCCCGAAGTGACGCCCACCGTGGAAACCCAGCCCGTGCCCAATGACGGGGACGCGGCGGACGATCCGGCCATCTGGATTCATCCGAGCGATCCCTCTCAGAGCACCGTCATCGGGACCGACAAGGAGGGTGGGCTGGCCGTCTACGATCTGCGCGGCCGCCAGATCCAGTATGTGTCCGGGATGCGTCCCAACAATGTCGATGTTCGGCACAACGTGCTGCTCGGGGGCCGAACCGTGGATCTCGTTGTGGCCAGCGACCGATCCGACGATGCGCTGGTGGTCTTCAGCGTGAATCCGGAGACTCGGTGGCTCACCGAGGCCGCCCTGGTTGCCATCCCCACGGAGGTCGACGTCTACGGTCTCTGTATGTATCGAAGTCCTCATACCGGTGACGTCTACGTCTTCGTCACTCCCGAAGAGGACGGTGAGGTCCAGCAGTGGCGCCTCACCGATGCCGGCAGCGGCAGGGTCGGGGGGGAGCTCGTGCGCCGATTCCCCGCGCACACGACGTCCGAGGGTTGCGTGGCCGATGACGAGCTGGCCCTGCTGTATGTCGCTGAGGAGGGTGAGGCGATCTGGAAGTACGAAGCCGAGCCGGATCGGGGCTCAGACCGGGTGGCGGTCGACGCAGTCGGAAGTCGGCTGGAGGCCGACATAGAGGGGTTGACGATCTACTACGGACCGGAAGGCAGGGGCTACCTGATCGCCTCTAGCCAGGGCTCGAGTGAGTTCGTCGTGTACCGTCGGGAGGGCTCCAACGAGTACGTGACCCGGTTCCAGATCGCCGATGGCCGGATCGACGGGGTCAGCAACACCGACGGTATCGATGTGGTGGGGATTCCGCTGGGGTCCGCTTTTCCGACGGGTTTCTTCGTTGCCCAGGATGGTGACAACGACCCGGCCAACCAGAACTTCAAGCTCGTTCCCTGGCACGTGATCGCCAGGGTGGCCCGCCCGGAGCTGATGATCCACACCGATTGGAATCCTCGCGGGGAGGGGATCCGGCGACCCCTCCCTCGCGACCCGGTGTCGAGTGGGAGGGTCGGTGTCGGGAACGTCGTCTCCGGTCCCTGGGTCGCCGTCGAGGCGCAACTGGCCGGCGGTCGCGAGGACGGCGAAGCCGGGCCGGAGGGGGTCATAACCGACAACGCGGTGTTGCGGATGGAATCCGGGAGAGAGGTGATATTGCGGTTCGATCAGGTGGACGTTCCTGCCGGTGCGCTGATTCGCAACGCTTTCGTTCAGTTTGGGGCGGCTGAGGCCGACGGGGCCCCGGTCGTCCTCGGCATCGAGGCATTCCTCACCGGGCGCGGTCCGGCACCCCCGGCGAGCGTGGGCGACCTGCCGCGTACGAGCGCCGTCACCTGGGCCCCAGCTCCCTGGTCGACGGCCGGTGCCCACGGGCCCTATCAACGCACCCCGGACCTCTCGGCGATCCTTCGAGAGATCGTGGCGCATCCTGACTGGACGGCCGGTGGTTCCGTCACGGTGGTGATCGGTGGTGAGGGAGGAGGGGCCAGGATCGCCACCGCCTACGACGCGGAGCCAGATCGGGCCCCGGTGCTGCGCCTCGAGTTCGCGGCGGCGCGATGACCGGGCGCCATGAGGTGGGAGCGGGATCGTCGTGAGTGCTGAACACAGCCGTCCCCGGGACTGGCGGGTCATCATGCTGGTCGCACTGGCGGTAGCCGTTACGCTCATGGTGGGGTTGATCATCGGGTTCCTCGTCTCCGGCGGCCAGGAACAGGCCGCGGCTCCGACCTCGACCGCCGCCTCCACGGTCCCCCCCGAACCCGATCCAGTCCCTACCTTGCCTCCCGGGACGAGCGGTGAGTTCGTCCTCCCAGCCCGCGAGGACACCTACGTGAACAGCGAGAGTCCTGGTGAGCTGAAGGGGGGCGACGAGGCGCTGGAAGTGGAGGACGATCCTCCCGAGATCAAGCAGGCGCTCGTGCGCTTCGAGGTCGCGGGGGTTCCCGCGGACCAACCGATCAGACGAGCGCTCTTGCGGCTGTTCGTTCTCGAGGAGTCCGATTCGGCAGTGACCGTCCACCTGGTTGCGGGAGACTGGAGCGAGACCGACACGACCTGGGCCAACGCCCCCGCGGTGGGCGAGATGGTGGCCAGCTTCGTACCTTCCGCCGAGGGGAGCCTGGTGGAGGTGGACGTGACCTCGGCGGTGAGCGGGCCAGGGCGGGTCGACTTCTACCTCACCACGGCCTCCGACGACAGCGCGGAGTTCGCCTCCCGGGAGGCCGCCGCGAACGGTCCTGCCCTCGTCGTCGTATGGGGAGATGCCGAGCTGCATGAGAGGTCCGGTTCGGTGGGGGTGACGGTTCCTCAGCTCACTGGGGAGCCGGCTCGGCTGGTCGGGGCGGGTGACATCGCCGACTGCGACAGTGAAGGGGACGAGGCGACGGCAGCGCTCCTCGACGGGATCTTCGAGCAGAGCGGCGAGGGGGTGGTGTTCACTACCGGCGACAACGCCTACAGCGACGGCTCACGCGAAGAGTTCGCCGCCTGCTACGAGCCCACCTGGGGACGGCACAAGGAGCGCACGCGCCCGGCGCCCGGCAACCACGATTACGGAGCGGCGGAGGCTTCCGGGTATTTCGACTATTTCGGGTCCTCCGCCGGCGCGCCCGGAGAGGGCTACTACAGCTATGACCTGGGTGACTGGAACATTGTCGTGCTCAACTCGAATTGCGACGAGGTCGGGGGTTGTCAGGAGGGCTCGCCCCAGGAAGCGTGGCTGCGGTCCGAGCTTGCCGGCTCCAGCGGTTGCACGCTGGCCTACTGGCACCATCCCCTCTTCAGCTCGTCAGACCGCGGGGGAAACGAAGAGGTGCGTCCCCTGTTCGCAGCGCTCTACGAACACGGGGCCGAGGTGGTGATCAACGGACACGATCACCACTACGAGCGGTTCGCTCCCCAGGATCCGGACGGCGTCCACGATCCCGTGACCGGCATACGGCAGTTCGTGGTGGGTACGGGTGGCAAGTCGCTCACCGGCTTTGATGGGATCGCCCCCAACAGCGAGGTCCGGTTCGATGACGCCTACGGGGTCCTGCACCTTGCCCTCTACGCCGACGGGTATGCGTGGACCTTCGTGCCGGAGGCTGGGGAGCAGTTCACGGACCCCGGGACCGGGGTGTGCCACTGAATCGGCGTGCCCGGAGCCGAGGGCTGGAGGGCATATGCGGGGCTCGATCAAGGATCGCTGGCGGCCCCCGATTGGTATCGGTGAGCGCGAGTCTGG
>JABAOD010005709.1_pt2 | contig 12134 bp, 5 predicted proteins | sample 7062151 | NCBI WGS metagenome assembly JABAOD01 (sample SAMN14538626, study PRJNA623070) | marine sediment metagenome | biome: marine biome [ENVO:00000428]; feature: marine pelagic biome [ENVO:01000023]; material: deep marine sediment [ENVO:00002113] | place: India: Gulf of Khambhat ...
GCCGACCACCACCGCCGCCGCCCAGCTGCCGACGCCGACGCCGAAGCTCTGGCGCTCCACCGCGGTGGCGGCCGCGAAGCTGGCCACCTCCCTGGTGCCGCCGAGCATCTCCCGCATCTGCTCGGGAATCTGCTGGCGGCCTAGGAGCTTGATCGGCAGCGCCACCTCACGCGCCTCGGCCTTGATCGTCAACAGGCCGCGGGCGACCAGCCGGCCGTCGCCGGCCGCCTCCACCGAGGTGCTCTTGAAGGTCATGTAGGGGTGCTTCTCGGCCTCGAACCAGTCGGCCGAGCGCAGGTGCTCGTCGCGCCGCGCGTTGCCGGTGTTGACGCTGGCCACGCGGATGCGCGCCTCGACGCTGCTGTTCTCAGGGTTGTCCGGATCGTAGTCGAGGTCGATCTCGAACTCCTCGAAGCTGCCCGTCACGGGAGTGAAGAAGTGCTTGACCGAGAAATTGACCTCGGTGTGCGCGGCATCGACGCGCCAGGCACCCGTCTGGGCCGCGGCCGGAGCGGCGCCGCCCAGGAGCAGGCCGGCGGCCAGCAGCAGACCGGCGGCCGCCGTCATCCAGCGTTGGGTTGTCGTTTTCATTCCAGGCCTCCTTTGCCGTTCGGTGACTCGCAGGCGCCCACGATGGGCGTCATCGGGCCGTGAGTGCGGCGGAGGCCGCTTTTCTTACACCTGTCGCGCGGCGGCTACGGAGCGGTCTCGGCGGGACAGCCGCCCACTACTGGTCCTCGGCGGCGATGCCGAAGCCGCTCCGGTCGGGATAGGCCGGCGGCTCCGGGGGCACGTAGGGGCTCGTCTCCAGCTCCTCCAGCATGTGGGCGATGGCGGCGTCGAGCTGCGGGTCGCGGCCGCCGGCCATCTGCGCCGGATCGTCGACCACCTCGATGTCGGGGTCGACGCCGTGGCCCTCGATCCCCCAGCGCCCGCCGGCGCGGTAGAAGGCGAAGGTCGGCGCGGTGACCCGGGTGCCGTCGATCAGCGGCGGGTTGCCGCTGATCCCCACCAGCCCGCCCCAGGTGCGGGTGCCGATCAGCTTGCCGAGGCCGGCCTCGCGGAACCAGAACGGGAAGTAGTCGCCGCCCGAGCCGGCCAGGCCGTTGATCAGCATGCACTTGGGCCCGTGGTGGGCGTCGGGCGGCCAGACCAGGTCCTCGCTCTCGCGCACCGACCAGTAGTTGGCGACCGGCCGGTTCAGCAGCTCGACGAAGCGGGTCGGCACCTGGCCGCCGCCGTTCCAGCGCTCGTCGATGATCAGCGCCTCCTTGTGGAGCTGGCCGAAGAACTGGCGCACCAGCTCGTTCTGGCCGTTGATGCCGGTGTTGGGGACGTAGATGTAGCCGACCCGGCCGTCGGTCTCGCGGTCGACGTAGGCGCGGTTGGCCTCGACCCAGGCGCGGTAGCGCAGGTCCCGCTCGCTGCTCAGCAGCTCTACCACCACCTGCCGGGCTTCGGCGTCGATCTCGGGCTTGGAGCTCACGGTGAGGGTGACGGTGCGGCCGCCCATCCCCTGGAAGGCGGCCCAGGGGTCCTTGCCGGTGTCGATCGGGGCGCCTTCGACCGCCAGCAGGTAGTCGCCGACCGCGACCTCCACGCCCGGCTGTCTCAGGGGCCCGCGCGAGTCGGCGTCCCAGGCGGCGCCCGCCAAGATGCTGCGGATCCGGTAGGCGCCGTTCTCCAGGGCGAAGTCCGCGCCCAGCATGCCGACCGAGACCTGCGGCGCATCCTCCTGGGAGCCCGGCCGGTAGTAGGCGTGGCCGACGTTGAGCTCCGAGATCATCTCCTGGATGACGAAGGTCAGGTCGTCGCGCGAGGCGCAGTCGGCCAGCATCGGCTCGTAGCGGGCGCGCACCGCCGGCCAGTCGACGCCGTGCATGCCGGGGTCGTAGAAGAAGTCGCGCTGCAGCCGCCAGGCCTCGTGGAACATCTGCCGCCACTCGGCGCGCGGATCGACCTGGACCGTCATGCCGGCGGTGGACAGCGGCTCCATCTTCTGATCCGGCTTGGCGTCGACGATGGCCATCCGCTCGTCGTCCCAGGCCAGGAGCTTCTTGCCGTCGGCCGACAGGGCGAAGTTGCCGACCCCCTCGAGCACCGTCTTCTCGGGCTCGTCGTCGTCCTCCAGATCGAGCAGCCGGATCGACGGCTCAGCCATCAGATCGGAGACGGGAAACATGGAGTAGACGAGCTGGTTGGAGTCGTTGACCGCCAGGTTGCCGAAGTTGCCGCGCTCGGCCGGCAGCGCGATGGCCCGCTCCTCGAAGCCCTCGAGGTCGATCGTCAGCGGCTCCGGCTCGGCCTCGTCGTCCTTCTCGCCTTCGTCCTCTGCCGCCGCCTTGCCCTTCTTCTTCTTCTTGTCGTCCTCGGCCGCCTCGTCGGCCGCCTTCTCCTCCTCGTCCCCCTCGCCGAACTCTTCCTCGTCCACCTCGGGGGCGACCGGCGAGCCGACGTCGGCGCGCAGCGGCACCGCGTAGAGGCGGTCGACGTGGGCGTAGATCCAGGTGCTGCCGACGTCCTCGTAGATCGGCGACGAGAACTCGCGCTGGCTGGCGAGGTAGAGGTACTCGCCCTCGCGGTCGAAGGCCGGCCAGGTGTCGTTGAACATGCCGCCGGCCACCTCGTGGAGCTCGCCCGTGGCGACCTCGTAGAGGCGCAGGGCCGAGGGCTGGCGGATGGAGTCCGGCATCGAGAAGGCGATCCAGCCGGAGTCGTGGGACCAGCTCGGCCGCGGCGAGCCGCCGCCCGGGTTCTTGACCACCTCGGTCAACGAGTCGTCGGCCAGCTTGTAGATCCAGAGGGTCGCCCCGAGGTCCCAGAAGGCGAGGCGCCCGGAGTCCGGCGACCAGTTGACGTTGGACAGCCAGCGGCGCTCGGTCCCCGCCAGCTTGCGGGTCGCGCCGCGGCCGTCGGACTGGGTGACGTAGAGCGCGTAATTGTCGCCGCCGGCGTCCGAGATGTAGGCGATCCACCGCCCGTCCGGGCTCCACACCGGCGCGCGCTCGGCGACGCCGCTGGTGCGGGTCAGGTTGCGGGGCCTGCCGTTCTCGGCCGGCAGGGTCCAGATGTCGCCGCGCGCCTCGACCGCCACCCGCTTGCCGGTGGCGGACAGCGAGCGGCTGCCGAGGGCGTCGGCGACGTCGACCGTCTGCGGCCGGATCTTGGGCCGCGCCCCGGGAATCGTCACCTCGACGGCGCGCGACTCGCCGCTGCCCAGGTCGAGCAGCCGCAGCTCGGGGCCGAGCTGGTAGACGATCTCGCCGGCGCCGCCGTCGTCGGGCCCGATCGCCGGCCACTTGACGTCGTAGTCGGCGTGGGCGGTGACCTGCGAGCGCTCGCCGCTCTCGGTGTCGTAGACCCAGATGTTGAGCCGGTGCTCGGGGCCGCCGTCGGACAGGTAGTAGACCTTGTCGCCGTGCCACATCGGCTGCGTGTCGGTGCCCTCCCAGTCGGTGATCTTGCGCGAGGTGTGCTCGGTCAGGTGGAACAGCCAGATGTCGGTGGCCATGCCGCCGCGGTAGCGCTTCCAGGTGCGGTGGTCGCGGCTGTGCGGGGTGTAGGCCAGCCACTGGCCGTCGGCGCTGACGCTGCCGTTGGCGCCGTACGGCACCGGCAACTTCTCCGGCAGGCCGCCGGTGGCGGCGACCGTGAACAGCTCCTGGGCGCGCGGGTAGTCCTGGAAGCCGGTGGCGAAGAAGATCAGCCGGCCGTCCGGGGTCCAGTCGGTCAGGACCTCGGTGGCCGGATGGTGGGTCACCCGGAACGGCGCGCCGCCGGCGACCGGCACGGTGTAGAGGTCGGTGTCGCCGTCGTAGTTGCCCATGAAGGCCAGGGTGCGGCCGTCGGGGCTGAAGCGCGGATAGGCCTCCTCGCCGGGCGGGCTGGCCAGCGGCACCGCCGTGCCGCCCGCCTTGGCGACCAGCCAGAGATCGTTGGCGTAGAGAAAGGCGATCTGCGTCTGGCTGACGTCCGGGTAGCGCAACATTCCCGCGTGGGGCTCCACGGCGGCGGCGGCGGCGGACAAGGCCAGGCAGAGAGTCAGCAGGATCGACATGGTGCGTCGTTCGGACATGGCGTCTCCCCTCGGGCTAGAGATCGGTCTCAGCGGCTTCGAGCCATTGTACGGGCGGCGACCGTCCGGGTTCTCGCCCTGCAGGAGCGCCCGCGGTCCCCGGCGACCGCCGTGTCGGAACCCGGCCGCGGCGCGGTTCGAGCCTCAGGGACACCGTGCCGGCCGCAGCGGCCGGCGCCGCAGTCCGGCCAGCCGCCGGTCGGCGGCGATCACGGCGGTGGCTCGTTGAAGCTGAACATGTCGGCCGCCACCTTCCAGCGGCCCTCGCGCCGCACCCAAACCACCAGGTACTTGGCCTCGACGCGGCCTCCGGGCCCGGCGATCGTCGCGCGGCCGATGTCGTAGGCCATGTCGCCCGAGGCAGCGACCCGGGCCAGGGTCGGCTCCCAGGAGATCTCCAGACCCTCGGTCCAGGCCATTCCCTCCCAGACCGACCGCAGGGCGTCGTGCCCTGAGACCGGCGCGGCATTCGGCGGCAGCTGCCACGCGTCTTCGGCGTGCAGGTCCATGATCCAGTCGACGTCGCCGGCCGCCAGCCGCGCCGACCACTCGCGCTGCAGCGCCATGAGGACCTCGGCTTCGGCCACCGGGTCGAAGGCCCGGTCGGAGCCGGCGGCCGTGCCGACGGCGGCGCTCTGACAGCCGGCAAAAGCGACGGCGGTGAGCACGACCGGCAGGAACCAGACGTTGGGGCGGCTGGCATGGGAATCCTTCGCCATCGGTCCTCCTCGGCCGCCGCCTCGGCCGGCAGGTGCCGGAGAGGCGGCCGCGCGGCCACGAGCCAGGCTCAGCGCGAATCGGTAGGCGCAATCTAGCACGTACGCCAGCTTCCGCTCCTCGAGCCTCTCCTCCGAAGCCGGCGCCGGCTGACGGCCGGGCCGCCCGCTACGCGAGGCACCTTCAAGGGGTCGCGCGCCACCAGCCGCCGCGGCGGCCGGCGAAGCCCTCGAGCAGCTCCCGGCAGCGGGCCGGCCCGGTGCTGCGGCCGGCGAACGAGAAGCTCAGGTTGCGGCCACGGCTGGCGCTGCGGCCGACGCCGGCGATCGAGTCGCCTTCGCCGCGGCGGTCGTAGCGCCCCTCGCCATCGACGACCATCCGCGCCCCCCGGTCGCGGAAGTCGAAGCCAAAGCCGAAGCCGAGCTGGCGGTCACGGGCCGGCGACGGCGTCCACTGGCCGCAGACCTCGGACCCGCACAGCTCGCGGCGCGTGAAGCGCAGGCAGTCAGCCACCGGCTCGAAGCGGTCCGGGCCGACGAAGACCGTGAAGAAGGTCTGGCCGGCCGGCAGTCCGCGCTGCCCCGGCGCCACCGCCGTGCGACCCGAGCCGGCGTCGAGCATCAGCGACGAGACGTCCACCGCCTCGAAGTCGGAGCCCCTGACGCGGCCCAGCTCGGCCAGCTCGTCGTTGTCCCAGCGCTCGTCGGGCGCTCCCGAAAGGAACCACGCCGAGCCGTTGTCCGCCAGCATCATGCCGTAGCGCTGCAGCGCCACCAGGATCACCCGCAGCCGCGGCGAGAAGCCCGCCAGGTCGAAGTCGGCGCGCAGCCGGAAGCGCTGCCCCATCGGCGGCAGCCCCAGATCGGTGCGGCTCGAGGCGAAATGCCGCGCCGGCCAGACGAAGTCGCGCCGGGTGCGGGGAGCGGTGAACCGCAGGGCGTGGCGGATGGCGCCGGCGGCCACCTCCTCGTAGCGCACCAGACCCGGCAGGATCGGCAGGCCGGCGGCGTCGGCCGAGGTCCAGCCCGCCGGCCGCAGGCGATGCGAACCGAGCCGGAAGACGGCGCCGGCGTCCGCGCGCCAGGAGGCGCCGCCGTTCTCGGGGTAGGCGTTGAACAGCTCGTAGAGCGCGCAGTCGCCCTGATCGAGCACCAGCACGTGGCGATCGCCGTCGCCCCGGGGACCGCCCTCGATCGCCGCGTCGGGCGGGATCGGATAGGGGCCGGGATCGCTCTCCTCCGGCCAGCGGAAGCTCAGCGGCACCTGCGGCTGCCCGGGCGGCACGACGACGAACGGGATGCCGATCGGCGAGCCCGAGCCGGGCGGCCAGTCGCCGCTGCCGAAGTCGGCGTGGAGCCCGCCGTCGAGACCGATGGAGTCGACGTAGACGGCCGAGCCGCGGTCCAGCGGCAGGTGGTCGACGCGGACGTTCCAGATGTTGTCGGCGGGAAAGACGGCACAGCCGGCCAGGCGCTGGCCCCGGGCAGCCGGCGCCAGCAGCACGGCGGCGACCGCAACCACCGCCAGTCGGGGGTGTCCGGTTCCGCTGGACATCGCTCAGGCCTCGACAGCGCCCACTCTACCGCCGCCGGCAGGCGCCGGCCTGTGACCTTGGCGACTCCGTGGCCGTGACGTCCGCGGCTCGCGGTCCGGCGTCCCGACGAGCCGCTGGTCCACCGGCGCCGGCGGCGGCGACAGAGTCCCCCTCTGGAGCGGGCCTATGGCCGGGCCGGGCACGAGCCGCCGCGGGCCACGTACGTGTCGTACCGCTGCCCGGGGAAGTAACGCCCCCACTCCGACTCCAGCAGCTGGCGGGTCAGCCGCGAGCAGGCCTCCTCGATCAGCTCCTCGGGCCGCCAGGGCCACTCCTTGATGGCCCGGCCCCACGGGGCCGTCAGCAGGCGGCGGCCGTCGGCGCTGAACGCCGCCGCCTTCACCGGGTCCTCGTGGGTGACCCGCGACACCTCCCGCCCGGTCGCCGCGTGCCAGAGCCGGGCCGTGCCGTCCTCCGAGGCGGTCGCCAGGTGGCGACCGTCGGGACTGAAGGCGACCGTCCAGACGGCTTCCTCGTGCCGGAGGGCGAATAGCTCTTCCCGCGTCTCGAGGCTCCAGACCTGGACGGTTCCCTCCCTCGCTGCCGCCGCCAGGAGCCCGCCGGACGGCGAGAAGGCCAGAGACTCCACCAGCGCGCCGCTCGACACGGAGAGCAGACGATCCTGCGGCTGCCGCGGGTCCAGGACCACGATCGAGCCGTCTGTCCCCGCGACGGCGGTCACGACGCCGCCCAGGTACTCTGCCACCGCGATCGCCGCCGGCCGGGTGTCGGGAGTCCAGACCCAGCCGGTCAGCGCCTCCTCGCTCACGAGACCTGGCGGCCATGGGCTCGGCAGGACCTCCAGCTCGACAGTCTCGACCGCGTAGCCGGCCTCCTCGGCCTCGCTCGGCACGTCGCCCGTCGCCTCGCTCTCGGGAAGCGGCCCGCTGGAGACGGTCAGGTAGCGGCCGTCGGCACTGAAGGCCAGATCGTAGACGTCGGCAACGGGCAGCGACCCTGCGGGCGCGAGGCCGCCCCGGTCCGACGCGATCTCCCAGGCCGTAAGGTCCCGCAGGCTCGAGGTCACGACGAGCGGCTCGAGGACCTCGGGGTCGGGTCCGAACGCCGCGGCCCAGAAGTCGCCGGGCTCTTCGACCGCTGTCGCGACGCCGCCGCGGGATCGCCACAGACGGCCCGAGCTGCCGTGAGCGAAGGCGCCCCGCGTGGCGAGGAACTGGCCGCCCGGCGAGATGGCGACGTCTGTCTGGAAGCGCAGGTTCTCTATCGGCAAGTCGTCGGGCTCACGCTCGTCGGGCAGCCGCCAGACCCGCGCTTCGAGGCCGTAGGTCACCGTCAGCAGATGCCGGCCGTCGCCCAGAAAGCCCAGGTTGGTGAAACCTTGCAGGGCCCCGTCGCGGGCCAGGCGCCGGCCCAGATCCGGCCCGGGCGCCGGCGGGAAGATCCGGGCCACGACCCGGCCGGAGCGCCTCTCCCAGACCGTTGCCGCGCCGGCGCGGCCGGCGGTGGCCAGCAGCCGCCCGTCGGCGCTGAACGCGACCGCCGCTACGGGTTTGTCGATCTGGATCGCCTGCCCCGCTGCCTGCGCCTGCTCCTGTATCTGGGCCTTCTCACCCAGGCCCCGCACCAGCCTCAGGCCGCCGCCGATGATCCTGGCGGCGCGGTCCACGGGCCCGTCGAAGCCCAGCGCGACGGCTTCGTCGTCGGGGCTGAACGCCGCCGCCGACAGGTGTTGGCCGAGCAGCTGCTCGCCCCCGCTCTCCAAGTCGTAGAAGACGGCCTCGGACGGGTCGGCAATCAGCAGCCTCTTCCCGTCCCTGTCGAGCAGCAGCCGGTCGCCGGCGTCAAAGCCGGCCACGCGGGCTCCCTCGCGAAGGTCCCAGACCTCGGTGGTGCCTTCCAGGGTTCTCGAGGCCCCCAGGCCGGCTGGTGCCGAGCTCGAGAAGGCCAGGACGCGCCCGTTCCCGCTGACCGCGATGGCGTATCGTGCCTCCCCTGGCGGCACTGTGGGCTCCTTCTGTCTCCAGCCCCGGTACTCCTCCAATCCCGGCGACTGCTCCGACGACCTCCAGATCCTCACCCGGCCGTCCTCGGTCAGTCCGGCCAGGATGCCCGCCTCGCTGAAGGCGGCGGCCTCGAGGGGCGGCAGGCCGGAGAACTCCTGCATCTCCGGACGGTCTCCGACCCAGGTGACGCTGCGGAGCCGAGCCCCTTTCGACCGACCTGGTGATTCCACCAGGGCGAACCCCCGCGGCCCGCTCGCGACCGCGAGCAACTCGCCCTGGATCGCGACCGGCTCGCCCATCGGCTCGCCGAGCACCGCCAGGCCGCGGCGCAGGGTCTGATCGGCCTCCACGGAGGGCCAGAGGCGCAGGGACTCGATCGCCAGCAGCATGCTCAGCTCGAGCTGGTCCGCGTCAAAGAGCGTCACGCTCGTCGCTGCCGCCGCCAGCCGCGGCGCCTCGGCGATCCCCGGCTCCAGGTAGCCCTCGAGGCGCGCCTGCTCAGTGAGCTGGGCCGAGGCCTCGACTCTCTCCAGGGCCGCGGCGAGCTCTTGCCGCGCCCTCTCGGCCTCATCGCGGGCCGCGAGCGCCCGCTGCGCGCTCTCCTGCGCCTCCTGGCGTGCAATCGCCTCCCGCCGCGCGCTCTGCTCGGCCGTCTGCCGCGCTGACGCCTCCCGCTCCGCGCTTGCCTCGGCCGCCTGCCGTGCCTCCGCCTCCCGCTCCGCGCTCTGCTCGGCCGTCTGCCGCGCTGACGCCTCTCGCTCGGCACTCACTTCGGCCGCCTGCCGTGCCGCCGCCTCTCGCTCGGCGCTCTCCTCGGCCTTGCGCCGCTCGGAAAGAGCCCACCACGCCGTCGGCACCGAGACGGCGAAGAGCACCACCATCAGGCCCAGCGCCGCCTTCCGCAGGGCCCGACGCCAGTCGACCGGCAGGTGCTCGCGGATCCAGGCCTCGTCGAAGGCACGCCGGTAGATCCGATTGCGGATGCGAAGCCAGCCGTCGTCTCGACGCACCACCCCCGAGAGCTTGAGATGGACGCGGGCCAGCGACTGCTCCGAGTCCCCCACCCGCCGCCCGCGGCGGATGCTGCGGTAGGTGCGCAGCACGGCACCGACGTCCGGCGCCCGCTTGGTCAGCATGTCGCGCACGAACTGGAGGTTGGAGTCCTGGAGGCTGCCGCCGGCGAAGAAGATCTCGCCGACCAGGGCACCGATCTCCCTGGCGCTCCAGCTCTCGCGGTCGCGCTCCGCGACCTCGCGGCACACCCGCTGGGTCAGGTACGGGTGGCCGCCGGTCCAGTCGAGGATCCGGCCCAGGACCCGCCGCGCCTCCTCCGGCGGCGGGCCGAGCCCCGCTGCCAGGGGCAGGGCCTCCGCGGCGGTGAAATCCGACAGGTCCACCGGCTCGCCGATGTTGAACGGCGTCCGCTCCGGATCCTGGATGAGGTCGTTGGGAGTCGCCACCCCGGCGAGGACGAAGGAGAGCCGGCGCAGCTCCGGCTCGCGGGCGCGAGCCAGGTAGAGGGAGCGGATGGCGGCGAAGAAGTCGTCGGTGAACCCCAGCTTCAAGGTGGTGTCGATCTCGTCCACGAAGATCACCACCGGCTCCGCGACTTCCGCCAGGAGAATTTCGGGGAAGAAACGCGTCAGCCGCTGGGTGATGCCGAGATGCGAGTGCTCACCCCACCAGCCGACGACGTCGGTGGCGAGCCCGAGGCCATCCTCGACCAGGACCAGGAAACCCAGGTACCACTGCTCGGCCTCCACCTGCTCGCCGAGCTGGGTGAGGTCGACGGTCGCCGAGCGGGTGCCTTCGGCCTCCAGCCGGCGGGCCGCGTTCTCCATCAGGCTCGACTTGCCGACCTGGCGCGTGTAGAGGATGTAGCCGAAGGCCGACCGGCGGCACAGCTCCAGCAGCTCGTCGTCGGCGGAGCGGGGGATGTAGATGCCCTCGCCCGCCTGGACCGAGCCGCCGGTGGTGTAGAGCTCTGGCCTAGACACCGAGATGCTCGCGGAAGTAGCGCTCGTAGAGGGTGCTCCGCGGAAGCTCCTCGCCGCCCTCGCGGCGCACCAGGCCAGCGCCCCGCAACCGCCAGAAGGTCTCTTCGCTCTGGCAGCGGTGGTGGTCGAAGACCTGCAGGAGGCCCTTCACCAGCTCTTCCTTGTCGTGGATCCGGAACAGGTGGTAGCGGAGGTGGTCCCCGAACGGCCCGCGATCGTCGGTCGCCGCGGCGAGGAGATCGGCGAACGAGCTGCGGCCCGAGGCGACCAGGTAGAGAGCGCGGCGCAGCAGGAAGGGCTGCCCTCCCACCAGGTCCATCAACGCCTCGAGCTCGCCTCCGCTCAGGGGGGAGCCGTGCCGCTGGTTCAGGCCCGCCGCCTCCCGCGCCGTGAAGTCCTCGAGCTCCAGGATCTCGCCGACGTTGAACGGGCTCTGGTTGAGGTCCTCGATGAGCTGGTAGGGCTCGGTGGAGGTCACCAGCGCGAGGTCCAGGCGTTTCCAGGCCGAGCCCGGCCGGCTGCGCTGGTTGTGCCAGCTCCGCAGCATGCCGAAGAAGTCGGAGCGGAACGAGGAATCGAAGACCGCGTCCACCTCGTCCATCGCCAGGTACAACGGCGCCTCCAGGGCCTCGAGCAGGTAGCGGCCGAAGAAGCGCGTGCAGCGCTGGCTGTTGCCCAGCGGCATCCCCCAGAACTCCTCGCTGCGGTCTTCGAGCCCCAGGTCGTCCGCGACCAGGGAGCAGAACTGCTGGAAGAAGAGATCGGCGTTGCGCAGGACCTCGGTCTCGAACAGCTGGAAGTCGACGAAGGCGACGCGCTTGCCGGCCGCGGCGGCGGACTCCATCGTTCTGATCAGTAGCGAGCTCTTGCCCATCTGCCGGGGCGCCTTGACCACCAGGGTGACTCCCTGGTCGGCAATGGTCTCCAGGGCCACCCGGTCCGAGGGCCGCTCGACGTAGAACGCAGACTCCGCGGCGATGGCGCCGCCGGGCCGCTCCAGCCGGGTCGGCTGCGCCTGCGGCGTGGGCCCGGGTGAAGCGCCCTCCGGAACTGCCGGCGGCCGCTCGCGGGGCACGGGAGCGGCCTCCGGCAAGGCGCCCGCCAGGATGGCTTTCTGCAGCAGAGCGATCAGCCTGGGGGTGTCGTCGGAGCCGCCCCAGAAGGCCCACTGGATCGGATCGAGCCAGGCGTTCAGCGGATGGGGGTAGTCGCCGGTGTAAGCGAGCCGCACCGGCAGGATGGCCGGCCTACCCTGCTGCTTGCCGAGCTTGTGGGCCATCTCGATCTCGGCCCGCACCATCTCGCTGCCCAGCGACTCCGCCGACAGGAAGGGGATCAGAACGTCGGACTTGCGCAGCTCCGTCTCGATGGTCTCGGCCCAGCGGGTGCCCGGCAGCATCTCTTGGTCGATGAACACCTCATGGTCGCGCGCCAGGACCGAGTGCGCCTGGCGCGCGATCCCCTCATCGGGGTTGATGTTGCGCTTGTAGCTGATGAACAGACGCTTGCGCTCGGCCATGCTGCCCGAGGCGGTGGCTACCGCCCTTGCATCGACAGAATGAAAGGCTCTTTGAGCTTCATACTACTGCACGGACCGGCGCGGCAGGGCGGCGGCTCGCGAGTGGCACGGGCCTGCGCGCAGGGCGGGGCGGCGGCCCAGGCGGCCGACGGCAGTTTCATGGCTCTAGATCCCGAACTGGCCCGCCGCGGTCTCGCGGATCAGCTCGCGCAGGGTCTCCTCGTCGAGGTCCGAGAGCCGCTTGAAGCGCACGCAGCTCTTGCCGATG
>JABAOD010010907.1_pt1 | contig 12125 bp, 16 predicted proteins | sample 7062151 | NCBI WGS metagenome assembly JABAOD01 (sample SAMN14538626, study PRJNA623070) | marine sediment metagenome | biome: marine biome [ENVO:00000428]; feature: marine pelagic biome [ENVO:01000023]; material: deep marine sediment [ENVO:00002113] | place: India: Gulf of Khambhat ...
CGCCTTGCATATCGGATACTTCCTGCCGAAAAAGTAAGGTTCATCAGGAGCAGGCCAGGCAGGAGCTAGGGTCGTATGGAAGGGGGCTTACTGCCGTGACCTGGCACCCCTTATTGTTCGTCAAGCCGGATCATTGTCCGTGGGGAGGTTCTCCCGCACTCGGGCCATCACGTGCTCGGTCAGGGGCCGGGCGAAAGACTCAGCCGGAGCAACCGAACGGCCAGGATGACAACCCACAGGAGCAGGACTCCGAAGAAGAGTCGCTGCACCGCGCCGATGAATGGAGGAATCCTCGACACCGATCAGGATTAACGATACCACGAAGACCGGGACGGCGACGACGCCGGTCACCAGGGAGTAGGAAGAGAGGTCTCGCCATGCATCCACCCTTCGGAGCCTGCGGGACAGGAAAAAGGGCGCTACGATGAGCGCGAACGCTATGAAGCCTCCGATGCCGTGCATGAGGCCTGTGAAGGATTGCGGGTCCTCAAAGTCAGCGGGAAACCCAAGAACTACGAATCCGACACCTCCAAGGGCAAGGAGCGCCGGGCCAATCCGAGACCCCTTCCCCTCTCCGATACCCCGGTGCAGGCCGACGGCGAAGGCGACCAGGAGGGCCCCGAGCACCACGGCAGCGGCGGTCCCGAAGGCCGCGTTCGGCGCGCCCACAGCATATAGCCAGCTGATGGTGTTATGTAGGTGGCTATAGTCCGTCCGAAGGGCCGCCAGGATGACGACGACGATGGTAAAAAGCACGGGGCCCACGATGCCGCTAAGGGCGAGGACGGCCTGCACCCGGTCGGTCCTGGGCTTCCGCACAACGGCCACCTCCTCTTCCTGAGATTCCATGATACCTCCCCGGGGCCCGTGAGCCCCCATGCAGTATAAATGCGTTGCTATTACATGGCACGGTACCTGGGTCATGGGGGTACTGGCTCCCCATGAATAATCGAAGTTCATCAAGAGAGCGTAGAACCTGGTCCAGGCATAGCCAGCAGGGGGCCTACGGCCGTCACCTGGTCCATAATTCCCCCGGTAGAGGAAAGAAACCCTCCCACATAATGCCCTTCAACACGAGCCTACCAAATGGATGGGCATGGATTCATCGTGAAAGGAAAAAGGGGAAGGACTGAGCCCTCCTTGAGGGTTCATCCACGCGGGCTAAGGATCATTCCATCGACGGTCCAAACGCCCGGACCCGCTGGCGTGCCTGTCCGGAACATCTTCATTCCTTCGAAGACTCCCGTGCCATGGGCGACGGATTCCCATGAGGAAAACCAGCTCGTGAACGTTCCGCTGAAGCGGCCTACGAAGGTCCCGCTGCGACCGTCCCACGTCACATCGAGGACGACAGAGCCGTGGAGGTCACCGTCACCCGTCGCCAGGTCTATGTTCCAGCTGATCGTGGAGCTTGCCGTGCCGCTGATATCCCCTGTAAGTTCGAAGGTGAAAGGATGACGCCGACCGTGGGCCACGCCGTCGTCGTCTACCCAGAATCTCTCCGGCATGCCGGAGCCCGTTTGGGTTTGCGTTGCCGTGAAGGGCGTTTTCATTGCCTGCGCCTGGACCAATGTCGGTGTCAAGAGGATAAGCGCCACTAGGACGCATGACGCTATCACCGTCCTTCTCAACTACTCACCTCCCCCCGCCGTGCGGGCCCTGGGTACTCTTACCGCGCCCCTCCTCGGCGCTGGCTCGAGGGATGGGACATGCTGAGTTTAGGGTAGCTTGCGTTTCTCCCCCTGCCAAAACATGTCAAGACCTCACACGCGATAAACCTATCTCACCAATGTTGGCGGCTCCCTGGTGCCCCACGAAGGAAGGCCCCGCTCGCGTACTGTCGACGTCCCGGTCGCGGCATATTGCTATAAGTGAGGTTTATCGAGACTTGTGGATTGAGCTGCCAGCCATAGCCATAAGGGGGCTTCTGTTCATCACCTCTAGCTGGCTTCACACTGACACTTTACGTCCTTTAACCCCACAGAACAGGCGAGCCTGATGACTTGGAGAGCAGGAGAAGAGGCAGAAAGAAAAAGAGGAGCCCCAGGACAGCGAGTCCCGGGGTTTTGGCCCATCACTTCACGGGAAGGACCGGGCACACGAAGAGGGCTACGGGCTCCGCCGAGATCAGCAGGTGCCCAAGGGCCATGTGGGCCTCCACTTGGGCTGTGCTGGTCAGCTCGAAATTGACCATGCCATCCCCGTTGGCGTCATGGATTGACATGCCGAGAGCCGTGAAGGCCACGGCAAAGACCATCCATCGACCACCGTTGTAGCCGGGGTCCCCGGGAGCTGCCTCGCCGACCGAACGTTGGCCACTGAGACCAGATCCGTCGAAGTTGTAGAGGATGTCAAAGGACTCGGCGGGAGCCGCGTCGGGCAGGACCGTGGGCGTCAGAACCGTCCGGTACAGGTCCCCGTCTATCCAGAGGACAGGATCCCGGACCACGGTAGCCTTGGCGGCCACCGGGGCGGACGTCGCCAGGAGGGCCACAACCAGGGCCATACCGGCCAGGGTGAACATCGATTTTCGCATTGCTTCACCTCCTCCCTCTCGGGCCTTGGGAATTCGTATCGCGCCCCTCCTTGGCGCGTCTCCGCGTCTCTGAGACATTGAACATCAGGGAGGTGGGTGCGTATAAGGCGGTATGCCGAAGTCTCTTCCCAGTCTCACCCAAATCTCGCTACTTCCACGTGGTGACCACCAAGGCGCCCAATCCCACGGTCTGGGCCAGGGTGAACAGGGCCACGTGGAGCTCAAGGCCCGCGGCGTAGAGCGGCATCATCGTGAGGTAGGAGTAGAGCGTGACGGAGTTCTGGATGAGGAAGAGGGCAGCGAATACCATGAGCCCCAGGGTGAAGCTGGTCCTGATCTTCTGATAGGAGGTCCCGTAGATGAAGAGGAGGAGGCCTATGAGGGCGAGGTTCGCCGCAGCCCCGGCGATGCTCACGTACATGAGGTAGCCCATGGTCCCTCCCTCCTTCGGCACGTTCCCATATCTACCTTTGCCAGAATTGGACACCAATGCCTGCTCATCCACTCATCTCCTGCTCGAGGATCTCCTCCAGAACCGGGAGGCTATGCTCCATCTGCTTGGAGAGGAAGTAGGGGGACCCGTAGGTATCCCGCATAGGGTTGACCACCAGGTCGTGGCGAAGAAGCAGGTCCAGGTGGTGGATCACGGTCTTGTAGTTTAGGCCCAACTTCTCGGCAATCTGATGGGCGTTGCAAGGCCTTTCAGCGAGGAGCCTCAGGATCCGGGCCCGGTTGTACCCCCCGCGGCTTCCGGCAATGAGGAACCAGAGGACCCGCTCCACGGAACCCTCCATGGGCGGACCGCTAATAAGTTTCCGGGCGGCCCGAAGGGAGGATGTCAACCTAAGGATGCCCGACAAGGCACCGTCATAATTCTCTTTACCCCACCCCTGGCACCCTCAAAAGGCTATGGAACTTCCATCCAAGGCTGCGAGGAAGGGTCACCAAGACGACTGCTGCCCTGGCGAGAACACCTGGGTGACGTCCGCCAACTGGAATAGGCCCAAAGTCCCAACGAGGGCCAGTCCCAGAGTGATGCTCGTCCACTCATATCCCTTCTGAAAGTCGGACTTTCCGAGCATTGCCACTCCGAGGGCGAAGTAGGCTACCCGGAGAAGGAGCCATCCCCGGGCAAAGGCGCTGAGAAACACGGTGGAGGTCGCCTTGCGGGCGATGACAACCATCATCGCATCTTGGGGAGCAGCCTCAGCATAGACTGCGGCTAGCGCAAGGTCGGAGAGATAAAACACCGCATACCCCAAGGTTACGACGGCGATGCCGATCACGCCTAGGACGCTTCCGAGGAGTGAGGATATTGGACTTGTCTTCCTCAGAGTCCGCCAGAGGGTCAGCATGAAGGGGGGAATAGCCCGAAAGCTAGGAGGTTAAGACCCGTGAGAAGTAGGCGTTCTGAAGGCAGGAATGAGTTGGAGGAGGTCTTCCGAACCTGCCAAAGGGGGGAGTAGATCCACAATCACATCGACAGGAAGGACGGTGAGGGCTACATAGAGGAGGGCCGCGATACCGCCCAGTCGCAGAACGTTTCTCATCTCCCCCATGGAACCCCCGTCCCGCATTAGTCTGGAGAACCTGTAAAGCCTACGCGGAAAATTTCTTTCTATAGAATATTATAAATAGAAAGGATGAATATCCAGGGGTGAGCCAAGTCAGGCTCGGGGGGGGAGGTCGTGAAGCCTTACAGAATTGGAGTGCTAGTCGTTGGTGTCTTGCTGATTTCAGGGCTGGCAACGCCCTTGGTCACTGGTCTAAAGGGCAAGACTTCAGAGGACTTTGCAAATGCTCTGTCATACAGCTTGCCGGGAATGGAAGACGTGCGCGTCGAGAACAGAGTTTTCCGCGTCGACACCTACAAGGATGGCAGTCCCGCTTATCGATTGAGCATGGACGTGTATTATCCGCCTGATCTCCGGGCGTTTGAGCGTCGACCGGCCGTGATCTTTGTCATGGGATATTCGGACTTCTCCCCATTTGTTCAAGAGGTCATTGGAAAGCCCCTGAAGGACTCCGCACAATATACGTCCTGGGGGAGACTCATGGCCGCCGCTGGACTCGTGGCCGTCACCTATCAGACAACCGACGCGGGTGACCTTGGCCGCGTCGTCGACTACGTTAGGCGACACAGTAGCGATTTCCGCATCGACAAGGAACGCATCGGGTTATTTGCCGTCTCCGCGAACGGGCCCACGCTTCTCTCTTACGCAATGCAGGAGGACCGGGATTTCCTAACATTTGGTGTATTTGGGTACAGCGTTATGAGTTCTCCCGACGGCTTCCTGCACGACCTAATAGCTCTCTTTGCCGCGGAGCTTGGCTTCTACTGGTCAGAACTCGAGCCCTTCGACAAGCTGAACGAGGACCTACCTCTGCTCATCGCGCGCGCAGGGCTTGATTTTGAGTTCATTAACCTAGCAATCGACCACTTCGCAGAAATCGCCGAAGACGAGGGCGTATCGCTAACCCTCATTGACTACCCAGAGGGCGTCCACGCTTTTGACCTTTACCAACACACACCAGAATCGGCGGATGTTCTGGCACAGATGGTAGACTTTATGCTGGCCATGTCAGACAAATAGATCGTCTCTCCGAAAGCCGCGCCGGCACCTCTGCCAAATGGCAAACGATTTGTGCTCGCGCCGTTGATGTGTGCGCCGCACTAATCAGGACAGGCGGGCCCGACTCGCTCATTTAAGCCAACGATGCCATTTTGTCACCCCTCACCCTTTTAGAAGATGTCCTCAGCAACCACGGACACCTTTACCTACATCAGCATGGAGGCGAGCTAAATTCTGGTCAATACCGCGGCGGGACGAACCCAGGTCCAAAGATAGGGAGGTCGGAAGGTCCTGCAATTCTGGTTGCGTGACTGGTGAGGCTAAAGTTGACATTCTCGCCCGAAGGAGGCATAAACTCTAATTACACCGGGCTGTTCCTTTCGCGGCGAGGAGGATGGGATACCGTTTCATCAAGCTGGATAGGACCGCAGGAAGGACTGTTTTGACCCTGGACCGACCACCCCTCAACATCCTCAACCTGGACATGCTGGAGGAGCTCAACCAGGCCCTGGAGGAGGTCTCCAAGTCAGGAGATTGCAGGGTTCTCCTCCTCAAGGGCGAGGGCAAGTCGTTCTCCGCCGGGGTGGACGTGGCGGACCATACGGAGGACAGGGTCAGACCGCTGCTCAAGTCTTTCCATCGGGTCCTCCTGAAGCTCTTCCACATGGAGATGCCCACCGTGGCCCGGGTGCATGGCCACTGCCTTGGAGGGGGCCTGGAGCTGGCCATGGCCTGCGACCTCGTCTACGCCGCCTCGGGTGCAAGCCTGGGTCAGCCGGAGATAAGGCTGGCATCGTTCCCTCCCTTCGCGACCGCCCTTTACCCCTCCTTGATGGGACTCCGGTGGGCCTCCGAGCTCATACTACTGGGTAACACCATCTCAGCGGAGAGAGCGGCGGAGATGGGCATCGTGAATGCGGTTCTCCCGATGGATGAGCTGGAGGCGAAGCTGGAGGAGGCTTGCGCGGCTCTCGAGGGTCTCAGTCGGGCGGCCTTGGCGGTGGCGAAGAAGGCCACCAGGGTCTCCCTTCCGCAAGGGCCCGAGGAGGCCGTCCGGGCCGCCGAGAGGCTGTACCTGGAGGAGCTGATGGCAACGGAGGACGCCAAGGAGGGCATAACCGCTTTCCTAGAGAAGAGGAAACCGGTCTGGAGGGACAGATGATGAGGGCCGCCGTGTTTCATGGAGGGAAGGAGCTCAGGGTGGAGGAGGTCGACAGGCCGAAGGTTGGTACCGGAGAGGTCCTGATACGTGTCGCCGCCTGCGGCATATGCAGGACGGACCTCCACTACCTTCACGGCGTGCCCACCTTCAAGAAGCCGCCCCTCATCCTTGGCCACGAGATCAGCGGCACTGTGGAGGAGGCCCCTGAAGGCGGCCCGGAGGTCGGCCAGCGCGTTCTCCTACCCCCCGTCATCCCCTGTGGCCACTGCGAGTACTGCCGCATAGGGCGAGGAACCCTCTGCAGGCACATGGTCATGCTGGGAAACCACAGGGACGGCGGCTTTGCGGAGTATGTGGCCGTTCCCCAGGTGGCCGTGTTCCCCCTGCCCGAAACGGTGCCTCTGGAAGAGGGATGCATCATCAGCGATGCCTTCTCCACCCCCTACCACGCCATCGTCAATAGGGCTGAGGTGAGACCTGGCGAGACCGTCGTGATCTTCGGCTGTGGCGGTGTCGGCCTGGCAGCGGTGCAGTTGGCCGTCCTGGCCGGGGCTAGGGTCATCGCCGTTGACCTGGTGGAGGAGAAACTTCGCCTTGCAAAGGAGTTCGGAGCCTGGGCTGTAATCAATGCCTCTGGCGTGGAGGATGCCGCCAGAGAGGTCAGGAAGTTGACGGGCGGTGGGGCGGATACAGCCCTTGAGGTGATCGGGAGACCCTCCACCATCCAGCAGGCCTTCAACTCCTTGAAGTGGGGAGGCCGCCTCGTGGTGGTTGGCTACACCGACCAGGATGTCCCATTGAGCGGTGCCAAGCTGATGTTCAGGGAGATGGAGGTGAGAGGCTCCCTGGGGTGTGGCCTTCATGACTTCCCGAGAGTCATGGAACTTGCCGCCCTCCATCGCATCAGGGTCAAAGACATGGTCAGCCATCGGTTTTCTTTGGAGAATATCATGGACGGTTTCCGCCTGCTGGAAGAGGGGCACCGGGACCTTCTGAGGGGCATCGTCGTACTGTAGGACACCGCTACCCAAGAGCCAGATGGAATCATTCAAATTTTGTTGAACAAGCTTTATCATAAGCGCCCGGCGTCGAGGGCCCAGGGTGAACAGGTTGAGGAAGTGGATCGCACTATTGCTGGTGTCCGTCGCCATACTATCTGCATCCCTCCAGGGGGCGGCGTCGATGGGTTTGTCCTCCGATGACACGTCAATCGGCTCGGATGACCTGCCCGGAAGCAGCCCTCTGGATGACGACGATGAAGACGATGAGGACGAAGACGATAACGAAGGGCGTGACAACGATGACGACGATGAGGATGAGCCGGACGATGACGATGACGAGCGTGACAATGACGACGATGACGAGCGTGACAATGACGACGATGACGAAGATGAGGATGATGACGACTTTCGAAGGGAGGAGCGAGAGGTCAAGGTAGAGCTCGAGGACGATGAGGTCACCATCAAGCTGGAGTCCAAGACCCAGGAGAGGAAGGACGAGGTTAAGGTTCGCTTCCAGGGGAGAGAGGCCCAGCTGAAGGTATCCTTCGAGAAGGAGGCCGCTGAAGGCGAAGAGGTTGAGATGCGGATCACCTTCCGACGGGTGGTGGAGTTCAACGACACCGATGGGGACGGAGCCTTCAGTCCCATCGGCGATGAGATGGTCCAGGCCTTCGCGGTGGAGCAGCTCACCCTGACCCGGTTGTCCCTCGAGCCCTTCGTCATCGACGGTTCCGAGGGCAGGAGGGTGGACGTCTCATATGCTTTCCCCGGATTCGAAAACTCGACCTTCGGACTCGTGTTCTGGATCTTCGGGAACTTCACCTTCCTCAACGGAGTACCGGTCGCCCCAAGTGAGGTCAAGATAGACATCCTCCTAACGAACTTCCCCTTCAGAGAGGACAACAGCAGCGTTGCTGTGGACCTGATGGTCAAGACGGAGTTCGAGGTGGAGGCGGGGACTGTCCCCAGCCTTGACGAGGTCATCGCCCGAGGAGAGGAGTTCGCCGCCTTCTTCCGGTGGGCCCCCAACGCGACCGTCGATGGTCAGGACGTGGACGTGGGCTCCACCATAGTAAGGGAGAGCCTGGAGGCTGAGCGGGAGCTTGGGGAGGCTGAGTTCGAGAAGAAGGTTCACCTCTTCCTGGCCTATCCGCGAGGTGAGGCGATCGTTCACGATCCGACGGTGGGCGTAATGGCCATCCCTCCGCTGATAACGCAGGCCCCACCTGCCTTGGGCTTTGCCATCGGCCTCGCAACCGCCCTCCTCCTGGTCCTTGGGGTGTGGGTTTTAAGTCGCCGCCGCCACTAGGTCCAGGTAGTTTCCATGGTGACGACTGCTGACCTAGAGGTAGCAGCCCAGGCCTGGGTGGTGGTCCTCTCCGCCACCCTCCTCCTCATCTCCATCGCCGCCTACGCCAGGTCGAAGAACGTGAGGATGCTGGGCCTGACAGCAGCCTTCGGCTTCTTCCTCGTGAAGGGAATACTGATGACCCTTGGATTGCTCCAGATAGAGCTCCTGCCCTCGGGCCTCCTGGCCCCCGTCTTCCTTGACACCGCCATTTTGGTTTCCATCTACTTGGCGGCCCTTCGACCCAGGTGAGGGGATGTCGGGTGAGCAGCTTCCCACGGCCAGCATGAAGGTGAAGGAGCTCATCGAGGAGTACCCGGGGCTCCACATGAGGGAGCTGGCGCGGCGGTCGGGTATCGACGTGAGGGCCGCCAAGCATCATCTGGACCGCCTCGAGAAGTCTGGTTTCGTGACGGTCCGCTACTTCGGCAGGTTCAAGCGGTACTTCCCTCGAAAGGGGAAGCACGGGGGAGAGGTGGTGGACAGGAGGGACAAGCTTTCGCTGGGCTATCTGCGAAATCCCACCTCCCTTGGCCTCGTAGTCTGCCTGATCGCCAACGGACCCTCCCGCCTGGTGGACCTCAGCAGGGAGGTGGGCGTCAGCTCCTCCAAGGCCTCCTTCCACCTTCGAAAGCTCGAGATGGTCGGCATCGTTGTCAGAAGGACCGGCAGCAATCTCACTTATGATTTACGGGATGCGAAGAGGGTCAGAGAACTGCTCCGAACTTACGGACCGATGCCGGACCAGGTCGACGGACTGCTAGATCTGTGGGACACGATTGTGAGGGAGGACTGAAGCTCCAAAAGGGCTTCTGCTCCCCGGACTTCGGGGCTTCGAGACCTCCGATCGTGAACTCCTACCAAGAACCTGCTGCGTCAAGGAACTCGAAGAAGGGAGCCTGATTCTCACTACGAGCGGATGGGGTAACCCTATTCCGCCTTCAGTTGGCCTTCCTGCGTTGCTTCGCCAGCTGCTTCCTGCCCAGGAAGAGGGGTAGGATCACAGCCAGGGCTACCAGGAAGGGCCCGTTCCGAACCAGGAGCTCCAACGTCTTTCGCATTTTTGTCCCACCAAAGGGAAAGGGGAGGCCGGCACCGCCGACGGGCGCCGCCTCACCTAGCTGTTCTCAACCTAGGAATGCCACGACCCACGGGAACGCCTTCACGACCCTGAACTTCTCGACGAGAGCGTCGACACCCAGGAATCTGCCCGACCCCGCGACCGCCAAGTAGCCTAGGAGCATGGCGTAGATGATGTGGTCGTCCATGAAGGGGTTGTTCGCCGGTGGCAAGGCACTGAAGTACATCAGCATCATCATGATGATTCCGCTGATGGCAGCGAAACGGGTTGCGGCACCCAGGATCAAGGCTATGCCAACCAGCAGCAGCCCCCACACCAGGAGGGCGTTCACCACCGGGTTCCCAGCCATGGCCTGGAAGAAGCCAGCGAAGGGCCCGTAGGTGGCGAACTGCAGGTAGCCGGCCGTAGCGCTCTTTCCTGTGGTGATTTCGTTGTAGAGCTTGATAGCTCCCGCCCAGAGGAAGACCCAGCCAATCGCCATTCGCAGGGCGAAGGTCGCCCACTTGACCGGATTGCGCCGGTCGTTGGGTTGTTCTACAGAGGCCGTCTCAGCCATTGTATTTCACCTCGGATGGGTTTAGTGCATTTGAATTAATAGGAATGATGTTAATAGTCTATATTGAGTATATTCGGCATGAGATGGCATGCCAGGCCGGCGTAATCTCGTGTTTGGAGCAACATTAATTTGGCAATATAAGTTAGCAAAATAAAATATATTCCCATATATTCGACGACTCGGCTGCGGAGAGCTTCTCCAGGGCAGGGGTGCGAGTTATCTACCTGAAGGATATTCCGGGGTCGGTGCTTGAAGCAAAGAGTGGCCCGGCGATCCTCCTCCTGTTCCTGGGCCTCATTCCACTATCCGTCCTGCTGTGGCTGGTTCATGCTCCGTTCCTGGTACTCTTCTCGGTGAGTGGCGTGGCAATCCTCCCCCTGGCCTACATCATGGGCATCTCCACGGAGGAGCTGGGAAAGCACATGGGCCCCGGCCTCGGCGGCCTCCTGAACGCCTCCTTCGGGAATGCCACCGAGATCATCATAGCCATCGCGGCCCTGCGAGCGGGCCTCATCCGACTGGTCCAGGCAAGTATCACGGGGTCCATCATAGGCAACATCCTACTGATTCTTGGCCTGAGCATGCTCGTGGGTGGCCTGAGGTTCAAGAAGCAGACCTTCCAGAGGGAGGCGGCGACCACCAGGTCCACGATGCTCGCCCTAGCCACCGCCGGACTCGTCATGCCCTCCCTCCTGCTCCTCTCCTCGGGGACGGACATCCCCAGCGGCACCATTACCTCCATGAGCCTCTGGATAGCCGTCCTCCTGCTCATCGCCTACGGCGGCGCCCTCCTCTTCAGCCTGCACACCCACAGACACATCTTCAACCCACGGGGGGAGGAGGAAAAGCCTGAGTGGTCCAAGGGCTACGCCATCCTGGTCCTGGCGGCGGCCATGGCCCTGGTGGCTATCCTGAGCGAGATTCTCATCGAAGCGGTGGAGGCCTCCATCGAGACCCTTGGGGTGAACGAGCTCTTCCTGGGCGTCATCGTCATCGCGGTCATAGGGAACGCGGCGGAGCACAGCAGCGCCGTCATGATGGCCTGGAGGAACAAGATGAACCTGAGCGTGGCCATCGCTGCCAGCAGCAGCGCCCAGATCGCCCTCTTCGCCGCTCCCGTCCTGGTCTTCGCTTCCATCCTGATAGGGAACACCATGACCCTGGCCTTCGAGCTCTTCGAGCTCATCGCCATTGGCATCTCGGTGGCCGTCGTCAGCGCCGTAGCCAGCGACGGCGAGAGCAACTGGTTCGAGGGGCTTATGCTTCTGATTGTGTATGGCATCATGGCCGTTGGTTTCTTCTTCCTGCCCTAAGCTGTTCCGTAGGAGCCACCGAGTAGTCCCCCCGGCTTGCAGCACGACGTTTCCAATAACCTTCGTATCCTGTAAAAGATGAGCGGAAAGTCCATATAGAGTTTCTTTTATGGACTTGTGTGAGTGAGGGGAGGTGAATCGGAGGGAAGCTGTTCTCGTACAGTTACTTCTGGCGATCTCGCTCATTACGAGTTCCCTGGTTCTATTGCCCGGAGCCGCTAGCGAGGGTCACCCTGCCGCGTTTCATGAAAGGGAGGGGTCCGCACCGACGCGTGCGACGCCCCTTGGCAACACCCTGGACTCCTCAGGAACACCCCTGGAGGCCGTGAACCCGGAATTCACCCTGGAGTACACCTTCTACGACTTCTTCAACGTTCCCTTCGAGGATCAATGGGATATGCGCACCCCTATTTACTTGGACAGACCGATCGGAGCCGACTGTTTTGCCCCTGAGACCTGTCAGAACTACGCCGTCTACCCGTACGTCAACTGGGCGGTATGGGAAGGAGACAACAAGGACTCCTTCATCTACTCCAGCTACAGGCTCAATGTGGT
>JABAOD010002609.1_pt4 | contig 12124 bp, 12 predicted proteins | sample 7062151 | NCBI WGS metagenome assembly JABAOD01 (sample SAMN14538626, study PRJNA623070) | marine sediment metagenome | biome: marine biome [ENVO:00000428]; feature: marine pelagic biome [ENVO:01000023]; material: deep marine sediment [ENVO:00002113] | place: India: Gulf of Khambhat ...
CTGAGCGTGTATGCCGCAAGAACCAGGCTGCAGATTGAGCGCCGCACCATTCCAGGCGAGACCGAGCCGCAGGTGATGAGCGAATTCGAGCGTATCCTTGCCAAGCTGAAAGCAGACGATCCTTCGTTCAGGGGTAGTCTAAGGTCCCTGTTTGCGCGACAGCCCTTCGAAGTCTCCCCGAGTTTGACAGTGGTGAAAGCTCTCAGAGAGGCGGCAAGCATGGTCCTTGGGCGGACGCCTGCCTATGTCGGCCAATCACCGTGGATGGATTCCGCTTTGCTGTCGGCTGCCGGAATTGAGACTGTAGTGATGGGACCCAAGGGCGCTGGAGCACATGCCGATGAAGAGTGGGTCGAACTGAAGTCCGTCGTCGATCTGGCTCACATCCTGGCACAGACGGCACTGAACTATTGCACCTAAACCGTAGCCCCTCAATCCTCTCATGGGCATGGCTCCGGGTAGCCCACCGTCAAACCGAACAGCGCGCCGGGGACCGGTTCTGGGCAGGTCGCGCACCCACACAGGTCGTAATACGCCTTGGAAGGCCAATGCGACTGGGCCCGGCTGTTTGCTGACAGGGGTGGAGAGGCTTCCATCAGGGAGAAAGAAACTCCTTCCGGGTCGCGCCGGCAGTCCGCGCCCGCCGAGGACATCGATCCAGCCCTGATTTGGGGTACGGACTGAGCCTTCCCAGGCCTGGAGTGACCCTTACGCTACGCTTTTCCCTGATGGTTGCCGCTACGATTCGTACGCGCCAAACGGCTTTATGTCAACTGGAACATTCCCGAAAATGCGTGTACTATAGGCAGGTAGAACCCGCTTCCCGAGGCCCCACATTCGAGGAGGAACAAATGAAAGAGACGCTCGAGTTTTTCGACGTCAAAACCAAGTCCAAATTCAAGAGCTCTGACTGGCGCATTGAGAAGAAGGAAAGTGCTTCAGGCAGGACGACTTACTTCGCCGTCACAAGCTCACCCTCTGGGCCACATGAAGTCTATAAAATCGTAAGCAAGGTCTTCGCCCAGGCGAACAGCTAGAACACGCTGCAAGCCTTCGATTCCGTGCTAGTTCATCTCTAAGGTGTAACCGAGCGGCCGAAGGCGGCAAGGGATCTTCTCCACTAGGCAAACCTGATAACCGGAGCCGAACTGTGTGGAGAACAGCTCTAGCCCCCTCGGCCGCTGGGGTGACAGGCCTCTCTGGGACTCGAGAATCTGCACATCAGCCTGCCCGGGGCGCGGGCACCGGCAAATGGACCGCCCACCCAATGAGGGCGGTCATTTGTTTTGGGGTGGTATGATTCCCCGCAGAATCAGCCGTCGCCGAGGATGTGATTTCTTCGGGATGAGCACATTGCCTTAAGATGCCTGACTTCTATCGTCAGATGCTACGCATACGCCGTTTTGAAGAAACCGTCCTTGAGTCTTTCTCCAAGGGCCTGATTCAAGGTACCACCCACACATACATCGGGCAGGAAGCCAACGCCGTCGGCGTCTTATCCTGCCGGGAAGCCGGGGATGTCGTCGTCAGCAACCACCGCTGTCATGGCCACTATTTGGCCTATGATGCGCCGTTGGACGACCTGGCCGCTGAATTGTTTGGACGCGCCACAGGCGTATGCGGCGGTCGTGGCGGGAGCCAGCATCTACATTGGAGAGACTTCTACGCTAGCGGCATCCTGGGCGGAACGGTACCACTGGCAGTCGGGATGGCGAGGGCCGAGGCCGAAAGAAGCAGCCGGAAGATCGTTATCGTCTTCCTCGGAGATGGCGCGCTTGGAGAAGGTGTGGTCTACGAGAGCATGAACATGGCNNGCCTCGCTGTGGCGGGCGCCGGTGCTCTTCGTGCTCGAGAACAATCGCTACGCTCAGACCACGCCTATCGAACTGAACCTGGCCGGAAACATCCTGGCCCGATTCGAGGCTTTTGACATCCCCGCCAAAGAGATCGACACCACCGACGTGCTCAAGATCCAGGCTCTGGCGCAGCCGCTTGCAGACAACGTGCGTGGAGGCAGGGGCCCACAGGCCTTTGTGATCCACACCTACCGTTTCGCCCCGCACTCAAAAGGGGACGACGAGCGCGATCCGGCAGAGGTCGCTTGGTACCGAGACCGTGACCCGCTTCCACTGCACGCCGACCGTTTAGAGCCTGGGATTCGAGCCGAGATCGAAACGGAGGTCGAGGCCGAAGTGTCACAGGCCTTTCGTGAAGCTGAAGCCAGCCCCCTGGCCGATCCGGAAACACTCACTCCAGCCCTGGATCCAACCCCATGAGGGTTGTCGAAGCCCTAAACAAGGCCCTCTTCCGCTCAATGCACAAATGCAATGAGGTCTATTTGCTGGGCGAGGACATCCTGGACCCCTACGGCGGAGCGTTCAAAGTTGCTCGGGGGCTATCTGAGCGGTTCCCGGACCGCGTCCTCACAACACCCGTATCCGAAGCCGGCATCGTGGGCATTGGGACGGGAATGGCGCTCCGAGGCCTTCGTCCGATCGTGGAGATCATGTTTGGAGATTTCATCTTGTTGGCGGCTGACCAGATCATCAACCACGCCGCTAAGCTGTGGTGGATTAGCAACAACACGGTCAGGGTCCCACTTGTCATCAGAACGCCGATGGGCGGCCGGCGGGGCTACGGCCCGACGCACAGCCAAACCCTTGAGAAGCATTTCCTGGGCGCGCCTGGCCTGAGAGTCGTGGCGGTCTCCGACCTCGACGATCCAGGCAACCTGTTAGAGTCGGCGATCTTGCAGGATGATGATCCTGTCCTGTTCATCGAACATAAGCTCCTGTATGCAAGTCCGGTGCAGGCCCTTGAAGAGCTGCAGGAATTCGATGTGGTTCGGACCGACGGCCGCTACCCGCTCTATCAGCTCCGGGTCTCCGGCGCGCCCCCCCCAAGCCTGACTCTAGCCGCCTACGGGCACATGGGCTTGCTGGCTCGGAAAGCGGCGCTTCAGCTTGCCTATGAGCTAGAGATCTTCACAGAAGTGCTGGTGTTCACCCAACTCAGCCCCTGGCCCGCGCAGTTTCTCCATGAGAGCCTCGCTCGAACCGGTGGCCTTCTCACCCTTGAGGAAGGCTCCCTTACGCTCGGGTGGGGAGCTGAGTTGGTGGCCACTGCAGCCGCGTCGGTGGGCAGCAGCCGTCCGCTTCACCGCTTGGCTGCACGCGACCTGCCGGTCCCGGCTGCCGGCCAGCTAGAGGCGGCGGTCCTACCCAGCGTGCAATCGATTGTAGAGAGGGTGCAGTCCATCCATGGAAAGGACTGGCGGCAACTCTAGCCTACTGATAAGGATAAACTTGAAGGCTGTATCTGCGCAAAGGCAGTGAAACGGGGCGCCAGCAGGCAAAGCAAATGCCCGAACCTGTCCAGGTCATTGTCCCACTTCTGAATCCGAATGAACCTGAAGCGCGTCTAGCGGCGTTACATGTTCGCGAAGGCGACGCGGTCAAGTTTGGGACCCGAATCTGCACCTTAGAGACGACGAAGTCGACTGTGGAACTGACCGCAGATCGGCCAGGGCATGTGGCTGGACTGACGGCGGAGGTGGGCGCGATGCTCCCGGCCGGCGCGCGACTTTGCTGGCTGGTGGATAGGGCAGATTGGAAGCCCCCGGAGGTGGCCGACGCTCGGCCTCCCCTACGCACTTCTCTTCCAGAGGGCTTGCGCATAACTGAACCGGCCTTAGCACTTGCCAAGCGCGAGAGGCTCGATTTGGGAGAGCTTCCGGCTGACATACTGGTCACAGAGGCTGTAGTCCGCCAGGCCCTCGACCGCCCAAAAGCCGAGCAAGGAGCGGCAGGGCAGCGGCCATTTCGGGCGGGTGACCTCGTGCTTTACGGAGGCGGTGGGCACGGCAAGTCGCTTATCGACTTGATCCGCGCGCAAGGCGGGTACGAGGTTGTCGGTATCATTGACGACGGGTTGGAGCCCGGCCGACGGGTGATGGGGGTTCCTGTGCTCGGCGGCTCAGAATCGCTCGAGGCTCTGGTTGAAAATGGGCTCCGGTTGGCGGTCAATGCAGTCGGTGGGGTTGGGGACGTAACCAGCCGGATTCGGGTCTTCCGACGCATTCTTGAGGCGGGGCTCGAGTGCCCATCCGTGGTTCATCCGACCGCCGTTGTGGAGCCCAGCGCTCGTCTGTCGGAGGGTGTGCAGGTTTTTCCCCACGCCTACGTGGGAAGCGAAGCTTCTATCGGTTTCGGGGCAATCGTGAACACGGGTGCCGTCGTGTCGCACGATTGTGTACTTGGCGATTACGTCAATGTCTCTCCGGGCTCCTTGCTGGCCGGAGGCGTCGAGGTTGGGGAAGGCTGCCTAGTTGGCATGGGCGTCACAATAAACCTGAGTGTCAGAATTGGACCCGGCTCGAGGGTAGGCAACAGCGCCGTGGTGAAACAGGACGTGCCAGCCAACACTATCGTTCAGGCCGGCTCAATCTGGCCGGTGGACGGGTCCGTTCAGCCAAGTTAGGGAGTTTGGAGCCAGACCCCTAGAAAGGCGGAAGCTTCCTTGGCCAAAGGATCGTTCGCGCGCATGGGCGAAGAGCGCATCTCCATGTCTTCGCCCGACCTCACTGAATCCGAGCGGGCAGCCGTGGCCAAAGTGCTGCAGACGCCTCGGCTAAGCATGGGGCCAGAGATAGAGGCCTTCGAAAGTGCGGTGGCCGGGTACGTCGGGGCAAATCACGCCGTTGCGGTCAGTTCCGGCACGGCGGCCCTGCATCTGGCGGTCCGCGCCCTCGGCATCGGGGAAGGCGATCTGGCTCTCACAACTCCTTTCTCATTCGTGGCCTCGGCCAACGTCCTGCTGTATGAGCGTGCGGTGCCCATATTCGTCGATGTTGACCCCGCGACGGGGGCAACATCGACACCGAGGTTGCCGCTCAGGCAACCCGCGATCTTGTGCAGGGAGGCCGTGCGGCGCAGCGTTGGTTGCCGTCGCGCGGCTCGCCGATCGAGGGCCACTTGAAGGCCATCCTGTCAGTTGACGTGTTCGGCCAGCCGGCCGACTATGACCAACTGGTGCAACTGGCTGGGGATTACAATCTGGCCCTGATCGAGGATTCGTGTGAAGCGCTGGGGGCGCAGTACAAAGACCGAATGGCGGGGACTNNCTACCCCAACAAGCAGATTACAACCGGCGAAGGCGGCATGGCAGTGACCGACAACGGCCAATGGGCTGAAATCATGCGCGCCCTGCGCAATCAAGGTCGGATGCCAGGCGACGGCTGGCTTGAACACACCCACCTTGGGTACAACTACCGGATGAGCGAATTGAACGCAGCACTGGGAAGGGTTCAAATGACCCGCCTGGACGAGCTGCTGGACAAGCGCGCCCAGGTGGCTGCGCACTACGCAAGACGGCTGACTGATATCCCCGGCGTGGAGGTCATCAGACCCCTCCGTTCCACAACCCGGACGAGCTGGTTTGTCTACACGATCCGTCTCGACCCAGGGGTTGATCGGGCCGCAGTCATGGCGGGGCTGGAGGCGCGCGGCGTGCCCAGCCGACCCTACTTCAATCCGATCCATCTCCAGCCCTACTTTGCCGAACGGTTCGGGTATCGCCCGGGCGCCTTCCGAGTTGCAGAAGAGCTGGGACAGCGAAGCTTGGCGCTCCCTTTCTCAAGCGTCATGGGTGAGGCGCAAGTGGAATGGGTCTGTCAAGCGCTTGGTGATGTACTTCGGGAGATCTAGGTCCCCCATAACTTCCGGAGGCTGCAGCACTCAGCGGGCAAAGATGGCAGCCGGGTGTCAGAGCCAGGCAGGCGCCTCCCAAGAATTGCACCCATCATTGTTCCCCCGCTTTCAGCGACCCGCTGAAGCGCCTATTGAGCCGGACCGTTCCGTGATGCGATCAGCGCACCTGACGCCAGTTGACCAGCACGAAGTTCTCATCGCACGAATCGCTGGTGCTCACGAAGAACTGATCCGAGAGGGGCAGTCCGGCCGTATCGTTGAGCTGGACCCAGAGATCTCCCTCGCTCGCAATCGGGCGGTCAGCGAGAGAGAATACATATCCCGACGGCCCCAGATTGGCCGCGCTTCCGCTAAGGGTGTCCAGAGTGACGGATTCACCCTCCAAGGTTCCCTCAAGATGGACGCTCAATCCTATGATCGGTGACCCTTCTTGGTTGAACACTTGGCCCCCCACACCCATCCACTCGCACCCCAGATCGTTGGGGATGAAAACCGAATCGCCTTGAACCGCAAAGGGAGGGCCCTCCAACTCCGTTGCTCTCGCCGCCTGGGTCTCATCCAGCGTTGGTGACGGCGGGAGTGGCGGGGTTTGGGTTGCGGTTGGCGGCAGGAACGGTCCAGGGGTTCTTGTCGCCGTAGCGGTGAATTCAGGCGGCAGGGTAATGGCCGGCGTGTCCGTGGCTGTGGGCAGACCCAGGGTAGCGACTTGGGTCGGCGGAGGATACGGGTTGAATGATACGTACGGGTTGACAAGAATCGCAGCGAAGGCGCCGCCAACACATAACGTGGCCAGAAGCACAAGGACCGTGAGGATGTTTAGGGCCAAACTGATCGACCTTCGCCGGGAGGGCAGCCTACTGAACGCCTCGTCCATTCTCTCCGCCTCCTGATTCCCTATCTACGGATTGACAAAGATCTCGATTACCGCCATCTCACGTTGGGCAGCCAGCCAATCCTCAACAGCCTTAAGGCGCAAGGCGCGCCGCGCGTCGGGAGCAAGCGCCCGATCCCCTCGCTCAATCGTCTGGACCACATGATAGCCAAGAGCACTCTCAACCACTTGGCCGATCTCTCCTGGGCCGAGCCCGAAGACGACCTGCTCTACTTCAGGGGCCATCAGAAAGCCGCGCGGGAACCAACCCAGATCCCCGCCAGCCAGTCGAGTGCTCAAATCAAGCGAGTTGGCCAGTGCCAGTTCGGCGAAGTCGGCCCCATCCAGCACTTGGGCGCGCAGTTGCTCGGCTTCGACACGGCTGCTCACCAAGATATGCCTCGCATGCACCTGCTGTATGGTTTCCGGAACTTCAGCCGCAATTAGCTCCACCATCTGGGCCGCCAAGGTTTCAGCTTTCAAGGCGGTCATAAAGCTCTCCAATGTGTAGTGATTCTCCTGGAGCCAGGCCCCCATGGCTTCAGCTCCCCCACGTTCCGCGGTCAGTTGGTCCACTCTCTGCATCAAGGCACCCTCGGTGACTTCAAATCCCTGTGTGCGAGATCCCTGAACGAGAAGTTGGAGGTCGATCATCCCTTGGAGCACCCGGTCCCGGTAATTCTCCTCCGTTGCAAGGTCAATGCCAAGCTCAGTCTGGGCGGCCTGAAAGCGGCGGACATCCGCTTCATAATCTGCCAGCAAGATCGCTGAACCGTTGACGAGCGCCGCCTGCGGCTCTGGGGTCGATGTCGGCGTGGTAGGGATATCGGTTGGCGGGGCTGGGGTGGCGGTGGAGGTTATCTCCGTCGATAAACCCTTGCAACCAGACAACCATATGGCGCCGGCAAACAAACCCGCCAGCAAGCGGGTGCAACCTATCATGGCTCTGCGGATTATACTCACGTCCTTATTGGAGGCAATTGAGGCTGCGGCCGGTGCCGTCCTGGCTGGACTAGGAGCTAAAGATCACAACGATCGGTCGCCGGCGGGTCTCCTCGTAAAAGAACTTGGCAAGTTCCTTCTCGATCCTGGTCTCCAGATTTGTCCCGTTGGCCTCTAAAACCTGTTCCCGGATCTTTTCCCTGGCCTGATCCATAAGTCCGGCGGCCTCACTGGCGAACACGAAACCCTTGGAGACGATTTCCGGGTCGCGGCTCAGCCCACCGTTTTCCGGATCGAGTGAAAGATGGATGGCCACAAAACCATCCTGAGCCAGGTATTCCCGCTCGCGAATAACAGCCGGACCAACGTCACCGACGCCGCTTCCATCGACAAAAATGTGACGGCCAGGAAGTCTTTGGCCGATAGCCATTTTGCCCTCGGCAAATTCAATCACGGTACCATTTTCGACGACCGCGATTCTCTCCCCAGCCATCCCCAGATCGCGCGCCATCGCAGCGTGCTGCTTGAGGTGGCGTAGCTCGCCATGGATCGGGATGAGGAACTGAGGCCTGACGAGCTGAATCATCAATTTCATTTCCTCTTGGCTGGCGTGCCCGGAAACATGCACAGGAGCAATGGATTCATAAATCACGTTGGCGCCACGCCGAAACAGCCGATTGATAGTGCGGTGCACCATTTCCTCGTTGCCTGGGATCGTGTGAGAAGAGAGCACGACCGTATCCCCTTCCAAGATATCAAACTGCCGGTTGCTCCCGGTTGAGAGACGCCCCAGGATCGAGTAGGGCTCGCCTTGCGTTCCGGTGCACATGAGCACTACCTTCGAAGGCTCCATCTTTAGTGCCTGGTCCAGCGAGACAATCTGCTCGTCGGGCGACTCAAGGTACCCCAATTTGCGCGCCATCTTGGCGTTTTCGACCATGCTGGTACCCACAAAGGCCACAGCGCGTTCGTAANNAACCTGCTGCATACGTGAGATGTGCGAGGCGAAAGTGCCCACCAGGATTCGGCCTTCCGCCTGACGGAAGACCTCATCAAACGCCGGATCAATCATAGCCTCCGACGGTGTCCAGCCAGGAGTATCGGCGTTCGTCGAATCCGCCAACAACGCCAAAACCCCCCGGCTGCCGAACTCTCCCAGCTTGGCGAAGTCTGTCGGCCAACCATCTACGGGCGTATGGTCAAACTTGTAGTCGCCCGTGTGTACGAGAAGACCTTTGGGCGTTGTAATGCCCAGTCCGACGGCATCCGGGATCGAGTGGGATACATGGAAAAACTCCACCTCAAAGGGTCCAACCTTGACCACATCCCCAGCCTGGACAGTCTTTAGCTCGGAATACTTGGTCAATCCACCTCGACTGAGCTTCACCTCAAGCAGGCCGCGGGTGAGCCGGGTAGCATAGATCGGGATCGGGTTGGCGCCTTGTTCGAGCACATGGCGGATGGCTCCAACGTGGTCCTCATGCCCATGGGTGACCACCAGCCCTCGCACGAGATCCCATTTCCGTCTAAGGTAGCCAAAATCCGGAATTATGTAATCAATCCCCAGCATATCGTTTTCGGGAAACATGATCCCGGCGTCAACAATGAGGATGTTGTCGCCGTACTCGAAAACGATCATGTTCTTACCCACTTCCCCCAGACCCCCAAGGGGGATCACCTTTAGTTTCTTGCCTGGCATAGCGCCTTACCTTTTCCTAGCAGCTTTGAGGCCCTGTTCCGAGACGACAAAACCCCGTCGGCGAAGCGCCGTCCGGGGCGTGGAATCAGCCGAATCTGTCGGGTGGTTCAGTTCAGTCAGGCCACCAAGGTGGCCAGAGGGTCAAGCAGCGCTCGATCAATCGTGAACACCACTTGNNGTCAGCGACCTGCTGTGGCGAGATGTGTCTCCTCCGACTACGGCCTCGATGCAGCTGTAGCCTCTTGAACCAACTAACCAGCAAACCACGCCGGTCGCGCGACTTGCCATGAAGAAAGGACTACATGCAGCCGCGTTATTTTCGAATATTCATCCAAGGCGCGCATTCTATCACAGCCTCAAGAGGCGGTCAAACCGGAGTCATCCCTCCTTGACACATGCCAATGTGAAAGCTATACTCCCCCAAAATCTCCGTTTCATGGATTGAGGTGGCCACTCGCCCGGAAGCGATGGCCGCAATGGGGAAAGCCGGTGCCCGCTTTGCGGAAGTCCGGCGCTGTCCCGCAACTGTCAGGGCAGGGACCAATTACACGTCACGTCTAAGGACGGGTGCCTCCCCGAGCCAGGATTCCCGCCTCGATCCGGCGCAAGAATCCCCTTCGCGGAAAGGAGGCGGCGCCCGCGTGCACGAGCTGACGGGTCTCCCCCGATTCGACGAGCGGGAGGCCCTTTCCATTCCCGGGTCAATGATTACGCAGCTATGGATCTCAGGCAGGCATGCGTGCGCTCCACTCATAGGAGGTTAAGGGNNATCGCAGCCCTGGCCGTCGCCTATTCTGGCGGGAGAGCGCAGGCGGATGAGGCGCTCGAAGCCGCGTTGGCTTGGCTCGAGGGCCAGCAACAGACGGACGGTGGTTTTTCGAATGGTTTCTCCCCGGAAAGCGACCTTAGCACGACCGCCGATGCAGTTCTGGCCGCCGCCAGTGCGGGTCTTGATCCGAGCAACTGGAGAGCAGATGGGGCCAGTCCCATCGAGTTCCTGGCCTCTCGCGTGGCAGGGGGTGAACTTAGTGAACCCGGTCAAGCGGCCAAGATTTCCCTGGCGCTTTCCGCCACAGGCCTCGATCCCTCCCGCTTCAACGGAACCAACCTGCTCGCCATGATAGAGGCGAGCTATGACTCNNATCGGCAGCGGACCATTCGACACTGGCTTGGCGATCCTGGCGCTGGCCCGCTCGGGTGCTCCCCTTCCAGACGGCGCCATTGACAAACTAGTGGCAGCCCGGCTCGACGATGGCTCCTACGCCTTCAGCGGTGACAGAACCCCAGGCGCTGGTGACAGCAACACAACCGCTGTCGTTGTGCAAGCCCTGGCAGCGGCGGGCCGGGTGGAGGAAACTGCTGCGTCCCTAGATTACCTACGCTCGGTTCAAAACGCTGATGCCGGCTGGGCCTTTCAGAAGCCGAGCGAATTTGGCGAGGACACTGATGCAAATTCAACGGCCTTGGTCCTCCAGGCGCTTCTGGCTGCCGGCGAGGATCTTGCAGATTGGGAGAACCCGATCAGGACTCTGCTGACCCTGCAGGAGCCCAACGGCGCCTTCGCCTTCAACGCATCTACGCCTGGCGGCAACATCCTGGCGACGATCCAGGCGATTCCGGCCCTTGCCGGCGCACCCCTCTCGGAAACCCCTGCCTCCCAAGATGCGGAGCCAGCCCGGCCGACCGGCGGAAGGGAAACGATGGTGAGGGTCACGCTGCTACTGCTGGTTGTGGTGCTCGGAGGGGCTACCTGGTCTGGATGGCGGCAATCCCGGTCTTGAAGTCTTTTGGATCGATCCTTCACAGGACGGACTGACGCACTGAGCAACTGGAGAGGAGCTGAGCCTGATCGAGGAGGCGACACATGAGATCCAACCCCGCGAGCATCATCCAGTCGCCTGGATGATCTGGGCGGCCTGTGCCGCCGGCGCCGCCCTGATCACTCGTAATCCTTGGTATTTGCTTCTGACCGGCTGGGCCGCGTGGCTTGTCCGACGGCGGCAAGGCCCGCGTCGACCCGATAATGCGGCTCTGCGATGGGTCGTCCCTTTGTTGATCTTTCCCGCCGGTCTCAATCTGCTTTTCAGTCGAGCAGGCGAAACGGTGCTGCTGAAACTTCCCATTCCCTGGATCGGCGGACCCTACACGTTCGAGGCATTCTTGTTCGGGGTTACGGCCGGAGTGCAAATCGCAAGCCTTCTAATCGTGATGTTGGTCTTCAGCGAAGCCGTTGCACCCGCCGATTTGCTTCGGCGTACACCTCCAGGCCTGTACCCGGCGGGAATCACCGCCTCCATAGCGATGACCTTCGTCCCCCGAGCCAGGCGCGCATTCGGCAACCTGCGAGAAGCCCAGCAGGTGCGCGGCTACCAACCCCACGGTTGGCGGGACCTGCCCGGTCTCGTGACGCCGCTGGTTGTACTCAGCCTTGAAAGCGCTCTTTCGCTGGCGGAAGGGTTGGTCGCCCGAGGCTGGGGGCGAGAAGGCCTCACTGACGGACGGCGCAGGCTGGCCTCGCTGGGATGGGTGAGCCTGGCGGCCGGCGCCATCCTCTGGGCCGCCCTCCCGGGGGCCAACCGATTGGCGCTTGGCCTGACCCTCGTCGGTTCAGCGGCCCTGGGAATCTGGCTGCGGACGGGCCACCGAGCCAATCGCTACAGCCCCGAGGTCTGGCGAAGAAGTGATAGTGTCGTTGCTGGTCTCTCGCTGGGCGTCCTGGCCCTGTTCGCCTTTCTCGTACTGAATGCCCCGCTCAGCCTGACCTACCTCCCCTACCCGCGAGCGACTTGGCCCTCCTTCCAATGGCCTCTGGGGCTCGCGGTTCTGCTCTTGAGTGCGCCCGCCTGGATTAGGACCCATGATTGAGGTCAGGGATCTGACCTACCACTATCCACAAGACGGCCC
>JABAOD010015869.1_pt1 | contig 12100 bp, 10 predicted proteins | sample 7062151 | NCBI WGS metagenome assembly JABAOD01 (sample SAMN14538626, study PRJNA623070) | marine sediment metagenome | biome: marine biome [ENVO:00000428]; feature: marine pelagic biome [ENVO:01000023]; material: deep marine sediment [ENVO:00002113] | place: India: Gulf of Khambhat ...
TCTACTCGCTCGGCGCCCTGCTCTACGAGCTGCTGGTGGGCGCCCTGCCGTTCGACCGCAAGAGCTTCCGCAGCGGCGGCTTCGCCGAGATCCAGCGCAAGATCCGCGAGGTCGAGCCGCCCCGCCCGAGCACCCGGGTGACCTCGATCGAGGGGTCGTCGCTCGCCGCCGAGCGGCGGCGGACCGACCCGGCGAGGCTGGCGCGGGTGCTGCGCGGCGATCTCGACTGGATCGTCCTCAAGGCGATGGAGAAGGACCGCTCCCGCCGCTACGCCACCGCCAACGCCCTGGCGCTCGACCTGCGCCGCTACCTCGACGACGAGCCGGTGCGCGCCCGGCCGCCGAGCACCGCCTACCGGCTGGCCAAGTTCGTGCGCCGCAACAAGCTCGCCGTGGCGGCGGCCTCGCTGGTACTCGCGGCGATCCTCGTCGGCGCCGCGGGCACCGCCGTCGGCCTGGTGCGGGCGCGGCGGGCCGAGCGCGCCGCCCGCGCCGCCGAGCAGCGGGCGCGGGTCGAGGCCGAGACCGCGCGCGAGGTCTCCGACTTCCTGGCCGGGCTGTTCGAGGTCGCCGATCCCGGCCAGGCCCAGGGCGCGACGATCACCGCCCGGGAGATCCTGGCGCGCGGCGCCGAGCGGATCGAGCGCGAGCTCGCCGAGCGTCCCGCCACCCGCGCCCGCATGATGCACACCATCGGCGAGGTCTACCTCCACCTGGGGCTCTACGACGAGGCGGGGGCGCTGCTCGACAAGGCGCTGGCGGTGCGTGAGAAGCTCTTCGGCGCGGACGGCCTCGAGGTCGCCGAAAGCCTCGTCGCCCTCGCCACGCTCGACCACGAGCTGGGCCGCTACGGCAAATCGCGCGAGCGCGCCGAGCGCGCGCTCGCGATCCGCGAGGCGGCGCTCGGGCCAGGCCACCCCGGGGTCGCCGAGGCCGTGGCGCGGCTCGGCTGGGCACTGGCCTCGGCCGGCGACTACGCCGCGGCGGCGCCCCACTTCCAGCGCGCTCTCGACATCCGCAGCGCGGCGCTCGGGGCGGAGGATCTCGACCTCGCCGACAGCCTCCAGGATCTGGGCATCGTCTACTGGCGGCAGGGCGACTACGACCGCGCCCAGCCGCTGCTTGAGCAGGCCCTCGAGCGCTACGAGCGCGCCCTGGGGCCCGACGACTACCGGCTGCGCGTCGTGCTCAACGACCTCGCCGTCATCCACTGGTCGCGCGGCAGCTTCACCGAGGCCGAGACGCTGTTCCGCCGCTCGCTCGAGATCAAGGAGCGCGTCCTCGGCCCCGAGCACTCCTCGGTCGCCAGCAGCCTCAACAACCTCGCCGTGCTCTACGACGCCCAGGGCCGCTACGCCGAGGCCGAGCCGCTGCTGGTGCGCACCCTGGCGATCAAGGAGCAGGCGCTCGGCCCGGACCACGACGACGTCGGCATGGCGCTCGGCAACCTGGCCTGGGTCTACTACCGCCAGGGCAAGTACGGCGAGGCGGAGCCGCTCTACGCGCGCGCCCGCGAGATCTACGCCGCGCGGCTCGGCCCGGAGCACTCGGCGATGGCCACCCTGCTGCGCGACCACGCCCTGCTGCGGATCGCCCAGGGCCGCCTCGCCGAGGCCGAGCGGATGCTGCGCCGCGCCCTGGCGATCCGCGAGAGCTCGCTCGGCCCCGACAACCCCGATGTCGCCGAGTGCCTGCACGACCTGGCCGGGCTGCTCGGCCGCCAGGAGCGCTGGGCCGAGGCCGAGCCGCTCTACCGGCGGGCGCTGGAGATCCGCCGCGCCAAGCTCGTGGCCAGCCACCCGGGGATCGCCGAGACCGAGGCGGCGTACCGCGAGCTGCTTCGCCGGACCGGGCGGGCGAACGAGGTCCGGGCGCTCGGGGACTGAGCTCTCTTGCCCGTCCGCGGCTGGCGGGCGCTCGCTGTCAGCTCGAGATGACCATGGTATTATGACCAGGGTCAAAAGGATCCGCCCATGAGCCACACCGTCTCCAAGTCCCGCTTCAAGGCCCGGGCGCTCGAGCTCTTCCGCCGGGTCGAGCGCACCGGCCAGGAGATCGTCATCACCGATCGCGGCCGCCCGGTGGTCAAGGTCGTCCCCTACACGGCCGAGCCGGCACGGCTGCTGAGCGAGCTGCGCGACACGGTGGTGCGCTACGACGAGCCCGAGGAGCCGGTCGCGCCGGAGGCCTGGGAGGCGCTCGAGTGATCGTCCTCGACACCCACGCCTGGGTCTGGTGGGTGGCGGGCGACCCGCAGCTCTCCGCCGCTGCGGCGGGCGAGATCGACCTGGCCATGGGCACCGGCCGCCTCTACGTCTCGTCGATCAGCGCCTGGGAGGTGGCGCTCCTGGTGCGCCGCGGCCGGCTCGAGCTGACGATGGAGGTCGGCGACTGGATCGCCCGCTCCGAGGCGCTGCCGTTTCTCGGCTTCGTGCCGGTCGACAACCGGATCGCCCTGCGCTCGGTCGAGCTCGCCGGCCTGCACGACGATCCCGCCGACCGGATCATCGTCGCCACCGCGCTCGCGCTCGGCGCCCGCCTGGTCACCCGCGACCGCCGCCTCCACCGCTTCGCCGGCGTCGAGACGGTCTGGTAAGGGATCGCGGCCAGCGAGCAGGAAGGGCGAACGCCCGCTCAAGGTTCTCGAGGTAGACCGCGCCGGCCGGCGATCAGCTCGGGGGCGGACACCATGATCGTGCCGGCAGGCTGGCAGCGTGGCGACCGGGGTCTACTGTCCCTTGCCGGACCCACCGGCCTTGCTCTATCGTTTCGGCAGACCCTTTGTCGCGAGCCCGGGCTGGCCCCGGCGGCCGTCCAGACCAGAAAGGAGCCGGAGATGCAGACCAAGCGGCGAGTCCACGACGCGATCGTCGGCGCGTTGATCACCCTGGGCGTGGCCCTGGCCTACTGGATGAGCCCGCTCTGGCTGCTCGTGCCCGGAGCCGTCGGGGTGCTGCTGATCCAGAGCGGCTTCACCGGCTTCTGCCCGGTCTACTACACGCTCGACAAGCTCGGCGTCGGCGATCGGGCGGCGGCGCCGCCGCAGACCGCCTGACGGCGCCGCGGTCGCGCCATAACGCCCGCACCGGCTGCACCCGGCCCGCCAGCTCTTCAGCTGGCTCGCCCGCCTCGGCGGTCCACCGCCACGAGCCGGCCGGGCCCGAAGGGTGCTGCTCAGAACCGCAGGTGCTTCACCGAGCGCCCCTCGTCGCGGATCTCCTTGAGCGAGTCGATGCCGATCTCGAGATGCAGCCGGGCGAAGCGGTCGGTGACGGCGCGGTCGCCCTCCTCGGTCTTGATGCCCTCGGGGATCATCGGCTGGTCCGAGACCAGCAGCAGCGCCCCCGACGGGATGCCGTTGGCGAAGCCGGCGACGAAGATCGTCGCGGTCTCCATGTCGATCGCCATCGCGCGCGTCTTCTGCAGGGTCCGCTTGAATCCGGCGTCGTGCTCCCAGACNNGTTCGCAGGGTCCGCTTGAACTCCTCGTCGTGCTCCCAGATCCGCCGGTTGGTGGAGTAGACGGTGCCGGTCCAGTAGTCGGTGTCGTGCTCGCACACGGTGTGCGACACCGCCCGTTGGAGGTCGAAGGAGGGCAGTGCCGGAACCTCCGGCGGCAGATACTCGTTCGAGGTGCCCTCGCCCCGGATGGCGGCGATCGGCAGGATCATGTCGCCGATCTTGTTCTTCTTCTTGAGGCCGCCGCACTTGCCGAGGAAGAGGACCGCGCGCGGCGAGATGGCGCTCAGCAGGTCCATCACCGTCGCCGCGTTGGCGCTACCCATGCCGAAGTTGATGATCGTGATGTCCTCGGCGGTGGCGTTGGGCATCGGCCGGTCGCGTCCGGCGACCGGCACGCCGTGGAGCTCAGCGAAGAGCTCGACGTAGTTGTCGAAATTGGACAGCAGGATGTGGCGGCCGAGGCGCTCGAGCGGGGTCCCGGTGTAGCGCGGCAGCCAGCCCCGGACGAGCTCGTCCTTGGTGGTCATCGCCCGTTCACCACGCGGACGTCCACCTTGCCGCTCTCGATGACCAAGGTCGCCAGCGTCGAGGCGTCCGAGCGTGGATCGCGCACGTCGTCGAGGACGCGCAGCCGGGACTCCCAGGCCTGGCGGGTGACGTCGCACAGCAGGTATCCCCGCCGGCGGTTGTCGAAGAAGCGGGCGAAGGAGTTCTCGGCGAACTGGTCGTTGACCTGCCGGTAGCGCTCTTCGCCGCCGCCGCCGGCGGAGATCGAGGTGGTGACCAGCTCGCAGGCCAGTGGCTCGCTCGCGGCATCGAAAGGATCGGCGTGCAGCACGCCGGCGTAGAAGGCGTGGATGTTGCCGCCCAGCACCACCGAGTTCGGCGGCCGCCGCTCGGCGATCAGGTCGAGGATCCGCCGCCGGGTGGCGTCGTAGCTGTTCCAGTCGTCGAGATCGTAGCCCCGCGCCTCGCCGGCGAGGTAGTCGAACGGGGCCATCACGGTCGTCTGGACGATCGCGTTCCAGGCCGCCCCGGCGCGACCCAGCCCGCGCGCCAGCCAGGCCTCCTGCGCCTCACCCAGCAGCGACAGCCGCGGGCTGCGCGCCGCGTCGCAGATCTCGAGATAGCGCGGCCCGGCCCGCACCTGCTCGAGGCACGGCGGGGGATCGCGATACTGGCGGCAGTCGAGCAGATCGAGCTCCACCAGGTCGCCAAGCAGCGCACGGCGGTAGAGCTGCATCTCGGCGCCGCGCGGCCGCGACGACAGCCGCAACGGCAGGTGCTCGTAGTAGGCCTTGAAGGCGGCCTCCTTGCGCTCGAGGAAGGCAGCCGGGTCGGCGTCCTCCTCGTTGTGCTCGCCGCCCCAGTCGTTGTCGACCTCGTGGTCGTCCCAGATCGTCAGCCAGGGTGCCGCCGCGTGCGCGGCCCGCAGCGCCGGGTCCAGCTTGTAGCGCGCGTGCAGCTCACGGTAGTCGGCCAGGGTGATCGCCTCGGGCACCGGGATCCGCCGCACGCCGCCGAACCAGTCGTTCTCGTAGATGTAGTCGCCGACGAAGACGACCAGCCGGGGGTCCTGCTCGACGAGGTCGCGGTAGGCGCCGAAGTAGCCGTCGGGGGCGCTCTGGCACGAGGCCACCGCGAGCCGGAGGCGGTCGGTGGGAACGGTGGCGAGCGGCAGGGTGCGGGTGCGGCCGACCGGGCTCCCCTCGGAGCCGGCGCGGAAGCGATAGAAGTACTCCCGGTCGGGCTCCAGCCCCTCGACCTCGACGTGCACCGAGTGGGCGTGCTCGGCGTGGGCCAGGCAGGTGCCCGAGCGCACCACCTCGGCGAGCGCCTCGTCCCGCGCCACCTCCCAACGCACCTCGATCGCCGGCTCGACAAGCGCCAACGGGTCGAAGGGGTCCGGCGCCAGTCGGGTCCACAGCACCACCCCGTCTGCCAGCGGGTCGCCCGAGGCCACGCCGAGCTTGAACGGATGGTCGACAAACCGCGGCCGCGCCTCCACCGCGGCGAAGGCCAGCGGCCGGGCCAGGCTGCCCAGGGCGAGCGCCGAGGCCGAGCGCAGGAAGCTGCGCCGCGACCACGGCCCGGGGCGCCCGAGCGGGGCTAGCCCGGGGATCCGGCTGCCCTCCCTGGCGGGCGCCCGCGATCAGAGATCGAGGGTGAGGCGGAGACCGTAGGTTCGGGGTGCGCCAAAGTGCTCGCCGATGCCGCCGACGCCGAAGTCCGAGCGGATCAGCACGTACTCCTCGTCGCCGAGATTCTTCCCCCAGGCGGTCAGCCGCCAGCTGCCGTCACGCGGGCCGTAGCTGATGCTGGCGTTGACCAGACTGTAGGACTCGATGAGGAAGGTATCGCGATTCTCCGAGCCGGTGAAGTAGTTGTCCTGGCGGGAGTAGCTGGCGTTGAAGGCCAGCTCGCCCTTCGCCCCGAGCCGCGTCCGGGAGTCGAAGGTCAGACCGAAGCTGTCCTCGGGCGAGTTGGGGAGCAGGTTGCCCGAGCGGTCGTCGGCGTTCAGCTCGATGAAGAAGCGGTCGTACTTTGCGTCGAGGTAGGCGTAGAAGGCGGTCAGCCGGCAGCTGTCGCTGATCGCCCAGTCGAGGTCGACCTCGGCGCCCTCGATCGTCGCCTCGGCAGCGTTGACGATGACGAAGTTGAACCGGGTGTCGAGGAAGCCCTCCTGCTTGTCCTCGTAGTCCTGGCGGAAGAGCGTCGCGTTGACCCGCACCCGGGCGCCGGCGGAGGCGGTCTTGATCCCCAGCTCGTAGGCGGTGAGCGTCTCGGGGTCGAACGGCCGGCCGATGACGTCGGGCGTGTCCTCCTCGGTGTTGAAGCCCCCCGAGGTGAACCCTTCGGTGTAGCTGCCGAAGAGCGACAGCCGCGGGCTCGGCCGCCAGGTCAGGGCGAGCCGCGGGGTGAACTCCGACCAGCTCTCCTCGAACCTCGGCGACTCGAAGTTGGCGGGCGCGAAGAGCCGGTTCTCGAACCCGACCTGGACCCGCTTCTTGTCGTCGGTGAAGCGGCCGCCGAGGTTGAGATGCAGCTCCTTGCCGAGCCGCACGTGGACATCGGCGTAGGCGGCGTAGCTGCGGGTGTCGACGTCCTGGTCGAAGGTCTGGTCGCGGATGACGTCGCCGGTCCGGCCGCCGAGCCGCACGGTGGTCGCCCGCCGGCGGATCTGCTCGTCGAAATAGTAGAGCCCGACGACGTAGTCGAAGCGCTCGTACGGCTGGCTGACGAAGCGCAACTCCTGCGAGAAGGTCTCCGGCTTCTCGGTGTTGATGGCGGTCTGCTGGAAGGGGAAGAACGGGTTGAAGCGCGGCAGAAAGGCGAAGCTGGCCGAGCTGAAGGCGAAGTCCTCGAAGGTGTCGCTCTCGCGGAAGGCGGTGATCGACACCACCTCGCCCGCCGCCGTGGTCCAGTTGAGGTGGGCGTTCAGGGCGGTGATGTCGCGGGTGTAGAGCTGCGGGTGGCCGTGCTCCGAGGTGCGGATGTCGCCGTCGTCGGCGGCCGCCGGCGAGATCGTCGACAGGGTGCGCCCGCGGTTCTCGTCCTCGGCGATGTCGGCCGTCAGCCGCAGCACGCCGCTCTCGCCGAGCAGGAAGCTCAGCTGGCCGCGCACGTTGACCGTGTCGAGGTCGTTCTGGTCGATGCCGGCGAGCCGGTCGCGACCGTAGCCGTCGGTCGAGCGCACGGTCGCCGAGAGCTTTCCCGCCACCTGGTCACTCAGGTCGCCACCGACCAGCCCGCGGGCCTCGACGGCGCCGAAGTTGCCGAAGCCGAGGTCGAAGCGGGCCCGTCGGCGGCCGAACTCCGGCCGCGAGGTCGTCAGCACGATCGCGCCGCCGGTGACGTTGCGGCCGAACAGCGTCCCCTGGGGGCCGCGCAGGATCTCGACCTGCTCGAGATCGTAGAGATCGAACGCCGAGCCGCTGTTGCGCGAGATGTAGACGCCGTCGAGAAACACCCCCACCGGCTTGCTGGTGCCGGCCTGCGAGAAGGTGTTGCTGGCGCCGCGGACGGCGAAGATGGGCTCCGACTCGTTGAAGGTGGAGCCGGTGAAGCCGGGCGTCTGGCGGGCGATCTCGCGCACCGAGACGAGCCCCTGGCGGTCGAGCATCTCCCCCGACAGGACGCTCACCGAGATCGGCACCTCGCGCAGCGTCTGCTTGCGCAGCTGGGCGGTGACGGTGATCTCGTCTTCGACCGCCGGCGTCTGGGCCCGCTCGCCGCCCGCCCCGCTAGGGTCCGAGGTGTCGTCCTGGCTCCCTTCTCCGGCATCCTCCTCGCCGGTCTCGGTCTCGTCTTCTTCCGATCCTTCGGCGGACTCCTCGCCGCCCGCGGCCTCGTCACCGGTGTCCTCCGACCCCGCCGGGGGCTCCCCGGCGCCGCTCCCAGCCGCCTCCGCGAGCGCCAGCGAGATCGTCTTCTCGTTGGTGAAGCTCCAGCTCAGCCGGGTGCCCGCGAGCAGCGCCGTCATCGCCTCCTCGACGGTGCCGTTGCCGGTGTAGCCGGCGGTCCGCTCGCCGTCGGCGATCTGCGACACGTAGACGACCTGGAGCCCCGACTGCTCGGCGAAGGCCTCGAGCGCGCGGTCGAGCGGCTGCGGGGCGATGTCGATCCGCGACGACTCCGCCCCGGCCGCCAGCCGGGCGGCGGCGAGCAGCGCGAGAACACAAACGACGGTCTTTTTCATGGCCGGCACCTCNNGGGGTACGTCGGCGGGCCACTACAGACGACTGCCCTTTCCTGTAATGACGTCGCGAGGCGGCCTCTCGGGCACCGTCGGCGCTCACCGCGCCGGCCCCCCGGGGCGGCGGACCCGGGTCGTGCCGTCGGCGCCCGCCTCGACGACCGCGCCCTGACTGCCCTCGAGAAAGGCGAGCAGCGACTGCGGATCGTTGGCCTCGAAGACGCCGCTGATCCGCAGCTCCCGCAGCCCCGCGTCCTCGATGACGATGGCCTGCGCGTTGAAGCGGTTGAACTCGGCGGCGACCTCCTCCAGGCGCTCGGAGTCGAAGATCAGACGGCGCTGCCGCCAGGAGACGGCCTCGAAGGTCTCGACCGTCGTCAGCCGGGCGCGGCGCGAGTCCTCGACCGCCAGCCGCTGCTTCGGGCCGAGCGGCAGGGCCCGGCGCTCGGATGGCCCGGCGGTCGAGTCCACCGGGTCGTCTCCGGGCGGCAGGTCGAACTCGCCCTCCACCACTACCTGGCCCGCCAGCACCGTGACCGTGGTGACGTCGGCGACCCGCCGCACCACGAACTCGGTGCCGACCGCGGTCACCCGGGTCGCTCCGCACTCGACGACGAACGGCCGGTGCGGGTCCTCGGCGACCTCGAACGAGGCCTCGCCGGAGCTCAGGACCACCCGGCGAAGCGCGCGCGTGTAGTCGAGCGACAGCTCGGAGGCGGCGTTTAGGAAGATCACCGAGCGGTCCTCGAGCTGATACGAGGCGACCTCGCCCACCGCGGTGCGGTAGGTCACCTGGCCGCGGGCGCGCCAGGCGATCCAGCCAGCGGCCAGGATCAGGCCGGCGGCGAGCGCCGCGGCGGCCTGTCGCCGGCGGCGGGCGCTGCTCCGGGACCGGCGCGGGTGCTCCAGGCCGATCAGGGTGGGGTCGGCCAGCGCCTCCCAGACCAGGCTGGTGCGCAGGTACTCGGCGACGTGCTCGGGAGATTCGGACAGCCAGCGGAGCAGCCGCCCGTCGGTCTCGCGTGACGGCGCTTCGCCCTCGACGACCAGCTCCGCCGCCCGCTCCCGGGTCTCGCCGTTCGTCGTGGATTCGTTGCGTCTCATCTTGCTGCTCCGCTGTCGCCGCCTGCCGCGGGCTCGTCGTCGAGCGCCCGCCGGCAGAGCGCGAGCGCCTTGCGCAGGTATTTCTTGACCATCGAGCGCGAGACCCCGAGCTCGAGCGCGATCTCGTCGTAGGTCCAGCCGTCGCGGCGGTGGAGGATGAGCGCCCGCCGGCAGCGCTCGGGGAGCTCGGCGACGATCTCCTGTACGCGCACCATCCGCTGGCGCCACTGGCAGCGCTCGAAAGGGCCGGGCTGGCTGTCCGCCAGCTGGACGCGCTCGGGGGCCGCCGGCCCGAGCCGCGGCCGCCGGCCTCGCCTTCTCCCGTGATCGGCGACCACCGCGGCCGCCACCCGGAAGAGGTAGGCGCGGGGATTGCGGATCGGCTGGGCGGCGTCGCGTCGCAGCAGACGCAGGAAGACCTCCTGCGCCAGATCGTCGATCAGCGTCCGGTCGTGGATGCGGAAGGCGAGAAAGCGCGCCAGCTCCGCGCGCGACTCCACCAGGAGCTCGCTGACCAGCTCCGCGGCCGCGCTCGCGCTCGTCTCTGCCGCCGTCGGGTACCTCCTCGTCGCCGGAGGCCTTCCCTGGGCTCCGCCCCCTCCGGGCGTACTCTCGAGAAGTCCTCATCCATTGTAGACGCCGGTGGCGGCGGAGAGGGCACCAAGGGCTGGACTGCGCGCGAAGCCCTGATCGGCTGCGAGCTGCGGAGCGGGTGCTCGAGGCCGCTTCAGGCCGGCGCCGCCGTGCCCCAGTAGTTGAAGCTCGCCGGCCGCCAGCCCGNNAGCCGCCGCCACAGCGGGTTCACCCGGTCCTGCCACCGCCGCACCCCGGCGTCGGGCGCCGCGCCGTGCTCGCAGAAGACCAGCTCGCCGCCGGGCCGCAGCACCCGCGCCATCTGCCGCAGCGCCGCCTCCGGCTCGTCGATCGTGCACAGCGTGTAGGTCACCACCACCGTGTCGACGCTGCCGTCCTCGAGCGGGATCTCCTCGCCCGGCAGCCCGAGGAGCTCGACCTCGAACGCCGCCTTCCGCGCCGCCCTCTCGGCCATCGCCCGCATCTCGGGCGAGGGCTCGAGCCCCCAGAGCTTCGTCACCTTGCCGGCGTCGTAGAACGGCAGGTTGAGCCCCGAGCCGATGCCGATCTCGAGCACCCGCCCGCGGGCGAGCGGGATCACCTTCTCGCGCTGCTTGCGGACCGGCTTCGTGGCGCAGGTGAGGTGGATGATCCTCGGCAGCAGGAACCGCTCGTACCAACCCATCCTTCGATCCTTCCGGTGCCGTGCGAGTCTCCGTCTCTCACCGTGATCACCGCCATTCTAGAACCTGTAGTTGAGATCGATGCGCAGCCGCTTGCCGTCCTCGCCGGTGGTGATCGCCTCGACGAGATACAGCCGCGCCACCAGGTTGGCGGCGCCGGAGATCGCGTAGGCGAGCCGCAGCTCGTGGCCCCGCACGTTCGTGGCGCGGGCCTCGGTGGCGCTGCCCCAGCGCAGCCAGTCGTCGTGGGCGTAGGAGGAGTGGACCGCCAGGGTCTCGACCCGGAGGTAGTACCAGGCGCCGAGCCAGTCGCCCGCCGCGCCGAGGCTGCCGGCGCGACCGAAGACCAGCCAGCCGTCGGTCTGGTCGAAGTTGGCGGCGGTGAACGGATCGGGATCGGTCGCCGAGTAGCCCTCGGCGTTGTGCACCAGGTCGGCACCGAAGACCAGCGGCAGCCCGCCGCGCGCCGTCCGCAGCTGGACGCTCCCGACCCAGATCTCGTAGTCGCGCAGGCCGTTGCCGTTGAGCAGCCGGGCGGCGTCGGGATCCCCGGGGTCGGCGTCGTACGCCAGCAGGCCGCCGGCGAGCGTCAGACCCAGGTCTCCACTCTCCCGCTCCCAGGCCGCCTGCACGCCCGCCAGGCTGCCGCTGAAGGCGGTCATCCCGACCGGCATGCTGAAGTAGCCGCCGGCGAGCGTCAGCTTGCTCTCGTCCCAGTCCCAGGTCGCGCCGGCGGCGACGCCGACGGGCGTCACGTCGTCGTCCAGGACCATCTCCGCCTGACGCCAGAACGGCAGGCTGTTGCGGCCCGCCCACGCCCACGCCCGCCCGCGCGAGGCCTTGAGATACCACCTGTCGAGGTTGAAATCGGCCGGACCGGTGTCGTTGTCGTCGAAGTCGACGAGCGTGATGTGGGGCGACTGGTGGCTCCCCTCGGCGCCGCTGCGCAGGCGGAAGCCGATCTCCAGGCCCTCCCGCGGCGCCAGCGTCAGGCCGAGCCGGGCGCGAGCCCGGAGCCGGTTGCGGTCCTGCCGCTGCCTGCCGTCCGCCGTCTGCGAGTCCCAGTCGGCCTCGAGCCGCAGCCGGAAGTCGGCCGCCAGCTTGACCTTGCCGTCCGCATCCAGATCGACCGCGGCCGCCGGCGCCGCCCCCAGTAGCGCGGCGACCAGGACCGCCCACGCCCGAGCCGGCCGCTTCCGGCCGGCGGCGCACCGGTCGTGAGCCGTCGTCGTCGTCGGTCGATTGTTCTTCCGGTGGACCATCGCGGCGATGGCGGGACCCTAGAGAGACGTCATCGGGCGAGCAACAGCCTCAGGGGTAGGGAGCTTTCCTGCCCGTCGGGACGGCTTTCCGGGTGGCGATCCGCGGCCTGCGCAGCACCACCGTCATGCTCGCCGGCGCCAGCTCGCGCAGGCTGGCGGCGCGCAGCAGCTCCGCCGCGCGCGGCTCGGGCTCGCCGGTGACCGCGAGCCGCACCACCGCGTCGGGATCGACCGACCCCAGCAGCCGCCGTAGCCGCTCGGCCAGCCGCCGCCGGTCGAGCCCGTCGGCAGGCAGCTCGAGATCGATCATCGGGCGGCTGG